>Ga0247609_10005860_pt1 | contig 11961 bp, 8 predicted proteins | sample 172DNAGHGlowgp2_FD_193487 | JGI IMG/M metagenome (GOLD analysis project Ga0247609, IMG submission 193487) | Sheep rumen microbial communities from Palmerston North, Manawatu-Wanganui, New Zealand - 1728 DNA GHGlow gp2 | ecosystem: Host-associated > Mammals > Digestive system > Stomach > Rumen ... | reverse complement strand
TGATGATGATATTTCACTTGATGGTGGAAATTATAATGTATGGGTACATGATAATGACCTATTCTATGGAAAAAATGGTTCTGGAGATCATGCTAAGGGTGATGGTTCATTAGATATTAAGGGAACATTCTATGCGACATTATCATATAACCATTATTATGATTCAGGAAAGTCAACTCTTCATTCAAATTCAAAGAGTGGTTCACCTGATGTAGATTATGTTTCATACCATCATAATTGGTTTGATCATTCAGATTCACGTCATCCACGTATTAGATTATCGACTGCAGTTCATATTTATAATAATTATTATGATGGTAATGCAAAATATGGTGTAGGAGTTACTACAGGATCTTCAGCATTTGTTGAAAACAATTATTTTAGAAACTGTAAGGACCCAATGCTATCTTCACTTCAAGGTACTGATGCAAAGGGAGATGGAACATTTAGTAGTGAAAGTGGAGGAATGATTAAGGCATTTGGAAATACTATTATTTGGGAAGGTGCAATGGCAGGATATAGTGATAATCTAGTATATGCCAATGCTGCTCAAGGAAATAATGCGGCAAATGCTACATCATTTGATGCATATCTTGCATCAACAAGAAATGAAGTAGTTCCTAATACATATAAGACAGTATCAGGAGGAAGTACATATTCTAACTTTGATACTAATTCATCAATAATGTATTCATATAGTGTTCAAACACCAGAGGAGGCTATGAATACAACAAAGAATTATGCTGGACGTATTCAAGGTGGAGATATCAAGTGGACATTTGATAACGCAACAGAAGACCTTAACTATGATGTAATACCTGGACTTAGAAGCTATCTTGATAGTTATAAGAATAATAATATATTAGAGATTATGGGACTAGGAACACAGGCTAGTGAATCAAGCTCATCAAGTGAAGGAGATAGTACTAGTGGAGCAAGTGAGTCTTCAGAAACCGGAGAGACTGGAAATACAGGAAGTGCAATTACAGGAGCTATAGTAGCTACATTCCCATATAATGGATCTGATTTTACAATAGTAGGAAGAACATCTACAAGTAAAGGTAGTGTAACATATAATAATACAACTTATAGCGAATGCCTTAAGATGGAAACCTCAACATCTGTTACATTTACAACATCAACTACTATGACATTAACTTTAATTATAAATGGTACTAATATTAAGATTGATGGGGAAAAGTATACTGGAACTGCAGAAGGAGATCATTATGTAATTACTCTTCAATTAGCAGCAGGAACACATACTATTACTAAGGCTGATGCGGCAAATATTTTCTATATTAGTTTAGCTTAATCAAAAAAATTAAAAAAATCACCAATAAATACAATATGTTGATTGTTATAAAGGTGTAGGAAAATTATAAAGGCTAAGTTTTTATTACTTAGCTTTTATAAATCAAAATAATGTAAGCGTTTTACAAAGAGAGGAAAAAGAAAATGAAATTAAAAAGAATAGGTTTAACAATAGCATTTGCGGCTTCGGTTCTTGGACTAGCAAGCTGTGGAACAAAAAAGGTTCAAAATAGTAGTGTGACACCAGAGCCATCAACAACAGAGCCTACAACTGAGACAGGAGAGATAACTAAACCAGGTAGTGATAATCCAACAGATCCTGTAAGTGGAGAACCAATTGATAACCCATCAAGTGGTGAAGTTGTAGATAATTCAGGATCTAATGGTTCTTCAAGTGGTGCAATAGATGCAGGAGATGGAGTTGTAGTTAAGCAAGGAGCTGTACAGGTTACATCTTGTAGTGGAGAAGAGGAAAGTGCATATGTTGAATTCAAGCCATATGCAGGAGCTACAGAATATAATGTATATTTGAAGGGTTCAAATGATTTAGAGTATAAAAAGCTTGGATATGAGGATGTATATGTTCAAAACCTATCATCTTCAGTAGTAAGAGCTGACCTATTTGGACTTCCTGCAGGAGATTATTCAATTCAGGTAAAGCCAGTAATAGAATCAAATGAGATTGATAATCCAGCTCAAATGAATGTATCTGTTGTAGCATATGACAGATCAGGATATGCTCATTTTAATTATAATGCTGGAGTTGGAGCTTATAATGATGATGGAAGTCTTAAGGATGATGCGATTGTTATTTATGTAAATGATTCTAATAAGGATACAGTAATGAATGATATTTGTCAAAGATATGATTCATTAAATATGTTCCAAATTCCATCAACATACACAAATGATCATGCAGGAGAGGATGCTTCATCAATCGGATGGTGGTTAAATAATACACAATTCTCTAAGGCTGAGCGTGATAGTAAGGGTAATATTATTGAGCCTCAATCTGGAAAGAAGACTTCAGATACTTATTCAGCAGATGGTGCAAACCTTGCTTTTAAACAATTAGGAACAGAGCACCCTATTGTAATTCGTTTTGCAGGAGAGGTTAATGCTCCAGAGGGATTAACAGTATATGATTCATATAAGCAAGGTGGATCTGAAGGAGATAACGGAAATATGGCCCGTATGAAGGACTATATTAATCTTACTCTTGAAGGAATTGGAAATGACGCTATTATTGAGGGATGGGGATTCCATTTCATTTGCTCAGATAAAACGAACGTATATGGAAAATCATTTGAGGTAAGAAACCTTACATTTGATAAATATGCAGAGGATGCAGTTGGTATGGAGGGAGACCAAAGTGATGGTAAGATTACCTCATCTGTTGAAAGATGTTGGGTTCATAATAATACATTCCTTCCAGGATATTGTGCAAACCCTGCTGAATCAGATAAGAAGGAAGGAGACGGATCTTGTGATTTCAAGAGAGGACAATATTTCACAATGTCATACAATTATTATGAATATTGCCATAAGACAAATCTTGTAGGATCATCAGATGATTCATTACAATTTAACATCTCATTCCATCATAATACATGGTATAATTGTGGATCTCGTATCCCATTATTAAGACAAGCAAATATCCATTTCTATAATAATTATATTTATGGAGATTCATCAGATAGCAAGGCTGAGCTAAGCTATGTAACATCACTTCGTGCAAATTGCTATATGTATGCAGAAAATAATTATTATGAAGGATGTAAGAATCCATTTGAAAAGAAGGCAGGAGCAGCTAAACTATATGGTAATACTATGGTAGGATGCTTCGAGGATAATGCATCAACTGTGGTATCATCAAGAACTGAAGAGGTATCATCAGCTTGTGCATATAATGGAACATCATATGCAAACTTTGATACTAATTCACAGCTATTCTATTATAATGAAGAAACAAAGCAATCAGATTGTTATTTAACAACAGCTGCAGTTGCTAGACAAGAGGACATTAAATTTGCAGGTTCTAGATATAGAACTGTACTTGATAAAACTTCATTAAGTGTTGAAACTACATCTAATAAATATAGTGTAGATGAAACAAACTCTATTGACCTATCTAATGGAACTTACACTGCTACCCTAACATCTGATAAGGGTATTGTATATAATGGTGTAAAGGCTGGAAAGTTCAAGGGTCAAGGTATTACATTTAGATTAACAAACCCTGCAATAGTAACAGTTGCCATGACTGCTTCATCAGGATATGCTGCAGGATATTTAGTATCTTCAACAGGAGAACTAATGCTTGCAGGAAGTGGTTCTGTGCAATTAGACGCAGGAGTATATTATATAACATCATGCATCATTGATAAGGAAACAACAGTAACAGCATTATCATTTGAAAAATATGATAGTGCAGAATATGATGCACAAAAGATTAGTGAGTATAACGCATTAGTAGCAGCCATCCCATCAACAATTGCTTATAATGCCTCAACATATGAAGCAATTAAGGCTGCTATGAATGCTTATACAAATCTAGGTGATCTAAAATCAAGTGTTGATTACAAAGCAGTAGAAGCTGCATATAATAGCTATAAGGCACTTGGTGAGGATTATGTAGTTGGATTAATAAATGAAATTGGAAATGTAACATCTGAAAGCGGAGATAAGATTTCTTCAGCAAGAGCAGCATATACAGCACTAATTGCTAGCTGCAAGGATGCATCTGTATCAAATCTAAACGTATTAGAGGCAGCAGAAAAATCTTATTATAGTCTTGCTGTAGATGCACTTATCGCAAAGATTAATACAATTGGAAATGTAACACTTGAGTCAGAGGCATTAATTAGTACATGTGAAAATATGTATGATCAATTAGATGCTTCTCAAAAGGCTTCTGTATCAAACTATAAAACTCTTACAGCTGCAAGAGCTACACTAGATTCACTTGTTGCTGTTAATGAGGTAGAATCAGCAATTGCTGATATTAATATAACAGCAGCATCATTAAATGATTTAGCTAATGTAGTTGCAAAATACGATGCATTAACAGATGATGAAAAGAAAATGGTTACTTCAACATCAAAGCTTGAAGAAATATATGTAGCATATTTCAAAAAGCTAGTAGCAACTATCCCATCAACTGTAACTACAGCAGATGGTACAACTATTAATACAGCACTTGATATATATTCTAGATTAACTGAAGCAGATAAGAATGTAGTAGCAACTGAATATGCTACACTTGAGGCAGCAGAGGCTCAATTAACAGAAATCCTTAATGCAAGACAGGTAGTAACATTTGATAATGGAGCTACAGGTAATAATAGCTACTTTACTATAAGTGCTAATAGTAAGAATGGAATAGCTTCAAAGACTTATGATGGTGTTACTTATACATCAGGAATTAAGATGGAGTCTAAGACATCTATTAAGTTTACTGCAGCTAGTGATGTGGTTGTAACTATAATTACTGATACTGCATCAAAATCTATTAAGATTAATGGTACAGCTTATACTACAGATGTAAACGGAGTATTAACACAAGCTATTTCTAAGGGCGCTGTTGAGATTACTAAGGGAGATTCAATCAATGTATATGCTATTATAGTTGAATAATAGATAATTAATATGGCCACATTGTGACCATATTTTTTATGCTATAAAAATAATTAAAAATAATTATATTGCAAAAATTATAATTTTTAGGTATAATTAAGCTATAAGGTGGTGAGATTATGGGTATCCTATGGTTTGATGAAAAGAACAAGGATTTAATTGCTACGATAGCCACATCTAATATCACACTAAATAAGCCGGCAAAAGGGTTAATTGATTTTGCCTATAGTGTTATGATTGGTGTTAATCCAGATGAATGTAAGGCTTACATAAAGGCTTTAAATAAGGAAGCTGTAGAGAAGGGTGGTATTCCACAATCTCAACTATATACAGTTACAATCCGTCAAAGCTATGGTAGAATTAGTAATAAAGAGTTTATTAAGCGTATTTCACAATTAACAGGTAAGAATTATGATACACCTAAGAAATACCTTATGACATATGATTCAAATGAACATATGCTTATAATTGATTTGAAGAGGGAGGTATAAAATATGCTTTTAGATTTAATGACATTAAATACAGCAATGATATTTGTTTGGCTAGGTATTGCGATTGTGGCTTTAATAATTGAGCTAAACACAACAGACCTATCGTCTATATGGGCTACAGTTGGTGGAACTATTACAGCAATAGTAGCTATATGGTGTCATATAATTTGGGTACAAATTATTATATTCCTTGTGATTTCAATTCTTGGAATATTATTAATTAGGCCATATGTAAAAAGATATGTTAAGAGAAATGAAATTGAAACAAATGTTGATTCATTAATTGGTAAAAAGGCAATTTGTGTAGATGATATTGGACCAGATAATATAGGTGCATGTAAAATAGATGGTAAAATTTGGAGTGCAATAGCAAAGGATGAGGCCAATATAATAAATGCAGGTCAAAAGGTCGAGGTTTTAAGCATTGATGGGGTAAAGCTTATCGTAAGACCATTAGATAAAGAATAGATAGAAGGAGAGAATTAAGAATTATGATTTTAAGTAGTATAACATTTCCATTAATAATAACATTAGCAGTTGTAGCAGCTATTATTTTATTAATACTTGCTACTTCAATTAAGGTAGTAAAGCAAACTGATAAATATATTGTACAAAGACTTGGAGCTTATCACACAACATGGGGTGTAGGAGTACATTTCTTAGTACCATTTATTGATAAGGTTGCAAAGATTATAACTATGAAGGAGCAGGTTAGAGATTTTGAGCCTCAATCTGTTATCACTAAGGATAATGTAACAATGCAAATTGATACAGTAGTTTATTTTCAAATAACAGATCCTCAAAAGTATGCTTATGGTATTGAGAATCCAATATTTGCGATTGAAAATCTATCTGCTACTACATTACGTAATATCATTGGAGAATTAGATCTTGATGCTACACTTACATCAAGAGATATAATTAATACTCAAATGAGACAAATACTTGATGAGGCAACAGATCCATGGGGAATTAAAGTTAATAGAGTTGAGGTAAAAAATATTTTACCACCTAAGGATATTAGAGATGCTATGGAGAAGCAAATGCGTGCTGAACGTGAGCGTCGTGAGGTTATCTTAAAGGCTGAAGGAGAAAAGCAATCTAAAATCCTTATAGCTGAAGGAGAGAAGCAATCAGCTATTCTTCGTGCAGAAGGAGAAAAGGAACAAATGATTCGCCTTGCAGAAGGAGAAAAAGAAAAGCTTATTAATCTAGCTGAAGGTAGAGCAGAGGCTTTAAAGATTGAAAAGGAAGCAGAGGCTCTAGGTATTAAGGTTGTAAAGGATGCAGGAGCTGACAATGCAGTATTAAGCCTAAAGGCTATGGAGGCTTTAGCCAAGGTTGCAGATGGAAAGGCAACAAAAATTATTGTACCATCAGAGATTCAAAATCTTTCAGGTGTACTAGCAGCTGCTAAGGGTATAGTTGAATCTGATGAAAAGAAGAAAAACTAGTTTATGAAGTGGAGCTTATTGCTCCACTTTTTAAATTTTTGGAAATTAATTATGTAAAACTTTGTTTACATTATATATAAATAAATGTTATAATAAAAATGGTGGAGGATTATTTTATGACTAACAGAGTACATGAATTAAGAAAACAGCATAAAATAACACAAGAATCTTTAGCGAATATGGTTGGAGTAACAAGACAAACAATCATATCTATTGAAAATGGTAAGTACCAAGCCTCTTTACTGTTGGCATTGAAGATAGCAAAAATATTTAATATGCCTTTAGAAGAAATATTTACATTAGAGGATGGTGACTAGAATGAATGTATATGATTTAGCAAGACTTAGAAAGACAACTAAAATTAAGTTAGTCTTTATGTCAATATCTATAGCAATTCCAATTATTATTATTTCAATATTAACCCCATTATCTATAAAGCACTTTTCTGATTGGGTTAATATTCCAGTAAAGGTACTAGATTATATATTGGTAGCTATAGGAGAAGCCTATGTTATATATAAGGTAGTATATTATGGTAGAATACTAGGATCTGAAAACTATGCAAAGCAGGTTTTAATTAAGAAGAATGATGAAAGATTAATATTCATTAAGCAAAAATATTCACAATTCACTTTAAAGATGCTTATATTCCTACTATTAATAGGAATTGCAGTATCAGGATTCTTAAATACTATAGTGTTTATTACATTATGTGGAGTTTTAATTGCGTTAGGTCTAACATGGCTTATTACTGCAATCTATTATAGAAATAAATATTAATAACAAACAAAATTGATACAATGAGTTTAAACAAGCTATTATTTATAATATGTTAATTTTATATATAATTTTAAAAAATTTATATAAATGGAGGGTTGACATATGAAGAAATATAATTTTTTAGTGTTTTTAACTTTTTGTATCATTTTTATTTCTAGTGTATTTAGTATATCTAAAACTAATTATAAATGTGGTATGTCAAGTGAGGGCATTTATCATACAAGACCTGGAAATGAGCTTTGTAAGGGAAAGAATGTAGAAAAATTTTTTGTAGAAAAATACAATAAAACTGTTACCTTTTCAGAGGATACATCTCAAAGAGTTTGTATTGAAGGTGTAGAGAATTATAGCCAATTAAACATGAATAAATATATTAACAATAAAAAAAATATCGCTGATAACTATAAAAAAATAGATGCGACATGTACTATGGTTGCTTGTGTTGAATTGGTTAATTATTATGCAAAGCATGTATATAATATTGAAATTGAAGATACTCCAGAGGAGATGTGTTTAGCAATTTGGAATAAGTGCTATAGTAAAGGATTTACAACTAAGAATCATGGAACAAGAAGTGGAATGGTAAACAATTGTGTATCTAAAGCTTTTGATATGTACGGCATTCCAAGACATGGTAATACAGAATGGTTTTACCTACTTAGAAAGACAAAGAATTCAATTGATAAAAATCAGCCAGTCTTACTTGATTTGGTTGATCATTCTACTGTAGCTAAGGGTTATACAACATATAAATATAGCTATAGTAAGACTGTAAAGTATGGATTCTTAAATATTAAGAGAAAGACTGTTACAGTGGAAGGGACAGAAAACTTCCTTATCGTTAATGATGGTTGGTTATATGATGGTCCAGAATATGAATCATTATTTCCAGTATCATATATTGGTAGTACTTTAGATGGTATGCAGATATGCTTAACGCCAAGTGATTAATAATGAAACGTCATACAAATATTAGAATAAGGCTCTAATTTTTTGGAGCTTTATTTTTTTGTAAAAAATATTCAAGTAATGTTGCATTAAAAAAATAATAAGGTAAGATTAATATAGGAAGAAGAAAGAGAGAGTATATATGAAAGAGTTAAAGATTTTTTATTTACAATAATTGTAGGAGGCTTAGGGTTATTATTTTTAAATAATAATAAAGTAAATGCTTCAGAAAATCTAAGCCAAGAATCATATAGTAATTATTATGAAAATAGTGATTTAGTATATGAGATGAGTGATTTATCAAATATCACACCATATCTTTATAATAATGAAGAGGTATTAATTGATGATTATAATGATAAATTATTTAAATCAAATTTGAAAATTTCTGCAGCTGCAACAAGGGCTACAGCATATGGCGATGATCCAATAGTTAATATTATACCTAAGGAATTATTTACAAAAGAGGTTAATATTACAATATGCAGTGGAGAAGAATATGTTTATGCAATTGAAACAAAATATGTTGATTATAGTAGAAGCCCATATTATGAATCTCATGTAATGGTAATAGATATTGATAATAACATTAAAAATAATAGCTTTGACATTGAAAGCAATCTTATAAAAGTAAGTATTACAAAACTTTTTGAATATAAGTATTTAACTTTACTAAAGGAATATGATTATGGTAATCCTGAAGGATTAAGAGATACTGTTAATTTTAATTCATTTATTAAAGTGGAAAATTTTGATGATGATTATATAGTTGTTCCAAAGCCAACTGATGGCTCTATGATGAATTTTTATAGTCCTAATGAATGGACATTAAATAATATTAATGTAATAGGTTCGTTAAAAAACATTAATGCATTAAATGTGTATGATGAAGATTATTGCTTGTCTGATGATAAGGGTTTCTTCTTTATAGGTAGTGGAGTGGAATATAATTGTCATAGCATTGTATTTGATGAAGCTGCTGATTTTAAGCAAGCGCTCTTAAGTATGACTGATTACATATCATATATTCCAGGCTTTTCAGAACTAAAACTTGTAGGTACTGCAGTATCAGCAATTAACCTAGGTAATTCATTGGTTGGGACATTTAAAAATTTAGCAAGCACATCAAGTTCTATAATTGAGAATACTTATACATCAAACGCATCATTTGCGAGCCCAGATCACTATTATTATTCAACAACGCAAGGACAAATTAATAATTATTCTGAATTAATAAAAAGTGAGAGTGCGCATGTTTATACAATCCCATTAACTAAAAATTTGGATTATGCTGAAATAGATTTTCATTATAGTTATACAGATGAAGTAGCAACAATGTTTAGCCAATTAGTTAGTTTTGATTTTACAATTGGTAAGGATGTATATAGTGTAGTTAGTGGAAAAGAATCCGCCATTGGTGTAAAAAATGTTGATATTGATACCACTGATTATATATCAAATGAATATAATTGTATTGGTGGAAAAACAACTTATATTATCACACCTCAATATTCACAAAATTATAGTATTAATTGTGGTGAAAATGATGTTATAATATATGATGTAGATCAAAATATAATATCTACATCAAAGAATTGTTATTTAGAGAAGAATAAAACATATAGTATATATGTTATTAATAATAGTGATGAAAGAATAATATATGATTTCTTTATGTCTGGATATGACATATCAGAAAGCGCTCAGCTTGATTCACTAGAATCAGCTCAATACACATTTATATCTGATATAAATGGTGTTAGATGTATTACATCAAATTATGATATAGAAGATATGGATTTGATGTATTTTAATGAAGGTAATGTATATCAAATAATCATTACAAATAATACAAATACAAGTGGTATAGCATATCTTAATATAGAGGAAATACCTGATGCGACATTTGATAGTGCAGGACACATATCAAATGATTGTAAGTATGTAAGATTCAATGAAGCAGAAGGAATGTATTATATCCATTATTCGACAGATACATATCTTATATATAGTTTTAACAATTCTACATTTAATATAAGTAATTCTAAAGTATTAAACTATAATAATGATAGATATATTTATCTTATAAGAAATCTTGTTCAATCTATTGAAAAATTAGATACTAACATTGTTGTTTCTTTTGGTAAATATGAATATGATCCATCTGATACTATATATACAGTTTACGAGCAGAACAAGATGCTGTTTTATGATAAATATCGCAGTAATTATGTATATCAAGTTGAATCTTGTACTTATAGGCCAAATGATGATAAAAATTTTATTGAATATAATTCTAGTTCTTTATTGTTTAGAGAAGGTGCTTATAAAGATTATACAGTTACTATAGTTTTAACATGGATAATAGAAAAAACGAATATAAAATGCATTAAATTTGATATGGATGTGGTTTATTTACCTAAAGAACTCATAGTAGATACAGTTATTTCTGGCTATAGCCAAAATAATGTTTTAAGGACTAATTTTGAAGTCAGGTTAAATGGAGCTTATAAATATTTTGATGTAGATATATACAAATATAACAAGCTTATTAAAGAAAAAAGATTTTCTGATAATATTGATATACGTTTTAATAACAATGTTGCTCCAATAGAATATAAGATTATAATTCCTTTAGGGGTAAAAAAGATTTTAAAAGATATGGAGTATAACCCTGAATTGATAGATTTTATTAATAATAAAATGGTTGTAAATTTTCAACTTACCGAGATAACGCAAAATGGAATAAAATATTATGGTATCTCTAATGAGTATCAACTATATTATGCATTATCATATTCACAATATGGCTCATTTTCATATTCGGACTATGTAAATGATGACATAGAAATATATGGTGATATTAATAATTTGAGATTAATGTTACTTAATGATATAACTTGTACTGGTGAGTTTAGAATAAGTAATATGGTAATATTTGACGGTGTGCTTTGTGGTAATGGTCATACAATTAGTAATTTAAATGTTTATATAGACTATTCGTCACATGCAAAGGGTATATTTGCTCAAAATTATGGATATATACATGATGTTGATTTTATTAACTGCACATTAAGTATTGGCGATGTAATACGTTGGAATACAACAGCCGCATTAATTGCTGCTAATAATTATGGATTTATGGAAGATGTTTCTATAAGTGGAATATGTCGTTATAAGAAAAATGGGGTAGAATCTAATACAGCCCTTTCAGCAAATGTAATATATTTTTAAATTGAAGGAGGTAAACAATGAAGAATTCAAGAAGATTCCTAATGATAATCATTTTGATATTAATTCCATTTTTTGTCTCTTGTAATAATAATAAATCAGATGAC
>Ga0247609_10005858_pt1 | contig 11961 bp, 13 predicted proteins | sample 172DNAGHGlowgp2_FD_193487 | JGI IMG/M metagenome (GOLD analysis project Ga0247609, IMG submission 193487) | Sheep rumen microbial communities from Palmerston North, Manawatu-Wanganui, New Zealand - 1728 DNA GHGlow gp2 | ecosystem: Host-associated > Mammals > Digestive system > Stomach > Rumen ... | reverse complement strand
GTCAAGGTTGAGTAGCTGAACATTTTCAAAAATCGCTCGCCCGTCGCCAATCCGATTATAGGCGGCGGTTTTCAGAAAAATTTCCTTGCCGCGATTCAAACTCTCCGCAGAAAATTTTCCGTCCGCAAAAACTTTATCGGCATTTCCGCGCAGTTTGTCTACAAAAGAATTTTGGCGATAACTTTGCTCCGTCGTAAGGTTGCCGCGTGATTCTTGTAGCATGTTCCGATAAACTTCAACGACCTCTTTGGCTGGCGCGTCCATTAAAATTTTTCCGGACTTCATCAAAAAAGCTCGCTCGCATAAATTTTTCACGGCAAAAGTATCGTGGCTGACAAAAATAACCGTCACGCCGCCCGCTATCATTGAGCGCATTTTATCCATACACTTACTTTGAAAAAATGCGTCACCAACGCTCAAAGCCTCGTCAACGATTAAAATATCCGGCTCGACAAAAGCATTGACGGCGAACGCAAGCCGCGCAAACATTCCGGACGAATAAGTTTTGACGGGCTGTTTGATAAATTCGCCAATGTCCGCAAAATTTATTATGTCGTCAACTTTGCCGTCCATAACTTCGCGGGTGTGCCCCATTAAAAGCCCGTTCATGTAAATATTTTCGACGCCGGTCATTTCGGGATTAAAGCCCGCGCCCAATTCCAAAAGCGAAGCAATGCGCCCGTTTACTTCCAACGTGCCGCCGCTCGGAGTCAAGACGCCCGTTATAATTTTCAGCAGTGTAGATTTGCCCGCGCCGTTCTTGCCGACAAGCCCGACGTTTTCACCGCGCCGAATCTCGAACGATACATCATTTAGCGCGTAAAAATCTTTGCTGTATCGTTTGTGGAACGGGTGGAAAGTTTCCTTGAGCCGGTCAATATCCCGTTCGTAAATCTTATAAATTTTAGTTAGGTGTTCGGCTTTTATCGCAACGTCATTCAAAATTCTTCCTCCGTGTTTAGGTGGTTAGGTGGTTAGGTGTGTAGGGAAATAGTTTTTTCTACTAACCTACCCACCTACAACTTAAACTGCTCAATCTCCCGTTGCATGTCGCCTGCAAGTTCATCAAGATTTCTGCTGGCGTTAGCAACCTCGTTCATCATGGCTGATTGTTCCTGCGTTGCCGCGCTGATTGAAGTTGCATTCTCGCTTGACTTAATCGCAATTTCTTTGACGTGCTCAACCGCTGATAAAATTTCCTTGTTGCTCGCGTCAACCGCAATTATATCTTTTAAACTCTTGTCAACGTTTTCTGTAAGCTTGGACGCTTGAATTTCTATATCTTTGAACGCCGCGCCCGTATCGGCAACCGATTGCGTGCCCGCCTTGACGCTTTGATTGCCGTATTCAATTGACTCAACCGCCGAATTTGTATCGCGCTGAATCGTTGCGATTAGCCTTGAAATATTTTCTGTCGCCGCCGCTGATTGTTCTGCCAATTTGCGAACCTCTTCCGCAACGACAGCAAAACCTTTACCGTTTTCTCCGGCGTGCGCCGCCTCAATCGCCGCGTTGAGTGCCAAAAGATTCGTCTGCCCCGCAATGTCAGAAATTGTTCCGACGATTTGCCCGACCTCGTTTGAACGCCTGCCAAGCTCGCCGATAATTTCAGCCGAAGAACTCACCTGCGCCGCAATATTTTTCATAACCTTAATTGCAATGTCAACTTTTTCCTTGCCGACCGCCGCATTGTTCGCGCTGTCTTTGGCGATTTTTTCCATTTCCTTTGCTGTCTCGCGTAAATCGTCCATGCGCTCGTGCATGTCGCTAATTTTTTCTTCCAAAATTTCAATCGTGCGCTTTTGTTCGGCGGTGCCTTCTGTCAAAATCGCCATGCTTTGAGAAACAACGTTGATTGATTCGTTAGTTTGTTGAGTGCCCGCTGTCAATTCCTTACTCGACGCCGCAACTTTTCCAGAACCCTCCGCAATATTCGTAAGCAAATGCTTCAGGCGGTATTTCATATCATTTGCGCTTTCGGATAAAGCTCCGATTTCGTCCGTAGATTTTATTTCTAAATCGTTAATGCGCAAGTTGCCGCCCGATATTTTTTTCATCGCGCCGACCACCTCATCAAGTTGCCCGACCATTCGCCCGATAAAAAAATTTGACGCAAGGATACACACAATCACAATCACCACGACCGCCAGCGCGATTGATAAAATCAATTCTTTAATCACGTCGTCCATTTCGTGAACGCTCACGCCAACAAAAAGCATTCCGATTGTTTTACCTGTTGCGTCTTTAATCGGTTGATACGCGGCGTAATGGTCTTCGCCCAAAACGCTCGCCTTGCCGACAAAAAATTTTCCTTGAGTTATAACGTTATCAATGACGGCGTCTGAAGCTCGCGTGCCGACTTGCCGATTGCCCGCCGAATCTTTAACCGTTGTGATAACGCGGGTGTCGCCGTTAAAAATTGTGACTTTGCCGTTGCAAATATTGCTTAGGAAGTCCGCAATTTCGTTTACGCCGTCAATTTGCTGTCCGCCCTTGAATAAAATTCCGTTTTGCAAATGCCAATCGCCATAATAGCGACTGTTCAAAATTTCTGACAGAGCTTGAACGTCGGCGGCGGCTTTCATCTGCAACGCCTTCGCAAAACCCTCTTCGGCGCGAAAATATCCGATGACTCCCATAAGTACACACGCAACTATTACAATCGCGTTGACTGCAAGGATTGATTTGGTTTTCAGTCCCATCAGTAAACACCTTCCAAAAAAATTTTCCTGCATTGTATCACAAATTCAACACAGGAAACAGAAAATTTTTGTCTTAAAAAAATATATGTGACGGGCAATCCCGCAAAAATGCAAAATCGCCGTCAATCGCTCAAATGTGACAATCACGCGGCGATTTTTATTTTTTTGCGCCAAAATCGGGCTTGAAGTGCTCATTTTCCTTGCCGCGCCACAAAATTTCTTTTACAATCGCGACAACACACACGGAAACACTTTCGAGAGGAGGAAAAATTTACATGACACCAGTTGAACGCAGAATTTTAATCAAAGTTTCAACTATGTATTACCTCGAACACATGAAGCAAACTGAAATTGCCAAAAGGCTCGGCGTTGAGCGCACAACCATAAGCAAACATTTAAAACGCGCTCTAGATCAGGGCATTGTTACCATAACCGTAGCTAACGAAAGCTTTGAGGACATTGAAACCGCTATGGAAAAACGTTTTGGGCTTAAGGAATGTTTCATTGTCCCGAAAAGTTACGATTTGCTTGCCGTTAAACAGGCTATGGGTCGCGCGGGGCTTCAACTTCTGCGCCGTATCGTCGATAACAATCAAATTATCGGGCTGGCGTGGGGCACTTCAATAAGAGAACTCACCCGCCACGCTCAAAACTCCAAACTTCCTAAGATTGATTCTGATTTTGTTCCGCTCGACGGTGGTCCCGAAAATATCGATAGTGAATTGCACGTAAACACCCTTTGCTACGAATTGGCGCGGGCTTTTGGCGGGCGTTGCCATTACATTTACGCGCCTGTTATCACGAGAACCGCCGAAATTCGCAATGCTATCGTCCAAGATGCTAACTACGAAAAAATTTCTGACTTTTGGAAGAAATTGGATATAGGTTTGGTCGGTATCGGTGCGCCTGTTAAATCGTCTAATCTCGTTTGGATGGGCGAATTTGGGCGGCAGGCTATCGAATCACTTTCAAGAACCGGCACCGTCGGCGAAATTTGCTCGGTCTTCTACGATAAGAACGGGCGCGAAGTCAAAACAGATTTTTCAGATCGGATTATTGGCGTTGACCTCGATACGCTTAGAAATTTGAATTACTCAATCGGTATGGCGGCGTCCCGTGAAAAAGTTCCTGCGATTATGGGCGCGTGCAAGGGCGAAGCTATCAACGTCCTTATAACCGACGAAATGACCGCTAAAATTATGCTCAACGAGTAAGGAGGCAAAATTATGTTAGGTTATTTGGTAGCCGCCGCCGTCACCGTTTGGATTGCGCAGACGGTTTTGGGCTTTAGGCAATTTAAAAAGTTCAATAACCACATAAAAGAACTTCGCCAAGAGGGGCGCGTGGCGATTGGTCGCGCTCGCGGGCATTTTTCAGCGGGCGTTTTGATTCTTTTTGTCATTGATTCGGATTGCAGAATTATGCGCGGGGAAATTATGGAAGGGCGCACGGTTTTTGCCGGTTTTAAATCTTTTGACAACTTCAACGGCTTGACGCTCTTTGAACTCAGCGAAGATCTTTGCAAGAGCATGAAACTTTCCAAACAACAGACTTTAGCAGTTATCTCCGCTCAACAGGAATATCAAAGTTATAAACTCATGAAGGCGGAAGAAAATCTTGCTGTTAATTAGGTGATTAACGGTTGAAGATTAAAGCGCGCAGTCTTCAACCTTAATCTATAGATTAAAAGTTTTTCTAGGAGGGAATTTTATGGACACAATGGTATCTTTTGCGCAAGCGTTTATCGGGTTATTCAATCGCGGCGGCGAAACGCTCGCAGGTTGGGTTACAGGAATCATTCCAACGCTTATTGTCCTGCTCGTCGCCATGAACGCAATCGTAAAAATGATTGGTAACGACAGAATCGAAAAATTTGCTGGTGTTTGCGCCGGAAATCCGCTCACCCGTTACATTGTTTTGCCGGTTATCGGGACGTTCTTTTTCTGCAACCCTATGACGCTCTCGCTCGGCAAGTTTTTACCAGAATTTTACAAACCAAGCTATTATGCATCGGCTTCTGGCTCTTGCCACACGCTCAACGGTCTTTTCCCGCATATAAATCCGGGCGAATTGTTCGTTTATCTCGGCGTTGCAAATGGTGTTACTACTCTCGGCTTAAATCATGTTGACCTTGCACTCAGATATTTGCTTATCGGTATCGTGATCAACTTCCTGCGCGGTTGGGTAACTGACTTTTGTACCGCTTACGTCCAAAAACAGCAGGGAATTTCTTTGAGCAAGACGCTCAAGACGGCTTAAGGAGTGATTGAAATGGCTGATTATAAAGCGGTAGTCGTTAAGGCGGGTAGCGGCGGCTTCGGCGGTCCTTTAACCCTTATCCCCGACGGCAAGAAAAATAAAATCGTCAATATTACCGGCGGCGTCATGTCTAAAGTCGCTCAAACGCTCGCGGAAATGACCGGTTGCGAACTCGTCGACGGTTTTAAAACCCGCGTCCCCGATGATGAAATCTTAGTCGTCGTTATCGACTGCGGCGGTACTCGGTGGAGCATTCATGACAGCAAAATTTTTGATGACCATACTTGTACGCAGAAAATTCCTTTCCGCAATGGACGCAAACGCGAATTTCAGCGTATAAAATATTTTTTTTGTAGTTTTCGAGACACTTCTTAGAACAGTAAAGATTCTGTCCGTTATCGTCGGCTTCGTATACGCGCCCGCAGTTCACGCAGACAAATTTGCCGCGATTCTTCCGCGTTTTTAAACCGTTTTTCCGCGCGTGAAGGCTTTGATGAATAGATTTTGGCAACGCGACCAGATTTGAAATGTCATTGTTGTTTTTGTCGAAGTCTATGTGATGAATATCGTATCCGTCGGGAATTTCGCCGTTGTAACACGTCCAAACCATGCGATGAAGACTCAACAATTTGAAATAACGTCCTTCCATTCGCGGCGCATTGCTCATGCAGTAAACTATTCCGTTGAATTTTTGATGTCTCTCGTCAATAATCTCGACACTCGGCAAGTTATATTCGATTTTTTGAATCATTTCTTCGACAGCGAGCGATTCTTGCGGCGTTTCAACACACTCACGTAACAGTTTGAAAAGTTTTTCCTTGTCCTTCACGTTATCGCCTCCAAAATTTTTGACAAACAGCCGCCGAGACGATAAAATACGCAAGGAAACGCCCCGACAGGCTCTTGACGAAGTTCAAACAGCGTCATTGTAGCTTATCGGAGCGTTTTCCGCAATATTAGGCTGTTAATCGGTCGATTTTTTTTATTTATAGTCTCCGTCTTCTATCAAGCCAGTCGTGACTCGATTAACACGATTATCCGCACGATTCTCCCGTTTATGGCGTTCGTCTCAATGCTTATCGGCGTTATTTTAGGAACGGGCATTGGCGACGTTATCGCAAATCTGCTCTCGCCGCTCGCTGGTAACATTGTCGGTTTGGTCATCTTAGCTTGTATTTGTTCGTTCCCGCTCTTGTCGCCGTTCTTAGGACCTGGCGCGGTTATCGCTCAAGTTATCGGTGTTCTTATCGGCGTTCAGATTGGTGAAGGCAACATTCCGCCGCATTTGGCATTGCCCGCGCTCTTTGCTATCAACGCGCAGTGCGCTTGCGACTTTGTACCTGTTGGACTTGGTTTGGCTGAAGCAGACGCGGAGACCGTTGAAGTCGGCGTTCCTTCCGTTTTGTATTCGCGCTTTATAACTGGTCCTGTATCCGTTATCCTTGCGTGGCTTGCAAGCTTCGGACTTTATGAATCTTAATTTGCAAAAAAAATAGGTCTTTCGACCGTAAAAAAATAAAAAGGCAGGTAATTATACAATGGCAGAAAAGATTTATTCAAGTAAGGTCGTCGAACTCGGCGGACAGGTTAAAGATTTTATTGCGGCGGCAAATATGCTAATTATGTTTGATGAGGCAATGGCTCTTCCTGAATTGCGCGACGCTTGCGTTATGCACACCGGCAATCAGCTTACTGGCATGATTAAACCCGGCGACATTTACAAAATCGCGGGCACTGAATTTAAAATCGTCAAAGTCGGCTCCGAAGTCCAGAAAAATTTGATGAATCTTGGACACATTACAATTAAATTTGACGGCGGCGATGGCGAACTTTTGGAAGGCTCCGTTCATGTGGAAAGTAAACCCGTTCCCGAAATTAAAGCCGGCGATATGATCGAAATTTTCAAAGCGGAAGATAAAAAAGTAGCTGACGGCTCTTGGCTCGGCTTAAAGGGTAAAACTGCAATCGTAACGGGCGCGGCGTCTGGTATCGGCAAGGCTGTTGCGCAAGCTTTCCTTGATAACGGCGCAAATGTCGTTGTCTGCGATCTCAATCCTAACGAACCCGAATTTAATCTCACTGAAAACAGCGGAAAAGTTAAATACGTTATAACAAACGTTTGCGAAGCCGCTAGCGTCGAAGCTATGGTTAAAACCGCGCTCGAAACTTTCGATAAAATTGATATTCTGGTCAACAACGCCGGCATTAACATTCCTTGCTTGCTCATCGACCCGAAAGACCCGCACGGCAAATACGAACTCAATGAAAAAGTTTACGATAAAGTTACGGGCGTAAATATTAAGGGCGTTTATCTCGTCGCGCAGGCAGTCGGTCATGAAATGGTTAAGACGGGCGGCGGCGTTATCATCAATATGAGCAGTGAATCCGGTTTGGAAGGCTCCGAAGGTCAAAGCATTTACGCCGCAACCAAAAACGCCGTCAACAGCTTCACGCGCAGCTGGGCAAAAGAACTTGGCAAATACAATATTCGCGTTGTGGGCATGGCTCCCGGCATTATGGAGGCAACTGGACTTAGAACGCTCGCTTATGAAGAGGCTTTAGCTTACACTCGCGGCATTACCGTTGACGATTTGCGCAAAGGTTACAGCTCAACTAAAACTACACCGCTCGGACGCAGTGGTAAGCTTAGCGAAGTCGCTGACGCCGTTGTTTTCCTTGCAAGTGATCGTGCGTCTTACATTCACGGCGTAACTTACAACGTCGCGGGTGGCAAAACTCGTGGATAATCAACTTTAACAGTTTTTTTCTAACCATAACCCCCCAAAAATTTAAAACTCTCAGGCAAAACGCTTGAGATTTTTTTTTGTAAAATGAAAGGTATTTAACTTTAATGTGCGATAGGTTAAAATGTAGCGGGCTTTTGCAAATTTTATACAAAGATCAAGAGGTGTTTTTAATGTCAATTCTAGTATGCGGCGGCGCGGGTTACATTGGTTCTCATACAGTTTATCAGTTGGTAAAAATGGGCGAAGAAATTATTATCGTTGATAATCTCCAAACGGGTCATCGCGACGCAATCAATCCCGCTGCTAAATTTTATCAAGGCGATATTCGCAACGCCAAAATTCTCGACAAAATTTTTACAGAAAACAAAATCGAAGCGGTGATACATTTCGCGGCAAATTCTCTTGTCGGCGAAAGCGTCGAAAAGCCGCTGATGTATTTTAATAATAATGTTTACGGTATGCAAATTTTGTTGGAGTCAATGGTAAGAAATGGCGTTGATAAAATAGTTTTCAGCTCGACTGCGGCGACTTACGGCGAACCGGAAAAAATTCCCATTGAAGAAAACGACCGAACGCAACCTACTAATCCTTACGGCGAATCAAAATTGATTATGGAAAAAATGATGAAATGGGTTAGCGGCGCAAATGGAATACGCTTTATCAGTCTGCGTTATTTCAATGCGGCGGGCGCGGTCGAAGATGGCTCAATCGGCGAAGACCACCACCCCGAAACGCATTTAATTCCGTTGATTTTGCAAGTGCCACTAGGTAAACGCGACCACATTACAATTTTCGGCGACGACTATCACACGCCCGACGGAACTTGCTTGCGTGATTACATTCACGTTATCGACCTTGCAGACGCTCACATTTTAGCGTTAAAATATCTGCGCGAAGGCGGCGCGTCAAATATTTTCAATCTCGGCAACGGGCAAGGTTTTTCGGTTAAAGAAATGATTGTCGCGGCGGAAAAAGTTACCGGACAAAAAATTAAAACGGAAATAGGAGCGCGGCGCGCCGGTGATCCTGCTCAACTTATCGCCTCAAGTGATAAAGCAAGAGCCGTGCTGAAATGGAAGCCGCAATTTTCTAACGTAGAAAAAATTATTGAAACCGCTTGGACGTGGCATAAAAATCACCCGAACGGCTACGAAAATTAGCGGCGGATTTTTTGTTGAAAATTTTCTTCAACGTGTTATAATCAATAAAAAATTTTTGGGAGGGTTTTAATATGATATGGGTTTGCAACATTTGCGGCTATGAATACGACGAAGAACGCGGCGACGTCGATAACGGTCTTGAGCCCGGCGTAAAGTTCGAGGATTTGCCGGAAGATTTTGTTTGTCCGTTGTGCGGCGTAGGCAAGGACGAGTTCACAAAAGAGGAATAAAAAATTTTTTCGCTTATAGCAAATTTTGATTCGCTGTGTTAAAATAAGTTTAGTCAATAAAATTCTTAGGAGGCAACATTAAATGAAAGTTACAGTAGTTGGTTCGGGAAATGTCGGCGCGACCGTCGCTAATGTTCTTGCGGTTAAAGGTTTTGCAAGCGAAGTCGTCCTTATCGACATCAAAGAGGGACTTTCCGAAGGTAAAGCAATGGACATCATGCAGACGGCGCATATGCTCAACTTCGATACCAAAGTTGTAGGCGCAACTTCTCCTATTGCGGCACCCGACTACACAGCAACGGCAGGCTCTCAAGTCGTGGTTATCACAAGCGGAATTCCGCGCAAGCCCGGCATGACCCGTGAACAACTCATCGGCACCAACGCAAAAATCGTTAAAGGCGTCGTAGATGAAATTCTTAAACATTCGCCCGAAGCCATTCTGATTATCGTTTCCAATCCTATGGACGCGATGACTTATCTTACACTCAAAGATACCAAACTCCCGCGCAACCGTATAATCGGGCAAGGCGGTATGCTCGACAGCTCCAGATTCCGCTACTACCTCGCCGAAGCTCTTAAAGAAGCGGGCTATCCTGCAACGCCGACCGATATTGACGGTATGGTTGTTGGCGGTCACGCTGATAAAACTATGGTTCCGCTCGTTAGCCTTGCAACTTATCGCGGTATTCCTGTTACCCAATTCCTCAGCGAAGAGGCGATTACAAAGGCAGTTGAAGCGACCAAAGTTGGCGGCGCAACCTGCACAAAACTTTTAGGAACTTCCGCTTGGTATGCACCTGGCGCGGCGGCGGCGGCTCTCGTTGAAGCTATCGCTCTTGATGCTAAGAAACTTATTCCTTGCTGTGTTTATCTTGACGGCGAATACGGCGAAAAAGATCTGTGCATTGGCGTTCCCGTCATTTTGGGCAAAAACGGTATTGAAAAAATCGTTGAAGTCGAATTCTCCGCCGCTGAAAAGGCTAAATTTGCTGAAAGCGTCGCGGCGGCTCGCGAAGTCAACAGCAAACTTGCCGAAGCACTTCAATAATTAGTAATGAGCAATTAGTAATTGAAAAAATAAGGAACTCTGCCGTAAGGCGGGGTTCCTTTTGATTTAAGGCGACGTAAATTTTTAACGATATTGCAGTTGAGGGAACAGAATTATTTTCAAGGAGGAGATAACAATGACGGAAAGAGTTGAGAGAATTGCACGGATTGCTCGGATAAATGGCGTTGCTTACGATAGCAAACACCGTTTTAACAGCGGACGCAACCGCCGCGACGAGGGCAGGAGTTTTGCCGAAGAATTGCGCCGCGTGATAAATAGAAAAACCGAGCCCGTCAAGAAAATCGAAATTTCTGAGGCTTATAATTTGGAATTGACAAGTTGCGGAACGCATTCGCTATTTTATGCGGGCGGCTTGAGCTTGGAAAGACTTTTGACGATCTAAAGGAGTTTGGAAATGAATAAGGATAAGGAATTTATGAAAATCGCGCTTTGGGAGGCGCGAAAGGCTTACGCAGAAAATGAAGTTCCAATAGGTGCCGTTCTTATTGACGGGAACGGCATTTTAATTTGCGCTGAACACAACAGAATTGAGCAAACAAAAGACGCGACAGCGCACGCGGAGCTTTTAACGTTGCGGGCAGCGACTAAGTTTTTAAAGCGGCGAAGGCTTTCGGATTGTACGCTTTATTCAACAGTGGAGCCTTGCGCAATGTGTGCGGGCGCGTTGGTTTTGTGTAGGGTGCAGCGATTGGTTTACGGCACAACGGATTCAAAATTTGGAGCCGCTGAATCAATCTTTAACGTGGTGAACAATCTCGCGCTCAATCATCGCTTAGACGTGACGGCGGGCGTTTTGGAAGAGGAATGTTTAGCGATAATGCAAAAATTCTTTTCAGAACGCCGTTTAAAGTCAATGCGCAATGCGTAATATGAAAGCTGGTTTCCTCTTCGCAAATTGTTATTGTCATTTCCGGACGTTTGGTTTATCATTGAAAAAATTTATTGTGCGGAAGTGAGTGCATGGAAGAAAAAATTTTGGATTGGGTGTATCCTGCAGAAAAATTTTCGCTTGACGGCGACCCGCACTCTATGCGAGCCGTTGCACAGGAAATTTTTGCCCTTGATAAAAATTCTGCTGAAGGCTTCGCGCTTATGGCGGAGGCGTCGCTTTATCTGGGCAATTTGAAAGACGCGCAAGCTTTTGCACAATCCGCCCTTGCCGCCGAAAAAAATCATCTGCGCGGAAGACTTGTTGCGGGCGGCGTTGCCATAAAAAATTTCAGGCTTAAAGACCAGATAAAAATTTTGCAAGGTGTGATTGACGACGCGCACGGGGAATTAAAAAATTTGCGAGCGAGCCTTCAAGAGCATAATCATAAATTTGCTTTTAATCGACGCAAGCGAACTTCTGCGGACGAAGCTTTTGAAAAGCAAATGGGCAAAAAAATTTTTATCGCGCAGTCAATTTTATTCAAGGCGTTGACGTGGAGATCTAACGGACTTTATTTGACGGGCGAACCTGCGCGGGCGGCGCAGTCGCTTTTTGAGGCAAGCGCACTAACTGATAACAACGCCCTTGCCGCCGAGCTTTATTCTAAGCATTTGTTCCTGCGCAATTATCGCGATACTTCGCAAGCACAAACTAAAGAGCTGGCGCAGAAATACAATTCATTCTTTGCAGACGTTACGCCCTTTGCGCACGCCAAAAATATTTCCAACAAAAAAATTCACGTCGGATATATTTCGCCCGATTTCCGTGAACATGCCGTCGCAAATTTTTTGACGCCGCTTCTTAAAGACTTCGACGCAGAAAATTTTTCTGTGACCTGCTACGCGACCGGCAAAAGCGATTTC
>Ga0247609_10005857_pt1 | contig 11962 bp, 1 predicted proteins | sample 172DNAGHGlowgp2_FD_193487 | JGI IMG/M metagenome (GOLD analysis project Ga0247609, IMG submission 193487) | Sheep rumen microbial communities from Palmerston North, Manawatu-Wanganui, New Zealand - 1728 DNA GHGlow gp2 | ecosystem: Host-associated > Mammals > Digestive system > Stomach > Rumen ... | reverse complement strand
CCCCAATCCCCAATCCCCAATCCCCAATCCCCAATCCCCAATCCCCATTTATAAAAATTAATATATATATAATTTATATTTTTTGATTTAATAATTAAATTTTATAAAAATAATATTAAAAATAATAATAAATTATCTATATATGATATAAATGAATTAATCATAAATTAAGGAGAAAGCATTTTATAACTTATCAATCTATTCAAATAATCCAATAAAACGACTAACACATGATTTTTTCTGCAAACAAATAATATAGCTATAAATAGTTCAGCAAATAAATTTAATAAAAGATCTATTATAATTCCTATAATTAAACTAACAAACATAGATTTTCCTTGGGCTGGATAAACTGCAAATAATCCAAATGAAAAAATATATGATAAAATAACTAATATAAAGAATAAAATTGTTTCAACTATCATTATATTTCTTATTTTTTTTAAATATTCCATATAATGTTTATCAAAAGATTTTTTATTAGTTTTAAATTCAAATAATAAATATCTTACATCCCCATTTGATAAATTATAAAAAAATCTAGTCAAATAAAAATATATATTTACAATTGCAACAGGTACTAAACATCTCCAAATAAAATCTCCGATATTAGAATTAATATAAACCTGAAAATCTGATTCATCTTTAAGACAAATAAAAATAAAAGTATTAACAAAGAATAAAATTAATAAATATAAAGGGAAACATAATGCTTTTATAGAAGCTGAATATGTATAACTTCCTTTAAAAGTGTTTAAAAAAATAATTCTATTTTTAATATTAGTACAAAAAAATGTGCATACATTTACTTTCATTTTACTTAATATTCTAATTCTTATGTTTTCATTAGATATTTGTAAGCTATGAACTAATTCTTGAATTTTAATTTTATTTCTTTTATTAAATTCATTTACTTCTTTCACTTCTTCTTCATCAAATTCATCATTATCATTATCATTATCATTATCTTTTGAAGCAATATAATTATTTGATTTTTTATTATCTTTTTTTTTTATATTTTTTTTGTCTTTTATATTATCTTTTATTTTCCTTGAAGATGAAATATTATCATTTTCATTATTATTTGTTTTTTCTCTTAATGTTTGATCAGATTTTTGATTATCAATAGTATCTGAATTATATCCTTCTAAATTTATTTCTCTATAATATGCTTGAAATAATTTTTTATTTTTTAAATCACCAAAATTCATAAAATTTTCTTCATTTAAATATGCATTTTTTCTATCATTCTTTTCATTTTCAGTACCCAATATATTTTCAGTTGCAATTTTATTATTTTTCAATTTTTCTTTAATTTTTAGTAAATCTTTACTTTTTTTTTCTATTTCATTGATTTTTTTATTTTTTTCTTTAGTATTTAAATTATTATTATATATTTTATTTAAATTATTTTTATTAACAAAGAAATCTCCTTCTATATTACCATAAGGATAAACATAATCATTTAAAAAATCTTCAATTAAAAGATAATTTTTATTTCCCAATCTTTTTTTCTTTATAAAAAGACACAATTTAACAATAGAAAAATTTATAAAATATATAATTACTATTACAATTATTGTATAAAATCCATAATTTCCTTTCAAATTATTTATATTTAAAAATAATTTAATATGATTGAGAAAATAAAATCTTCCTAGAATTTTATCGGGCTTTGGATTATATTCATATGTTAATAAAAATTCACTTAAATGATTAGATGAACATCTAAAATATGAGGTATTTTCTAAATTATCAAAAGATATTAAATTATCACTTAATAATTCTTTTTTACTTTCTTCCATAGTTTTATATATTAATAAATACTCAAAATAATACTTTTCTCTTCTTTCTTCTAGACTCATTTCAGAAACAGAACCATCTTCTAATATATATTTTGGTTCAGTAAATATTCCATCATCAGATTTATAAATATTTCCTTCTTGAAAATGAAATCTATTATTATTTATTATATCAATTAATTCTGGATTTGTTAGTGTTAAATAAAATGTAATTTTTGTATTATCTTTACATTGCTCTAATTGTATTTCTTCTCTATTATCATTATATAATTTAATTTCAATATAATTTGAAGTATAATTATAATTTAATGTATTATGATGATAATATGGACTGAATATCCATGTTATAAATTGGATATTTATATTTTCACCATCTAATGATTTTATTGAGTCTAAACAATCTCCTAATTGGAAATATGGCTGATATTTATTTTCTTTTAGAGATTTAATAAGATCATCAATATTAATATTTCCATTTTTTGGTATTTTAAATAAATCAACATGAATATTATCACTTTTATATGACCATAAACCATCAACAGTATCAGTAAAACATAATGAAGTTAAATATTCTAATTCTTTTTTTATTAAAGAAACATTAATATCTATTTCTTCTTCTTTTCCATAATTTAAATCTGCATTTCTTTTTGTTCCTTTATTATTGCTAATTAATCCAGCTTTATATGTATTAGTTATTAAAATCATTGTAGTAAAAATATTATCAACTAATTTAATATATTCCAAATCACAGTGGTCAACTAAAAAAATAACTTCACTATGTAGCCAACTTGTTAATTCTGTAGCAAATGAAGCATCTTTTGCATATAATTGATTTCCTTCTATTAAACTATTTAAAGATTTTAGAAATTTATATTCATCTTCAGACTTTTGATTTATAATTGGACTTATATATTGAATAAAACTTTTTTGAGCTTTAGTTAAAAATAATTCATACATTCTTTCTAAATTAGAAAATTCTGATGATTTTATTTGGCAATATTTTCCAACCCATTCTCCTATACAATAACAAGCTAATGATCTTTGTACAATTTGAACCATTCCTTTTAAAGAGCAATAGCTATCAGAAATTGGTGGATCTTTTAAATTTATTTTTCCATCTTCTCCTATATTAATATCTGAATTGGTTTCATTTGTTCCTGTATAAACAAAATCACCTAAAGTCGTTTCATATACATTTTCTATTTTATTTAATAAATCTTCAATTAAATAAACATTGTCATCCTGTCCTAATCTATTAATCAAATCATCTTGATTTACCTCTACACATTCATATTTTCCTTCAATATTTTTCTTATAATCAAAACCTTCTTCACATAAGATTAATTCTGTATAATTTGGAGATATATATGAATAAGGATAATTAGGATATTTATAATCTAAATTATGTCTTTCTTCAGTGACTGAATCATAAAAATTATCTCTTGGATAAGGAATATCTGTGAAATTACATTTAAAATAATGAATTAAAGAAATATATTTTGTTTTATCCAAATTTAAATGAGAAGTCTCTTCGTAATTAGTATTTCTATCATTATATAATCTTAATTCTCTTAATAATATAACACCAAATGGAGAATCAGATAAATCTTTTATAGTTAAGGTTGTTGAAGTATCAGTTCCTGAATATAAATGCAAATTTTTAATATCTTTAGAACTTTTAGGATTAATAACTTTTTTTTTATCTTTATCAACTTGGCATCTATAAAAAACCCAAATATTGAATTTTTGAGATTTATCTTGTATGTATTCATCATTATTATCTGAATAAGGATAACAATCTATTTTTAATAAATCTTTTTCAAAATAACTTATATGAATCTTAAGAAAATGTTCCCAATTTATTATTAAACCTCCAAAATTATCATTATCAATATAACTTTGAATATAAATCCAAAATTCAATCATATATCCTGCTTTTCCTCCTATTCCAATATTACTAATAATAATATCATTATATTCATTAAGATTAATGGAATCTATTTTTTCACAATAAAATTTTTGTTTTTCTTCATTAAAATTATATTTTATCCAATAATATAAATCATCATTTACACAAGTACAATTTTTAGTCGTATTTGAAGTACAAAAATTTAAATTACAATAATTCTCACACACACCACATTCAATTTGATTATTCAATGAATCAATTATTTTATATCCATCTGTTTCACAAATTAAATTTGGATCATTATAGGGATTATAATCTCCTACACATTCAAGATTTGAGCCTATTTCTTCATTTTGAAGACAATCATTACTTGCTAATGTAGTAGATTTTAATAAATATCTGTTTATTAGTAATGATTCAATATATGTTGAAGAAAAAGAATTTATCCCAATTCCATATGAACCTATGAAAAATTTATTATATAATCTTAAATCATAAAATACTGCACTCATTTTATTATTAATTCTTATTTTATTTATATTGAATGTTTTTTTGTTTAAGTTTTGGATTTCTATTGTAGGTTGAATTATATTTTCATCAATCATAAACTGTATCATGTTTGGAAATTTCATTGCATAATTAGAAAAATATATTGAAATAGAAAAAAAAGACCATTTTCCGATATATAATCGACTTTTATCATAATCAAAAATAGTTTCTCCTAAAATATTAATTATAAATGATTCTTTTTCTATATCCCATCCTAAATAATTTTGATCTTCATAAAAATATAAAATAGGGACAATACCTATTCTTTGAGAAATACTACCTAAAAATTTCATAAAAAACATTATTGTAATTTCTTCATAAGATGATAAATCCTCACTTATTGTTATATTATCATATAAATGTTGATTTTTTGTTGGAACTTTAAAATAATATCCATTAACAGGAACACATTTTGTTCCAGAAATTAAATAATCATTTTTACAAGAAATACAATCTTCTTCAGAACCTGTAAAACATTTATAACAATTTCCTTCGCATTGCCTTGTATCTAAAGTCGTATCTGTTCTACTAAAATATGGTGAATTTATTTTATCTGTATATTTAGATACATCAATATCATATATATATTTATCTGGAAATGTTATATCATAATCAGTAACCCAATTTATTTGTGTTGAATTATCTCCAACTTTATCTAAATTATATTTAAAAATAAAATCAACATTTTTTTCCATAAAAGTAACTAAGGATTGAATATATCCATTTTTTATTGTATCTACAGTTAATGGATGATATGATATTATATTCATTGTTATTTTATTGTTTAATGGTGAGCCAAAAGTATTTATTGATGATAAATCACTTGAATTTCTATTCCAAACTTTTATATCTTTATAATAAGCATCATCCCAATAAGGATTATAAACTTTATATGTTATTGCATTTAATCCTAAATTACAAATTGAATAATCACCATTATTTTCATGACAAAAAGCAATCTGAGATAATGCATAACTATTACGATTATTTAATTTTAAGGATAATAATGGGTTTAAATAATTATTATTCCAAAATATATTAATATATTTAAATGTATCAACAGCAGTTATTCCATCTATCTGATAATTCTCTAAAACAACATGATTCCATTTATGTTTAATATCTTCGACATCAATTATATCGTAATAATCTAAAGCATTATAAGCATCGTTATATTGTATTTTACCTTTAAATCTAGTAATAAAATGTGGATATGCTATAAAAATGGTATATCTTGTTTTATCATTAGGAATATTAAATCTATATTCTTCCGTTATATCAAATAAAAACCAAAAATCAATATAATAATTAGTTATAGGAACATCTAATTTATTATAACTTGCAATTAAATTACTAAATTTATATTTAGAACTAAAATATAACCCACTAGTTTCTATTTTCTCATTAGGAATACAATTATAGTTTATTAAAGTATATCCTTCTTCACAAGAAAATTTTGTTTCATATACTCCTTTCTTTAAGTCTTTATTTTCATAAGGATATGAAGCATAATGTTTATCTGATGCTTTTATATAACACATTCCATAACCATCAATTATATCTGGTGGTCTTGTATATCCTACAGGACAATTTGTATTACATTTTAATTCATTTATATCTAAATAATGACCTTTAGGACACCAAAAAAATTTTAATATATCTATGCAAAAAGTTTTTGATTTATCACAATTATTTGGTTGCATTATTGTTCTACAAGTTAAAGATGTTTCATTATAAACTTGTCCATAATTACATAATTTAAATGGATCATAAAGTGGATATGTTTTATAACTTTTTTCTTCTATATCTCCAAGAAAATTAGTTAATGCTTCTTTTTCAGGAGTTATATCATAATCAGTAACATAATATTTTAATTTATCTGTAATAACATCATAATTTTCTGGAAAATTAACAGAAAATAAAATAGCATAATATGGATTATTACTTTTATCAAGTATATACTGATTCATTTTTGTATATTTAGTTTGAATATTTTTTGGTATGTAATCTCTATATATATTTATTGTTTGTATTATAATACGTACATAATTATCTTTTGATATATTTATTTTTAATTTAGATAAATTATTCATAAACATTTTAAAGGGTTTATCATTTTCATATCCATTGAAAAAGATTTCTGGTTTAATATCTATAAGATCCTCATCATTAATATAATATTTTAATAAATCATAACTATATGAACATCTTACATAGTTCCATTTACTAAATCCATCTATATATGTATATTTTGCTTTATTTTCAGCTTCATCATATCTTTTTTTCATATTTTCACCAAAATTATTTTCTAAAAGGTCTCTATATCCTTGAGGAAAACAATAGACATCTAAATTAGTATCAGTAATTTCATGTGCTAAAGCAGAAATAGTCATATGATCTTCATATATTATATTCATTCCTTGAGTAAAATTATCAGCAGATTCTACATAGAACCAAAATTCAATTGTATAGCTATTTGTTCTTGATGAGGGAATATCCTCAAAAATTACATCTTTTTTAAATATATTAAAATTAAACATTGTATCACAACCCTCTCCCATTTTTATTGAAAAATACATTTGACCTCCTTCATTGCAATTTGGAGTTTCTGATATTGGATTTAATAAACCATATCCACTAAAATCTGTCTTAGTTATAAATTGAACATATACATCTTCTTCAGGATATCCTGTATGATAATCTTGTAAAAATCCAGAAGGAGAATCAAATTTAAAATAATGTATAACATTAGAGAAATATGGATCATCTCTTGAATAAGCAACAAAAGCTCTATCTGAAGAGCAATCATAACATTTCCACAACCTTAATTCTTTTAAGTAAGTAACACCATAATTTGTTCTAGAATTTTCAGAGACATTTAATGTTGTTAATTCATCATTTAAAATAGCATTTGGAATAAAACTTTTTTCTACTCTATTTTCTTTTTGTAAATTTGTCATATAAGCTTTATTATTTAAAGCATCAACACCACAAACAATATATCTCCATCTATTTTGATCATTATTAGCTTCATTATATTCAAATTCCATCATATTTCCTTCATCATTCATGGGAATACATCTTGCTCCAAATTTATGTGTGACTGAATTAAAAAATACTTCTATTTTAATATGATCTTTCCATTCAACACTCATTGATTTAAAATGATTATCAACATAACTTTGGGACAAAAACCAAAATTCAATTTTAAATTCATCTGTTGGAGATGTTATATTCGGTATTATTGCAGGTTCAAATCTTGCTAAATCTAAGCCATTTGAGTTTCCACAAACTATATATTTATCTTCAGGTTTATTTTTTGGACTATATGTATAAATTAAATTATTTATAGAATTAGTTGATTTTGTATCACAACTTGCATATAAATAATCACAATTAGCTAGCATATTTTTTGTGACTTGTACAATATTTTCACATTTTGATGCAGAAATAACACATCCTGGAGGTAAAGTTGATGTTGTTAATTCAACAAATTCATCATCTTTACACTTTTGATCATTATAAGGTAAATAATCTTCTTTACATCTTATTCTTGTAAAAACTGTATCATCATCATTAGCTCCGCTTGTATTTATTATATCTTCAACATTAACACATTCATTAGTTATATTTTCATAATTTGTATGATTTGCAATGTAAAAAAGACTAAAACTTTTTATTATGATTCTATTTCTTGAAATATCACTTGTTTCTGAAAATTTTCCATTTTCTAAATATTTATGTTGAGCATAGCCATAACCATTTATTATAAATAAATCATATAATGTTATATCTGCAAAATGTGCTATTAAATATTTTGATATTTTAAATGTTTCAAAAGGAAATCTTTCATATAAATCATTTTCAAATCCTAAATATGGTAATAATGTATCATCAAATGTCATACTAACGAAATTTTTTCTAAAATCTAATTCCTCTGAACGGAAAGCAGATATTGATATAGGAATCCAATAACCAAATTTTGTTATGACATTTGAGTATTGATATTGAATTTTAGTACCTAATTTTAATAAAACTGTATCAGAAGACATATTATAATAAAGAATAAAATCTTTTTCTTCTGATAATGTTATTAATTTAAATAAACTATTTCCTGTATTTTTATAATCATCAATTTGTTCTTGTGTAAATCCATATATTTTAATATAAAAAAATAAAGTTATTGTTGCATAATTATCTAAATGTAATGATTGAAAATCTAATTCTAATTCTAAATCAGGATAAGTTTTATCTTCCTTTTTAAGCGGATTAATATAATAAAATATACTTAAATCATCAGTTGTTCTTGTACAAGTTGAACCAATTAATGCATATCCTGGTTGACAAGAAAAGCAATTAAATTTATTATATCCAAAACATTTAAGGCACCCTTTATTACATTCACTTGTTTCAAAAATTTCAACCCTTGTTTTCTCTTTTAATAATTTAGTAGAAACTATATATTTAGGATAATTAATATCATTCCAATTAAAATTCCATCCAATATTAAAATTTATATCATTATCAGGATTAATATCTTCATCTTCATATGGAAATATTGCGTTATATAAGGAATTATCGGGGTTCCTTAAATCAATAATTATATTTTGATCCATAGAAGCTGCAGTTAGATTATAATAATGTAATAATCCACCAGGAACAATATAACTGAATTTCTCATAATCATTCATAGTATAATAATTTACATATTTTGGATCCCATACTTTTATTTCTCTTATAAATAAATCAAACCATAGAGCATTAGATACTTTACCACAACAATTTCTATCTGTATTACAAAAACAAATTTGATTTGCAGGACTTCTTCCTTGAATACTTCCTACTTCTATCAGGTTATTTGCTAATGATACTATAAATGTTGTTGTAAAAACCGATTTTTTTTCTTCTTCTTTAACATATAAAATTAAATGATTCCAACCAAAATAATATATTTTTTGTAATAAATTGAAAGTTGAAATAATTCCATTTTCACCATAAACTTTTAACATAAATTGTTGTTTTGTAACATCATAATAAATTTGATGATTATTAGTCATAAAAATAAATTTACTATAAAGGGGTGGTTCTTCTTGTGTTAATAAATCTGTATGAAACCATACTTCAATATAAAAAGTATATAAATCTTCGTGAAATGGAAAATATATTGATTTTGAATTTAATGTTCCACTAAATTGGAAAGCACTTTCTTTTGAAATATATTCACTCTCATTTAAACATTGATAAAAAAAAGAATAAAAACCTTCTTTACATTTAAAATCTTTAATATCATTTGAATATTGATAAGGACAATTATCAACTGAATTTAAATCACATTCATATGTGCAAATATCATTCTTAATTTTGTTATGAGATGTTTGATTTCTTTTTATATTTGGTAATCTCATATATTTATGGTCTGTATTATTATCATCTTTTAATATACAATCTTTTACACATGATGTAGAACATTCAGTTGAATTATCAAAATAATCCACCAGCAAATTATATCCTTGATTACAAATAAATGCATGATTATCTTCAAAACAATATGATTGATGATTTGTATTTGAACATTCTATTGGAGCATCTTGTTTGCCTAAATCAGTAATAGAGAATTCACTATTATTTGGCTCTAGAAAATTAAGCCTATAAAAGTTTTTACTTGGTGCTAATGTATCTCTTATTAATTTACTTTGAAGATCAACTTCAAGCATTTCATTATTAAGATCATTATATTGTCCACTAAAATCAAACATTTTATATTTAACTTGCAATTTAACTGATTCAACAGATATATTTGTAAAAGGAATACTAAACATTAATTGAGGATATTTTAAAATATTATTACTTATATTATGTATATCAAAATAATTTGGTGAATTTGCTTTATTAAACAAATAATCACTATAAAAATTTAAATTCCTAATATATATATCAGTATTTAGATATGAAAATCCTTGTATTTTTAAAATTGTTTTTTCATATCTCCTATAAAATTTTCTCATTAAATAATTATATGTTGTTATTTCATCATTAGTATAAATTGGTATAGGTTGTAAATCTTTTTCTTCATCATTAATAAAAATTTTTTTATGAGTATAAGAAAGGCCTCCTTTAACATAAACCCATCTTGATGTAGAATTTTCAATATTAACAACTAAATATTGTAAAGCTGGATATAATTCTAAGTATTTATTATAAAAATCATCTTTAGTTATATAATCTTTTTTAAATGGGAAAAAAAATTCAAAAGGAGTTAAAAGAAAAGTTACATTTGGATTTGTAGAATTATTATCAGTTCCAATATCATTTTCATCTCGATCTACATGAAAAGAAAAAGTAAAAAAATCTTTTAAAATAATTGAAGATAAGGAATATCTTAAATCTTTATTAGTTAAATGAATAGGGTCATGAATATATATCCAAAATTCAAATGTTAATCTATATGCTAAAGGAATTGGAACATCTATATTATAAGATTCTATTTTATTTATAGGATAAAATTCAAAGATGCATGGTCTTACTTCCCTGAATTGACGATAATAAAACCATTGAGGAAGAATTGAAATACTATAACAGCTTACGCAATTCATATATCCACCTTTACAAGTTCTACATTGGTGATCACATTCAATACATGTATTATCATCATTACAATATGACCCTGGAATACATCCAAATAATGAGCAATCTGTATATTCATAATATCTTGCATAATGATAATCTCGACATTTATGAATATGAGCAAATGCACCATCTTTTCCATAATTACAACTAGTTCCAGGAATGCATCCTTGATTATTGCAATAATTGTGTGCATGTCCTGTTATAGCTAAAACATATCTTAATATATCAACTGATATTATATAACTATTCATATATAATTTCTTTTCATCCTGGGGAAATATATAAAATAACATATGTTTATTTTTCTCTTTTTCAAAATCTCTTAAATATTTAATTGTAAAATTATCTTTCTGCTTATAATAGCCAGTATTATCAAATCTAAATGTATATATTATAAAACTATTATTAGGAACAGTAGCATTATCAAGTGGAGTAACTTGAAGACATTCTTTATCAGAACCAGACCCTCTATAATTTTGACTCTCACAAAATCCAAAATCAAATACAACATCTTCATCTTGGGTATTAGTAAATCTTATTCTTATTTGAATTATTGAATCACTTGCAAATCTATAATAATCAACTAAAATATTAAGTGGTTGCTCTCCTTGAGTGCATCCATAATGATGCAATTCCTTTAAATTAGTGCTATTAATATTTCCCAATTCTAAATATTTTTCTATAATCCCATAATTTCTATCTGCCACCAATTGACCATTATCATCCCAATGCCAATAACAAGGCATCTTTTCTTTGTAAAATATTCCTTTATAATAATCAATATAATTATAACATGCTTCTGATGTAATAATATGATGATATGCCTCAGTAGTAGACTCTTCAATATCATCTCTATAAGGACTATCTTCTTTTATATAATTATCGGATTTAATTGTAATAGATAGAATTAATTCTAATTTTATTATATAAAATATAAGAAATGCAATTTGATATGACATTTTAATTATTTTGATTTTATTTATTAAAATAAATAAAATATCTAAAATAAATGTTTTTGAGAAAAGGGATTGGGGATTGGGGATTGGGGATTGGGGATTGGGGATTGGGGATTGGG
>Ga0247609_10005855_pt1 | contig 11963 bp, 12 predicted proteins | sample 172DNAGHGlowgp2_FD_193487 | JGI IMG/M metagenome (GOLD analysis project Ga0247609, IMG submission 193487) | Sheep rumen microbial communities from Palmerston North, Manawatu-Wanganui, New Zealand - 1728 DNA GHGlow gp2 | ecosystem: Host-associated > Mammals > Digestive system > Stomach > Rumen ... | reverse complement strand
AGGACGCATTATCATACGCATTATTCCCTCAGGTTGCTGTAGACTTCTTCAAGTACAGAAAAGCTCAGCAGGAAAAGGTTGACCTTACGGCTGCCGATTCCAAGAACGGTGCTTACCCTGTTTAATGATAATTTAATCTTTTATAAAAAACCGGCCTTTTTACAAGGTCGGTTTTTCTTTACTTTTTCGGGCGTTTTTTGTACAATTTTTATGTATGTAAAGGCGTTAAAATGAAGACAATTGTTATAGGTGCGGGACCCGCGGGCATGATGGCGGCGATAAGTGCTTCCAAGGCGGGCGATAAAGTGGTTCTGCTTGAAAAAAACGAAAAAACGGGCAAAAAACTTTTTATTACGGGCAAAGGTAGATGTAACGTGACCAATGCCTGCACGGAAGATGAGTTTTTTGAAAATATAGTCAGCAATCCGAAGTTTTTATACAGTGCTTTTTCTATGTTTAACAATGCGGATTTGATGAAGCTTATCGAAGATAACGGAACTCCTTTAAAAACAGAGAGAGGCAATCGTGTATTTCCCGTGAGCGACCATTCTTCGGATATCATCAGGGCACTTAACAATGCTTTAAAGAAAGCCGGTGTTGATTTAAGATTAAACACTCCGGTTAAAAGCATTATTACCGAAAGCATTGCAGACGAAGAAGACGACGGGGTTAAAAGAAACTTCTCAAAGCGAGCAGTCGGAGTTAAAACGGACGACGGTGAAATAATTAAAGCCGACAAGGTCATAATCGCCACAGGCGGTATCAGTTATAAATCGACAGGTTCCACCGGAGACGGTTTAAGATGGGCCGGGGACGAAGGCCATCGCATATCAGCCTTAAAGCCTGCACTGGTGCCTCTTGAAACCTTTGAAAAATGGCCAATGGAGTTAACAGGTCTTTCTCTTAAAAATGTAAGTCTGTCTCTTTTTATAAAAGACAAATTAAAATACAGGGAAATGGGAGAGATGCTGTTCACACACTTCGGTATAAGCGGTCCTCTTGTTCTTACCGCGAGTTCCATACTCGCCAAAAGCGATGAAAAAGACATAAAAGTTTTCATAGATTTAAAACCTGCTTTGTCGGATGATGAATTTGATGCAAGGCTTATCAGAGAATTAAAAGAAGGTAACAAAAAAGATTTAAAAAACATACTCGGCAATATATATCCGATTAAACTCGGGACTAAAATATGCGAGCTTGCGGGTGTGGATATTTATAAAAAGTGTAATGAGATAACCAGGGAAGAAAGAAAGAATATTCTCGATTATACAAAGAGACTGCCGCTTACGATAAAAGGCACGAGGGATTTTGATGAGGCTATTATCACCCATGGCGGTGTGAGCGTAAAGGATATCAATCCAAAAACCATGGAAAGCAAACTTGTAAAGAATCTTTTCTTTGCCGGAGAAGTAATCGATGTGGATGCATTTACGGGAGGATTTAATCTTCAGATTGCATTTTCAACGGGCTTCTTGTCGGGACAGAAAAACGGATAAATTTTTAGGAGGAATTCATCATGGGATTTAATGTTGCAATCGACGGACCTGCCGGTGCGGGAAAATCAACAATAGCCAAACTTGTGGCTAAGGAAAAAGGCTTTATTTATGTCGATACCGGCGCAATGTACCGTGCTATTGCCCTTTATTTAATCAGAAAAGGCGTAGGCCTTAATGATAACGAGGGATTTGAAAAATACTGTGGAGAGGCCAATGTATCGATTGAATACGATAACGGAACACAGATAGTTCTTTTAAACGGTGAGAATGTTAACGGACTTATAAGAACTCAGGAAGTGGGGAATATGGCTTCCGCAAGTTCCACCAACGGCAAAGTCCGTGCTCAGCTTCTCGAACTTCAGAGAAAACTTGCTAGAGAAAACGATGTGGTTATGGACGGCCGAGACATCGGAACCAATATCCTTCCCAACGCCGAGTGCAAAATCTATCTTACCGCATCAAGCAGGGTAAGGGCAGAGAGAAGATATCTTGAGTTAAAGGAAAAAGGCACCGAATGCGATCTTGATCAGATCGAAAAAGAAATTATCGAACGTGACGAGAGAGACATGAACCGTGAGATAGCGCCTCTTAAACAGGCTGAGGATGCGGTTTATCTCGATACTTCGGATATGTCAATCGAAGAAGTAAAAGATAAAATCATAGAGATTATAGAAAATTGTAAATGAGCCAAACGGGGACGGTTCTAAAATGGTCAAAAAAGCCAAAACGGAACCGTCCCCAAATGGCTCGTTTTCGGAGAATGAAAAATGGAAGTTGTTCTTGCAGAGTCGGCGGGCTTTTGCTTCGGAGTAAAAAGAGCCGTCGATACGGTGTATGAAGAAATTAATAAAGGCGGAATAATCTATACTTTCGGACCGATTATTCACAACAAGGAAGTCGTAAACGATTTTCTTAAAAAAGGCGTAAAAGAAATAAACTCTCTCGAAGAACTCGACAGCCTTCCGAAAGGATGCGTGATAATCAGGTCTCACGGTGTTGCGAAAAACATCTATGAAGGTATCGAAAAGCGCGGTTTTACCATTATTGATACGACTTGTCCGTTCGTAAAAAGAATTCAGAAACTGGTAAATACGGAGTCGCAGTCCGGCAAAACCATAGTCATAATCGGCAACGACGGACACCCCGAAGTAGAGGGCATAAAAGGGTGGTGTGAAACCAAAGCGTATGTCGTCGGAAACGAAGATGACGCGTATGCGTTAAAAGGCGTGTTAAAAGGCGAGATTTGTGTAGTTTCGCAGACTACTTTCAACATCAATAAATTTAAAGATTTAGTTGATATTTTAAAAGGAATTTGTTATGATGATAATGTTAGCGTTGTGAATACTATATGCAACGCTACAAGCGAACGTCAAAATGAGGCCGCGCAACTGGCCAAAAAAGCTGACGTTATGATTGTTATAGGGGATTCGCAAAGCTCCAATTCCCGCAAGCTTTACGAAATCAGCAAAATGCATTGTGAAAGAACCTATTTCATTCAGACACTTAAGGAGTTGCATTTGGAATTACCGGCTAATGCTAACCTGGTGGGAATTACAGCTGGGGCATCAACCCCAAAAAACATTATTGAGGAGGTTCAAAAATATGTCAGAACTTACTTTTGAACAAATGCTTGATGAATCATTCAAAACAATTCGAACAGGAGAGATAGTTAGCGGTGAAGTTATCGATGTTAAACCCGATTACATTATTTTAAATATCGGCTACAAATCTGATGGCATTCTTTCCAAAGCAGAATACACAAATGACTTAAGCATTGATCTGACAGAAAAAGTAAAAATCGGAGACAAACTTGACGTTAAGGTACTTAAGGTCAACGACGGAGAAGGTCAGGTATCACTTACGCACAAGAGACTTGTGATGGATAAAGGATCCAAGATTCTTGAAGATGCGTTCAATGAGAAGACAACAGTTAAGGGTGTAGTTACACAGATTCCCAACAACAAAGGTGTTATCGTTGTTGTTGACGATGTAAGAGTATTTATTCCCGCAGGTCTTCTTTCAGATGTTTATGAAAAAGATTTATCCAAGTTTATGGATAAGGAAATAGAATTCCTCATGCAGGAATACGATCCCAAGCAGAGAAGATACATCGGCAACCGCAAAGAGCTCATTACAGCTCAGAAGGCTAAAGCTCTTGAAGAAGTTCTTTCAAAGATTAAAGTTGGCGATACGGTAGAAGGAACAGTTAAGAACGTAACAGACTTCGGTGCATTCATCGATCTCGGCGGTATCGACGGACTCCTTCACATCAAAGAGATGAGCTGGGGCAGAATCGAAAGTGCAAAGAAGCTTTACAAAGCAGGCGATAAGGTTAAAGTTCTCATAAAAGAGATTAACGGAAACAGAATTTCTCTTTCAACCAAGTTTGAAGATGAGAATCCCTGGAAAGATTTAAGCACAAGATTTCCTGTTGGCAGCGTTGTAACAGGCAAGGTTGCAAGAATGACAGACTTCGGTGCTTTCATTCAGCTTGAAGGCGGTGTAGATGCACTTCTTCATGTTTCTCAGATTTCCAAGAATCACATTGAGAAGCCTTCAGATGTTCTTAAGATCGGTGATGAAGTAACAGCAGAAGTTACGGAAGTTAACGAAGAGAACAACAGAATCAGCCTTTCCGTAAGAGCTATGTTACAGCCCAAGAAGAAAGAAGAAAATGCTGATGACAACGGCGAAGAGTACGCAACTGTTGATGTTGAATCCGTAGTTGCTGCTCAGGCTGAAGAAGAAGCCAAGGCAGAAGAAGCAGCTCCTGCAGTTGAAGAAGCTCCCGCTGAAGAAGCTAAAGCAGAAGAATAAGATTTAAAATCTTTCATATAAAGAAGACACAAATCTGTGTCTTCTTTTTTTATATTTATATCCCGCAAAAAAATATCAGGCGCCTTTTGGGCGCCCGATATTTTAGAAAAGAAAGGATGTTATTGGTTATTGATATTTATTCAAATATCAATTTATAAGTTAATCATGTTCTGCAGAATGTGCTCTGCGTACTTGTTGAAACTTTCTCTTGATGTCTTAAACTCAGGTGTGAGTTCGAAGAACAGCTGCTGGTCTCTGTAATCTCTCTTGTAGAACGGCTCGAAGAGCACGCTCCATTCAGGGAGATATGTGGAAGTCTTACGTGTATAGCACGTGAGAGCACTTGCAGGCTCTTTGTGATCTTTTTCGATAAACTGTGCAACGGATTTGTGTACAGCCATATCTTCGTGAATAAGATAGTAGTAATCTCTGTAGTTAGAATAGTAGTATTTCATTTCTTCTTCGTAAAGAGGCACTTTCAAAATACCGTCTATTCCGTCGCATGTAAAGTAACATCCGTTTGCCGCATATGAAAGAGGAACCGGAATCGCGTTTCTGAATCTTAACGAAAGAATAAGTTCCTGTCTCTTTTTGTTTTCGTAATCATTGTAATAGTTTGCCTTAACCTTCATTACACGAAGCGACTTGTTGAAAAGATCCGGTATTGAAAGAAGTGAAACCATATGAAGCATTCCGACAACGTCTTCTTTGTTGTGAAGAAGGATTGCGTTCATTATTTCCTCATCCTTGCTGACTACATATTCGTGATAGAAGCTTATGAGTTCGCCACCGTCGAATATGTCTTCGCGAATTATACCGAGGAATTCCATCAGAGTTTTCTGTCTGCAGTCCTCGAGTTTCATAAAGGTTTTATAAGGTTTGATTCTTTTATAAATATCAAGTCCGTTAAAGGAATTGAAATCAAAATCGTATTCGTACTGTTCGCATTTCTGTTCAAGGAAAGGAATATCAAACTGATTTCCGTTAAAATGAATTAAGAAAGAGTAATTAACGCAGAAGTCCAGGAATGCTTTTAATACATCGTTTTCTTCTTCGTAATTTTCGGCCAGCCACTGGATTAACTGCCATTCGCCGTCCGCAAAATATGAACAGCCGATCATATATAAATTTGAACTTCTGGCGGAAAAGCCCGTAGTCTCGATATCAAGGAAAAGGATATCGGAAAGCGGTGCTATTGTTTCCAAAGGATAATTTAATTCTTTTATTGTGGTCGAACACTGAACAGTTTTCATTAGATTACCTTTCCAAATGCTTATTTTACATACATTATTATCTTACTACATTTTGAAAATTTTATATAGTATTTTTTTAAAATAAGTAGTAATATATTAAAGGCTATTTTTAAAAAAAGAAAGGGAGGCAAGGATTTGTTTACATTTCACGGTGGTATTCACCCCTATGACGGAAAAGACATTTCAAAGGATAAGCCGATAGTAGACTATCAGCCCAAGGGCTTAATGGTATATCCTTTGTCTCAGCATATAGGCGCACCCGCTGAGCCTGTTGTTGAAATTGGGGAACATGTATTGGTTGGACAGTTAATTGCCAAGGAAACGGGGTTTGTTTCATCTCCGATTTATTCGTCTGTTTCGGGTACCGTAAAGGCTATCGAACCCAGAAGAATCATTACAGGTGATCATGTCAAGGCGATAGTTATCGAAAATGACGGTGCATACGATACGGTTGAATTTACTCCTCACCCTGATTACACAAAGCTTTCGAGAGAGGAAATAGTTTCTCTTATCCAGAAAGCAGGTATAGTCGGAATGGGCGGAGCAGGATTCCCTACGCATGTTAAGGTCTCACCCAAAGAACCGGATAAAATCGAATACATTATCGCGAACTGTGCGGAATGCGAACCTTATCTTACAAGTGACTACAGGATTATGATTGAAACTCCCGAAAAACTTGTAGAAGGACTTCGTATCGAACTTTCCTTATTTAATAACGCAAGAGGTATTCTTGCGGTAGAGGATAATAAACCCGATTGTATTAAGATCTTAAAAGAACTTACAAAGAACGATGACAAGATTACCGTTATCGGACTTAAGACTAAATATCCTCAGGGTTCTGAAAGACATCTTATCTTTGCAACGACCAAGAGAGCAATCAATTCTTCAATGCTTCCTGCAGACGCAGGCTGTATCGTCAATAACGTCGATACCATCTGCTCCATATATCAGGCTGTAGTTGAAGGAAAGCCTCTTCTTCACAGAATCGTTACCGTTACCGGTGACTGTGTTAAGAACCCTCAGAACTTCAGAATTCCCATCGGAACCAATTATCACGAACTGATTGATGAAGCAGGCGGATTCATAAAAGAGCCCGAAAAAATTGTTTCCGGCGGACCAATGATGGGATTTGCCATCTTTGATCTCGACGTTCCCGCAACCAAGACTTCATCGGCACTCCTTTGCTTATCCAAGGATCAAATTTCTTCGGCAAAGGAAACCGCATGTATCAACTGCGGAAGATGTGTAGAAGTATGCCCCGGAAGAGTAGTTCCTTCCAAACTGGCTGATTTTGCGCAGAACGGCAACAGAGAAATGTTTGAAAAATATAACGGTATGGAATGCTGCGAATGCGGATGCTGCTCATATATATGCCCCGCAAAGCGTTACCTTACCCAGTCCATAAAATCTATGAGAAGAATGATTCTCGCCGACAGAAAGAAAGGGGGTAAATAATCATGGATAAGAAATTAAAAGTATCCTCGAACCCTCATGTCAGAGATGGTATGTCGACCAGAGGAATCATGCTTGCTGTTATCATAGCACTTATGCCTGCCACAATTTTCGGTGTGATTAACTTCGGTTATCATGCTCTTCTTGTGATTCTTGTTTCGGTAGGCTTTTCTGTACTTTCCGAGTTTGTAATGTGCAAGATATTAAAGAAACCGGTTTCGGTGGGAGACTGTTCCGCTATTGTTACCGGTCTGTTACTTGCGCTCAATTTACCCGCATCATTTCCTTTGTGGATGACCGCACTCGGCGCATGCTTTGCGATTGTTGTCGTAAAGATGCTTTTCGGCGGTCTCGGACAGAACTTTATGAACCCCGCACTCGGTGCAAGATGTTTCCTTGTTATTTCTTTTGCGAAGTATATGACGAACTTTACCACCGATGCATATACGGGTCCCACACCTCTTGCAATCGTAAAAGCGGGCGGTGAAGTTAATATTTTCGATATGGTAATAGGACGTACGGCCGGAACGATCGGCGAGACAAGCATGATTGCAATTGTTTTGGGCGCATGCTTCCTTATTGCTCTCGGAATAATTGATTTAAAGATTCCCGGATCTTACATCGTATCATTTGTAGTATTTATTCTTTTATTCTCAAAGAGAGGATTTGACTTAAATTACATCTGCGCACAATTAGCAGGCGGCGGTCTTATGCTCGGTGCTTTCTTTATGGCTACCGATTATGTTACAAGGCCGATTACCAAAAAAGGACAGTATGTATTCGGTATCCTGCTTGGTATCTTAACCGGTGTATTCCGTATATTCGGACCCGGTGCGGAGGGAGTTTCCTTTGCGATTATTTTAGGAAACCTTCTTGTTCCGCTTATTGAGAAGATTACTCTTCCTAAAGCTTTCGGTAAAGGAGGAGAAAATTCACTATGAGTATGTCCAAAGAAGATTTAATAAGAATCATAAAAGACACGGCAGTTATTTTCGGAATTACTCTTGTTGCAGGTTTGGGACTCGGTTTTGTATATGAACTGACCAAAGAACCCATCGCCACACAGGAAGCTCAGGCTCAGGCGGATGCCTGCGCAGAAGTATTCAAGGAGATTAACGAAGCCGGCGTACTTGATACGGTAGAAGAGCTTACGTTTAATCCGATTGAGGTTAATCCCGCAATCAGCGAACAGCTCAAGAACGAAGATTACAATGTGGCTTATGTTGACAGCGTATATGAAGCCAAGAAGGCTGACGGTTCGCTCTACGGTTATGTAATCGGTGTAACCAGCACATCAGGTTACGGCGGAAACATTTCCTTCTATATGGGTGTTACACTCGACAGCACACTTAAAGGTGTATCGATTCTTTCGATATCCGAAACACCCGGCCTTGGCATGAACGCCGAAAAAGTATTGGTTCCTCAGTTTAGAAACAGAAAGCTTGAGGAGTACAAGGTAGTTAAAACAGGTGCTGTATCATCCGATGAAATCGATGCCATCACATCTGCGACGATTACTTCCAATGCAGTTACAAACGGCGTTAATACCGGCGCGAGATATTTTACAATTTTAAACGAAGGAGGGAATGAATAATGAAAAGATGTTTGGAACGTCTCTACAACGGACTCATTAAAGAAAATCCCACTTTCGTGCTTATGCTTGGTATGTGTCCCACACTTGCCGTTACCACAAGTGCTATTAACGGTCTTGGTATGGGTCTTTCCACGATGGTGGTACTTGCGCTTTCGAATATGATCATATCGGCTCTTCGTAAGATTATTCCCGATAAGGTTCGTATTCCTGCGTATATTGTTATTATTGCAACTTTCGTTACAATAGTTGAACTTTTAATGCATGCTTTTGTTCCCGGATTATACTCGGCTCTGGGCATTTACATTTCGCTCATAGTTGTTAACTGTATCATCCTCGGACGTGCGGAAAGCTATGCTTCCAAGAATCCCGTATTCCCTTCACTCTTTGACGGTATCGGAATGGGACTCGGATTTACAATGGCACTTACAATTATCGGACTTATAAGAGAATTTTTGGGTGCCGGCACATTATTCGGATTTGCGATTGACGATATGTTCTCAAATCCCGTATCGGTTATGCTCGTAGGTGCTCTCGGCAAAGTAATAAGCCCCAAGGCCAAAGGATTTGCCGGTATCATCAACAACATACTTACAATCGAATTCTCATCCATATCACCTATCGGAATCCTTGTTATGGCTCCCGGTGCATTCTTTGTGCTCGCAACCCTTACAATGATTCAGAATGTTATTAAAGACAAAGGTGCCAAGGCAGGCAAGGATACTTCCAAGATTGGTTCGGGCTGCTCACATGACTGCTTAAGCTGCGGCGATACAGGCTGTGCTCACAGAATCGTGGACAATACCGTAAAAGAAGAAGCCCCCGCCGAACAAGAAGTTTTGGCAGAAGAAGTAAAAGAAGAGAAGGAGGGCGAATAAATGAACGGAACATATATCGGTAATATCATTGTAATAGCCATCGGCTCTTCCTTAATCAGTAATGTTGTATTAAGCCAGTTCCTCGGACTCTGTCCTTTCCTCGGAGTTTCAAAGAAAGTTAAGACAGCCGCAGGTATGGGCGGTGCACTTATTTTCGTCATTACACTTTCATCACTTGTAGCCGGACTTATTTACAAATTTATTTTAAAACCTTTAAATATCGAATATCTGAAAACAATTGTTTTCATTTTGATAATTGCAGCTTTAGTACAGTTTGTTGAGTTTTTCTTAAAGAAGTACATGAAGTCCCTTTATCAGGCACTCGGTGTATATCTTCCTTTAATTACCACCAACTGTGCGGTTTTGGGTGTGGCTATCAATAACGTTAACCTTGAGTATGATATCTTAACCGGCGTTGTAAACGGTTTTGCAACCGCTGCGGGCTTTGCGATTTCAATCATCATCCTCGCAGGCTTAAGAGAAAAGATGGAATACAACAATATACCCAAATACATGAAGGGAATGCCCATCGTATTGGTTACCGCAGGTCTTATGGCAATTGCATTCTGCGGATTTTCGGGTTTGATTTAAGGAGACAGATATGAGTTTTACAGGTATACTGCTTGCTGTAGGCATTGTGTCTGCAGTAGGTTTGTTTATAGGAATATTTTTGGGAATAGCTTCGGTTATCTTCAAAGTAAACGTAGATGAGAGAGAAGAGAAAATCGTCGAAGTACTTCCCGGCAACAACTGTGGCGGCTGCGGTTATCCCGGCTGTTCCGGACTTGCTGCCGCAATCGTTAAAGGCGAAGCACCGGTAAACGGATGTCCCGTGGGCGGTGAAGAAGTCGGCAAAAAAGTTGCCGCAATTATGGGCGTTGATGCTGTTGAATCCGAAAAAATGGTTGCATTCGTTAAATGTAACGGAGACTGTGAAGCATCAAAGAAGAACTATGATTATGTAGGTCAGGAAGACTGTCAGATGCTGATGTTCGTTCCCAACAAAGGACCGAAAGCATGCAATCATGGCTGTCAGGGCTTCGGAAGCTGTGTAAAAGCCTGTCCTTTTGACGCTATTCATGTAATAAACGGAGTAGCTAAAGTTGATAAAGAAAAGTGTAAAGCATGCGGTAAATGTGTTGCCGTATGTCCTCAGCACTTAATAGAACTGATACCTTATTCTGCAAAATATGCCGTAGCCTGTTCTTCAACGGAAAAGGGCCCGGTTACAATGAAAGAATGTGCAAACGGCTGTATCGGCTGCGGACTCTGCAAAAAGAACTGTCCCGCCGAAGCAGTTGATGTTACGGACTTCCATGCAAAGATTGATTACGCTAAATGTGTAGGCTGCGGAACCTGCGTTGAAAAATGTAAAAGAGGTTCCATCGTCGAGCATTAATGTATTTTCTTTTAGAAGAAGGAATAAAAGGTATCGGCATTTGTCGGTACCTTTTTAAAACTTAAATCTTTTATGAGCAAAAAAAACTTACTGCAAATCTTAATACTGCTGCTTGTCACCGCAGGAATCATCGTTTCGGTGGTTTTGACGGGCAGAAAAGGTAAGAGCCTTAATAAAGACGGCTATTATTTTGATACCTATGTGAATCTTACCGTGTATTCATCCAAAGATTCCAAATATCTGGATGAATGTCTTAAGATGTGCGAAAAATATGATGCTCTTTTTTCTCCCACAATTGAAGGAAGCGATGTTTATAATATTAATCATGCTGCGGGGGAGAGCGTAAAAGTAGATCCCGAGACATATTATCTTTTACAAAGAGCCATTGAGTTCTGCGAAGAAACAGACGGTGCGGTTGATATTACGATAGCACCCCTTATGGATACCTGGGGACTGTCACACGAGAGCGGTATTTTATCGGAAGCTGGTATAACGGAAAACAAAAGCAAGCCGTCGGATATAAAGGTTCAGGATGCTCTAAAAAATGTCGATTACCGCAATGTAATTCTCGAAGATGATTATACCGTTCGTCTTAAAAATCCGGAAACAAGAATTGATTTGGGCTTTATAGCCAAAGGATATATTGCGGATAAATTAAAAGAATATCTTGTCTCAAAAGATGTTAAGAGCGCAATTATTTCGCTTGGCGGAAATGTGGTTGTAATCGGTACAAAGCCTGATGGAAGCGATTACAATATTGGCATTAAAGATCCCGACAATTCGGGAGAGATAATCGAGAGTCTGAAAGCAAACAACTCATCGGTTGTAACGAGCGGTACATACGAAAGATACGTTGAATATGACGGAATTAAGTATCATCATATTCTTGATACCGCGACGGGTTATCCCGTGGATAACGGCATTAAAAGCGTAACTGTTTTAAGCGATTCGTCTCTTGAAGGAGATGCGCTTTCCACAGTATGTCTGATACTGGGCGAGGAAGGCTCAAAAGATATTCTTACAAAATACAATGCAAAAGCTGTTTTTCATTAAGAGGCAAGAAAAATGATTGTAATG
>Ga0247609_10005854_pt1 | contig 11964 bp, 11 predicted proteins | sample 172DNAGHGlowgp2_FD_193487 | JGI IMG/M metagenome (GOLD analysis project Ga0247609, IMG submission 193487) | Sheep rumen microbial communities from Palmerston North, Manawatu-Wanganui, New Zealand - 1728 DNA GHGlow gp2 | ecosystem: Host-associated > Mammals > Digestive system > Stomach > Rumen ... | reverse complement strand
TGGACTTTCACCAGAAGATGATAGCCATATTATAAACGGACATGTTCCTGTAAAGGCAAAGGATGGAGAAAATCCTGTAAAAGCAAATGGAAGATTAATCGTAATTGATGGAGGATTTGCAAAAGCTTATCAATCAACAACAGGTATTGCAGGTTACACTTTAACATATAATTCAAATGGCTTAGTTTTAGCCATGAATGAACCATTTGAGTCTAAAACAAAGGCTATTGATGAAGGCTCTGATATAAAAATGCAGACTATTCTTAAAGAAAATATAAAGGAAAGAAAGAGAGTTGCAGACACTGATATAGGCCTAAGATTAAAGGAAGAAATAGAAGATTTAAGAAAATTATTAAATGCGTATAGAGAGGGCGAACTAAAGGAAATAATATAGTGAAAAAAAGCTAGTAACACAAGTGTTTTAGAAGTATTACATTTGTGTTACTTTTTGCCTTTAAAAGCCTAAAAATATTGACTTTTTAGGTGAAAAAAGATATATTTGATAGTATAAAAAGGCCAAAAAGCGAAGGAGAAAAATGCATGTTAAGTTGTTTAGGTATTTATATAGATAAAAACTTAATAAAATATGCAAAAGTAAAGAGAGTTAAAGATTCATACACAGTAGAAGCATATAATGTTGAAACATTTGAAAATTTAAGAGAAGCTATAGTAAAAGTTATTAAAGAAACAAATAGTGAAAGAGTACCAGTAAGTGTTAGTATTTCTAATGAGCTTTATAACTACTTTGATGTTTTCTCAGCATTGGAGAAAAAAGACATCACTAAGTCATTAGATATAGAATTTGAAATGGTATGCAATGAAAAGAAATATGACAAAGAATCTATAGAGTCTAGATATATTTTAATGGATAATATGGAAGATCCAGACAAATATAAGTCATTATATGTGTCTGTAAATAAAAAAGAATTAGATGAATTAATAAATATACTTTCAAATTACAAATTACATTCTATTTCAACAGTTTCTACATCAATAACAAATCTAATCCCTGACGATGAAGGAAATATAGCAATTGTAAATATTGAGAATGAAACAAAAATAACAAAGGTTATAGATGGCCAAATAACTAGAGTTGATGTTTTAAATTCCGGATTAGAAGAGATTGTAGGAAAAATTAACAAAATAGAAATGTCATGGAAAAAAGCATATGACGTGTTTAAGAATATTACTATTTATAACAACGAAGCTCAAAGTATAGATGAGAATGAAAATGAATATTTAGACATCGTTATGCCAGTCCTTTATAAAATTGCTTCAGAAGTTCAAAAGAAAGTTAATAGTTATAAAGAAAAAATTAGTAAGGTATATATTACAGGACTTGGAGCAACAATAAACAATATTGATTTATACATGCAAGAATTTTTAAACAAGACAAGATGTGAAATTTTAAAACCATTCTTTATTGATCCTACATCAATAAGAGTACCAGTTAAAGAATATATTGAAGTAAATTCAGCTATAGCCCTTGCACTTGATGGATTAGGATTCTTAAATACAGATTTGAACTTTGCACCATATTCAAGATTCGAAAATAATATAGATAGCTTAGCAAATTCTACAGAAGACTTTGATATAAAAAATTGGAAAGATGGATTTAACGAAGCATATTCAATATATGAAAAAGTTTTGTTAAGAGCAATTATTATTATGATTTTAATCATCTTTGGATTTTCTATTACATCAAAGATTCTATCTGAAAAAATAAATAAACAAATGGCTTTAGCTACTGATAAATATCAAGAAACATCAAGCCAAATCGAAGACATAAATACTAAGATTAGTAAGATACAAAGCTATGTAGATACATATTCATCAATAGTATCTAGCGTAGATTCATTAAGTGATGTAACTATTACAAACAGAAATAATAGAGTTGTTCCAAAAGATGCAATACCAAATCTATTAAATGAGTTAATGTTTGTAATACCACAACAAGTACAAATAACATCAATCAAGAATACAGAAAATAAACATATAGTTATTGAAGCTGTTTCTGAAAAGTATGAGCAATTAGGATATTTCTCTTCAGCAATTGAAGTAGGAGAGATTTTGAAGAATGTACAAACATCATCTGGAAGCAAGACTGATTCTTTAGTTCAAATAACTATAGAAGGAGATTTACCATAATGAGAAAATTAGTTTTAGTCGTTTTGTGTATAATAGTTTTTATTAGTTGTCTGACTATTGTTTCATTTGGTTTTCACATTGGAAATTATAAAATATTAGGATACAAAGAATTAAAAACTGCTAATGATGAAAAAAATCAAATGATATCAAATTTGAATGTTAAGAACAATGAGGAATTTGATAAAAAGATAGCAGAATTAGATGCGGTTGTTAATGATTATACATCTGTTAAAGCAGATTATGATAAGCTAGTAGCAAATGGATCAATAACTGATAGAACAATATATAGCTCTGTAGATTTATATAACATGAACTATCTATGGACAACAATTGGAAATTACGCAACAGAATATGGAGTAACTCTTCAACTTGATGTTTCAAGAAGTTCAACATCTGCAGCAATATCTTCTGAATATGTAATGTGCGATTTAAACTTTACTGTTTCAGGAGAGTATATAGCAATAACAGATTTTATAGATAGTATTGAGAAAGATGATAATTTAGGATTTGAAATTACACAATTCTCAATGGAAAAAGGTGGAGAAAACCTTCAAGCTACATTCGTAGTAAAGAATGTACCAATTAACAGTCAAACACTTTCAGCAATACCTACAGTATAATAAATTATTTAAGATAGGTGGAGAAGATGAATAGAAAGATAAAAAAAGAATTTATTTTATTAATTTTAATTATTTTGGTTGTTGCATTTATCTTAGGAATTTTATTTTATGATATTTTACCTACTGATGAAGTAATAGTATCAAAGGAATACGAATTTGGAGAGAATGTAACTGCAACAATAAATGAAATAAATGCAACTAATGAGGATATGGGAATTGAAGAAGATTCAGTTCTAAAATCATATAAAGTAACTCAAGAAGATTTGAATGAATATACATCAGCAAATTCATATGAAAGAGGAAAGAAAGATCCTTTTGCAGAATCAGCTGATCCAGTAGATGAAACTATGGTAAAAACAAAAGCCAAAGAAGCTGAAAGAAATGTTTCTCATGCAAATCAAGCTGAAGAGCAAACAAATAAAGAAGATGCAGTAAATACATTAACTGAGATGAATCTTGTTACAAATACAACTACTGAAGTAAAAAATGAAAATACTAATAGCAAAGTTGAAAATAAAGCTACTAACGATAAAGTAGAGAATACAACTGTAAAGAATGAAACTTCTACAGGTAGATTCTTTGAAAAGCCAAATTCAAAATAAAGGAGATTAGTTATGAGACGTCAAAGTGGAAAAGCATTGTATCAAGTTACTATAATTTCAATAGTTGTTTTATTAATACTTGGAGCATGTATTTATACAGCTTTAGGAAGTGATGTTTTTGTTCAACCTGATGATACAAGAAACGTTGTTCCATCAAATAGTGTAAATGTTTAAAGAGTAGAAAGGCATATGCTATACTAGTTGTAGTATATGCCTAATTTAGTATGTGTAAATATAAGGAAAGAAATGAAAAATAGTTCAAAAAATAGTGAATTAAAGAACAATTATGTTCCTTTTGAGATTATTTTTTCTGTAGTGATAATTCTATCAACTATAATTATCATTGCTATAGTGAGTATTAATATAGGGAGAAAAGCAGAAAGAATAAATAAAGAGGCCAAGGCAGTCTTGTTAATAAGTAATATAATTGAGAATATACAGACGAGATCCTATGAAGGGTTTGAAGAATATGTTAATAATCTTTCTATAGTTGGTGTTTCAAAAAGTTATGAAATCTCAACACAGATTGTTGAAGTTAATGGAAAGGAACTTAATGAAAATATCTTTGGGCAAAACATTCCTGATGATTTCAACTTAGAGTTTAAAATAGAGAATTTAAGTAAAGATTTTAATATAATAAAAAATATTACTGTTGAAGTTTATTATGATGTAAATGGCCATACGGAATCTGAATCTATTTCAACAACTCTAGAAAAAGAGATGGTTGATAGATGTAATGAGCCTAATATGAGCAGTAATTATTTTTCAGAATTCGTAAATGGAGATAAGTATGAGATAGTTCCAATTAAGTATTCAGATGAGACAAAAACATATTTAGAAACTTATGTTGGTGATACTAGATGGTATAACTATTCTGCGAAGAAATGGGCTAAAGTACTTATTTTCACAGATAATAGTTTAAAAGAAAAATTTATTAAAGAAAATGGCGAAGTATTAGAAAATGTCGATGGAAAGTCTATATATGATTATATGTATGTATGGATACCAAATTTTTCCAAAAGAAGTGGAAGAACGTATTTTAGATATGGAGCTAGTAAAAATATAATCAGAATTATTCCAGAAGAGGCTACAGACTATTATTTATACTTAAATGGTGTATCTGATTCAATTGACGATATATCAGAAGAGTGTAAGTTTGATGGTATAACTGGAGTATGGGTTAAAGTGTCAGATACTGGCAATAATTATTTTAAAGAATTTAATAATACAAAATATGGTCCAATAGATTTACATTAAATTTTGTATAAATTTTAAAGAAAGGAGGAAGTATGGTAAGGTACAGTTGCAAAGTGTTAACACCACAAGGTCAAGTTGCAAGACTAGAACTTAATGCTGAAGATAAAGTTTCTTGTATAAAAAGACTTAAGAAAAATGGTATGACACCAATAAGTGTGGAAGAAAAACATACTATTTCAAAACATAAAAAAGCTGAAGTTACTGCGAAAGTAAAACCAAAAACAAAGAAAAAACTTGATCTTAATAGAAGTGTAATTATCAACAGAAAAGTAACACCTGAACAAGTAAGAAAGTTTTCGGAAGATTATCTATTACTAAAAAATGCAAGCTTTACAGATAGTCATGCATTAGCGACAATTATTAATAATTGTGAAAACTTAGAACTTAAGGGAATACTAAAAGAGATAAAAAATAATGTTGATAACAATGAATACATGTATAAAGTAATGGAAAAATATCCTGCTATATTTCCACTTGTATATACAAATTTAATTAAATCTGGTGAGTTATCACATAATATAGAAAATGCATTTAAACACGGAATTTCATATTTAGAGGATGAAGAGGAATTAAATGAAAAAATTAATAAAATAATAATACCAAATGTAATCATTTTTGCTGTAATTATGGTTTTGTTATTTATAACTTTAATTATTGGAATTCCAATAATAGAAAAAATATTCCTTGAAAACGGATCTATTGCAGAATTACCAGCTGTTACAAGATTACTATCACGTATTTCAAGAGCAATATTAAAGTATAGAAATTTTTGTTTCTTGATAATAGTACTAGCAATTATTCTATTTTTACGATATATTAATACTGAAAAGGGTAGATATAATGTTGATTATTTTATTTACAAAAATAAAATATTCGGAAGACTATTGTATTTAATGGACTTTTCAAAGATCATTAGATCACTAGAAATAAGTTTAAGTAACAAAGTTAGATTGCAGGATGCTTTGGAAATAAGTAAGAACAGTATCTCTAATACTTATATGCTAGACTTGATTGAAAGAGGAATTAATAATATTTATTCAGGAAAATCATGGATAGCTCCATTTGAAGAAAATGGTTTTATGAATAATATCGTAATTGAAATACTAAGAATTAGTACTACAGAGAAAGGTAGTATGTCAGTAGAAAAAGCAATTGAGTATGTAGATTATGAAATAGATAGACAAATCGATTATCTAATAAAAAAACTTCCAGAGGTTTCAAATGTAATTGTAGGAATAACATTGTTCTTATTCACATTAATAGTTGTTATTCCATGTGTACAGATATATTTAGGTGGATATTTATTTATGTAAAAGGAGGAGCAAAATATGAAGATTGGAATTGATTTAGGTGGAAGCCATGTAGGAATAGGGCTAATTGAAAATTATGACTTAAGACAAACAGTTGATAGGTACTTTACTCCAGAAGATAAAAATAACATTGAAGAAGCAATTTTAAAGCATATCGATGAACTAATTAATCAACTTTTATATGAAACAAATACATCTATGGATCAAATTGAATCAATTGGAGTTGCAACTCCTGGAACAGTTTCAAATGGTTGCATATATGCGACAAATTTGGGATTAGATGATTTTGATTTAGAAACAAAATTAAAAGAAAGATATAACAAACCAGTTAGAATAAGAAATGACGGAAAATGTGCTGCATTAGCAGAAAAGAAGTTAGGTGCATTAAAAGGTTATTATGATTGCTTATTCTTGAATATAGGAACTGGTATTGGTGGAGCAGCATTTATTGATGGAATGCTTCTTGAACCACAAAGATATTCTGGATTTGAATTTGGACACATGACTTTAGTTAGAAATGGTATCACTTGTACATGTGGTAAGAAAGGATGCTTCGAAAGATATTGTTCAATTAAAGCATTAAAATCAAACATAGTTAACAAATTACATATGGAAGGACAAGATATATCAGGACAATACTTAAGAGAAGTTGTATTAGCACAACATTATGATGAAGTACAAGACGAGATAAATGATTTTATAGATTATTTAAAAATTGGTATATGCAATTTAATAGATATATTTGAACCAGAGATAATCTGTCTTGGAGGAAGTTTCTCATATTATGAAGGACATCCAATTTTTAATAAATTGATAGAAGAAATTCATAAACCTAACTCAACATTTAATAAAGGTGAACTTCCAAAGATAGTTACAGCACAACTTAAGAATGATGCAGGTATCATTGGTGCTACAATAGATTATTAATAAGAAATAAACTAACATTTAAAGGGCCTATAAATAGGCCCTTTTTTGACGAAAGTTACATAATGTGCTATAATTAAAGGTGGCAACACAATAAAATGCACATTAGGAGGTATTGTTATGTACAGAGAAGAAAAATGGTATGGAACAAGACGGAATGTAGTCACTCTGCTCTTTGATTCCCGCGTCGCGGCTGAACAGTTTTGCGCAAGCAAAGTGTTCGACGGATTCAGGGATATCAAGCCCGAGGTCAAGGACACAACCGTTTTCGTTCATCACAAGGGTGGCATCAATTTCGCGATGTGGTTCAAGAGGATTTGTGACAACGTCACCCGTCTTCCGGCCATGCCCTGTGACACATATCATTATGCTGAAATTGCATAACAAAACCAAAAGATGATGATCCGCACCGATATGAATATGCTCGCGCATCGTCACTTTTACCACCCCTGGCAGAGCGCTGGGGGTGGTTTTTCTTTCTGCCTTAAAGGTGCATTATGTTGACAAAATGACCGGAATAGTATATAATATGTGAAGTATTAAATGAGATTATAAATTATTAAAAAATAAATATAATAGTATAAAAGTTCTTTTGAAATACATTTTGGAATAAGGAGATTAGTGGTTCTGAATGTAGATGCGCAAGAGAGTAATATGCTATTCATAGTACTTTTTAAACATAAGTAGTCCACGACTTATGTTTGTTAATGTTTTATTTTTATATTTGTTTTTTGATAGTCTAAAATTCTAGGCTATTTTTTGTTGTTTAAAAAATAGCTAGAGGTTATTTAATTACGAATTTAATTTTGAAAGGAGTAATGTTTTAAACATTAATAAGAAAATGGAAAACAATAAAGCAAAAGAGAACAAGAAGATTAATAATAAACCTAAGAACAATGTGAAAAAAACAACAAAGAAAAGTGTAGCTCCAAAGACTACAGTACGTAAAAATACAAATAAAAAAGGAAAAGGTTTAAAAAAGGGAAAAGCATTAGCAAAGAAAAGTAATAATCAAATTGCAAATGTTAAAGAAGAAAAGCAAATGGTTATTAAGGAAGAAAATAACTTTTTATTCAAAAAAGATAATTTGAAAATAATTCCTTTAGGTGGAATTGAAGAAATTGGAAAGAATATAACAGTATTTGAATATGGAAATGATATGATTATCGTTGACTGTGGAGTTGCATTTCCAGAAGATGATATGCTAGGAATCGACCTTGTTATACCAGATTTTTCTTATCTAGTTAAAAATAAAGATAGAATTAGAGGATTAGTTGTAACTCATGGTCATGAGGATCATATAGGATCTATTGCATATTTATTAAAAGAGATAAATGTTCCAATTTTTGCTACTAAGCTTACAATTGGTTTAATAAAGAATAAATTAGAAGAACATGGATTAGCAAGAACTGCTAAATTAAATACTGTAATGCAAGGACAAACTATAGTACTTGGAAAATTTAGAGTAGAATTTATTAGAAGTTGTCATAGTATTCCAGATTCAGTTGCATTTGCAATTCATACTCCAGTAGGAACAGTAGTACATACTGGTGACTTTAAAATAGATTATACTCCAATTGATGATCAACATATAGATCTAGGACGTTTAGCTGAACTTGGAAATCGTGGAGTTTTAGCACTTTTATCTGATAGTACAAACTCAGAAAGAAAAGGCTATACGATGAGTGAGAGAACAGTAGGAGAAGTATTTGATAAGCTTTTCTTAAACTGTAAAAAAAGAATTGTTATTGCAACCTTTGCTTCAAATATGCATAGAGTTCAACAAATAGTAAACTCAGCTGTTATTAATAACAGAAAGATTGCAGTCTGTGGAAGAAGCATGATTAATATGATTCAAACTTCAGTAGAACTTGGATATATTCATGCTCCTAAAAATGTATTTATAGAGCTTGATATGATTAAGAACTATAGAGATGATCAATTAGTTATTATCACTACAGGAAGCCAAGGTGAACCAATGTCTGCTTTAACAAAGATGGCAACAGGTGAGCATAGAAAAGTTACTATTAATTCAAATGACCTAGTAATTATTTCAGCAAATCCTATACCAGGAAATGAGAAATTTGTTGCAAAAGTAATTGATGATTTAATGAAGATAGGTGCCGAAGTTGTATATAGTTCACTTGCAGATGTACACGTTTCAGGACACGCTTGCCAAGAAGAACAAAAATTAATGCTTTCATTAGTTAAACCAAAATACTTTATACCAGTTCATGGTGAATATAGACAATTAATTGCACACAGAAATACAGCTCGTGAAGTAGGTATTACTGCAGAAAATATCATACTTATGAAAAATGGTAGAGTATTAGAGCTTAACGAAAATGAAGCTAAATTTACAGGAAGTGTTCAAGTAGGTAATGTATTTGTTGACGGACTTGGCGTAGGTGATGTTGGAAGTATAGTAATTAGAGATAGACAACATTTATCACAAGATGGTTTAATTATCGTTGTTCTTTCTATGGATAAAGATGGACATGTAATAGCTGGACCAGACGTTATATCAAGAGGATTCGTTTATGTTAGAGAATCAGAAAATCTAATGGATGAAGTTAAGCAAAGAGTTAATATAGAACTTATGAATTGCGAAGATAATCACATAACAGATTGGGCAATTATTAAGGCAAGTATTAAAGATTCATTAAAAGATTTCATAGCTCAAAAGACTAAGAGAAACCCAATGATATTACCAATTATAATGGAAGTGTAAGATATGATAAAAAATATTATTTTTGATTTAGATAATACTATTATTCTAGATAAATTAGAAGATGCAGAGTTTTATAAAGAATCTCTAAAGAAGCTAGGATATGATGAAAATGATTATTTAGGTATATTTGAAGCTGTTGATTTATATGAAGCAAATCTAACTGATGATAATCCATATTTTAATAAAGAAGAAATGCTAGATTTTATTAATAAAAAAATGAATAGAAATTATGATATGAAACTAATAGATGAGCTTAATGATGCAGTAGGAAAGTATTGGACAAAGAGAGTTATGATTGAAGAAGAAGTTTTAAAAGACTTATCTAAAAAATATAATCTATATGTCTTTACTAACTTCTTTACTGAACCACAAGAGCAGAGATTAGTAGAAATAGGATATAGACAATATTTTAAGGAAGTGCTTGGAGCTGATAAATTTGGTTCAAAGCCATTTAAAAAGTCTATTGAGAGAGTATTAGATCATATTAATTCAAAACCAGAAGAATGTATTATGGTTGGAGATTCAATAGGAAAAGATATATTAGTTGCAAATTTAGTAAATATGAAATCAATACTTTTCAATTATGATGGTAAAAGAGACAATAAAAAGTTGAATCTAAAAGATTATAAAGTAATATATAGTTGCAATCATTTAGTTGAAGCAATTGAAAATAGTTAAATAATGTGATAGTATTAATGAAGTTTTAGAAAAAAGGAGCGATATTTATGGACAGAAAAGAATTAGCAAATTTAATATTCCCAGATATAAAGGATGCATCTTATTATGAACAAATGTATCCAGAAAGAAATCTTCCTGAAGGAGCTCAAGTATTAAGAGTTGCTCCAAGTCCAACAGGTTTTATTCATGTTGGTGGATTATTTCAAGGGCTAGTAGCAAAAAAAGTTGCTAATCAAACAGGAGGAGTTTTCTTTGTAAGAATTGAAGATACTGATCAAAAAAGAAAGATTGAAAATGGAGCAGAAGAAATTCTAAATGCGTTCCAAGAATATGATATTATTCCAGATGAGACAGTAGGAAAAGGAAATTACGGACCATATATTCAAAGTGAAAGAATGGATATTTATAAATCATATGCTAAGAAAATGATTGAAGAGGGAACAGCATATCCATGTTTCTGTTCACCAGAAGACTTAGAGAAAATTAGAGAAGACCAAACTAAAGCTCAAGAGAGAACTGGATATTATGGAAAATGGACTAGATGTAGAAATATGCCTATAGAAATGGCTGCAGAAAAAATAAAGAATGGAGATCCTTTTATCATTAGATTTAAATCTCCAGGAAATCCAGATAAAAAAATAAGACATAAAGATGTTATTAAAGGAACTATAGAATTTCCTGAAAACGATCAAGATATTGTTATTATTAAATCTGATGGATTACCAACATATCACTTTGCACACGTTGTAGATGATCATTTAATGGGAACTACAATTGTAACTCGTAGTGATGAATGGGTATCATCTTTACCACTTCATTTACAAATGTTTTCAGTAATGGGATTTAAGACTCCTAAATATGGTCATACAGCCCCACTTATGAAACAAGACGGTGATTCAAAACGTAAATTAAGTAAAAGAAAAGACCCAGAAGCAGCTGTAAGTTATTATACTGAGGAAGGTATTCCAAAAGAAGCTGTTAAAGAATATCTAATGAATATTGCTAACTCAAATTTTGAAATTTGGAGAAAACAAAATCCAGATAAAGATATGTCAGAGTTTGAATTTGATTTGAAGAAGATGGGAGTTAGTGGAGCATTATTTGATATGGTAAAAATGTTAGACGTGTCAAAAAATGTTATCTCAAAACTTTCTGCTGATGAAGTATATAGTGAAGCATATAAATGGGCTTCAACATATGATACTGAACTAAAAGAAATGTTAGATGATAAAGAGTATTCTTTAAAAGTTCTTGGTATTGAAAGAGGAAATGTTAAGCCTAGAAAAGATATAGCTAAATGGTCAGATTTAAAAGAAAGTATTAGCTATATGTATCCAGAAAAGTTTGATAAAAATACTGAATTTGAATATCAAAAAGTTACAGATTCAGCTGAAATAGAAAAAATAGTAAAATTATATTTTGAAAAACATTATGATGAAGCTGATGACAAACAAACATGGTTTAATAAGATGAAAGATCTTGCAGAAGAGTGTGGATATGCTAGAGAAGTTAAAGAATATAAAGCTAATCCAGATGGATACAAAGGCCATGTTGGAGATATCTCTACAGTAATAAGAGTAAGATTAACAGGAAGATGTAACACACCAGATTTGTATGAAATTATGCAAGTTTTAGGAAAAGAAGAGATTATGAGAAGAGTATCAAAATAATGTTAGATTAAGAAGAAGTAAACT
>Ga0247609_10005852_pt1 | contig 11967 bp, 14 predicted proteins | sample 172DNAGHGlowgp2_FD_193487 | JGI IMG/M metagenome (GOLD analysis project Ga0247609, IMG submission 193487) | Sheep rumen microbial communities from Palmerston North, Manawatu-Wanganui, New Zealand - 1728 DNA GHGlow gp2 | ecosystem: Host-associated > Mammals > Digestive system > Stomach > Rumen ... | reverse complement strand
AAAAGTAATGGTGATAATGGCCTCGTGGAAATACCTCTTCCCATCCCGAACAGAGAAGTCAAGCACGAGCACGTCGAAGATAGCGCTGAGCAAAAATAGATCGTTGCCAGCTTTTTTTTTTGGCTTTTTTTAATCTTTTTTATTTATTAAATATTTTATATAATTATAATGGGAAGATGCAAAAAAGGAGGTCGAAACTATGAATAATGTTTTGCTATTAGCACTATGTGATAAATCATCAATAGTAGAAATAATGTTAATAGTTAAGACCCTCTTTAAAATAGCTTGTTACATAACGCCATTACTTGTTATTATCATCTCAATTATTCACATCTTTAAATCAGTTTTTAGTGGTAAAGATGATGATTTAAAAGAGGCATTAAAAGTTACTGTTAAAAGAATTATAGCTGGTTTACTAGTTGCTTTTTTACCAGCGCTTATAAATTATTTTTTTACTAATATTGTTAGTGCTAAAGAAGTAGAATTCCTAGCATGCTTTGAATCTGCTTCGAAAGAAAAAGTAGAGAGTTTAAAAGCTAAAGAGAAAGCGGAAGAAGAAAAAGAAAAGAAAGCGCAAGAAAAAGAGGATGAAGCACAATTAAAGAAAGCTTGGGAAGCCGAACAAAAACAAAAAGGAGCTAAGAAACAATCATTCGAAGAATGGAAGAAAAAGAAGGAAGAGGAAGAAAGAAGACAACGAGAATTAGAACAACAACGTATGCAACAGCAATCTGGTGGAGGGAGTCCTGGTTCTGTTCCTGCAAGTGTTCCTGCGGGTACAGCAAATATAATTATTGGAGATTCACGTACTGTCGGTATGTGTGCTTCTATTACTGGAGATTGGAATCATTGTCAATTTTCTAATGGTGGAAAGAGTAATGGAACTGATTTTTATATTGCGCAAAGTTCAATGGGGTATACTTGGTTTAATAATACAGCAGTACCTGCTGTAAATAAGATTATTCGTGATAATCCTGGCGTTAGATATAATATTTATTCTTTAATGGGAGTTAATTATTTGCTTGGCGATATAGATAAATATATTCCAACTTATAATTCTTTAGCTAATGGTGAATGGAAGGATCAAAAGATTATTTTGGTTTCTGTTACACCTGTTAATGAAGAGATTGAAAAACAACACGGTTATGGCACAAAGAATGCTAATATAGAAACTTTTAATACTAAATTAAAGAATGGAGTTAGTGCTAGTAATGTTGCATATTGTGATGTATACAATCAATTAGGTAGTAATTTTGGTACTGGTGATGGACTTCATTATACGGGTAATACTTATAAACAAATATATAATTTAATGAAGCAATGTTAAGATATTTATCTAATTTTTGTCAAATTTGTTATATTTTTTGCAAACATTGGAAATATATTGTTATAATCAGTATAGGTGATACAAATGAATTACAAGATTACATCAAGATGCGAAGAAGATACTATGGAAATCGCTGAAAATATTGAAAGTGAAAAGTTCCCAGGAATGGTTATTTGTTTAGATGGTGAATTAGGAAGTGGTAAGACAGTTTTTGTAAAAGGTTTTGCAAAAGCTTTAGGTATTGCAGAAACTATAACAAGTCCTACTTTTAGTTTAGTTAAAGAGTATCCTGATGGTGAAATGCCTTTATATCATATGGATGTTTATCGTTTAGACGAGAATAATAATATAGGTGTAGAAGATTATCTTAATATGGATGGTATTTGTATAATTGAATGGCCAGAAATGATTGAAGATAGATTACCTGAAGAAAGATTAGATGTTAAGTTTAAGGTAATCGATGATAATACAAGAGTTATTGTATTTATACCTCATGGAATTCAATACGAAGACTTGTGTAATTCAGTATTTTAAAAACTCGAAAGAGTTTTTTCTTTTGCTTAAATATGGTATAATATGGCACGAAGAGGGGATAAATATGTATAGTTTATTTATTGATACTCATGATAAAAATGTTGTAATTATTATATTTAAAGATGGAAAAGTTTTTAAGATGAAAGATATTGAATCTAAGAATAGACATAGTGAAATAACAATGCCTATTATAGATTCTTTATTTAGTGAAGCAAAAATTGATGTAAAAGACATTGGGGAAGTAATAGTTGTTAATGGCCCTGGCTCTTTTACGGGAGAGAGGATTGCTGTTACTATAGGTAAAACGATAGCGTATTGTTTAGATGTACCTTTGAAGATGATAGATTCTTTAAGTATCATGGCAGTTAATATTAATGATATTATAAAGTATGTTTCTTTACCTGATCGTAATGGCGCTTTTGTAGGAGTCTTTGATAAGAATAATAAGAGGATTGAAGATTTTGTTTATTTAAATAAATCAAGTTATGCTGAATTTGTGGAAAAGAATAATGTTATTAACAGTGTTGAAATTGACTATGATAAGGTATATCAATTAGTAAAAAAGATTAAAGCTATTAACCCTCATGAAGCAAAGCCTTTATATGTAAAAGGAATAAGTGCTTTAAATGGTAAATAAGGTTGTTTTAAGCGATTTAGAGAGGTTTAATGAGTTAGGTAGATTAGTAAATGATAATTTTATAAATCTCTTTAATTTAAGCGATTTATTAGTTTCTAAGACAGATTATATTTATGGATATTATGAAGATAATAGTTTATTAGGTTTTATTCATATTAGTAAGTCTTATGAAACAATAGATATTGTTAATATAGTTGTAGATATCAACAAGAGAAATAATGGTATTGGTTATAAATTAGTAGATTATGTATGCCATGTTTTTGATGATGTTGATAGTATTATGTTAGAGGTTAGAGATAGTAATAAAGCTGCTATTAATTTATATAAAAAATGTGGCTTTGAAGAAATAAACAGAAGAGTTAAATATTATGGTAATGAAGATGCCATAATAATGAAGAAGGTGACAGGTAATGAAAGATGTTAATATTTTAGCAATAGAATCATCATGTGATGAAACTAGTATGGCTATTATTCGTAATGGATGTGAATGTGTTCATTTAACTGTTTTGACACAAATGGATACTCATGCTGAATTTGGTGGTGTTGTACCAGAAATTGCATCACGAATGCATACAGAAAACATTACAATGGTATTGGAGGAAACATTAAATAAAGCAGGTATGACAATGGATCAAATTGATGCTATTGCTGTTACTTATGCACCTGGATTATTAGGTAGTTTATTAGTAGGTGTAGAGTTTGCTAAAACTTTATCTTTTATATATAAGAAACCTTTAATAGGAGTTAATCATATTGCTGGCCATATTTATGCTAATAATTTAGAAAGTCAAATGAAATTTCCATTACTTGCTTTAGTAGTAAGTGGTGGACATACGGATTTAATAATAATGAAAGATGATTATGTATTTGAGCGTATTGGTGGAACTTTAGATGATGCCGTTGGTGAGTGTTATGATAAAGTTGCTAGAGTTATGGGCTTAGGATATCCTGGAGGACCAAAAGTTGATAAAGCAGCTTTAGAAGGTAAACATACTTATGATTTACCAATACCAATGAATGATGATACATTTAATATGAGTTTTAGTGGTCTTAAGAGTTCAATAATAAATTTGGTTCATAATGAGAAGCAACGAGGTAATGAAATAAGAGTAAATGATTTGGCTCGTAGTTTCCAAGATGTTGCAGTTGAACAGTTAGTTAGAAAGACTGAATTAGCTATTAAGAAATATAAGGTTAAAAATATGGTAATAGCTGGCGGAGTTTCTGCTAATAAGTATTTAAGAGAAGAAATAAAGAAAGTTGCTGATAAGTATAAAGTAAATTTATCTGTTCCTAGATTGGCTTATTGTACTGATAATGCAGCAATGATAGGAGCAGCTGCATATCCTTTATATATGAAAGGACAATTTGCAGATTTATCATTAAATGCAACTAGTAGTGATGAAATATATTAATGTTTTATGATATTATATAGATAATAAGAGAGGTGATTAAATGAAAAAAGTATTAGTTACTGGTGCTGGTGGCGCTGTAGGATTACAGACGATTAGATTCTTACTTAGTGAAGGTAAGTATGAAATTACAGCATTAGAATTAAAAGATAAACATGTTTATAAAAGACTTAAAAGATTCAGAAAAAGAATAAACATTGTTTATGGTGATATAACTGATTCTGCTTTAATCGATGCTCTTGTTAAAGAACATGATATAGTTATCCATTTAGCTGGTGTTTTACCACATTTGGCTAATGTTAGAGATGATTTATGTAGAGAAATAGATTTTAAAGGAACAATTCAAATTGTTGATTCAATTAAGGATTATCATCCAGATTGTTGTTTATTATATGCTTCTTCTACATCAGTATATGGATATCAAGAAAAATATGATAGTATTGTCGTTAAAACAAAACCTAATATAGATGATAATGATTATTATTCTAAGTGTAAGTTAGATGTTGAAGAATATATTAAGAAGAATATCAAGAATTTTAGTATTTTAAGATTAGCTTATATAACATCTGATCCATGTAATGAATCATTAATATATAATGTTAGATCAAATACAATTATGGAATTTTTATCTCCTCAAGATGCAGGTTATGCCTTTGTTAAATCTATTGAATATAGAAAAGAAATGAATAAAAAGATTTATAATGTATCGGGTGGAGAAAATTATCGTGATAATTATTATAATTTCTTAATTAATGTATTTAAAACATATGGAATGACAGTAAGATTTTTGTCTTCGTATATATTAGCTGATAAAAATTATAATGGTGGCTTTTATAAAGATGCGGACGATTTAGAAGAATTGTTACATTATAGAAGTAAAAATTTAAATTATTATTATAGAAGTTTAAGTAAGTATAAAAAGAGACCAAATAGATTCTTACCAAGATTATTTGCTTTGCCTTTCGTATTTATTTATGAAAAAAAGTTAAAAAAGGATAAGTAATATGAGAGGGTTGGTATTAGAAGGTGGTGGAATAAAAGGTTCCTATCAAATAGGAGCTTTTTATGCGCTATATAAGTGTGGAATTAAATTTAATGGTTATGCTGGAACCTCAATAGGATCTTTTAATTCGGCTGTTTTAGCTTGTGGAAAACATAAAGAATTATTGAATTTTTGGTATAATCTCGATTTACCATATTTATTAGGTTTGAATGAGCAATTTATAGATGACTATAATGGTAATAGAAAAAGCATGAAGACAATGAAAGAAGCTCTCGGAGAAGTTGGTGAAGTGATTAAAAATCATGGAATTCAGTACGAGGGTTTAATGGCTGCAGCAAATAAAATAATTAGATATGATGATTTAATTAAGAATGATAAAGACTTTGGGTTAGTTACTGTTCAAATTAATAAAGGTAAGTTTATACCAAAATATGTCTTAAAAAAAGATATTAAGAATCAAGAAGAACTTATTGAATATATTATGGCTAGTTGTTATTTTCCTGGTATAAAACAAAGGAGAATAATAGATAATCATTATTATATTGATGGTGGATTTTATGATAATTCACCAGTGAAGATATTTCTTGATAAAGGTTATAATGAAGTTTATGTTGTTAATGTTAAAGGTATTGGATTCTATCGTAAGATTAAAGATAGTAATGCTAAGATTATTAATATTAAACCAAGTAGAAAAAATGGTATGATTTTTGAATTGGATAAAAGTGTTATTAGAGATAACATAATGATGGGTTACTATGATACTTTAAGAGTTATAAAACAATTAGATGGTTATAAATATTGTTTTAAGAAAAAAGATAAACATTATTATGATTTTATTACAAGAAAAGTTAATAAACGATTGTTAATTAGAGTAATGAATTTCTTTGGTACAAAGTCTGTTAAAATAGCTTGTATCAAAGCAATGGAATATGTCTTAGAACGTGATAAAGTTAGTTATTATGATGTCTATGATATTATTAAATTAAGTAAGAAATATAGAAAGAAAGAATATAAGCATTTTATATATAGATTTGTTCAAGAATTAAGATTTTTCTTTTAATTCTTGGCTTATTTAGGTATAATAGGTAGCGATATAAGAGAGGTGTAATTATGGGAAGAGCTTATGCAGTTAGAGAAGCAAGAATTAAAAAGACTGGTGCAGCTAGAGGTAAAATATATTCTACATATGCAAAAGAAATATATTTAGTTGCTAAAAGGGGTGTCCCTGAAATTGAAGCAAATAGTGCTTTAAAACATCTTGTCGAGAAAGCAAAAAAAGAACAAGTCCCAGCAGATATTATTAATAGAGCTTTAGATAAAGCTAAAGGTGCTGGTAAAGATGAATATGAAGAAATAATTTATGAAGGTTTTGGACCAGGTGCTTCAACATTTATGATTAAGACATTAACTGATAATGTTAATCGTACTGTTGGAGAGGTAAGAGCAGCTTTTAATAAAATGAAAAAGAGCTTGGGTGTTAATAATTCTGTTTCATATAATTATGACAATTTAACTATTGTAAGTTTTAAATCTGATAAAGAAGAAGAAATATTGATGGCATTGTTAGATGCTCAAATAGAACCAGTTGAATTTGAATCAGAAGATGGATATATTAATATTTCTGTTCAATATAAAGATGGTTTAAAGATGAAAGAAATAGTTGAATCAATTATTCCAGATGTTGATTTTGAAGTTGATGAAACTGGTTGGTACGCTAAGGATTTAGTAACATTAGAAGGTGAAGATTTAGAAACATTTAATAAGTTATATAATTTGTTAGATGAAATAGAAGATGTTACTGATGTTTATCATAATGTGAAAATAGAAGACAACTAGTCTTCTATTTTATTTTCATGTAAATTTCACATTTATTGTTTATGATATAAACACTTATAGGAGGTTTTTTATGAAAGTATTAGTTGTTGATGATGAATACTTAATAAGAGATGTAATAAGAGAGTATTTGAGTTTAGAACATTTTCAGGTTGATGAAGCTGCAGATGGGGAAGAAGCTGTTAATAAAGCTTTAGAAAATGATTATGATTTAATAATAATGGATATTATGATGCCTAAGAAAGATGGGTATAAAGCTGTTAAAGAAATAAGAGAGAAGAAAAATGTTCCTTTCATAATGTTATCTGCTCGTGGTGAAGAATATGATAAGTTAATAGGTTTTGATATAGGAGTAGATGATTATGTTACAAAACCTTTTAGTCCTCGTGAATTAGTTGCTAGAGTAAAAGCGATTTTGAAAAGGACTGGAAGTATAGAAGAAGAAATAATTAAAATAGGGGATTTAGTTATTGATAATAAAGCACATAGTGTTTCTATAAAAGGTAAAGAAATTATATTAACGCCGAAGGAATATAATTTGTTAGAGTACTTTGTTTCTAATAAGAATATTGCATTATCAAGAGAGCAATTATTATCTAATGTTTGGGGTTATGACTTTTATGGCGATGATCGTACTATAGATACTCATGTTAAAACTTTAAGAAAGAACTTGGGAATTTATGGTGATTATATAAAAACAGTTAGGGGGGTAGGTTATAAATTTGAATATAAAGAAAAAAACGACTAAATTAAAGTATAAGACTTTGTTCTATTTAATAATTTTTTCTGTTTTTATTTTATTATTGCTATGGGAATCTCAATTATTGCTTTCAAGATTCTTGTATGAAAGATATCAAATACAGGATGTTAATAAGATAGTTAATAATATATCATCAATGAATTCTGAACAATTAAATCATTATCTTCGTGAAGTTGTTTTTACTAACAATGTATGTATTGAATATAATAAAAATGATGGTAAATCATATTTTTATAATGATGCCTCAACAGGGTGTTTACTAGGAAGAAATAATGATGAGATAAATGAAATTAAAAATGACTTAATAAAAAAAAGAAAATCGATTGCTGTTACTAAATTTATTTCTAATGAATTAGATTCGAAAGCAATGTTATATAAAGTAGATGTTAAAGATGGTTATATCTTTGTGTTTACTTTATTGTCAAATATTAATAAGAACTATTCGATAGTTAAAAGACAATTAATATATATTACAATTGTTGTAATAATATTTGCTGTTTTGATTAGTTTATATTTATCAAAATTAATTACTGATCCGATTATTGAAATAAATAATAAAGCAAAGCAATTAGCTGATGGTAATTATAATGTTAAGTTTGAACATGGCGGAATTAGAGAGATTGATGAATTATCAGATACATTAAATTATTTAGAACATGAAGTTAGTAAAACTGATGAATATCGAAGAGATTTGATGGCTAATGTATCTCATGATTTAAAAACACCATTAACAATGATTAAAGCATATGCAGAAATGGTAAGAGATATTACTTATAAGGATAAGAAGAAAAGAGAAGCAAACCTTAATATTATTATTGATGAAACTGACCGATTAAATATTTTGGTTGGTGATATTCTTGCTTTATCAAAAATGCAAGCTAATTCTGAAACATTAGAATTAGAAGACTTTGACTTAGTGGAAGAGATAAAAGGCATTGTTAGTAGATATGATTATATTGTTGAAGATGGATATGTAATTGAAACTGATATGCCTGAAAAAATTATTGTTAGAGCTGATAAGAAGAAAATTAATCAAGTTATTTATAATTTAGTTAATAATGCTATTAATTATACTGGTGATGATAAAAAAGTAACGATTAGAGTTAAACCAAATAAGAAAGAATGTTTAGTGGAAGTTATTGATACTGGAAAAGGTATTGAAGCCGATAAAATTAATTATATTTGGGATCGTTATTATAAAAATGAAAAGAATCATAAAAGAGATAAAATTGGTACTGGTTTAGGATTATCAATAGTTAAAAATATCCTAGAGAAGCATAATTTTAAGTATGGTGTTAATAGTGTTATTAATGAAGGAACAACGTTCTTCTTTAAGGTTAAAATGGTAAATCAAAAGAAAAAATAGACTTATTATTATTTAATATAGATAAGTCTTTTTTTTTGTTGTTTTTTTATTAATTATGTATTATGATATTTGTATAGAAAAAGGAGTGTATAGGGATGGCAAACGAAGAAAAAGAACCTAAAAAAGAACAAATAATTAACACTGAGGCTGCTAAAGCAAAAGTTGAAGAAGTAGCTGGAAATGTTAAGGAAGGAGCAAACAACTTTGTTGAAAAAGTAAAAGGAGATAAAGCTCTATTAGCTGTTGTATGCGCTGTTGCAGCAGTTGTTGTAATCGTTTTATTTGTAATACTAGCTAATACTGTATTTAATGGATCTAAGAGAGCTGTTAAAACTTATGCTAACGCTTATGTTAAAATGAATGCAAAGAAATATTGTAAGTCAATGCACAAGAATATAATCGAAGCTGTTTATGATGATGTTGATGAATGTGTTGATGCACTTGATGAAAGATTTGAAAATCTAAAGGATGACGATGTTAAGTTTAAATCATATGAAATTATCAATAGTAAGAAACTAGATAAAGATGATGTTGAAGATTATGCTGAAAAACTAGAAAAATACTATGATATTAGTGAAAAATCTCTTAAAAAAGTTGTTCGTTATTCTGTTAATATAGACGCTAAAGGTTCTGACAATGATGAAAAAGTATACATTTATGTTGGTAAAATCAAAGGTAAATGGTACGTTATTGATCAATCTAATAGATAGTAAAAAATAAGAATGGAGTTTATTCATTCTTTTTTTTTTGGTATAATCATATTATGAAAAAATTAATACGATTGTATTTTTAAATAAAGGTGAATTAGAATGAATAAAATTTTGAAATATATTATTGTTTTTTTTGTCTCTATGGTTCCAATAGTAGAACTTAGGGGCGCTGTACCTATAGCTTTAGATGTCTATCATTTAAAGTTATTACCATCATTTATATTATGTATTATTGGAAACATGTTGCCTGTACCAATTATTTATCTATTTGCTAGAAAAGTATTGGAATGGGGAAAGGATAAAAGAATTATTGGTAAGTTTTGTACTTGGTGTTTAACTAAGGGTGACAGAGCTGGTAAAAAGTTACAAAAGAATATTGGTAACAGAGGGACTTTTGTTGCTTTATTGTTATTTGTAGGTATACCAGTTCCTGGAACTGGTGCATGGACAGGTACTTTAGCAGCTAGTTTCTTAGATTTAGATTTTAAACAAACAGTAATATCAGTTATGTGTGGTGTATTATTAGCTGGTATTATTATGGCTATATTTAGTTATGGTTTGTTGGGAGTGATTTCATAGTGGAGAAAACGGTTGTTTATTTGATTAGACATAGTGAACCTACTCGTAAAGGAAATTTAAAGTATATTGTTAACCATGATAGTTCCCAACTAGATAACGAGAAAAGTTTTTTAACTGTTAGTGGAGAGAAAAGGGCAGAAGAATTAAGCAAAAGTAAAGAATTAAAGAATATCGATGCTGTTTATTCTTCTAACTATGTTAGATCATTAGAAACTGCTAAATATATAGCATTAGAGAATAATACTATTATTAATGTAGATGAACGTTTAAATGAACGTAAAATTGGTAATATGGGCGAAATGGATTGGCAGGACTTTTCAAAGTTACAAGCAAAAGACCATGATTTTAAATTAGTAGGTGGAGAATCATTAAATCAAACGAAAAAGCGTATGGTAGAAGCCATGAAAAATATTTTAATGTTTGAAACTGGAAATAGAATAGCTATAGTAAGTCATGCTACCGCCATTACATGTTTATTAAGTTCATGGTGTGAGAGTGGATTAAATTATAATAATCAGATAATTTTGTCATATAAAGATAAAACAATTGTTGATGGAAATTGGACTGCTCCCCAAGTATTTAAAATTACATTTGATGGAATGACTGTGTTAAATGTTGAATATTTAGATATTATAGTAGATAATGATAACAAGGTGAAATGACATGGAGTATGAATACAAAGTAGGAAAAAAAATTGAGATGCTTAGAGATTATGAAGGGCGTAAGATATTATGTGAAAAACCAAGATTAAAAAACCTTTTCATAGAAGTAACGTCTAGATGTAATGCTAGATGTGAGCATTGTGGAAGTAGTTGTGGTGAAAAAATACCTAAAGATGAAATTGAAACAAAGTATTTAAAGAAAACTTTGAAAGAAGTTGCAGACGCCTATGATGCTAGTAGAATACTTTTGAATATTACTGGTGGAGAACCATTACTAAGAAAAGATTTATTTGAAATAATGCAATATGCTGTTGATTTAGGTTTCCGTTGGGGAATGACTACTAATGGAATGTTAATTACAGATAAAATAGCTAAGAAAATAGAAGAGACAAAAATGGATACTATATCAATTAGCATTGACGGTCTTAAAGAAACACATGAAAAGTTTAGAAAAGTACCAGGTAGTTTTGATAAAATATTAGATGGTATAAAGTTATTACAAAAGAATAAATATATTCAAGTATTACAAGTTACAACGGTTGCCAATAAGAAAAATATTAACGAATTAGAAGATTTATATAACTTGATGTTAGATATTGGAATAAAAGATTGGCGTGTAATTAATTGTGATCCGATAGGAAGAGCTAAGAAAAATGATGGTATTTTATTAGATGCTGATGATTATAGATATTTATTTAAGTTTATTAAAGAAAAAAATGATGAAGGTAAAATACATGTAACCTATGGTTGTAGTCATTATTTAGGTGTTGAGTTAGAAAATACTATTAGACCATTTTACTTCAATTGTTTGACTGGACTTAGTGTTGCTTCAATACTAAGCAATGGAGATATATTTGTTTGTCCTAACGTCGAAAGAAGACCTGAATTGATTCAGGGAAATATTAGAAAAGATTCTTTTGTAGAAGTTTGGGAGAACAAATATGAACCATTCAGAAAAAAAAGGGTTAATCAAAATGAAAAATGTAGGAAGTGTTCTGAGTTTAAGTTTTGTGCTGGCGATTCTTTTCATACATGGAATTTTGATGAAAATAAACCAAATATTTGTTTAAAAGAAATGCTTAAGGAGGAATAGAAATGATTTTAAAAGAAGAAGAGTATTACAAATTTATGGAAGCTTTCAGAA
>Ga0247609_10005851_pt1 | contig 11968 bp, 8 predicted proteins | sample 172DNAGHGlowgp2_FD_193487 | JGI IMG/M metagenome (GOLD analysis project Ga0247609, IMG submission 193487) | Sheep rumen microbial communities from Palmerston North, Manawatu-Wanganui, New Zealand - 1728 DNA GHGlow gp2 | ecosystem: Host-associated > Mammals > Digestive system > Stomach > Rumen ... | reverse complement strand
GCAGGAGGACGAACAGCAGGCTGCTGCCGACAGCGAGGCTGGCGGCGAACTCTCCGAGCACGACATGAAGCGCATCGCCGCCGCCGTCGACCGTTGGCTCGCCCGTGGAGGCCATCTCCATGCCGGCATCACCATTCAGACCGCCACCGACGAGATGCATGTGCCGCGCTACCTGTTCTCCGCTTGGCTTAAGACCACCCGTCAGGGACTGTTCAACCCCTGGCTCACCTACCATCGCATCGAGGAGGCCAAGCAACAGCTTACCCTCCATCCCGAATGGAACAACGACGCCATTGCCGAACACTGCGGTTTCAACACCCGCACCTATTTCCAAACCACTTTCAAGTGCCTCACCGGCGTCACTCCCCAGGAATTCCTCGCCCAGCAGTAAAAAACGCCCATTTCATCGGGAAATTGGGGGTGTGCTGACAAAACGAAGTGACAAAGTGACAAGTGACAAAAGTCATTTTCTAAACATTGTCTCGACAAGTCGACAAGTCGACAAAAGTTATTTTCAAAATGGCGACAAATCGACAAAACGACAAAATGTTTTTTTTGTTGGCGACAGGCGACAAAGCGACATTTCGTGTGTTGAAACTGAAAAAGCTTGTGGGGAAGTGGACAAAGGTGACATAAATTATTATGTAATAATAATTTATATATATTATATATATATTATAATATATATATAATATATATAAATTTGTCGTGAGTGTTTTGTGCAAAATGAAAAGAGCAATTGTCGCTTTGTCGCCAGTCGCGTTTTGTCACTTGTCACTTCATTTTGTCGTTTTGTCGTTTTGTCGACTTGTCGACTTGTCGACTCGTCGACCACCTATTTATATAGTATCACGAATAAGAGGCTCCCGTTACTTGACAGAAGGCTTCTGTGAGTCAAGAAAAGGCTCCTGCTGATGATTATGAGACACCCGCCGCGGAGGCTGAAAAATAAATGAAAATAGATGTGTTTTCTTTTGGTGTTTTCATTATTTTTTCGTATCTTTGCAGAGTGAAAATACAATTAGCGAATATAGTGATTAAAATGAAGAAATTTGTTTGTTTTGCACTGACGTTGATGTGCGCTATGGGGCTTTGGGCCCAGGTGGTTGCGGGTGGCAGCAAGATGTCGCCTTGGTTGCTTGAACAGTACCGGCAACAGCAGACAGCCGTGAGACAGCATGGCGGACCGTTGCGCGTACAGGGCTGTCCGGTGATGAAATATATGCTTGCGCTGGTGAGCAGTACCGATGGTTCAGCCACTGTGAAACAGAAGGGTGGTGTGGTATGGCAGGACTTCGGCCATGGCATCTGTGCCGCCTTCCTGCCCATGGACAGCCTCGGCGTGCTCGACCAGAGCGATGCCATCCTACGCATGGAGGCCAGTCAGTTGTCTGCCATACAGAACGACACGTCGGCGTTGATTCTTGGCGTCGACAAGCTGGCGTCGGCAGCCACCCCGCTGCCACAGGCCTTTACCGGCAAGGGCGTCTGTGCTGCCGTCATGGACATTGGCTTCGACTTCACCCATCCCGCTTTCCGTAATGCTGATGGCACGTCGCGCATCCAGTGGTTCTGGGATCCGATGGCCCCTGATGCCAACGACGATGTGGTAGGCGTGTTCTATACCTCACCCGAGCAGATGCTGCTGGCACGCCACTGCATCAATGCCGATACCGATAATCACGGCTGTCACGTCATGGGTTCGATGGCCGGTAACGGACTGGACGGTCGTTTCGTGGGTATGGCTCCCGAGGCCGACATTCGCGGTGCCTATATCCCCCTCGGCCACATTAATGAAGAATTCTTGGACCATTTCGCTGACTATGTGGCGCGTCATATCGGCATCGACTTGCCCTTCGACGATACCTTTTTTGACGTGGGATTGAGCAATATCGTCGAACTGGTGGAGCTTTATAAGATTTTCGAGGCTGCCGATGCCGCTGGACAGCCCTGTGTCGTCAACTGGAGCTTTGGCGCCGCGGCGAACTTCATTGACGACCTTTCACTCTATGAACAGGTGTTCAACCAGCTCGTCGGCCCTGGACACATCGTCGCCGTTGCGGCAGGAAATGATGGTGGTATGATGACCTATCTGAAGAAGTCCGCCACCGAGCCCCTCGATCATACCATCTATTACAAGTCGGCGCAAAAGCCCTTCTATGCTTTCGATATCCGCGGCGAGGACAACACCCCCGACTTCATCCTCACGATGACCTTCGACGGTCTGGAGAAAACCATCGTCTTCGATACCCGTGCGGCAAAGGATGCCGCGTCGAAGGGCGAAGATTATAAGGACAGCATCCTGTTGCCCAAGCCCGACAAATGGGATGACGCCACCATGGGTGACTATGTGCAGGCGGACAACAAGCTCATGGTGTACTTCATGCCCGATAAACAGGCCGGTGGCCACATCGGTTACCTCGCGTTGCTCATGCTGCCTGAAAGCTATGCCAAAGCCCCTGACATACTGGGGCGGTTGCAGATTGATACTCCCGTAGGACTGGAATTGATCAACGACTGCCGGTTCCCCGGCAAGACTGTGTTCAGCAATAAGAACCACGTCAATTCGCGTGGCTGCAACGTCGGCACCATTGGCGCCCCCGCCTTCCTGGACCGTGCCATCACCGTCGGTGCCATGCACCACCGCACGGAGTTTACCAACGTCAATGGTGAGCCCGCCACCTATATTGCGCTGGGTAGCGAAGAGGGTCATCTCACCAGTTTCAGTTCTTGCGGACCGACTGTCGATGGACGTATCAAACCCGATGTGGTGGCGCCCGGTCATAACATCCTCTCTGCGCTGAATAGCTTCTACAAGAAAAATGGCGATGACGAAGCCACCAAAAAGGAGGTCACCCCGCTTGCGGCATACCGTGCCCGTCACTACGGCCGCGACTATGCCATGTGGGCCATGAGCGGTACGTCGATGGCCACACCGATTACCGCTGGTGTCATTGCCCTGTGGCTGCAGGCCAAGCCCGACCTCACCCCTGAGGACATCCACGGCGTCATTGAGCGTACCAGCCACCAGCCCGAGCCCGATTTCTCGGGAACCGACAAGAACATTTTCTATGGCTGGGGCGAGATTGATGCCTATGCCGGACTGCTCGACATCCTCGGTTTGCCCACCAGCATTCCCGGCCTGTCGCAGCACCAGCCGCAGGGCGTCACCTTCCGCATGACGGACGGGCGGCTCTTCATCGACGGTGCAGCCGACGGTACCCCCGTGCACATCTATACCACTGACGGACGCCTCGTCACCGCTACGCGTCTTGCCGGTGGCAGCATCACCCTGCCCGCAGGAAGCCCCGCCGGTGTCTATGCCGTACAGGTTGGCACTCTGGGCTCTACCCTGATCCGCAAATAGTACCCAAACATGCTTCTCTATGCCCACCTCTAAGGAGGATCTGATACGGCGCGGACTGCAGCCTCACGCCATCCAGCACAACCAGCATCGTCGTGCCGAATGGCAGGACTATGGCCATGCTGGCTTGTATATGGTCACACTATGTATAGAAGGGCGACATGGACTTTTCGGACATTTGGTAGGCGACATCAGAGCCCCACGTGGGTCAGCAACGTTCCCCCACATTGTTCTTAGCGACCTTGGCCGCGCTGTTCAAGAAGAAGAGCTGCCAAAGATATGCCGTCTCTATCCCCAGATTGAACTTTGGCAAGCGACAATCATGCCTGATCATCTGCACCTGCTCCTTTATGTTAGGGAACGCCTGCCGGAGGGGAAGCGCCTGGGGCATGTCATTAGCAGTTTCAAGGGCGGCTGCTCCCGCGCTTGGTGGGCGAAGAAACAGACCGCCGCTTATGCGGCGGGCACTGCTGTGGCTGCTGTTCCCGCTGTGGCTGCTGTTCCCGCTGCGGCTGCTGCTGTTCCCGCTGCTGCTGTTCCCGCTGCGGCTGCTGCTGTTCCCGCTGCTGCTGTTCCCGCTGTGGCTGCTGTTCCCGCTGCGTCAGCTGCGGTCCCAGCTGTGGGTACCGCGGTGGTGGTAAGGCCCTCAGGACCGCCTCTTTTTGAGCGGGGCTATCACGACCGCGTCATCAAGCGGCCGGGCATGCTGGAGAATGTGAAGCGCTATATGGCCGACAACCCCTTGCGCGCACTGATACGGCGGCAGCTGCCCCATCTGATGGAGCGCCGTCTCCATCTGCGCATCGGCACTCATGATTTTGCCGCTTTCGGGGCTCTTTTCTTGCTGAAACGTGCCGAGAAGGAGCAGGTGTTCTATCATCGCCGTGATAAGCAGACAGGACTCCCAACGGAACAAACGGACAGCTATCGCCGTGAGCGCGACCGCCAGCTCAACGAAGCACGTGAGGGTGTCGTGCTTGTGTCGCCAGGTATCTCGAAAGGAGAAAGCCTTGTCATACACGCAGCCATCGACGAAGGACTCCCCGTCATCCAATTGCAGAAAGAGCCGATAGCACCCTATTGGAAACCCGAACTACATCGCTTTGAAGCCTGTGCAAGCGGCTCGTTGCTGATTATGTATCCTTGGGAACTCGATCAGGAAACGACTGATTATGGCCGTTTTCACCGTCTTAATGAGCTTGCTGCCGAAATCTGTACCAGCACCGATGCCGTGCTATTAGACGTCGGAGAACTTGAGTCGCGCTGAATATTTTTTTCCCGAACGGAAATTATATGCCGTTTTATTTGGTTTTTTGCCAAATGTTTACTACTTTTGCAGCCGGATAAGGCAATCTGGCGGCTGATGTCGCCTGATGTAAGGGAATCCGGTGAGAGTCCGGAACTGTACCTGCAGCTGTAATCCCCGTTAATGAGGTCTGCTCGTATAACGCCACTGACGACGTTGTCGGGAAGGTAGAGCAGGCTGGGGAAAGTCAGAAGACCTGCCTGAAGCGAGAGCAGTGTGAAACTCGTTTCAACACTGCCGAGCGAGAACAGGACTCGACGCGAAGCGTCAAGCCTGCCTTCCATATGGTGACGCCCGCACAGGAATATGCGGTGACGGAAAAAAGATGAACATGATGAGAATAACATGGGCTATTGGCCTTTGGCTGTTGGCTATGGGCTGTTTTGCGCAGGGCGACATTTGGCGCTCGGACTCGTTGCAGGAGGTGGTGGTGACCGGTACGGGCACGCAGCACCTGCTGAAGAATGCCCCCGTGCAGACGGAGGTCATCACGCAGAAAATGCTGCGGCAGTATGGCGGCAAGAGCCTGGAGGACATTCTGAGCGGACTGACGGCGAGCTTTGCCTTCAACGAGGGCGACATGGGAAGCCAGATGCAGCTGAACGGTCTGGGCAACTCGTATATTCTGATTCTGATTGACGGCAAGCGCATTCACGGCGATGTGGGCGGCGAGAACGACCTGGGCCTGATAGACCCGCACAACATCGAGAAGATTGAGATTGTGAAGGGTGCGCAGAGTGCGCTGTACGGCTCGGACGCGATGGCCGGCGTCATCAACATCATCACCGAGAAACATACCGAGAAGGGCGTGTATGCTGACAATGTGACACGCTACGGCTCGCACAACGACCTGCGCCAGCACAACAGCGTGGGACTTGCTTTTGGCAAGTTCAACTCACAGACGAACTTCCAGCTGCAGCGCAGCGACGGCTGGCAGAACACCACGGAGGAGTGGGCCGAGGCCATGGTGCTGACGGACAGCAAGAACATGACGGTGAACAAGTTCCAGAACTGGCAGGTGGCCGAACGCATGACTTGGCAGCCGCGGAAGAATCTGGAACTGTATGCCGAGGGCTCGTACTACAAGAAGAACATCATGCGTCCGCGGAATGGCACGCACGCCAGCTGCGACGTGTATACCTATGATTTGAGGTATAACAATGCATCGGCCTCCGTGGGAGGAAAGTGGAGCCTCACCCCCAACCCCTTTCCAAGGGGCGAGGGGAGTGATATGCGGAAAGGGAATACCCAACAGGCAAATTATATCACTTTTGATTTGGACTGGAACAAGCACGCCTACTATTACGACTATACGGCGAAGCACTACGACTATGTGTTGCTGCAGGGCGAGGAGTACGGCGAGCAGAACGGCGAGTGGTTCTCGGTGGCTATGCTGCCCGGACAAAGCAAACTTCAGAGCGACCAACAGCGCGTGATGGGACTGCTGAAGGGCATTTTCCACCTGCCGTACGGCAATACGCTGAATGCCGGTGCGGAATACCGCTACGACTATCTGAAGGCCCCCGAGCGCACGGCGACGGGTACGGCCAGCGACCAGACGGGAGCGGTGTACGTGCAGGACGAGCTGAACATGGTAGACTGGCTGAACGTGACGGCAGGTCTGCGACTGGTGGACAACCGCAGTTTCGGATTCCACCTGAGTCCGAAGGTGAGCGCCATGGTCTCGACGGGTGACTTCCGCTTCCGCGTGGGGTGGAGCCAGGGTTTCAAGACGCCCACGGTAAAGGAACTGTACTACCGCTACCTGCACGTGATGGGCAGCAGCACGTTCTTCAACATCGGCAACACGGACCTGAAACCGCAGACCAGCAACTACTGGTCGGCCAATGTGGAATATCGCGGTCGCAAGGTGACGGCATCGGTGACGGGCTATGTGAACAAGCTGGACCAGATGATAGCGCTGGTGAACGTGTCGCCGGGCGAGATTCCCGCAGGCATCACCACGGCCTATCTGGGCGACGGCAGTACCAACGTCCAGGCGCGCATGTATAAGAATATGGACGACGCCCGGACCTGCGGTGTGGACGTGACGCTGTCGTACCGCGTCATGGCGGGGCTGACGCTGAATGCGGCATACAGCTATCTGGACACGAAGGCACACCTCTACGACGAGCATAAGGACCGCATGATGACGGTGACCATCGACGGTACGGCACACCATAAGTGGAACGCCTCGGCGATGTATAATTATACGTTCAGCCCGACGTATGCGCTGGGCGTCAGTCTGACGGGCCGCGGCAGCAGCAAGCGCTACTACCAGAACAACGGCGACGGCAAGGCCTTCCAGATATGGCGTGTGAACACGACGCACGACCTGGGCCGTCAGGACCGCATGCTGGCCTACCGCGTGGAGGTGGGTGTGGACAACATCTTCAACTATGTGGACCGCACGATGCGCCCCTACCACCTGGGCACCAACACGTCGGGGACGACGGTGTACGGTACGCTGAGCATTAAGTTCAACTACGGAAAACGAGTTAAAAAGCATATTTATTCATCTAAACAAACAAGTAACAATGAAGAAGATTAAGTATTTTGTGCTGTCAGTAATGGCTCTGGCCCTGACAGCTCCCGTGTTCACCGCATGTGGCAGTGACGACGATGAAAAAACGGAGATTGTTGAGAACATCATTTCCGAATTCTCGGTAAACGACAAGATGGTGGCTGCCCAGAAGGCTCAGTCGAAGAAGAATGTCGCTGTGCTGCTGGTGGCTTTCGGTTCGACATGGAACAACGCCTTCCTGGCTTTCGACAAGACTAAGGCTGCCTACGAGTCTGCTTTCCCCGAGGCTGACGTGTACATCAGCTTCTCGAGCGACATCTGCATCAACCGTGCTTCTATCGGTGAGAATGTTGACGACAATGGCAATATTGTGAAACGCGACTACTACGAGCCCCGCTATCTGTTGCATGCCATCGGTGCCGCCAAGTACAGCAAGATCTACGTCCAGTCGCTGCAGGTCATCCCCGGTGAGGAGTTTGCCGCTGTAGTGGCCAGTGTGAAGAAATTCATGAACAATGGTTATATTGGCAATGCCCACCTGGACGATGAGTATCTGGAAAAGCTGGCCTTGGACGAGGGCATCTTCCTGGGTATGCCTTTGCTGAGCGATCCTGAGGTCGATGTTCCCGCTGTTGCCGCAGAGCTGAATAAGCTGTACGCTTCTGAGGCTGCTCAGGGTGTGGTGGCCTTCATGGGTCACGGTAACCCCGACAGCTACGACACCTTCAAGGCTAACATCCGCTACACGCAGCTGGAGCAGGATCTGCAGAAATTCAGCCCCAACTATTTCGTAGGTACCGTCGACATGCCCGACAACTACAAGCAGGACGTGATGAGCCGTATGCAGGCAAAGGGCATCAAGAGCGGCAAGATCTCTCTGCACGCGCTGATGTCGATTGCCGGTGACCACGCTCACAACGACATGGCCGGTGAGGGTGAGGACTATTGGGATGACGAGGATCCCGAGAGCGAGGAGAACAGCTGGTATGAGTTCTTCAACCACAAAGGCTACACAGCCAATGTTCCCCTGGCAGGCAAGCACCCACAGGGTCTGCTGGAACTGCCCGGTGTTCTGCAGGTTTGGATCAACCACACAAAGAATGCTGAATTCCTGGAGGATGCTTACCATTCAATGTATCCTGAAGAGTAATGCGGCCTATGGCCTAAATAATAAATAAGAGATAAAAGATAAAAGTAGGAAAAAAGACATTAAAAGAAAAGAGATGTTGAAACAACGCGCTTTGTTATTTTTTATTTCTTATTTATTATTTAGCCCCGTAGGGGCGCAGATTCATAAGATGGAGCGTCGTGACTCGTCGATGACGAGCCGCACGTACAATCTGAACCCCGTGGTCGTGACGGGCTCTGGCCACCACCAGCGCCTGAAGTCGACGGCGACGCCGGTGCGTGTGCTGTCGTCGCAGGAAATCGGCGAGCAGGGCATCACGACGTTCGATGCCGTGCTGACGCGCATGATGCCCCAGGCGTCGATGGCACCCAACTCGATGGGCACCTTTTTGCGCCTGAACGGCCTGGGCAACAAGTATATCCTCATTCTGATCAACGGTCAGAAACTCTCGGGCGACATTTCGAACAATGTCGATCTAAACCGTATTAATATGTCGCGCGTGAAGCGTATCGAGGTGCTTGACGGAGCGGCCTCGTCGCTCTATGGCTCGGATGCCATCGCCGGCGTCATCAATATCATTACCGACCAGCCGACACAGCAGCTGGTGAGCGTGACCAGCGATACCCGCGTGAGTGGTCACGGCGTGTTGACGGAAAGCGTCAACCTGGATATTTTTACCAACGGCTTCGGCTCGTATACGTCGTTTACCCACGACCGCGCCGACAGCTACCAAACTACAGACTTAGAATACAAGAAGGGCTCTGACACAGAGACCCAGCAGACGATAGCCCCCTTCTTTACGGGCTACCGGTCGAACATCGTGGGGCAGAAATTCACCTATGCCCCCAACCAACACATTGCATTGAACGCAGGATTAGACTATTCATATAAAATCACCGACCGTCCCGAGACACGCTCGGACGTGACGGGCGGCACCGACTACGAGATGCGCTACAAGGGACTGCGCTGGAACGTGGGCGGCATCTATAAATTTACAGCGAAGAACTCGCTGCAGGCCGATTTCACCGTCGACCGATTCCGCTACGGCAAGGAGTACGACGTGGAAACGAAGACCTATGCCGTGGGCGAATACGTACAGTCGAAGAAGCAGCGCACCATGGACGGCGAGCTGAAGGCCATCCTCGGACTGATGGACAATTCGACGACCATCTTCGGAGCCGACTGGCGCAAGGACTACCTGACGGCTACGTCGGGCAGCATCAGCGAGCGCGTGTATACCCTGGCGGCCTATGCCCAGCACGAGCAGCGCGTGGTGAAGAACGTGACGGCTACGGTGGGACTGCGCCTGACGCACCACGAGACCTTCGACCAGCACCTGACGCCGAAGGCCACGCTGATGTATGCCCCGGGGAATTTCCGTCTGCGCGCCACCTATTCGGCGGGCTTCCGTGCCCCGGGATTGGATGAGCTGTACTACCGCTACTACTCCGTAAACCGCGGTAAGCCGCAGATCATCTTCGGCAACCGCAATCTGAAGCCCGAAAAGAGCAACTACGTAGCACTGAACGCCGAGTACCGCACGCACGAGATTGCCGTCAGTGTGACGGGCTATCTGAACCGTATCAACGACATGGTGGTGCGCCAGAATATTGCCGTGGACGACGCATCGATGCAAATGCTGCGCCAGGAGTTTACGGAGATGACCGATGCCGAGGCTGCCAAGCTGGAGCGCTATTCGCTGTATCAGAACAGCGACAAGGGCGACGTGAAGGGCATGCAGGTGAATGTGTCGGCGAATGTGTTCGAGGGCTGTAACCTCTCGGCGAACTACGTCTACACCTACGCCCGTACGAAGAGCGGCGAGGAGTGGACCGTGCTGGAACGCAGCATCCGCCATGCGGCGACGATTGCCGCCAACTACCATCACCGCTGGGGCAAATATGCGCTGAACGTGAATGTGAACGGACGCCTGCAGTCGAAGACCTACTATCCCGACTATGAGGACGCCCCGGGCTACGGCGTGTGGAACCTGCATACGACGCATAGCTTCGACTGTACGAAGTCGGCCTCCGTGGAGCCGAGCATCGGTGTGGACAATGTGTTCGACAAGGTAGACCGCCGCATCGACTCGTCGCTGCGCAAGTATGCGCTCTACAGTCCCGGCCGCATGCTGGTCGTCGGACTGAAGGTCAGATTCAAACAATAGCTTTTTGTTAACGTGTATAATTATATAAGTTGTCAAGGAGATTTGTCGCGAGACAAGTCTCCTTTTTTTTTGATAAAAACATTTAATTTTTTGGTTTTTCGCACATTTCTTTGTACCTTCGCAACCTATAAAGTGATGAGCAACATGAAGACGGCATATTACCAAGTGGGCGGACACGTGTTCGGCGTCAGTGGCGGGGAGGAATTCCTGGCGCTGATGGAGAACTATGAGCCGTTTCGTTGCGACAATCATTCAACATTCAACATTCAACATTCACCATTATTTGAACTGACCATCGGCAGTGGCGAGGCGCCGGCCTATAGCGAGGAGCTGCGCCAGGATGAAGAGGGGCAGGAGGTAGTCTGCGGGCGGACCGCAGACGGTGAGGCGGTGTTTGAATTCCGCTGGTGGCAGGAGACGGCCGGGTGGCTGGTGTGTTCGGAAGACTACCGCGAAGGGCGGCTTGTGACGACGGGACGTTACACGAAGATGGCCATCGACAATGCACTGATGGTGCTCTATGCGCTGGCTACGGCGGATCGGGGCACGGTGCTGTTCCACGCCGCTGTGGTGAGTCGCGGAGGCCGCGGGTATATGTTTTTGGGCAAGAGCGGCACGGGCAAGAGTACCCATGCCCGGCTGTGGCTGCAGCACATCGAGGGTACGGCGCTGGTGAACGACGACAACCCTGTTGTTCGTATTGTGGGCGACGGTTCCCTCGTCGTCTATGGTTCCCCTTGGAGTGGCAAGACGCTGTGCTACCGTAATGTGAGCTATCCGCTGGGCGGCATCGTGATGCTGAGTCAGGCGCCGTATAACAAGATACAGCGGCTGGGTGGCATCCAGGCTTATGCCTCGCTGGTGGCGAGCATCAGCGGCAAGCGGTGGGACAGCCGTGTGGCCGACGGGCTGCACGAGACGGAGAATGCGCTGGCAATGAACGTCCCCGTATGGCATCTGGAGTGCCTGCCGGACGAAGCAGCAGCGAAACTTTGTTCTTTGAACATTGAACTTTGAACTTTATGATTACTGACGGGCAGATATTGGACGAGGCGGTTCGGCTGGTGAGCGAGGACGTGAGTGTGACGCTGCCGGTGAACGGGCGAAGCATGCTGCCGTTTATCATTGGCGGCAGGGAGAGCGTCATCCTGCAAAAGCCTCACGATGTCTGCGTCGGCGATGTGGTGCTGGCATGGGTCGAAGGCTGCCGGTGGGTCGTACACCGCATCATCCGCATCGATGGCGACCGTGTGACGCTGATGGGCGATGGGAACATTGCCGGTACGGAGCATTGCACGATGGGTGATGTCAAGGCCCGCGTGACGCACGTGGTGGATGCGCAGGGTAAACTCCACGATATATATAATAGGTGGCGCACGCTGGGAGCCAGAATATGGTGGCATCTGCGCCCAGTGAGGAGATATTTGTTGTTTATTTATAGGAAGTTAGAGAAGTTATAGAAGTTAGAGAAGTTATAG
>Ga0247609_10005848_pt1 | contig 11970 bp, 16 predicted proteins | sample 172DNAGHGlowgp2_FD_193487 | JGI IMG/M metagenome (GOLD analysis project Ga0247609, IMG submission 193487) | Sheep rumen microbial communities from Palmerston North, Manawatu-Wanganui, New Zealand - 1728 DNA GHGlow gp2 | ecosystem: Host-associated > Mammals > Digestive system > Stomach > Rumen ... | reverse complement strand
TATAATAACTAGTTGGCTAAATAACCACCCAAATGAAACCATAGAGTCCTTGAGACAACTATCTGGATGGTACCGTGAGGACCCTACTGGTGTATCTGATAATTATACATTAACAAAATATAATAGCATTCCAGTAATAACTAATCCATATATATATGATGCATATTCACAAACGTTAGAGAGTATGCTATCTGGCGGGGATACAGAGTTTCTAAGATTGCTAGAACTATCTGATGTTAGTAATTGTATTGTATTTACTGAATATACTGATTTAGAAAAAACCACAGATGAGTTTTATAACATTCATAACGTTATTACAAATAAAATTAGAGGTACTATGCCAAGTACAACGGCTACTGCTTCTGATGTTCGTGCTGGAATACGAGCTGTTATAGATGATGGTTCTGTAATAACTGGTACACTGCCAAAAAAGACTGCCTCCGGTATAGATGGATTTAATGGAACTGCTACTGATAGTTCTGTTGGCCCTATTTCATCTACTATTAGAGGTACTATTTTTTCAGGTGAAAGTACATCGGAAGTAATAGTTGATAAGGATGCTATTTTTAGCTTAACTACTACTAGCTCATCATTAGCTTCCGCTGGAAATTTAAAAAGTGCACAATTAATATACACTCCATTTAATAACAGACCATTTGGTGTTATACCAGGACATCCAGCGATTATTACAGATGTATCACAATTGCCTACTGGTGGATTTCCGTATTCAATATGCATGCATGCAAATGATAATAAAACTCCGACAAAGTTATATAATTTATATATGTGCTATCCTAGCTATAATACGGTGCAAACACCTGGTACGCCTAAGCAAGGATATCCAATAATTGATGAGAACGGAACAATTGATTTTGGTATTGCATATATTATGACACAAAACCAAAAATCTATTGGCTTTAATGTTAAAGTATATAAATCCACTGGCAATCAAAGAGACGTTTATGTTAAAATTCTTAAACCGATGCCAGATGATACTGCAAATGGTATTCTTTATGATATATCAAGCTTAAAATTTGTGGACTCTAAAGGTGAGCATGATGATATTGTTATAGACCTTAGCAATAAGAGTAATTTCCATTGGAAAAATTCATATCAACGTATTGATATTAACGAAGGTTTCACTATGACAACGTACGTATCCGATGCCGTATATACATCTATATTAAATATGGATGGTTTTGCATTAAACGCGGATATTGCTTTTGAAGGTGATGAAGTATGGAGGCCATTAACGTTTACTAATACTGTTATTGGTAGTGATTATGAACAAGCAGTAGATGCTGCAGAATTAATACTTGGCACATCTAATCAGTACGGTATTACTTTTACAGATTCAGTAACAGACCTATTTATTACTAAATCTGGAACATCATATAATTATACTTCAAACTCATCTACATCTTATACAGCTGTATTACCAGATGGTACATACACTATAACATGTACGTATAATGGTTCTACTAAAACATTTACAAAAGAATTAGATGGAACAGAATTAAACTTTACTCTTGACGTTACAGAAAACCAATCTGGAGAATAATTATTTAAGAAGGAGGTAAAAAATTTATGAGCACGCAATTAGAAACTAATTTAGCTGAAATTAAACGACAAAAAGACACTTATTTACTACCACAAAATTTAAAACAAGGCGTTACAGTTCTTGGAGTTGTTGGTAATTTAGCACCAGATAAACCGGACCAAACTAAAACAGCTACACCAACAACTTCTCAACAAGTGATTGAACCAGATACTGGATATGAGCTTGCTAGCGTTACAATTAATCCTGTTACTGCAGCTATTGATGCAAATATTGTTGCTGGTAATATTGCACCTGGTATCACAATTTTAGGTGTTTCCGGTACTTATACTTCTGATGCAAATGCCACAGCTTCAGACATTTTAGTTGGAAAGACAGCTTATATTAATGGAGTAAAAGTTACAGGTATAGCTGTTGCTGAAGATGGTGTACAATTAATAAATGATATTAGTGAACTACCTGCTACGGCAAACGAGGGTGACATAAGGGTGCATGTAAACGCAGTTATGACAGAGTTTTATGGTATTTATAAATATCATAATAATGAGTGGGTAGAGTGTGTATTTACAAATACTATAGCTGGTGATAACTATAATTTAGCTGAAGATAAGACGGAGCTAATTCTTGGTGCATCTAATTCTTACAATATCACATTTACTCAAGGTGTAACAAATGTTTCTATTACTAAGTCAGGCACATCTTATAATTATACTACAAATTCTTCTACTTCTTATACGGCTGTACTTCCTAATGGAACGTATACTATTTCTTATACGATAAATGGTACTAATAGTGATGTTACAAAAATATTAGATGGTACAAACTTAAATATTACAATTGACGCTGTACCTACTACAGTAACTATACCAGCTAATACTATGTTTTATGTAGATTGTGCTTCTTTAGGTACCCAAATTGCAGCAGCTGCAACTGAAACTCAGTTAAATGAGACTATACTTACAGATACTAGTGATATAGCATCTATCCGTGTTGGTAATAATATTACTATTAGCTTTACAAATGAAAATAATGGCTATGAACTTGCAGCTAATACTATAAATGAGCTTGTTGCTAGCTCTGATGAAGTATATACTCTAAACGATGCTTGTGGCTCATTACAAGTTGATGACTATATCATATATGCTGGTTCAGGTGCTGACTCTTATACAGTAACGGACTCTAGAACAGTCACAGTTACACGTGCAGACCAATCTACATTTACTATAACAATACCAAATAACATTATTGGTATAGCAGCAAATGGATATATTGGTAATTTTTCAGATGTTGAATTGAGTCTTTATAATATAGGTACTATATTAAATAATACTTTATCCGCTACTGATAAAGCTAGTACTATAGAGTGTGGTTCTGGTGTTAGCCAGGAAGCATTTACAATAGGTGAATTTCCAGAGGTTGGTCCTAGGGATGGCTTTTATAAAATAAGTGTAAAAGTAGAAAATGCTGATGACGAAAACCCAGGTAAAGATATGTACATTTATGTTAATGCTGTGGACACAAATAATTATGAAGAACTATTAGGTACGCTTGATGCCACTGACATAAATGCTGATGTAACTGACGGTAGCATGACTATTGGTGAGCTTATTAGGATATTTAGACTATTAGGAAATGTTAGTGGTCTATATGGTTCTCCTGATAGCAAAGTATTACATACTAATATAATTTCAAATAGTTCGTTCGAGGTTACAGATACTTCTAATTCATTACTAGTGCCTACTAGTAACTAGGATGGTGTAATATGAATATAAATTATTATGTTAGAACTACTGGGGAGAGAGTATTTAACTACTCTCCCCTAGAGTATACTATTCTTACAGATACTGAACATAATTCTTGTAAACATTATTTTAACACACTTGATATGCTAAAAGATGAAAATTTTGTACTATTGGAAGATGATTTAGTACTTTGTAATAATTTTAAAAAAGAAATTGAAAACGTAATAAATGAACATCCAAATACAATAATTAATTTTTTTACATTACCATCAAGTTTTACAACAACACATTATTCTACAAATTTTGCATATAACCAATGTACGTATTTTCCAAAGGGGAGCTTACAAAATGTACTAAATTATATTAAGCAAACAAAACGGTATTTATTCTAGGCGATATTATGGTCCTATTTTATCTTCTGCATTACGACATTTTGGCATACCACATTTAATTTATAGACCTGCATTAGTACAGCATAAGGATATAAATTCTATACTAGATGGTGAAATACATAATAACAGACGTACATTATATTTTAAAGATTATTTAGATAACCTAAACGTTAGCCTATTAGATAGTTTAAAACCAGAAAATAATATTAAATTACAAGAAATGCTAAATGCAGATATAGAAATTTGGAGAAAAGAGGCAGAACAAAATGTCAACAGAGCTACATTACTTGTATAATAACTGCTACTAGTGATGGTACGAATGAATTTGTAATTGAAGACTATCCTAGTGAGAACAAATAATAAATAAAAGGGCTAGAATAATCTAGTCCTTTTTATATTTTATTTCCTTATAAATGTATACAAATGGATTTATATGGTATATAATAAATATATAAAAATATTAGGAGAAGCTTATGAATTGGCTAGAATTATTGTTAGGACAAATTCCAGAAGGTATCTTTTTAGCTTGGTTTATGATACTTTCTAAAGGAATTAAAACACGTAGATTAGAATTTACGTTATATGTAGTGGCAGAATATTTACTTGTAAAATATACTTTTAGATATAGCTATTACTTTCATATATTGCTTATGGTATTAATATTTATTGCTTTGAAAGTATTTTATAAAGAAAAATCGCAAATAACAGATATATTTATTTTAATGCTTGCATATTTTTGCCTTATGATTTCTAGTATTATATGCTATTTCATTTGTTTTGGTAATGTAGTATTAGCAACATTATTGAATAGATTTGTATTATTTACTTTCTTATATTACTTTAATTACAAATTATATGGCATACAAAAATTATACAAGAAACAATGGAACAGAGGAAATCCTAACGCTAAGTTAAAATCTACTACATTTAGGAGTTTAAATCTCGTTTTGTTTTACGTTTTCTTTGTTGCTATTCATGCTTGTATGATTTTTAGTATAGTTCATAATGGAATTGGAGGTGAATAAATATGTGGGATAGCTTTTGTTGGTTATTTGATATGGAAGATGGTGAGTAATTTATGAATAAGAGGATGATTACGACCATCATATTCAACATTGCTGAGACGGCTCTTATTTTATTATCTGGCTTAATGCTTGGTGTAAAATTGGAGAACATAGTTTTAGTTATGCTAGTCTTTATGATTAGCCGAGGTTTCTTTGGACATCCATTACATTTTAAGACATGGTACAGATGCCTTATATGGAGTTTATTGATACTTACTAGCCTATTTGTTATTTTAAAGATTAATCTTGTATTATGTATTTTATTTGCAGTGTTTGGAGCCTTTATTATGACTGGTAAATCAAATATTCAAGATATGTATCTTTGGAAGAATGATGGAGAACCTAGTAAATACCAGGATATAGTGGAATTTATCAAATATAATGAATATGACGATAAACTACTTGAATTTGAGAAGAAACTCAAGGAGAAAAGTTCAGTAGATTACCTCATCTATAAATATAGGTTTATAGAAAATAAAACTTTTGTAGAAATATCCGAAGCTTTAGATATGGATGGTCCAAGAATTGTTGAAAGGCTCGATAGGATAGCCTTTGCAATAAGATTATATTGCAGGATATAAAGAGAGGAAAAACCTCTCTTTTTTTTTTTGTCAAAATTTTGTCTACAGTCAGAATGACATTGTAATATTCATCTTTTATATAATGATATTAGAAAATTATATAGGAGGTGAAATTATGTTTGAAACATATAATCCATATAGCTCATACAACCAATATTATGGATATAATCAACAGCCTAGACAAGCTGCACCAATGTATAAACCTACGCCTAGTGTGCTACAAGGTAAAGTGGTAGATAGCTTGGATGTTGTTAAGGCTACAGATATTCCGTATGATGGTAGTGTGAGCTATTTTCCTTTAACAGATAGCAGTGCTATAATAACAAAACAATTACAACCAGATGGTACTACAAAGGTTATTATTTACAAACCTGATGTTGGCGGGATAGATACTACTCCAAAATACATCACGGAAGCAGACTTTGATGAAAAAATAAAGGACATAAATAGTAAGGACTTAAAAGAACTTAAGGATGACGTAAAAGCATTAAAACGAAGGCTAGAGGATATTACAGACGATATAAGATATAAAAAGGAGAAATAAGTATGAACCCTATTGGTATGTTAAAACAATACGTACTTCAAGGTATGACACCACAGAATATATTACGAAAAGTGAATATACAAAATCCAATTCTAAATAACGTAATTGGAATGGCAAAAAATGGAGATACTGAAGGTGTAGAAACATTCGCAAGAAATATATGTAAACAAAAAGGTATAGATTTTGACACAGAGTACAGTAAATTTAGAAAATCTATAATGTAGTATGTTATTAAGTTAACATAAATATTTTTAAGAAAAGGAGGTATATTTATGAACTACGATAGTAGTGTATTGTCACCATCAGATGTAGCCCTACTTCAAAATCGTGGAAATGATGGATTTGGAGGATTTGGCGGTGATGGAGCATGGTGGATTATCCTATTCCTAATCTTCGCTATGGGAGGTTGGGGTAATGGATTTGGTGGCTTTGGAGGATTTGGTGGAGGTGCCGATAATATGTATCCTTGGCTATCAAATGGACAAAAAGAAATTATGCAAAATACTAACGATGGATTTAATACTTTACAACTAGCTAATCAATTAACAGGTATTAATTCCGGAGTACAAAATTTGTCTACACAGTTATGTAACTGCTGTGCAGATATGAACCAAACAGTAAATGCTGGATTTGCTAATGCTGAAACAGCTGCTAATGCAAGACAAATGGCTAATATGCAACAAAATTTCAACAATCAAATTGCCACTCTTCAAGGATTTAATGGTGTACAACAAGGATTTAATCAACTTGGTTCACAATTCGCTGAATGCTGCTGCGAAAACAGACTAGCTACTTGTCAAACACAAAATACTATTCAAAATGAAGGTAATATGACAAGATTTGCTGATGCTAATAATACTAGAGATTTATTAGCAAATCAAACAGCAAATACACAAGCTATTTTAGATAAGCTATGCCAATTAGAGCTAGACGGTGTAAAAGCTCAAGTAGAAGCAAAAAATGATAGAATTGCAGAACTTCAAGGTAAATTACAAATGGCTGATTTAAGAGCTAGCCAAACAGCTCAAAATGCGTTTATTTCACAAGGTTTCGCAAATGAAGTAGACCAATTGTATAATAGACTTAATAATTGTCCTGTACCGACCACACCTGTTTATGGAAGAACGCCAATTTTTACATGCAACAATAATGGATGTGGATGTGGATGTAATGGAAATGGAAACTTTATTTAAAGCAAATACCTGATTACAGGTTGCTCGATTACGAGAACTTGCTAAACTACCCCAAAGTTAGAGATAGGCAAGTTGTCTATCTCTATTTATTTTTTATGGAAAGGAGTAATAGATATGATAGAAAGTGTGCAAGAATTACCTATTACGTTAGCTAGCAACACAGCTACGATAGCTTTTAGTGTAGATGACATTAGGACAAGGAGTGCTAATTGCTGCAATGGATGGCTATCTCATTCACAAGGTTCTCCATTATATCAACTATTAAACTGTGGATATTATGAAATATCATTTAATGGCGATGCTAGTTCAACAACTGCTGGCAATGTATCTATTGGCTTATATAGAGATGGTATTTTAGTACCTGGCACAGCCGCTTCATCTACATTAGCCGCAGCTGGAGATATTGAAAACTTAAAGTTTAAAAAAGTTATTCACGTTTGTGGTAGAGCTAGTACTACTATTACTGTTGGCAGTGTACCTACTGTCTCAGACTTTACTGATATAACTGCACCTGGACTAGATACTGAAACTCCTATTATTTCAAATGCTAATTTTATAATAAAGAAAATTGCATAGGAGGGATAATATGGGGGATAACAAAGAAGTAAACTATATAGCTAATGTGAAAAGCATAATACAAAAAGAAATAGAACAAATTGCTTGTAAGGAGCTAGATACAGATACATTAGATACGTTATATAAACTTGTAGATATTGACAAAGATTTAGAAAATATAGATTATTGGAATGTTAAAAAGGAGGTTATGCAAATGAGGTATGAAGACTATGGAGGTTATTCCGAAGGTAGATATGGAAACTATGACAGACGTGGTGTGCCAGGAAGTGGTAGAGGACGTTACAGAGGAGGCTATTCGGAAGGTGAAGAAATGCTTGAGGACATGAGAGACAATTATGGTGCGTACTCTGAAAGTATGAGTGCTTACAATCGAGGTAATTATAATGCTGGCAAAGATGGCATGAAGGCTTTAGAAAATACAATGGAATTATTTACAGAATTTACTCAAAAAATGATACAAGAGGCAGAGTCACCTGAGGAAAAGCAAATTATTAGAAAGTATTTGAGAAAAGTTGGGCAAATGGGTGATATGTAATGTATAAATACTATAATGCTAATGAACATAATAAGTTTGTAAACGACTGTGTAATTAGAGCTATTTCTACAGCTGAAGATAGAAGTTGGAGTGAAACTTATGACGATTTAAGTCGAATTGCAAAAAAGAATGGAATTTTACTGGATGATGTAAATTTCGTGGAACCATTACTAGATTATAGATATAATAGAGTGAAAACATACGATAATGAAACTGTTGGAGATTTTATTGACAGGCATAATATTGGTATATATTTAATTACTATGCCAAATCATATAACTACTGCCATAGATGGTGTTGTATATGATACTTTTGACTGCCGAGATAGAACTATTTGGGATGCTTGGAAAGTTAAATAAATTTGTATTTAATTCTTGACAAACTGTTTCTAATGTTATATTATAATATTAGAAATAGATATGTCCTGGGGACAACGGTTTTGAAGATACGTTTTTCACAGCTCACTTTTCAAAGTCCGTGGTAAATGGGATGGGTAATATTTCTATATAATGAAAGTTATGTAGTAAACCCATTCCGTTTACTACGGACTTAATTTTATTTTATAAGAAGGAGGTAAATACTATGGCAGCTGTAAACTATGCTGAAAAGTATGAAAGAGCGTTAGCTCAAGCATATCCAAATGTATTAAATTTTGGTGCATTGTATAATGTTGCTAACAACTCAATTTATACTTTTTTAAATGCCAAAACTATTCACATTCCATCTATTAGTGTAACTGGTAGAAAGAATGTTAACCGTGATGCCATTGACGGTGTTTTCCAAAGAAATGTAGATGATACATACGAAGACAAAACAATGCAATTTTATAGAGAGTGGAGTACTTCATTAGACCCTGCAGATGTTGATGATACTAACATGGTACTAACAATTCAAAATGCAACAAAGGTATTTAATGAAACTCAAAAATTCCCAGAAAAAGATGCTTACACAATTAGTAAAATCTTTGCTGATTGGTCTGCTGCTGGTGGAGTTCCAAATACAACTGAATTAACAGTTGATAACGTATTAAACGTATTCGATGCTATGATGGAAGCTATGGATGAAGCTCTAGTTCCATTTGCAGGAAGAATTTTATACGTTACTCCTTATGTTAAGACACTATTGAAAAATGCTTCTCAAATTGGTTTGAGCAGAGGCGTTCAAGGTGGTGAAAGAGTAATCAACAGAATTGTTGACAGACTAGATGAAGTTGAATTAAACACTGTTCCATCAGTATTAATGAAAACTGCATATAACTTCAACAATGTTGGTTATGAAGTAGCTACTGGTGCTAAACAAGTAAATATGTTCTTAGTACACCCAAGTGTAATCTTAACACCATCTAAATATTCATTCGTTGGTGTTGAAGCTCCTGCTGCTGGTACTAAAGGTGATTACATCTATTACGAGAAAGAATACAGTGATGTATTTATTCTTAACAATAGAATTCCTGCAATCGCATTTAATATTGGTGATTTACAAACTGGTGCTAAACACTTATCTAGCATTGCTATTACTACTGCTCCAACTAAGACAGAATATGCTGCTGGAGAAGTATTTGACCCAACAGGTATGGTTGTAACTGGTACATACAGTGATAGTACAACTAAAGTTATTGACACATACCACTATGAGCCAATGAGAGAATTAACTTCTGCTGATACTGAAATTACTGTAATAGTTGAAGGTAAATCTGCAACACAAGCAATTACTGTAACTGACTAATCATAGAAAGGAGGTATAACTATGCCAGTGGAACCTGTTACTATGGAATATCTTACCAAGGATATGGTAAATAAAGTTAAAATAGAATTAGGTCCTATTTTCAAGGAACGGAGATGATACAGTCCTTGAAAATATCGTAGAAATGGTTAGGGACGAAGCTTTCGAAGTTGCCAACAGAATGGCTGAAACCACTACTGATTTCATCGACTTAAAGGCTTGTATCTTTAAGGCCTCTATAATCGCTTATGAAAATAGAGGAGTAGAAGGTCAGACGAGGCAACAAGAACTTGGTCAAGAACTTCATTTTATGGACTGGCATAACTATCTCCGTGATACAGTTATTACTACAGGAAAGAGGTTTGTAATATGAAACTTACTAGATTAGAAGATATTACATTGCATAAAATTACTAAAGTTACATTGCCTGATGGGGATAGAGATGACCAGCTAGATGATGGTACTACCTACCAGGCATTAATTCAATATTTAGATGACGAGGTAGCAACTGCAATGTATGGTGCTGATGTAGTTAAGGTTCATAGAGTTGCGACCATACGTAATGAATTGGAAAAATTTTTACTACCTAAGGTAAGAAATAAAAAAGATAATATAAGTAATTATATACTTAGCTATAATGATAATTACTATTCTATATTAAAAGTTACACCTCGTTATTTAGATATGCAATGGAGGTAATTTAACATGGCTATTGATAATACTAGGCATATACGAAATTCCAGAAGGTTAAATGACAGATTTTGGATAAGACTAAAGCAATTTAGAGATAGTACCACCTCTATTCCAGACTCAGTAATAAATGAAGTAAATGCATTTAAAGCTGAGGCAGATGAATTACGAGATTTTTCTCCATATAAATATGGTGGATTGTCTGAAAGTTGGACTGTAGAAACACAAGATACTCCAACTGGTATAAGTGTGCTAATGCATTTTAGTGATACATTGCATGAACATAAAGAACCTGGTAATGAGTATACTGATACTTTTACAAATCCAACATTAATTGGATGGATAGGTGCTACTCCTAACCGGAGATGCCATACTAGACTGGATGGAATATCAAATAAGATTACTTACGTCGAGATATAACGACCGAGTAAAAAATGCCTGGAAAGAGGTGCTAAAATGATAAATCATACTCGTAGATTAATTCAAGAAAAGCTTAGTTCAATAGCTGATTTGGATAGTGGAGAAATTGTAGGTTTAGACTTGATAGAAGAAGGCCAATACTATTTAGGATGGAAGGTTGAACAGCAAAATATTAGAGCTAATTTAGACTATTCTAATATGAGGCAGCTAATAAATTTTACCGGTTATCTTTCAACTAAAGGTGGTAGATTATCAAAGCTAGATGATTTTACAGATGCTATTATTCATAAGCTAGAAGAACTACGTTTTATTTGTACTACTAGTGATATATCTACATTAGATACAAAAGTCAGAAAAGTTTTAATAAGCGGTGTAGTTAGATATGATTATCTTGACGGTTTATTAAAATAAGAAAAATCGAAGTGACGACGTTCGATTTAGGGAGACTTTTAATAGATAATCAATATAAGATTATATCTAAAATATAACCAATTTTACGAAAGGAGGCATCGGTATGGACCCAGATGCAAAAATCCAAGTTGCCACTATGGGCACTAAATTGGAATTTTCAACAGATGGTACTACTTGGACAAGAATTTATGGTTTAGCAAGTACACCAGATTTTGGTGGTGAGCCAAATACTATTGATAGTACTACTCTTGATAATACAGAGTATGAAACTAATGTACTAGGCTTACAATCATCTAATGTATTAAGCTATGAAATCAACATGATGGCTTTAATTGCTGAAAATGCTGGTATTCATAACTTAACATTAGTTAAAGGTTTAGCTGATAATAAAACACAAGCTAAATGGAAATTAACAAAAGCTAGTGGTGTAACATTTGAATATGACGCTATTACGAAACTTCAATATAATGCAGATGAACAATCTGCTATTGAGAAATTTACAATTTACCATAGCTTGAAATCAAAGATTACTGTAACTGTAC
>Ga0247609_10005847_pt1 | contig 11970 bp, 11 predicted proteins | sample 172DNAGHGlowgp2_FD_193487 | JGI IMG/M metagenome (GOLD analysis project Ga0247609, IMG submission 193487) | Sheep rumen microbial communities from Palmerston North, Manawatu-Wanganui, New Zealand - 1728 DNA GHGlow gp2 | ecosystem: Host-associated > Mammals > Digestive system > Stomach > Rumen ... | reverse complement strand
AAGCAAATTTGTGAAGATTTGGGAAATATAGGGTATTGTGTTAAATGGAAAGTTTTAAATGCTGCCGACTATTTAACGCCCCAAACTAGGCAAAGATGGATTTTAATAGGTAATAGGATTGGGAAGGAAATAGAATTTCCAGAGCCATTAACGGACAAAGAGCATTATGTTACAGTTGGGCAAGCAATAGGCGATTTAATGGAGTTGGAAGAAAACAAAGAATTCAATCACGTGTTTACTAAACATAGTGATGAAATGAAAGAAAGACTTTTAGCTGTTGAAGAAGGTAAATCGTTGTATGAAAAGTATCCAGAATCGTGGAGGAAAAGTCCTTGGGATGAACCTAGTTGTACAATAAAAGAAAATCATGGAGCAGTTAATATACACCCAAAATTGCCTAGAGTTATAACTCCAAGGGAAATGGCAAGATTGCAGAGTTTTCCAGATGATTTTATCTTTTGTGGCTCTAAAAAAGACCAATTAGTGCAAATTGGCAATGCAGTTCCTTGCAATTTAGCTAAGGCTATAGGGTTAGCCATTATAAAATGCGACTAGAATGGACAAAGAGAAATTATTAAATTATGCTAAAAACACTCGTAAATTTTGCTTTAAGATAATAGATGAAGGGATTATAGATGATTCTTTTGTTCCGTTTTCGGGAATAAAACAAAGCAAAAAAATGAATGATGCTGTTACTAAGGCTATGGGTTTTAGTGACTGGTTTAAAGGTGTCAACAATTTTAATATAACGAGTGATGAATTATTTGATAAGGTTATTGCCATAGAGGACAAAACTGAACGAGAATATGCAGTTTCAAGGATTTTTAAGACTCGTGTATCATATACAGATGAGTGGTATCTTGATTTATTGGGCTGCAAACACAACTCAAATCTTAAAGACCACAAATGGGATAATATTATCAATGGTATTGAATTTGATTTAAAGACTACATACCCTAAGATTAATGGTAGTTACAGTACTGTTAAAGGTATATTGGATAACCCCAAGGGTTACATAGAGAATATGTATACAAAAGGCTCGTCAATTAATGCAAAAGACCCATCTGAAAGAGGACACGCCGACAGTATTAATAATAGATTGTTCATAGTCAGTAATTCGGATTTTGCATATTTAAATAGGTTTATGGTTGAATGCGGTTACAGAAAGAGGTGGGAAGCATTAGAATATCTTGCTAAAAACCTTTCCGAAGAGCACATTTTTTGTAATAAGGTACAAAATAATAATGATTACAAATTCTACTCTACCAAGAGTAGTATTATGATAATAAATGAAGTTTCAGAGAATAAAATAGATTATAAACTTGTAAAATGTGAATATAATAAGTAGTTCAAAATATAAAAAACTTTTAAACGCATTTAAGACAAATTGTGGTAAATGGGTTTGTTCAACTCATAACTCTGAAAGCGGCCAACCAGCTGCGATATTTAGGGAAATCAAAAACCAAGGATATGTTTTTGAAGAAGTTGCGCCAAATAGGTGGGGCAAAAAGGTGTATTGCCCAATATGCGGTAGAGAGACTACTCATTATAAACTACTTGAAATTGAACCTAGATTAGAAACACACCAGAGAAACAAAATAAGTGGCAAAGTTAGAAAAAAAATTCTATCACTTTATAAAAATAAGGATGCTTTTACTAATGCGACAATAACGTCTACACCAGAAATAGACCATAAAACGCCTTGGACTAGATTAGATTCTGATATAGATACATCTAACATTAGTGAGGAAGATATACGAAATAGTTTTCAATTGTTGACAAGAGAACACAACCTATTAAAGGATAGAGTTTGTACAAAATGTAAAAATGAGGGTATTAGAGAAGGTCTTTTTGGCATAAACTTTTGGTATAGTGGTGACAGCAAGTATAATGGTACGTGTGAAGGATGCGGTTGGTATGATGGAAACAAATGGAGGAATGCATTAAATACTAAGTTAAAATATGTTAATTAATTTGGATATAATATTAATTTTGTATATGTTTGCATAAAAAAAGCATGAAAGAGTTCACAATTAATAATGCTATTTACAAAACAAATGGCAAAAATGACGAGTGTTACACTCCTAGGTATGTTGTTGAATGTATAATTCCATTTATACCAAAATCATCTGTAATATGGTGTCCTTTTGATACAAAGGAGAGTTTTTTTGTTAAAGTGCTAAAAGAGAATGGCTTTAAAGTTATTTATTCTCATATTTCTATGGGTCAAGATTTTTATAATTATGAACCTAAAGAACATTGGGATGTTATGATTTCAAATCCCCCTTTTACCAACAAAAAACAAATTTTCGAAAGGGCTTTTCAGTTAGGAAAACCTTTTATGTTGCTGATGACAGCGCAGTGGTTTAATGATGCTGCGCCTATAGATTTGTATATGAAATATAATCCTACTGGTATGCAAACTATACAATTTAGAAATCGTATAAAATATATCGGATGTGATAATAAAATACCGTTTAAATCAATATTTTTTTGTAATAATATAAATACGTTTGTTGGAAATTTATTAATTAATAGATAAAAAAATGAAAAAGTTAACAATTTACCCATCACCTAACATATATACAGCACTCAGAGGTGCTGGATATAATAGTAGTTATGCTGCAATTATGGAATGCATTGACAATGCAATGGAAAATGAGGTTGGAGCAACAAAAATTTCTGTCACTGTTGACTATGATGAAAATACTAATAAAATTACTAGAATATACATAGCTGACAATGGAGAGTCTATGGATGAAGATGCTGCAAATAGGTTTTTTTCACTTGGAAATAGTAAAAAAAGCCATTCTTCGTTTGGTAAATATGGTATGGGAGGTAAAACTGGATGTCTAAGCATTGGTTCAAGGCTAGAGGTGTTTACAAAAATTAAAAACGGAAACATAGAGAAGAGGGTTTTAGATATTGATGAAATAGAAAAAAATAATGAGTTCATAATTCCATTTTATAGTGAAAAAATAGAAGGTGATATAAATAAAAACGAAATTCATACATTTTATGAAAAAGTTGGAGGCAATCATGGCACTCTAATCATTATAGAAAATATTGATAAGTTAGACACTCATCAGTTAAGTTATATCAACATAAAAAACAAATATTACACTCCATTAAAGTCTTTCGACCAAAAGTTAATTTCCGAGATTGCAGAAACACATTCAAAAAATATTGCTAATGGGCATAAAAAAATATTTGTTTGTGGGCAAGAGGTGAAGCCAATTAACTATTTTGGCGGAAAAAGCAATGGCAAAGAGTTTACCGCTTATTGCGTTGGGGCATTAGAAACAGATATAGATGAGTGTAACGTTAGGTGCGAAGTTTATGATTGCGCTGTTGGTAATGGGATAAATACTGATGACTACGATTTAACTGCAAATGCATTGAATTCAGGCGCACTTGTTTTTAGGAATGGTCGTTTGGTTGGTAAAGGGCTAAATTTTGATTTCATTTCTATTGACAAAGGTGATGGGCATGCAACCAATGTACGATATAGTATAGAAGTTTCTGGCAAAGCAGATAAGCTTGTTAACTCTTCTTTTATTAAGTCTATTAATAGTGGTGATGCATTTGATGAAAGACTTAAGCTTTTTTTGCAGAACGAAGTGAATCAGTTGATAAAAAAAGCAAAAAAGCTTAAAAAAGAGAGGTCTGACATCAATAAAGATAAAAAACTAGAAGAAGATAGCAAAAACATAACAAAATCGGTAAAAAATCTTTTAAAGAAAAATCCTTTGAAAGTTAAAACTAATGTATCAAAAAATAATAAAAAATGTAATGAAACACAAAAAAACGGCACAAATGAAAATAACAAAACACCGTTTAATTGTAGAACTGATTCATCACACAATAAAATAGATAATAGTAATTGGCTTCATGGGATAAAATTAAGTAATGATTATTTGAAAGATGATGACATCTTTTATTTTCAGATAAATCCTCAAAATGGAAAATATGAACTCATTTTAAATGTGAACCATCCGTTTTATGAACAATTTATTTCTAAATTGGATAATGAACAAACGAGTATGTTTTTACTATTTGAAATGGTTCAACGTTTATCTATATTGAATAATGATAAAATTTCTTCGGATGAAAAAACTGTATTACTTGAGATACAAAATCGTATAGACGAATATAGAATAGATATGCAAAATGATGTTTTTAATAGGCATAAAAGTATAAATAAAAATATTGTTGAGTCTATTTCAAAGTCTAAAAAATGCATTGGAGTTGGGCTAAATAGTGATGATTTTGGTATCACTAATGAAAGTGAATTAGTAATGGCAGAATCTGCTGTATAAAACCTTGGTTTAAATACTAAGGTTTTTTCTTTTTGTTAATATTTATAGTAAATAAATAAATTACTATGGTATTAACAGAAGATGTAAAGGCACTGTTTAGGACAGTCAGAACGATGTTAGGTGCTCCAATTCGTATTGTACAGCTTGAGGATGAGCAGCTATGCGACCTATTGGACGTTGCCATCGGTGACTATGCTGAGAAGGTTCAAAACTGGGTTATCGAGACACAGTGGCTTAATATACAAAATAAGAGCACAATCCAATTTCAAAATGCAAGTGAATTGGCTTATGCCATGACTATACGTACAATGGACTGGTCTCGTGACTATTCCTATTGGTTTTCTCGTGAAGTTGGATTACAACAGAGAGGAAATTATGAATTGAAAAAAGATTTCTTCCAAGTTGAAAGAGGTAAGCAAGTATATGTTATTCCAGCAGGTCGTGAGATTAATCGTGTTATGTATGTTACTCCATCTACAACCAAGGCTGCATTATATGGCAACTTAGGTACTCTTGACACAGGTATTGGCGGTGGATTCGGACAGTATGGTAACATGGGTAATGGTATGGGTATCACTGGCTTCTATGTTGGTTCTGCTTATGATACTGCATTGATGTCTGCTGACTTGAAGTATAAGAACTCATTGTTGAGAGGCGACTTGGCTTATCAAGTAACTGCTGGTCCAGATGGAACACACTTAGTTCACTTGCTTTCAGTTCCAGGTTCCCCTAATATGGTTGGTGGCATAGCTGCCGATGATACTTGGGGGTGGAATAAGTATGCAAGCTGCTATGTGTGGTACACATATTATGATGTATCCAATGCAAGTGAAGATGACATTGAGCAATGTAGATTGGATAACAAGGATGACGTTATATTGACGCCAGATGAAGTGCCATTGGACAAGATGAGGTATGAACTTATGAATAACCCATCACAGCAGATTATAAGACGTTTGCTCGTGGCAGAGGCTAAGATATTGCTTGGTATTATACGTGGTACATACAGTGGTGCTGTGAAGATTCCAGAGGCTGAAATGCAAATGGATTACAACATGCTTCTTGAGCAAGGAAAGTCAGAGAAAGAGACAGTTTTAAATGAATTAAAAGAGCGTTTAGACAGAATGACCCCTTGGAATCTTATGGAAAAACAAGCCACGATGAATGACCAATTGATTAAGGTTTTGAAAAATAAGCCGTTAGGGTTTTACGTTAGGTAAAGATAAAAAATTAAGGCTGAGATATTCTTCTCAGCCTTTCTTGTTTTTTGTTTTTCTTTGCTTATCAATTTTTTTAGATATGCTATCCAAGAAATTTTGGTTTTTAGGGGATATATATGATTGGTATTCCTTTTCTGTAATCCATCCATTTTCATATAATTTTTCTATAACTTTTTCGACCTCATCTTTTTTGAATAAGTTTTTAAATCCATTTGCAGCAACCAATCCATGATATTTTACATATATTGTATAAGGTTTTCCAGTTTCATTTTTAGCAAAGCATACACCGCATTGGTCACAATGTGTTTCGCCTCTACTACAAGGGCATTTATAGAAATATTTACCATTAACCATACCTAATACTGGTTGTCTGTTTTCAACTTTGTCTCCACCTTCTAGACTATCGTAGAATTTATCGCCAACAGCTTTAAACATTCTAGGTTTTGCATCACCTAAGTTTATTCCCTCATGTGATGGATTGATTGCAATACTTTTAGAGACATTTGAAAAATCTAAGTTTCTAGCAGTATAGGCGTGTGTATTAATACCATATTTCTTTTTTATTTTATCAGCAAATTTAGCCCAAAGGTTTACAGCAAGTTGGCATTGGAAATCACCAGTTTCGTTTATTCTTACATCTGTTATTTTATTTTCAGATTGTTGTATTCTAAGAAAATTTTTTTCTTCTTCTGTTAAATCTCTACCTAGTCTAATTTTCATTTTTGCATATTCTTTTTTATATAAGTTTTCAGAATATGCGTTACCCAATTGTATATAGGTTTCAATTAAGCTGAAATAGTCTCTCATTGGCTTTTTATTGCCGTGTTGGTATTGTTGCAGCATTTGAGTATGCATCAAGTCAGTTTTCCACCTATTAGTAAGAACGCTAGATTTGTCTTTTGAAGAATATTGATTTTCAGCTCTTTGCGCATAGCAAGCACCGTTTGTAATTGTGCATAATCCTAAATAATATGAAGGGCACATTAATGAAGATGACATGTTAATAATAAGAACGCTAGATGGTAGTTTATCATTGCCAGCATTACAGATGTTCCTAGGAACACTCATGAATTCTTCACCCATTGATTTGGCTTTTTCTATTGTAATGTCATAGATTTTTTCGCTGAGTTCACCAAATACTTCATCTTGCAACATTTTCTGTTTTCTATCAATTGCAGCCCAAATAGCTTTAATATTGTCTTCAGTGGCTGTTTTCCTATTATATGCAACGTTCTCAGCCTCAAGTATTATAAGATTTTTGTATTGCTCGTTTGTTATGTTTACTTTCATAATAATTCTTATTTATATTATAAATATAATGTATAGCGATTAAATAACATATAAAAAATGTTAATTTTCCGCTAAATAATTTGGTAGATTTTATTTTTTTTCGTACCTTTGCAGCAGAAAGTAAAAATCAATCAATATGTACAAAACATTTAAAGATGCTTGGGAAAAAACCAAGAAAAAGTATGAGTACGGAAAACAGTATATTGACCTAGAAACAGACCAATATATTGTCATTTGTCCTTTTATTCCGCACATTCTACGTGAGCTTAATGATGAATTGGAAAGGGATGAGTCTAAGTTCCATATGTGCCACTGTCTTTGTTATTCGTTTGAGGCATTTTCGATGTGGTACAGAGTATTGTATAAGGATGGACGTGTAAAGACATTCTTTATCCGCAAGGACATCAATCTAGGGGTTGATTATCATAAGCAGCCTCTTACTGCTGAGTTCACTGGATGGGTTGATTTCTCTAATAAGGATTTCCTTTATTTCACCCACCTTGTAAACAATCATGCCGCTACTGGATATTATGGCGATGGTGACGAATTTGCTTGTGAGAAGTGTGCTTGCAGTGATAGAATTGATGAAAGCTGTAAGTGTGAGGTTGACGAGGTTAATAACGTGCTGCATGGTATTTTTGACAATTTGTTCAAGCTCTATGACAGCTACGTTGATAATTTGGAAGATACGTTGCATGAATTTTTAGACAAGTATTACGACTAACACGATAATAATGTAGTTATCTAATATTAAGCGAGAGTTTAACGACTCTCGCTTTTTTTGTTTATTTTATCTAAAAAAAAATTATGTTTTATAATACTTATAGAGAAATAATTTTGTTATATGGCGAAAAGGCAATATTTTGGGATAAAGTACCCTTTTACATCTGAGGGCTTTCAAAATTTCTATTTGGATGCAAACGAATCCACGAAGGATAAGGTAAGAAGCCAATTGATGCATATTGTGTTCACTCCTAAAGGACAGAGAATTAGAAACCCAGAGTTTGGCACAGACCTCATTAAGTTCATATTTGAGCCTAATGACTCAATAACTTGGGAAGCAGTAAAAAATGAAGTAAGTGATTCTGTTAGAAGGTGGGCAACTAATATAAGCATTAATGATATACAGATAGTTAAGAACGAAGAAAACGAAGCAGAAATATACGTTAGATTAGATTATAGCGTATCTGAAGGAAATAAAGTAACTAATGACAGTGTAGTAGTACAAGTATAATATGGGTGGAAAAAAACAACTTACAACAGAAAAGTTTATAGAACGTTCAAACATAAAACATAATTTTAAATACGACTACAGTAAATCATTTTATATAAAATCTAAAGAAAAAATATGCATAATATGCCCTATTCATGGCGAATTTTGGCAACAAGCTGGAAAGCATATGAATGGTGATGGATGTCCGAAATGTGCTAGAAATGCACAGAATACTACAGAATCTTTCATTAGAAAAGCTAAACAAATTCATGGTGATAAATATGATTATTCTAAAGTTGAATATGTAAATAACCATACCAAGGTTTGTATTATTGACAAGGAATGTGGGGAGTTTTGGCAATTACCCCAGAATCATTTAAAAGGATGCGGATGTCATATTAATCACGGTAAACGTGTTTGGAATACTAGAGGTAGAATAACCACTGAAGAATTTATAAACCGAGCAAGAAAAGTTCATGGAGATAAATATAATTATTCTCTTGTTGAATATAAAGGTGCGAATGTAAAAGTTGAAATTATTTGTAAAAAATGTGGTAAACATTTTAAACAAACACCAAATAACCATATAAATCAACAAAACGGCTGTCCATTTTGTAATGAAAGTAAGTTAGAAAAAGAAGTAGAAATGTTTTTAAATAAAAGACATATAATTTTTGAAAAACAAAAAAGATTTAATTGGCTAGGTAGGCAGAGTTTAGATTTTTATTTACCAAAATATAATATTGGTATAGAATGCCAAGGGGAACAACATTACAAACCAGTTGATTTCGGAGGAAAAGGGATAAAATGGGCAACTGAACAGTTTAAATATACCATTAAAAAAGATAATATTAAAAAACAAAAATGTGAAAATAATGGAGTAAAACTTCTATACTACTCCAATTTTAATAAAAAAATAGTATTGTGAGTCAGAAACATATTAATTATTTAAGTAGGACATTCGATGATATTAAGGGTGAATTGATTAAATTCTCCAATCAATATTATCCAGAATTGGCTGATGATTTTAATGACTCTAGTGTTGGCGCATGGTTTATAGACCTTGTATCTGCTGTTGGTGATGACCTTTCTTATCACACCGATAGAATGTACCAAGAGACAAATATCGACAGTGCAACACTAAAGAGCAGCGTATTGAACCAAGCTAGGGCTAATGGCTTAAAAGTGCCTGGACGTAAATCTTCCATATGTGAAGTGGAAGTAAGCTGTGTGTTACCAACAGATAGTACTAACATACATCTACCAGATTGGAGCTACGCACCAATTCTTCAGAGCACTAGTATAGTTTCTGCTGGAGATTATAACTATCAACTTACTGAGGATGTAAATTTTGCTGAACAATTCAATAAAGATGGTTTTTCTAATAGAAAAATTACCCCAGCTAGGGATGGTAATGGAAATATTACTGGCTATAATGTATCTAAGTCAACAATTGTTGTAAATGGTGTAACGAAAATATACAAAAAAGTAATATATCCTAATGATTTAAAGCCATTTATGGAGGTTGTACTACCAGAAACTAATGTATTAAATATAGAATCAATAATATTCAAGGAGACTAGTGATTTTGGCACTAACCCAAGTATTTACGAGTATTATATTGATGCTGAACAATATAGAATATCAGACCAATCCGTAATGACATATCGTTTCTTTGAATGCGATTCATTGGCAGACCAGTGGAGATTTGGTACAGACTCAAATATAGATGATTATGTTATTAATGATATATATAATCCACATCTTTATGATGATTATTATGAAGTAATACAGAATGAAAGTGGTGAAGTCATTAATGCTAGAACGTCTCGATATTATCGTGGAAAGTGGAAGCCTCTAACGCAAAAATTCATTACAGAGTTTACAGATAACGGATATATGAAAATTATATTCGGAGCAGGAAATGGTTATGGCTCTTATGACGACGTTCCTAGTGGTATGACAACATATGGTGATTATGCAGCATCTAAGCTCATAAACAATGATATGCTTGGTATATTGCCAAAAGAAGGTTGGACAATGTATATCTTGTACAGAATTGGTGGCGGTGTTTCAACAAATTTAGGTCCTGGAGCCATAAATAAGATTTCGCTTGCCAATGTTGATTGGGGCGGTAATACTGGAAGTACTGATGGCTCTAAACGAGGTAAGGTATTAACATCGTTGGCTGTAACAAATATTTCAACCGCTGTTGCTGGTAAAGATGCGCCTTCAGCAGAGGAAATTAAATTCCTCATGAAATACAATAGCGGTGCTCAGAATCGTGCGGTTACTGTTAAAGACTATAGGGTTAAGTTAATGCAGATGCCACCTAAGTATGGTGCTCCGTTTCGAAATACTGTCATTGAAACTAACAACAAGATTGAAATGGATTTCTTGGGCATAAATGCCCTTGGTCAGCTTGATTCTTCCCTTCCACAGACGCTTGTAGAGAATGTAATGGAGTATATGTCACATTACAAGCAGATAAACGATTATATAGAAATTAAAAGCGGTAGGGTATATAATATAGGATTGGGTATAGATGTGTTTATTGATAAAAATTATAACCCAGCCAATGTTATTACAAATATCATTAATACAGTAAAAGAATATTTCAACGTAAATAATCACGAAATGGGTGATGATATATTCCTTGGTGATTTGGAGAAGGAAATCATGCTACTTGATGGCGTTGTTAGTTTGATTAGCTTGAGGGTTTATAAGATATGGAATGGTACATATTCACCAGATAAGTGTCCATTACCACCTTATAATGAGAATGGTGGGTGTGATGTATCACAGTCAGAACCATTTAATAACCCAGATGGTGCTGATGTCGAACAGATTGACTTGTTAGCAGTTGATAAGGTTTTGTATGGGGATTACAACAGTATGTACGAGGTTAAAAATAACAATGACATTCAAGTGAAGTGTAAATTAATTTAAAGTTATGGCTTGCAATTGTAAGAAAAAAATAGTTTTGGAGGACAACTACGGAACTAAGGAAGAAGAAAATGTGCTATCCAAAATAAACAGATATTTTTGGAAATTCATGATATTCCTTGTGTTTATAGCATTGTCTATTATTGTAATACCAACGATGATATTTGTTGCGATTTATCAGATTGTTTTTGCAAAAGAACCAAAAATTGTTCTACCTAAATTTTTAGGAAAATATATGAAATAAAATGGATAAAAGTTACAGAATACACACTAATATATCTAGCGACACTTGCGACACTTGCCTTAACGTCAATATGCAACAAGATTTCGATTTTCTTGAGGTATTGTCTTTGAAGTTAAAGCAGAAGGATGCATATAGGTTACACTCTTCCAATTATGGTGTTATAGTTGGAAGGGTTCTTGCTAATGATGCATTTGGAATTCCAAATGCAAAGGTTTCTGTGTTCATCGAGAAAACAGATGGTGACTCTGTTGATATGGAAACCATATACCCATACAAGGAAGTTACAACAAAGGACAAAGATGGTAGAAGGTATAATATATTACCAGACTATAGCGATGACGAATGCTATAGGGTTGTGGGAACATTCCCAAGCAAGAGACTTGTTCTTGATGATGATGTACAGCTTGACGTATACGACAAATATTGGAAATATAGCACAGTAACAAATAATGCGGGTGACTTCATGCTATTTGCAGTACCAACTGGTAGCGTTACTGTTCATATTGAAATGGATTTGTCAGATATTGGCGTACTTTCCCAGAAACCTCGTGATTTTGAATATAAAGGATATAATTTAACTTTGTTTGATAGTCCAAGTCAGTTTAAGGAAAGTACTAATTTGGATGACTTAGCACAGATATTCTCTCAGAATAAGAGTATATTTGTCTATCCATTCTGGGGTGACGCTGATAATGGTGTTGCTTGCATCACTCGTAGTGATGTTCAGATACAATATAA
>Ga0247609_10005846_pt1 | contig 11970 bp, 15 predicted proteins | sample 172DNAGHGlowgp2_FD_193487 | JGI IMG/M metagenome (GOLD analysis project Ga0247609, IMG submission 193487) | Sheep rumen microbial communities from Palmerston North, Manawatu-Wanganui, New Zealand - 1728 DNA GHGlow gp2 | ecosystem: Host-associated > Mammals > Digestive system > Stomach > Rumen ... | reverse complement strand
CCGCAGCCGATGGCCAGGCCCGCGCCCACGGCCGCGAGGCCCGCAACCCGAAGAAAGTCACGTCTGCTCTGTTTCATAGGGCTATTCCTGATAAAAAGGATTGGTCAAAGTCGTATTCACCCCCTCCTGCTTATCGACAAAGGGAAGGATCCGGCCGCCGAAAAGGTACCGGCCGGTATTATAGGCATCGTACAAAGGGTCGTCGGCGCGGAAACTGCCGATCTTCACGAGCCCCAGCGAATGGATGAACCGCCCCTCCCCCAGGTAGATACCCACATGGGACACCTTGGGGGCGGCGGTATCGTTCCGGCCGAAGAAAACGAGGTCCCCCGGCAGCAGGTCGTCCGTGCCGAAGATCCGCTCCCCTACCTTCGCCTGCTGCGAAGCGTTCCGCGGAATGATGATGTCGTGCATGAAAAGGACCGTCCGGACGAAGCCGCTGCAATCCATCCCGTTCGGAGACATTCCTGCCCATACATACGGGAAACCGTTCATGGTCAACGCGGTAGTCAGGATGGCCTCCGGCGTCTGCTGCAGGCCTTTGCGCCAAGCGGATTCCGTCTGTGCGAAGTCCCGTTCCAGGTAGCCGGTGCGTCCGTCGGGGAAGCCGACACGGAAATACCTGCCCTTACGCCCCAGGTCCAGGAGGCGGTCTCCGGCGACGACATCGGAGAGCGTGGCCTTGGAGCGGGTATCGGCATAAACCACCCCGTGGAGGGCCGTGACGATGATCTTGGGTGCGGCGTTCCAGGCATGGTACTGCTCGAAAGAGAGCGTGGTGATGGCATCCTTATGGACCCAGCCGGTATAGTCGTCCGGAGTGCGGACCTCGGGCCAGTCATTCTTCTCGCTGCGCTGGAGGATATGCACCGGCGTCCCCAGGAGGGCCTGGGAGTCCATCACGGCGTCATAGTCCGGCGTCAGGCGTACGTTACACACCGAGATGTTCACGACGCCATACTCCTGCGCCAGGGCAGCGATCCCCACCAGGAGCGCACACAAAACGGTCAATCCTTTTTTCATATCCTCAAAGATACGCAAATTTTCGTATCTTTGCGCCCGTATAAAACGGACAACGATGAAGCATCCCCTTCCGAAGACCCTCCTCTCCCTCATCCCGGTCCTCGTCCTCGTGGCACTGCTGGCCGTGAACATCGGCATTTTCGGCGCCGACTCCATCCTCGGAGCCAGTCAGGTGGCCCTGCTCGCCTCGGCCGGGGTGGCCGTCCTCATCGCCACCCTTGCATTCAAGACGCCCTGGAAGGACTTCGAGGCCGCTATCAAACAGAATTTCAGCGACATCGCCGGCGCGACCCTCATCCTTTTCCTCATCGGCGGCGTATCGGGCACCTGGACCATGAGCGGCATCGTCCCCGCCTTCATCTACTACGGTGTGCAACTCATCAACCCCAAGGTGTTCCTCCTCACGGCCTGCGTTATCTGCGCCGTCGTCTCGGTCATGACCGGCAGTTCGTGGACTACCATCGCCACCATCGGCGTGGCCCTGCTGGGCATCGGCAAGGCCGAAGGATTCTCCGACGGGATGATTGCCGGCGCCATCATCTCCGGCGCCTACTTCGGCGACAAGATCTCTCCCCTGTCGGATACGACGGTGATGGCCTCCTCGGTCAATCAGGTACCGCTGTTCACCCACATCCGGTACATGTTCTATACGACGGTCCCGTCGATGGTGATCACCCTCATCGTCTTCACCATCCTCGGACTCTCGCACGACGGGGCCGATGCCTCCCAGATCGACCTCTATACCAGCGTGTTATCCGATAAATTTCACATCACGCCCTGGCTCATGCTGGTCCCCGTCCTGACGGTCGTCCTGATCCTGAAACGGATGCCGGCACTGCCCGTCCTCGCCATCTCCGTCCTCGCCGCCGCCGTCGCCGCCCTCATCTTCCAGCCCGATATCATCAGCGGCATCGGCAGTAAGGTTACCGAGGGCTCCCGCGCACGCGTCCTCCTCGCCGGCACGGTGGAAAGCATCTACAACACCATTACGCTGGAAACCGGCCATCCCGAAGTGGACAGTCTCGTTTCCTCCCGCGGCATGTTGGGCATGCTCAACACTGTCTTCCTCATCCTCTGCGCCATGTGCTACGGCGCCTGCATGCAGGCCAGCGGGATGATCGCCCACCTCGCCGGCCTCCTCAAACCCCTCACCCGCACCCGGACCGGCCTCGTCGCCTCCACGGCCGTCACCGGCACCGCCCTCAATGGCATCGTCTCGGACCAGTACCTGTCCATCCTGTTGACATCCAACATCTTCAGGGAAACCTTCAAGCAGGAAGGGTATGAAGACCGCCTGCTCAGCCGCACCGTCGAGGACTCCGCCACCGTCACCTCCCCGCTCTATCCCTGGTCCAGTTGCGGAATGACCCAGGCCACCATCCTGTCCGTGCCCACCTGGACCTATGCCCCCTGGTGCCTGTTCAACCTCATCAGCCCGCTGATGTCCATTACCATCGCTATGATCGGGTGGAAGATCGTGCGGAAGGTTGGGGGCGGGTGCACCTCTTGAAAAGGAACGCATTGTAAATAAGCCAATTAACGTTTGAGAGGTGCACCTGGAAGTGCACCTCTCGAAATATAACGAACTATCAATGAACCGGTTAGCATTTAAGAGGTGCACCTGTCGATGCAGGGAATCAGCCCGGAACGCGTTTGAAAAACGGGAGGAATGCTTGGATTTTCAGGAGTTTTTCGTATTTTTGAATCAGTGAACCTTTAAACGCTTAACAAAATGGGTACTATCATCTACATCGCCGGTGTCGTCCTCTCCGTTCTCGCCGTCATCGACATCCTCAAGAAACCGATCTCCGTCATCGGAAAGGTCATCACCGCCGTCCTCGTGCTCTGCACCAGTTGGATCGGCCTCGCCGTGTATTACCTCTACGCGAAAGACCACCTCACCGAGTGGTTCAAGTAGCGCTCCCCGGGGCCTCCCGGAGCGCTTCCCGCTCCGTAGTTTGCGATTTTGTGAATTAAATCGTAACTTTGCTGCCCCAATCCGGTGAGGTGTCCGAGTGGTTGAAGGAGCCTGCCTCGAAAACAGGTGTACGTTTGCGCGTACCGGGGGTTCGAATCCCTTCCTCACCGCAAAACGAAAAGAGAATCAGCGCCAAGCTAGCTTGAGCGCTGATTCTTTTTTTGTTTTGCAAAGCCCCGCGCAGCGGGGCAGGGATGTCGGCGGGCGCAGCCCGACGAAATCCCGGTGAGGAAGGGATGACCTACATCAACCTTGGTCCGACCGGCTGCATTCCATGCTTTGCAGGGCCCCGCGGCGAGCGGAAAGGGATGTGGACGACCGAAGGCCGGACAAATCCCGGTGAGGAAGGGTGGTACACACTCACATCCTGTCAGACCTTTACTCCTCGTCCCCGTAGAACGTCACCGTGTACTTCTCGTACTCCTTCCCACGGAAGGTGATGACGACATCCAGGTTGTACCGATCCAGCCGATGCATCACCGTCTCATTGTCATCCTCCGTAAGAAGTTGGACGACAGACGGATAAGAGTCTTCCTTCAAGTCGTCCAGAGTAGGGACAGAGATGCAAGAGGCGAGGCAAAGCGCCAAGGGGAAAACGATACGTTTCATAATTATGTCGCTATTGAAAGATCTTTATCAGAGAAGTTATGCTATTTATCCAAGTCGTTTATCTGACCGTATCACCCAATTGGCATACCAAACCGCGAACCGATATGGAAGTTCACCAGTGAACCCGAATTGATTTGTAGCTTTGAAAACATAATATACCAAAAGGCCAATGGGTGCCATTAATAGTAATGTCCACTCCCCGCAAACTACCCACATTGCGCCCCATAAGCCAAGGATTATGCCGAATAACAAATAAAACAATGTCAGTAAAGAACCACGTTGAGGTAGTGAAGAACTGTCCCATCGTTGTAACATAAACAACCATGCCGCCGCAACGGAACCTATAATAACCGTTGATTCATCTGTAAAGGACAATAAAGCTATCCCAACGAGTGCTCCTAACCAATAATAGACAGGGAATCTAACGATACGTAACAAACTAGCACCACTTAGTCTTACCGTTATATATGGGGCCAAGTGATACTGTCCACCTATTTCTTTAGGAGTTTCTTTCCAAGAAAAGACATAAATGGAATAGGCCTCCCCAAAAGAATGTTTCAACGAAGATTTGACATTGTTCTGTATAATATCAGTTCGAGAAAAAATAAGTCGAAAAGCATTAGGTAAAACAATTGTCACATTTTCTACCAGGCTGGTACAGATAATATCTTCTCGTATAAGACTAGATACGAAAGGATAAAAACGCATTCCATAATGATTACCCAATTCATCACCTAAATCAGACGAAACTCTTCTTTCTTCTATAAACCCTAAAACGGACACTTCAATCGTATGTTTAGTCCCCTCTTCTCTTCTAGAAAAAAGTTTCCACCCGCCTCCTTCAGTTGCCCCGGCCGAATTCTGCTCCCCTTTTGTCAATTGAATGATCTCTAACGTATAAGGAAGAATCACAGAAAATTGTGTTTCTGATACAAAAGTCAGTGTTGCTATCGAGTGAAGATAGATTGACTCGGACCGAATCTGTAACGTAACAGGTTTACTCTCCATAGCGCCTTTCTATTTCTTTAAAAGTATCAATAATCTCCGCGATATCATCCAACTTCAACTCGTTGAACAATTTGTCCGGAAAATATAACCGCGCAAAACCAGATTGAAGAGGAAGAAAATTACTAATCAAATTTGCTTTTCCTGTCCGGATAATGAGATCGACCGGAGTGGTTATCCGCAAATTATTAATAAACTCAGCGGGAGTCGATGATCGATTCATGCTATCCCATAACTCATCAATCGGATTATATGCGACACAGATATTCAATTCGTTTCCAGAAAACTTTCGCGTTCCTTCCACGAGGTTCTTCAATGCATCGACAAGGAATTGGGGAACTAAAGATTGGTCCCCACAGAATTTTACCCGAACTCGATACCTATTAGCCACAGCGGGGAAAAACTCCTTACAAAAAAACGTTTCTGCTCTACAGAAGGAATCAACCTCTTGCTCTGGTCGCTCAAAATTTTGGCTACTAGAAAAATATACACTAACTATTCGGACTCCTGCTTCATAAAGAAATGCAATTATTTCAGTCAAGAGTCGCATAGCATGAACATAAGATTCATAAAGAGAAACGCCTGCCTGCCGTGCCCAACGTCTGCTACCATCAGGAATAATTCCGACGTGATTAGGAATCGTAGAACGAGATGGGTGGAAACTGTTAATAGTCCTATCAATCATAATAAAACGAATGTGCCACCTTCATGTCGGTTTGAATCTGATAAGAATTATTGCCTTTTAAATAAAACAAGAAGAAAGGAGTGTCCAAAACTTCCGTATGAAAATCATTACGGCAAATAATATTCTTCCGAATCTGAAGTAATTGCTTTCGAAACTCATTATCGTAACAATACCTTAACGATGCATTTAATAAACCGAGCAATTCCTCAACGCGAGTACATAGAAGTACTGAATTACTATATAATGCTGAAACTTTGACAGTAGAATATGATGCGTTGTGCATCAAGAAAGCAAAAAGTTGGTCATATACTGTCTCGTAACCAGCAGAATCTGATAAATCAGGAAGAATTTCTCTCTTAAAACCACGGAATCCACAGGATACATCTGGCAGTTTTATCCCCGTAATAAGGTAAAACAATGAGGATGCAAATAGATTTGACGCGATTTTATTGGACGGAATGTAACGGATATCGTGAAAACGATTGCCGAGGACATAGTCGAATGACTCAAGTTTATATATGAATTCATCTATGAACAAAGGATCGTGCTGTCCATCAGCATCCATAGTAATTACTTTATCATACCCATTAACTGCTGCATATTTTAACCCAGCATTGATTGCAAATGATACCCCTTTATTGGTATTGAACTTGATACCGTTAAAACCCTTTCTGCTGATAATATCCATTGTATTATCAAGACTACCATCATCAACAATTATCACATTATCTCTCCAAGGGGCAAGTCCATCTAATACACGCCCAATTACAGCACTTACATTATATGCCGGGATAATGATAAGAGGAGATTTCGCGATCATTATAAGTATCAGATTTAAGACCTATTGACTACTTGATTTCAAGATTGTGATTGTTGTAAAGTTCGGTGAAAACCGCAAAAGCAACCTTAGTTTGCAAGTTCCTCCCACTTGTCGGGATAAGCTCGCGATGCGTTTCCCGATCGTGTTCATTTCCGGGGATCCGGAGCAAGACATCCTCCATCCATTCGCATGGAAGAACATCCGGCGCCTTGTAACTATCCACTTGGAGAGTAGACAATGGCCGCAGGGACATGGACATCATAGTGCTACAGAACAAGTAGTAATTTCGCATATCCGTCAGCGCGCTGTATATCCAGTTGCGAAGCCCCTCTTAAAGTTAAACATGGGTAGACGACGCCAGGATGATTTCTTTCAACTCGCATCTCGTCTAGTTGCGGCCAATCCGCATCATAGTATCGATTGTCGTCATACTAGTTCCATACATAGGTTGATTCAGAGCTATTTCATAATTCGACGATTCCATCATAACAGCTATTCATGCTCCTTCACTAACAACTCCACCTTCTGCCGATTCAATCTCCTTCAACCTGTCCAACCACCTCCGCCAACTTCACCGGAAACAACGTCACTTCCTCGATAAAGCCTTTCAAGATCGCCTTCTGTTCCTCCAGGGTAGCAGCATTGCGGAGCGCCGTCATCGAATCGGCCGAGAGGTCGAAATACCAATCCCCTCTATCCGGGTATGGCAAGGAACAATACTGCAACGCCACTTGAGAATGGAAGGTCTTGTGCTTCTTCAAAAAGTCACAGGTTTCCCGTGCCCATCCTGCGCGTTTGTCGAAACCGCCCAGAATGCACGGTTCGTCGTCCTGATACCGAATCCCGACGAAAGGATACTGCGAACTCCACTCCGGGAAGGACGCGTACTTTACACTGTAATACAGCCACCGGACCTCTCGCCGGTCCTGGTTCTTGTAGAATGAAGAGGTGTAATGGTCTGTCTGACAGGCCGTCAGTTCCTCGACCAAGAGCGTCAGCCGATACAAGGCCGACATCTTCTCAATATCAATCTTTTCTGTCAACATAACAATACCACAAACTCGTTGCAGATACTCACGATAACCGAAAATCAAATCCCTTTCCGCGGCGGGGACATCATCGACCTTTCCCAGTTCATAACAGAATGCACTCCATTGCCTTACCCGATAATTCCCTTCCTGTTTCAAAGGGTAATTGGTGATATATCCAATCCGTTCAGGGATAAGCCCATATGCACTATCGTACTGACCGAAGTGCTGGTTCTTGTCCCCAATCTTCACCTCAATCAGATAGAACTCATATCCGCCCTTCTTTTTGATCAGGAAATCCACCCGACTGTCCTTATCATCGGACGTCGCTTCCCGCTGAATCCAGTCGATATCATCCGGATTCAACTCATCCCCGAAAAAGAACCGAATCCAAATCCCTTTGAACGTAGGACTCGCCTCACACAGTGCCCATGTGATGTCGGAAAGGTCGTTCTCTTTTCGGAAGCGGTCGGCAAGGGCGCGGAAGAACGTGGGAATATGGTCAAATGAATACATTCTCAAATAATAGAACAACTATAAATCAAAGGCAGTGTGTAATATAAGCTTCCGATTAAAGACGACTTGATTTACTGTTTTCAAGTTGGGTCAGGCTGGCTCTAGTTGGAGGCTGACACTCTATCTGACGATAGCCTCCTTAATCTTCTCCACAATATACCTCACATCCTCATCCGTTACATACGGACCGGCAGGGAGGCAGAAGCCCACCTTGAAGAGATCCTCCTCGAGGCCGTTCGTATAGACCGGAGCGCCGGCATATACAGGCTGTTTGTGCATGGGTTTCCAAAGGGGACGGCACTCGACCTTGCGGTCCAGCATGAACACGCGGAGGGCCTCTACGTTGTCGTTCGGCTGGCAGTCAGTCGTGGCGCTGTCGACAGCATGGATGACGCCCGCTGCGCCACCCACAGCCGTTTTCACGACCTCCTTATACGCATTCTCTTGTCCTTTCACCCGTACCGACGGATCAATCGTAGCAGCGCAGAGCCAGAAGTTCGCATCGTAACGCGGATCCGCCGGCTGCTTATGTATCTGCACGCCCGGAACATCGGCAAGCAATTGCTCGTACAGTGCTTGCACATGCTTATGATGGGCGATGTGCTCCTCCAGGACTGTCATCTGACCACGGCCGATACCGGCGCAGACATTGCTCATCCGGTAGTTGAAGCCGATGGCAGAATGCTGGTAGTACGGATACGCATCCCTTGCCTGAGTCGCATACCACATAATCTCGTTGGCAGCCTCCTTCGTACGGCAAATCAGCGCACCACCACCAGAGGTCGTAATCATCTTATTGCCGTTGAATGACAGGATACCGTACTCGCCAAACGTGCCCAGCACCTGCCCATCGAAACGGGAGCCCATGCCCTCAGCCGCATCCTCGATCACCGGAATGCCATATTTCGCGCCGATGGCTAATATCTCGTCGATCCGGTACGGCATCCCATACAGCGCCACCGGCACAATCGCCTTCGGGTACGTCCCCGTCTTCGCCTTCCGGTCGATGATTGCCGTCTCCAGCAGCTTCGGGTCCATATTCCATGTCTCTCCTTCCGAACCCACGAACACCGGCTTTGCGCCCAGGTACGTAATCGGGTGCGAAGATGCGCAGAACGTAAAGCTCTGCACCAGCACCTCATCCCCGAGCTTCACGCCACAGGCAATCAGCGCCAGATGTACCGCCGCCGTTCCGGACGCAAGGCATACCACCTCACGGTCAAGGTTGCCATCGGCCTTCCCATTCACAAACCGCTCAAGGTCATCCTCGAACGCATTCACATTCGGTCCCATCGGCACCACCCAATTCGTATCGAATGCTTCCTTCACATACTTCTGTTCCATTCCATCCTCGCTCATGTGAGCCAGGCAGAGATAAATCATTTTTCTTTCAGACATAATATGCTATATGATTATTTGTTTTCCATCCAACTTTATTGCATTCCTTCTCCAGGTTAAACAGTCTTTCTTTCGACACTTCGTTTCTCTTTCCAACCAACCACGAGCAATCATCATTCTTCAGATATTGCTCTCTGAGCGCTTCATATTCTCCAATATAGTCCGTCGTATGCGCCAGCGATTTTTTGAGGACGAAGGTGGTATTACGGAATTCTAACAAGAAAAAATCCAAACACGCGATATTCTCAAAAAGGTCCTGCCCCTTACTAAATTTTTCAAGGCTTTGCAGAGCAGCAAACAATTTCTGATATGCTGGCAATAATAAGTCTTCCATATTATACCCTTTCAATACAATCCCTTATCGTCCAAAGCAGAATGGAAGACGTCCTTATTGAGCCTATACTTCTGCAACACGTCTACTACCAAATCCTTGAACCACGGTTCTGCCATAGGCGATACAAACACCGATTCTATCAATAAATCCAAATCAACGGGGAGCAACATAAACTCTGGCGGTGTCGGAGACAAACCTCCTTCAGTGATAACCCTAACTCTCACTTCGTGTTCATATTCGAAGGACAGCCTTTTTCTCCATAGAGCCTCATTGGCGTTTGGCCACTCCTTAGAATAGTCTATGTACGATATCCTACCAATCTCAACAATGCGGCCTATTGATTTCTTGAGCCGATCTACGGTCGTTTTGATTGCGACACCCTTTGCATCCTTCCCGGAGGCATATAACTTCCACATCGCGATAGATTCGTAAGAGCCTTCAAACCAACAATTCAAGAACGAGTTCTTCCTAATCAGCTGGATGGCATAATGTTCATTTTGAATCAACTGCTCGCTAACAGGCTTACCTTCAAGACATTCGGAATAGTAATCCATCAAAGCCTCGTCATATCTGTCCGAATCCTCAAGAGAGCAAACCGCCCCCTCAAACTGATCCTCGAACTTGTCTGCCCGAGTCATATAAAGAGCTTTCTCCTTCAGCAAAGAAATCAACTTCGCCAAGTCAAGAAAACGCCAGATTACCGAATCATCCTTAGGAATCTCGTAATCTGTATAGAATAACTCTCCGTCTATTGTTATGGTGTCCTTCATCGTAATCTTCCTTGCGTTTCCTATCCTAACGTTGCCTTCTCGACATTATTACCCTAAATCAGAAGTTCTTTACATCACACTCTTCCCCAGTTCCCTGTACATCTTAAACAGCCGAACAAACAACTCGTCTATCACCAGCAGGATCGCAAACCTGAAGAAATAGTTCTTGTACACATATTCCTTGTCAGCCAAAGTGTCCAGCGTAGGCACGTCCTTCAGATACGATGCCGTGTTATGCGCAATTCTGTTTCTGTGCTCAAAAACAAGGCGCTGATAATACATCTGAAGCCCCGAGCCAAGAAACTCATTATCCGTCAAGTTCAACTGTTTGCCATTCAAAACGTCCTGCCAATGCTCTTTAAAGAACAGATACTCCCTATGGTTCCATACTGCAAGCGGGGATTCCTCCAGGAGTGCTGTCAGCCGCATAATGATGTCTCTCACAAACTGACACTTCTTCTCCTTGAAAAGATGCGCCTCCCAGTCCTGTTGCGGATAGGGTTTGCTCATCAGATTGCCCAGAATCTTGTCTTGCGTCTCTTGGTCCAGCGCCTGCCCTTTCGCAGTCTGAACGGCCACAATATGTTCTGCCTGCTTCCTGCGCTTGTCATCCACCTTCCGCTTCCAAGCAGTCTCCGCCACTGCTAGTCTCTCCTCGGGCAAGGCAATATCAGCCAGCACATCCACAGGCCTAAATGTCCTGTCAAACCCTTGAATAAGGGCAGTCAAGTCCATAAACACGCCCTTCTTGTGCTTATATTCCGAGCATTCCCCATACTGCTTCACGTTCAGCAACTCATATCGGTAACGGTAATCGTTCGTCGCCATCACCCAGCAGATGCACTTCAGTTTCTGCTCCTGCGCACCCGTCACCCTCAGAAACAGCGACTGTAGGAAATACTCTCCCAGCGCACTGTTCTCAATACCCACTGGCAATGGTGTGCAGGCACGCACTCCGTCTGCGAGCACTTCTGTCAGAGGTGTGAGTATAAAGTCAGTATGGACATCACTGAACATACGCACCAATAATTGCTAATGACCTACAAAGCCTTTCGCGCAAGTTGCCAAGCCGGTTAGGAGCCTTGGCGTAAAAGTCACCCTTTTTCTTCTCCTCAACTTCATTGGCTACTGTATTGTCCAAACCCGTGAGGTCGTCTTTCAGTGTCTTGCCCGCAAATACAATATGGTATATCAACCCAAACAACCAGTAGTCTGCATCTATCCAGGATGCAAAAGCGTTCTTCTCTTTACCGGTTAGCATAAACAATGGTTTCAGCCGTTCCACGCTCTCTCGCAACACTGCGTAACGCTGCTTCCAGCATTGGCGAGGAAACGTAGCTTTCATACTGAATCCGTCAAATTTTTGTTCCCTGTCCTCCTGCTCCAGTCCCAGCAAGTATGAAACATAGTCAGCATAATAACTCTCACGGCTCGACGATGCCGAATAGCCCACAAGTACTTTCCACGGATTACCAATCACACAGAACTGTGAAATGATGGACAGATAGCGCACAAAATCTATCTTAATAGGCTGCATCTTGTCCATCAACTGTATGCCGCACAGCACATCTTTCTCCTCCGTCTGTCCCTCAAGATAGGGCAACAAGTCCGCATTCAGATAATACAGAGACCTGCGGCTTTCCAAAGCCGACAGTTTCTTTCCGAAGAAGTTGATATCCCTGAACTGGAGAATCCGCTGTAAAGTGACCCACCTTGTCCGCATGTAATTGACCCACCCTTACTTTTTCTTTCATCAAGAATCGAAATGCAGGCTGTGAGGATTAAAAACCGCCTCAGCCTGCAT
>Ga0247609_10005844_pt1 | contig 11974 bp, 11 predicted proteins | sample 172DNAGHGlowgp2_FD_193487 | JGI IMG/M metagenome (GOLD analysis project Ga0247609, IMG submission 193487) | Sheep rumen microbial communities from Palmerston North, Manawatu-Wanganui, New Zealand - 1728 DNA GHGlow gp2 | ecosystem: Host-associated > Mammals > Digestive system > Stomach > Rumen ... | reverse complement strand
GAAGATTATTAAGAATACCACGTGGCACAAACAAAAAAAGGCGTGGCCTAATGAGCAACAAGATGCTTACATTTAACTACACAGATGCAAAATGCATCGTTATTTGCGGAGACATCCACGGCGACTTCGAGGAGATGGTGTTCAAACTGTGCGTTCAGTACGGATTGACGGACACTTTGCTCATCGTGGCCGGAGACTGCGGTTTCGGTTTTGAGAAGCCTGGATACTATGAGCAGATCTTCTCTAAGGTCTCGCGTCGGCTGACCAAGGCTAGTAATTGGATTGCGATGATTCGCGGCAACCACGATGATCCGGCGTATTTCCAGGAGCAACGCATCAACCACGAACGCTTCCGTTGTGTCCCGGACTACAGCATCGTGACGGCTTGCGGTCATACGATCCTCTGCATTGGCGGAGCCATCAGCATTGACCGGACCTATCGCCTTGCTGCTGATTCGCGGCCTCATTCCGCCCAGAAGGCTTGCTACTGGGCGGATGAGATGCCTCGATTTGACGAGGAGGCTCTGGCAGAAATCAACGCTAAATACAAGATTGATACTGTCATCACCCATACAGCTCCATCCTTCTGTGAGTTGATTACGAAGGATGGGCTCATGGGTTGGGCCTCGAGGGATGCCACCTTACTGGAAGATTGTGAGCGGGAGCGGACTTTCCTAGATCAGATCTTTGAGTCCTTGCTTGAAGCCGGACACCCTATCACGCATTGGTACTACGGGCACTTCCATCAAAGTTGGAGTGCCACCATCAACGGGATCCTTTTCTCCATGCTGGACATTATGGAGTTCAAAGAATTACGATAATCTCCCGGCTTCTTGATTCCGGCAATAGTAAAACAAAATCGGCACAAATCTCGAGTTTGTGCCGATTTTGTTTTGATTATGTTTTCTTCCCAGTTTTCTTTACAGTGATAGGTCTTTGTAAAGAACCGTTATGAAGAAAACTTCAGTCCGGTATTTCGGAGCAGGAAATCCGGCCTCGGCCATCAAGTCAGCCATTCGCAAGATGATAAGACTCGATACTTTTAAAGAGAGGCAAACGAGATCGCCTCTTGTTTTATCACTCTGAGAATAGTTTACTTCCCTTCTGGCTTAGTCGTATATTTCTGATTTGGATGATTCCTCATCTCGGGGATTGTATAATACAATCTCTGTTCAGCAAGCAATCGTTTAATAAATTTAGATTTCAAATAATTCTCTGTTCGGTGCAGCAGTCTAGATAATTCATTAACACTTAACGGTTTATAGGAGCACAGATCTAGAATAACCGAGTCAACTTTTTGTGCATCATTGGATCTTCGACCAATAGAAAGGATAAGGCGCTCAACATTTTCAGGAAGACCGTTATCACTGTCTTCGGCTGGCACACTAACATCTTGAGGTGGAACACTAGCAGTATCGTCTGGCACACTAACGTTTTCTACTGGCACACTAACACCAGAGACTGGAACACTAAGCGAAAGGCTTTGCACATTATAACTACCATCTGTAAGACTAATATTGCTTATTGAAGATGTTGAGTTAACCGTGCCCGAGAGTTGTACTCCAACCAGTTTATTAAATGTTTCTCCTGCAAGATAATACGCTCTATTCCCTTGCCCTTTCTTTTCTAAGATACTAAGTTCACAAAGATGATGTAAATCTACGGAAGCCTGCTTAGATGAAATATGACTACTTATTTGCCGATATGTAATATTGTCAATAGCACCAACCTCTCGAACGAAGATAAGAGCCAACCTTTGCTCATCATTTAATTGGCTGTCTTTAAAAAGCCCCAACCAAGACAAGTCCTTGGCGTTAAGCATATGATGCAAAAGAAGACGCGCCGTAAACGTGTTATCTGTCCGATTAGATTCAAAAGTAGGGGGCATTAGATTAGCTATCTTCATTTGCTTTCTAATACTACCTATTCCAGATCCCTTTGTCTCTGCTAAGTTCGTGTCGTGGAATATCTCACTAATAAAAGGATTCCGCAATTCGGATCCCGGTTCGCCCAGTGAATCAGGAGCCTTCAGAGAGAACCCTGGATTAATAATTTCGATACGATTAGCATATCTTATAACCTGAATCGGTCTATTCACACGAAAAGTTCGATGAATAAAAGAATTAACCAAAGCCTCTCTAAGAGCATCAGCCGGCAATTCAGTAGGTGTTTCCGCTTGTAATTGTCCAGATACAAGATGAAACCCCCTTGGCATATCTTCTAAGATGGTGTTTCTTACTCGCTGAACTAATAAGATAAGGGGACCTCTTAAATCCAGAGAAGATTCATATCGTTCATCATCTGTCCCGATCCAACGAGTACCGGCTACTCGAATATAATCAACACGAAGAGACGGCATAAGGCGGCGCAGAGCCAACGACTTTCCAAACACAATTAGGCCGGTGTATGTAACTCTAAGCTCTCCTGTCTTATCTTTTTTTATAGCTCCTAATGCTCTCAGTAAACCCACATTATCATACGTAAGTTCTTCTGCTGAAGAATTAACTTTTGCCCTAAGCTTACGATAGTACTCAATTGCATTCTCATCTAAATCATCGAAATCAGCATCTTGAACTATTGTGCTATCAAAACTATCGACTTTGGAGTAGAAGACAGGCATATCCTCATCAGTGCAACGAACATCAGATGAACTTATACGTCGATAAGCACCTGATGGCAAACCCCGCTTAACATAATATAGTGGCTTTAATGCATCTGGTAGTTCCTCAATGTGCACGACTAACACGTTCTTTCCGGCAACAGTCTCGACACTAATTTCTGGCCTAATCTGATGATTAAATAATGTTGAACACCCAGATACAATATCAGTTTGGACCTTATCAGGATCCGGAATACTCTCAAAAGAATAACGCGACCGGCCATCTTCGAACTCTCCATCCTTAAAAGCCCCCAATAACAGATACCCTCCTCCTAGTTCTGGCTCATTTGAGAAGGAGCAAATTGTTTCAAAAATACTTTTCCCGACTTCAGAAGCGCGTTTTGCTTCAAGCCGAGAGTGCTCATCTGTACTATTAAGAAGCCTCAAGAGTTCTATTGCGGTTTTCATCTTTAATGCTGTAATTATACAAAGATAGGAATAAAGCTCGACCCTCTAATGGATTATCGATAATAAAGTGTGTTGTTTGTTATATCAGCCCATCAAACTTCGTCATCGAGCTAGCCTTGATGGAGTCAACGATGTCAATGTAAGGTTTCATGGCCTTGTAGTCGGAGTGGCCGGTCCATTTCATCACGATGTTGGGGGTGATGCCCAAGGACATGGCGTTGACGATGAAGGTGCGGCGGCCGGTGTGGGTGCCGACGAGTTCCCACTTGGGCTGGATCTTGTCGGTGCGAACGTTGCCCTTGTAGGTGGTAACACGGACCTCTTCATTGATACCGGCGAGTTTACATAGCTCCTTGATGTCGCGGTTCATCGCCTGGTTGGTGTAGTTCGGCAGGGCCTTGTTGTCCTTGAAGGGGGTGTCCTTGTATTTATCCAGGATGGCCTTGGTGGCCTTGGTGACCTTGTTCAGCTCGATGGAAATGCTGTCCGCCGTCTTGACGGTCGTGACCTCGATGTGGTCGCCCCTGCCCGCTTGCAAATCCAGAACAAATTACTATCTTGTAATACAAAACCTTAACGCCTTATGGGAACATTATTCGAGCCGTTCATTATCGCCTTTTTGGGCGTTCATCGTCACAGTCGCACTGGGGCTCCTGTGGCTTCTCGGCATCGTATTCCGCGAAGCTTTCCCAAAATCCAATACAAAGAAGAAAAAGAATCTTAAAACAAAGGAGGACTAAGCCCCGGTTCAATACGGCAGCTGGAAAAGCTTTTATTTCGGGGCAATACATTATCTTTGTCTCTATGCAACGAATCACCTTCACCGGCACCAACTACGACGAGATCAAGTGTCTCTGCGGGGACAAAGTCCTCGCACCGTACTTCTGCATGGGCTTCTCCATGCTGTCCGTGGACACGGGAGAGGGTTTCGTCTCTGTGAATGAAGGAGATACCATCGTCCGGGAAGACGATGGCTCCCTGCGGATTGAGCGATAGTGGCCTTCCCGGTAGGAATATAAAACATCCATTTATCGTATTCAAAAGGCAAATCACATTTTCGGAATAAGTTTTATCCTGAAAATCACATTTTCGCAAAAATGCATTATTATGCCAATTCTCCTATCATCAAAGGAGATAGAACGTAATCGAGTTTTCTTCGTAACTTTGTTTTCGTACATGGAAAACATAGACGGATTATGGAAAAGCACGACAAGGCATCTTCCACCATCAGCATCCTGTCAGACAACCGCGCTGCGGCTCCGGACCGTTTCGGATGCGAGCACGGCCTGTCCGTATTGCTGCGGACTCCGTCGGCCAAAATCCTGATGGACACCGGGGCCTCCGGACTTTTTGCCGTCAATGCCGCCCTGATGGGTATCGACCTTTCCGACATTGATTATGTTTTCCTCTCCCACGGTCACTCCGACCATGTCGGCGGCCTTAAGACCTTCCTGGACCTGAACGGCAAGGCGAAAGTCATTGTTTCGCCTGAAGCAGTATCCGGACGTTTTTATTCAGCAAGGGGCAGGCTGCATTCCATCTCCTGCGACTGGCCGCTGGAGGAGATGCAGGACCGGACGTTGTTCATGGATGGCCTGCTCTATACAGGCTGCGCACACAACGGCTTGGAGAACATCCTGGAAGCCTGTCCGTGGCCGGTGCATACCGTCATAGGAGGTTTCCATCTGTTGGACTCGGATGGCGTGCATTCCTTCGAGTCTGAGGATCAGCTCACCGCGCTGGCAGAACGCCTGGTCACCCGTTATCCCCGGGTATCTTTCCTGACCGGTCACTGCACGGGAAGCGGGGTATTCCGGATCCTGCAGGCAGTCATGGGCTCCAGCCTGAAGCAGTTTGCCTGCGGCATGCAACTCTGACAGAGAATCGCCGCCCCTCAGTCGAGCGTGATGCTTTCGATTCTGAGGCGCAGGATCCCGGAAGGGACCTGCGCCTCGGCGATTTCGCCGACTTTCTTGCCCATCAGGGCGGCGCCGATCGGCGATTTCAGCGAAATCTTGCCGGCCTCGAGGTCCATCTCGTGGGGGCTGACTATCTCGAATGTCATGCGGGCATTTGTCGAGAGGTTGGTGAATTCGACCCGGCTCAGAAGGGAAACCCTGTCTTTCGGGAGGGCGTCGGGATTGATCACGCGCGAATGCTCCAAGACTTTCTGCAGGAAACGGATGCGGCTGATGGTCTTAGCTTGTATCCTCCTTGCTTCACGGTATCCCGCATTCTCGCTCAGGTCCCCCTGGGCGCGGGCCTCCGCGAGGTCGTCCTTCACTTTGGGGTAAACCTCGTTGATAAGATGCTTCAAGTCGGCCGCAATCTCGTCGTATCGTTGCTTTGACAGGTATTCCATGGCTCAAATTTACTCATTTTTCGGCGAAACACATTATCCCCCGCCGATGGGGCTCATCGCCTGCGGCCTTTTCGATGATGCGCGCGATCTTCTGCCTTTTCTCCGCAAATCGTTTCGGACGTAGATGACGTCTAGACGGGGCTGTGAGCGAGCTTGCTGTTCCTGACCTCGGGAATTTCGTCGGGTCTCGGACATAATATGGCTCCACAGGTCACTCAGGGCCATACCCTTGTTCTCAACGATTTGTCCTCTCCTCAACGACTTGCCCTCTCTTCATACAGGACTTCCCGCGTTGTCGATGAAAGTGCGGCGGCCAGAAATAAACTTTGGAAACGTGGAGAAATATGTCTATCTTGATAACGATTAATAGGAATAGGATTCACCAACGCAACCAATATGAATATACGTTTATCTGCACTTGCGGCCGTCGGACTGGCGACTTGCTTTTTAATGATCCTTGGCTGCTCTCAGGAGGTTAGAGATACACCTGTAAAGCCTGCCATTGTCCAAAAGGACGGGATTACGCATTTTGAGGTTGACGGCAAACCCTTCCTGATGTTGACAGGAGAGCTGCACAACTCTACAAGCACATCAGAAAGCTATATGGAAAGCATCGGTGTGTGGGAGCAGATGAAACACGGCTGTTTCAACACGGTGATAGCTTCCTGCTCATGGGATGTGATCGAGGATGAGAAAGGCCATTACGATTTTACATCCGTTGACCATGTGATACGCAACGCACGCGAGAACGGTCTCAAGGTGGTGATGATATGGTTTGCCAGCTGGAAGAACGGAAACTCCACCTATGCCCCCAGCTATATAAAGCGTGATCCGGTCAATTATCCCTTGGTTCAGACTCAGGACGGCGGGTTCCTCAACGTGCTGTCCGCCTTCGGCCAAGAGTCCCTCAAAGCGGATAGGGATGCATATACTGCCCTGATGCAGCATATCAAGGAAGTGGATAAAGACTATACCGTGATAATGATGCAGGTGGAAAACGAGATGGGAATACTCGGTTCCGTCAGGGACTTCTCCCCTGCCGCCCAGAAGGCCTGGGAGGGGCAGGTCCCCTCTGACCTGATGCAGTATCTCTCAAGCCATAAAGGGCATCTCTTCCCTGAACTTGAAAAGGTCTGGAGCGAGAATGGTTATAAGATGTCCGGAACCTGGGAGGAAGTATTTGGCAAGAGCCACACTAAGGCCGACGACCTTCTCACCGACTATCCCTACTACACGGAGGAAATCTTCCAGGCCTATCACTATGCCAAATATGTAAACGAAATCACGGCAGCAGGCAAGGCCGTTCACGACATTCCGATGTATGTCAACAACTGGCTCCGCCAGCCGGGTATGATAAATCCCGGACAGTTCCCTTCAGGAAGCCCTCTTCCGGAGGTGATCGACGTCTGGAGAGCCGCCGCACCTGCGGTGGATTTCACGGCGCCTGATATTTACATAAGCGAGTTTGAATGGGTGCTCAGCCAGTTCGCCCTGAGTAACAACCCGATATTCATCCCCGAATGCAGGGTGGATGTTTCCAAAGCCCTTTATGCCTATGGTGAATATGACGCTCTTGGGTTTGCACCGTTTGGGTTTGACGGTGCGCAGAATGCAACCGGTAATTACTCTGCCGACTTTGAGAATCTTGGCAAGTGCTACGCAATCCTGTCCGGAATGGACCAGATGATCATCCAGAACTACGGTTCCGACAAGCTTCGCGGCCTGAGGGTGACGGAGGAGAATGCAAGCCCTTCCGTCGAAATGGGAGACTATATCCTCACCGCACGCTCTTCCGTAAGGAACCAGCGCGCCTTCAACTATGGCCAGGGCGCGGCCCAGATGGCCAGGGAGAACGCACAACTGGCTGCCGCCTCACAACAGCAGGCCCAGTCCGGCGCCCTCATCTTACAGACTTCGCCGGATGAGTTCTATATCGTTGGAATCAATGTGTCATTCTCGTTCGCCTCGAAGAATGCTGGCACCCAAGCAAGGATCCTTACCGACGCGATTGAGGAAGGAACCTTTGTGGATGGCAAGTGGGTACCGGGAAGAAGGCTCAACGGCGATGAGAACAGGGTTGGTATAAATGGCGTAGGAGCGGTGAGGGTTGTGCTCTATCCATCTACTGTAACAGCCCAGGGGCGATAGACCTCACGCCGATAATTCATTCACCAAATAATAGCCATCCGACAAGACTTCGATACCAGGGACATACTGATTGCTGCCAGAAGGCTTGTAGCCGCCCCTTAAAATGTATCCGTCCTTAAAATATAAACATGCATACCACACTCTCTCTCATTCTAGCGCTGACTCTTGCAGCCGCCCCGGGGTTCAAGAATCCTATCATCAATTCTGATTATTCCGATCCTGATGCAATATGTGTCAACGGAGAATACTGGATGACCGCATCTTCTTTCGGCTGTGCCCCTGGTCTTCAGATTCTCCATTCGACTGACCTTCTTAACTGGGAGATCGTCGGAGCGGCTCTTCCTGAAGGTGTATCCACCTATGCCCGTGACCTCGCCGACGGTCCCGGCGCGAAAGCAAGCCCCGGTTTGGTTCCGCACGGTGACGGCGTCTTCGCCCCTTCTATCCGATATCGCGAGTCGACAAAGGAGTTCTTCATATTCTGGGGAGACCCCGACAGGGGCATATATCAGGTTCATACCCAAACCCCACAAGGAAAATGGAGCGAGCCCGTACTTGTCAAGGAAGGAAAGGGTTACATTGACACCTGTCCCCTATTCGACGAAGACGGGCGGGTCTATCTCGTTCACGGATGGGCCGGCAGCCGGGCTGGTTTCAACAGCGTACTGAGTTTAGTCGAGCTCAATTCAGACGCCACTGAGTGCATAAGTGCCGAATCGATGATTTTCGACGGCAGAGCCACCCGCAACCCCACTGTCGAAGGGCCGAAATTCTACAAGAAAGACGGATACTATTATATTTTCGCTCCTGCCGGAGGCGTGCAGGACGGATGGCAGCTTGTCCTGCGTTCCAAATCGCCGTACGGTCCGTACGAATGGAGACGTGTGCTTGAGGCCGGAGGGAACGCCACCCACGGTCCTCACCAGGGCGCCTGGGTCCAGGATGCAAAGGGGGACGACTGGTTCATTCATTTCGAAGACAGATATGCCTGGGGAAGAGTAGTCCACCTTCAGCCGCTCAAGTGGGACAAGGAAGGCTGGTGCATCATAGGGGTTGACAATGACAGTGACGGCATTGGTGAACCGGTACTTGAAGGAAAGGCACCGGCCGCATTCCCGGCAAGGCCGCTCGGAGGGGTCGGGGCAGAAGAGACCTCTACATCATTCGAGGGGACCTCAATTCCCCTGAACTGGCAGTGGGCAAGTGCTCCTGAATACTCCTGGTATATGACCAGTCCGGCTGAGAAGGCATTGAGGCTTAACTGCAGGAAGCAGGCAGAAGGTTTCAGAAACCTCTGGGACTGCCCACAGATGCTGTTGGAAAAGTTAGTAGGCCCGAGCATGGAACTCAACGCCAGTCTTGAATTCCAGCCATCCTACAAAGGAGACAGGGCCGGCATGATCGTGATGGGTGCGCAGTACTGCACCATAGAGCTATATTATGATGGCACCGACGTCTATCTCCAAAGAAGAATCTGCCTTTTTGCCGAAAGAGGAGGTAAAGAGACCATCGCTGAAAGCGTTAAACTCGACTCGAAGAAAGTCAATTTGAGAATACGTGTACACGAAGAAGGTAAGAACTGGCCTCCTGTTGTGATGGCCGAATTCCTGTACGAGGATGCTGAAGGTCAGTTTAAGACCCTGGGAGAGCCGTTCAAGGCCGCTGCAGGCAAGTGGATCGGTGCCAAGGCCGGATTCTTTGCAACTGCTGAAATACACAGGAACGAAGGCGGATGCGTATATATCCGATAGTATTGTTTTGTGCCCGATTGATGCCAGCAATGAACACACATGGGGGCGTTGGTCTGGTCATGCGCCTTGCTGAGCGTTCGCTGAAAAAACAACTGTAAGGATTCAGTTTCGATGATGCACGCGAATCTGTGAAGACACACCCTTTCTCCGCAAATCGTTTCGGACAGAGATGACGTCTACAGGGCCACACCCTTGTTCTCAACGATTTGTCCTCTAGCTGTGCGGCATCTCTCTTTTGGAGTCAAGCAGATATTTTTATATCTTCACACCGAAGACTGTTTTGTGAAGACAAAAAAACGGATTATGGAAAAGCACATCACACGGGAGGCGGCGCTGGAGCTGCTGAAGAAATACAACAAGGACTCGTTCCACATACATCATGCACTGACCGTGGAAGGGGTGATGCGCTGGTACGCGAAGCAGTTGGGATTTGCTGAAGATGAGGATTTCTGGGGTATCGTGGGACTGCTGCACGACATCGACTTTGAGATGTACCCGGAGGAGCATTGCATCAAGGCGCCCGAGCTGCTGCGCGAAGGCGGCGTGGGCGAAGAGATGATCCACGCCATCTGCAGCCACGCCTACGGGATGCACGTGGACGTGAAGCCCGAGCACTTGATGGAGAAAGTGCTCTTCGCTACCGACGAACTCACGGGGCTGATAGGGGCTGTAGCCCTGATGCGCCCGTCGAAAAGCGTCCAGGACATGGAACTGAAGTCACTCAAGAAGAAATATAAGGTCAAGGCTTTTGCCGCCGGCTGCTCGCGCGAGGTGATCGAGCAGGGAGCCGAGATGCTGGGCTGGCCGCTTGACGAGGTGTTGCAGAAGACCCTTGACGCCATGAAGGACTGCGAAGCTAAGGTGGCGGAGGAAAGTGCGTTGAACGCTTGAAGTAATCCTAAACAGAAAAATGAAAAAACAAACATCATTATGACAGAATTAGAAGCCATCAAAGCCCGGCATTCCGTACGGAAGTATACCGGGCAACCTATTGAAGAGAATAAACTCAACCTGCTTCGCGAGGAGATTCAAAAGTGCAATGCCGAAGCCGGCATCCATATCCAGTTGGTCGTAGATGAACCGAAGGCCTTCTCCACCGGGATGTTCAAGTATGGAGCGTTTTCCGGCGTGAGGAACTATCTCGTAATGGCCGGAAAGAAGGATGCGGAAGAAAGGATCGGATTTTATGGAGAGCGCATCGTACTTCTTGCCCAGACACTTGGTCTGAACAGCTGCTGGGTTGGCCTTACATACAAGAAGATTCCCGGAACATTCACCCTGGAAGAAGGAGAAGCGGTCCATTGTGTGGTAGCACTGGGCTATGGGGCGACGCAAGGCGTTCAGCACCCTTTGAAGCCGACTGAAAAGTTCTTCGAATGTGAGGGCGTTCCGCCCACATGGTTCATGGACGGCCTGGAAGCCGCACTGCTGGCCCCGACTGCCATTAACCAGCAGAAATTCAAATTCATCCTGCGGGACGGGAACAAGGTGCAGGCTATACCCCTGAAGTCCTTGGCCGGTTATACGCAGCTTGACCTGGGTATCGTCAAGTACCACTTCGAGATCGCCGCCGGAAAAGAGAATTTCTGCTGGGATTAAGAATCAGGGCTTATGCCGGCACGGCTCTACCAGAGCTGTCCCGGCAGTTTCAGCTTTTCTTTGGGCGGGAAGGATCGGTCGAATTCTTCGCATTCCTGTTCATCGACGAAATAGCCTCCAGGAGTGGCGTATTCTCCGGAGATGCCTGTCAAGTAGCCAGGTATCAATTCTTTGCAGAGGAAGAAGGAAGCATCTTCTCCTTCCTTCAATCCGTGATATCGGATGCCGAACTCAGACGCGTAACGGAATCCGCTTTTTCCGTAGAACCCGATGTTTCCTTCGAAGCAGATTGCACCGAACCCCATTTCCGCAGCCCTGTCGAGGCTATAGTCCAGCAGCGCCTTGCCATATCCCTGGCGCTGGTATTCTGGAAGGATCCCTATCGGACCCATAGTGACAATCGGGACGGACCTACCGTCATCGGCCTTGATGGAGGCGTGCATAAATATGCATTGGCCGATCAATTTGCCGTCGGCCTCCATGACAAAGTCCAATTCCGGGATGAACGCCGGGTCCTCCCGAAGGCAGTGCAAGACATAATGCTCCAGACATCCGGGACGGTAGACATTCCAAAAAGCTTCCCTAGTAAGGTTTTCTACTTGACTGTATTCAGATTTCCGCTCGTTGCGGATGATGTATTCTATATTCATTGTTTTGCACCTGTTATCCTCAAGGCCCTCTGCCCTATTGGAGAGCATCGAATGAGATGGGATTGCGGCCGGTATAGGCCTGTCCGGTGAAGGTGGCGATGCGGACACCGTCCTGGTTCGTGACCTCAACCTCAACGGACGGGATGCGATGATGGGCACATGAGAAATGTCCTTCCGCCCGGAGCGTGTCACCCTCCCGCGCTGACACATGGTAATAGATGGTCGAATTGATCGCGAAAGTGAGGTTTTCGCACTGATTGACCACAGCAGCAAACACCAGGTCGGCGAGGGTGAAGATCGCTCCGCCCTGGCACACGCCTCCGGCGTTGAGGTGTGCCGATGTCACTTCCAATACGGCAACGGCAGAGCCAGGGGCAATCTCGATGAGCCTGGCCTC
>Ga0247609_10005843_pt1 | contig 11977 bp, 9 predicted proteins | sample 172DNAGHGlowgp2_FD_193487 | JGI IMG/M metagenome (GOLD analysis project Ga0247609, IMG submission 193487) | Sheep rumen microbial communities from Palmerston North, Manawatu-Wanganui, New Zealand - 1728 DNA GHGlow gp2 | ecosystem: Host-associated > Mammals > Digestive system > Stomach > Rumen ... | reverse complement strand
ACGTATAACGTCATCATGGGTGACAATCTTATGGATTTTGACCTCTGTGGTATAAATCCGGGAACATTTCTGTACCTGCACGATGAATGAGTGGAAGGCATCGTCCGAGGAAACAGTATCTCCCTTCGTCTCATGATGTTGGTTGCATGCACAACAGCAACAGAGAATAAAAGTTATAATAGATATATATCTTGCCATTTAGTCTTTTATTTGATGACAAAGATAGTTATTTTTCAAGAAAAAGTGATATTTTTTCTTTCTATATTATACTTTTTAATTGTTTTTGCGTAAATTATTAGTTAAAGGCTTAACAATATGTGATTTTATTCGTACCTTCGCACCATGAAACATCATCATTATACAGGTCTGAGTGATGCAGAGGTTCTTGAGAGCCGACAAAAATATGGTGCTAATATTCTGACAGAACCTGAGAGGATTCCTTTGTGGAAACGGTTTCTTGAGAAATTCTCTGACCCTTTGATTGTCATATTGCTTGTTGCGGGAATCTTGTCAATAGGTATATCATGTTATGAGTTTCTGGTTTTACACGAAGGTTCTACTGTATTTTTTGAACCTGTAGGTATCTTTATCGCCATCTTACTTGCCACAGGAATAGCTTTCCTTTTTGAAGTAAAGGCAGACCGTGAGTTCGCCATCTTGAATCAGGTGAATGACGAGGAGCCTGTTATGGTGATCCGTGACAGTCGTACTCAGCAGATACCTAAGTGTGAGGTGGTTGTAGGGGATATAGTGCTTGTCTCCACGGGTGACGAGATTGCTGCTGATGGCTTATTGTTAGAGGCAGTATCGTTGAATATGGATGAATCTACATTGACGGGAGAACCTGTATGTTATAAGAGTGTAGACGAGAAAGAGTTTGATGCAGATGCCACATATCCGACAAATCATGTGTTAAGGGGTACCAAGGTTATGGAGGGACATGGTGTCTGTCAGGTTCTTGCTGTAGGAGATGCCACGGAGAATGGTAAGGTGTATAAGGCCGCTCAAATAGATGATACCGTAAAGACTCCATTGAACGAACAACTGGACCGCTTGGGCAAATTGATTACACAATTCAGTTATGCCATTGCTTTTCTGATTATCATTGGACGTGTCTTGATGTTTTTCCTTCATCATGATTTTGATTGGATACATTTTATCTCATATATATTGCAGACTGTTATGATAGCTGTAACCCTGATTGTCGTTGCTGTTCCTGAGGGATTGCCGATGGCTGTCACACTAAGTCTTGCCTATAGTATGAGACGTATGTTGAAAACCAATAATTTGGTGCGTAAACTGCATGCCTGTGAGACCATGGGGGCTACTACGGTTATCTGCACGGATAAAACGGGTACTTTGACGCAGAATCAGATGCAGGTAAGTGATGTCTTCTTCTTTCAGGAGGACGAGTCTTGTCGCCAGTTGATATATGAGAATATCGCCGTAAACTCAACAGCAGTCCTTGATGTCTCCGATCAGACCAAACCTCATGTCTTGGGAAATCCCACAGAAGGTGCCCTGCTCATTTGGCTTCATGCCCAACATATCGACTATGATACTTTACGTACACAGACAATAGTTGTTGAGGAACTGCCATTTACAACTGAGCGTAAGATGATGGCAACAGTTGTTACCCATGGTGATAATCATGTATTATATGTGAAAGGAGCACCTGAGATTGTTTTTGAGCGTTGTGTTAATGATGATCCACAGGCTACAGAAACTTTGCAGCATCAACTGACTATATATCAAGAACAGGCAATGCGCACTTTGGGTTTTGCATATAAAGAACTATCTCCTGAGGAGGTTGGTATCGTTGACGGACAACTGGTCGTTGACGATATGACATTTCTGGGTATTGTCGCTATATCAGATCCCGTACGTCCTGATGTTCCATTGGCAGTGAAGGAATGTCTGGATGCTGGTATCAAAGTGAAGATTGTGACGGGAGACACTCCCGGAACAGCGCGTGAGATAGGACGGCAGATTGGGCTATGGACGGAATCAGATGATGAGCGTCATATCATAACAGGAGCTGCATTCGCCGCATTGTCTGATGAAGAGGTCCGTGAGCGTGTCATGGATTTGAAGATTATTGCCCGTGCTCGTCCTATGGATAAGAAACGGTTGGTGGAGGCTTTACAGTCTTTAGGACAAGTGGTGGCAGTAACGGGAGATGGTACAAATGATGCACCAGCATTGAAGGTCGCCCATGTCGGACTGTCGATGGGAGATGGTACCTCTGTGGCAAAGGAAGCCTCTGATATTACCATCATTGATAATTCTTTCAGCAGTATCGGACGTGCAGTGATGTGGGGACGTTCACTCTACCGGAATATTCAACGTTTCATCTTGTTCCAATTGACGGTGAATGTTGCAGCATGTCTAGTCGTTTTGTTTGGTGCCTTTATGGGGACGGAAATCCCTCTGACAGTCACCCAGATGTTATGGGTTAATCTTATTATGGATACCTTTGCTGCGATGGCATTGGCATCTTTGCCGCCTTCATCTGCTGTTATGCGTGATAAGCCTCGTGACCGTCGAGCGTTCATCATCAATCGTCAGATGGCATGGAATATTATAACCGTGGGTGGACTGTTCTCGCTGATACTTATCGCATTGTTTTATTATTATGCTCATGCTGGCTGGAGTCTTTATGAACAGAGTCTTTATTTTACCATTTTTGTCATGCTTCAGTTTTGGAACATGTTCAATGCTCGTGCTTTCGCAACGGGGGAGAGTGCCTTGAAAGTAAAGGGATGTCGAGGGTTCCTTTTCATCGTAGAAATAATCTTCATTGGTCAGATTCTGATTGTCTCCTTTGGTGGGGAAATGTTTAATGTCACAAGTCTCCAATTAGTGCATTGGATCTATATCATCTGTGGAACATCCTTTGTCTTATGGATAGGTGAAGGCATCCGTTGGGTGAAAAAACGTCAATAAAAATAGGTAATATACGGGAAAAGTATTATCTTTGCATCAACATAGATGAATTAAGAGTATGAAAACGAACAGAATCTACGTTTTGACCGTCATTGGCTGCCTGACGTTTGTCTTGGTTGCTTGCGGTGGAAAGAAAAAGAGTGATGATATTATAACAGAACGGGTTGAACAGCCAAAACCACAGGAGCCTGTCCGTTTGCAGTCTTATACAGACGATAGAGATGTCAAGTGGATAGGTCGCACCTATCATGTTGCCATCAACCGTCAACCATCCGATTCATTGCCAATGGTAAAAGACGAGGTTGGCCAGCAGTTTGTTGATAATGTCATCACATTGGTAGTCTCCCGTGATAATGGCTCAGTATTCTATAGTCACACATTTACCAAGAAAGATTTTGATAAATACCTTGATAACGACTATCGTAATACAGGTATTCTGGAAGGACTTGTGTTTGATAAAGCAAATGGTGATTGGCTGGAATTTGCAGCCAGTGTAAGTCATCCGCAGACTGATGAGTATATTCCTTTGATAGTTAGTCTCTCTCGGACGGGTGATATTGTCATCAAGCATGATGCCGACATGGACACCAATGCTTTTGAAACCGATTCCATAAACAGATGAGGCTTCTGATATCAGGTAATACAATGTCAGCCCCTTTGTCACTTAGTTCTTGATCTGGCAACGGTCCCGTATTTACTGCGATAGTAAAACATTTGGCTGCTACAGCCGCTTGAACACCTAATGGGGCGTTTTCTACGACAATCGTCTCCCATGGTTTAACACCAACTTTCTGCATTCCTATCAGATAGGGATCTGGAGCAGGCTTTCCATGACTTACATCGAAACTGGTAACAACCAAGTCTTGGCATACCAGCCCTTTGAAGTCTGTTGCTAATTTATCCAGCATGGTACGTTGTCCACTACCTGTTACTACACAGATCTTGATGCCATCAGCCTTAATTTGGCGCATAAGTTCATCAATACCTTCCATCTTAGGGGCAGGAGGGCATTGACTGAAAGCGGTAGCCTTGAGGTCATACATCCGTTTTGCTTCTTCATCACTGATTTCACGCTTCCATTGTTGAAGTGCTTTCAGTTTGATGGTCTCTACACCACGCATTCCCTCGTATAGATAGGCCTCTTCCTCTGCCATGTGAATACCTATGGACTCCATGGTCTCATGCCATGAGCGAGCATGGTTAGGCATGGAATTGTAGATGACACCGTCCATGTCGAAAAGCACGGCTTTTGGGCAGAACTGCTCAAAGCCGTGCTTTTTTAGGTATTGCTGAACAATTTTTTTCATTGCTCTTTTGCCAGACGCTCCTTGATAGCCTTTGAGTCAGCCTCATAGCCAGGTTTATCAAGCAGGGCAAACATATTCTTCTTATAGGCTTCCACACCAGGCTGATTGAATGGGTTAACACCCAAGACATTGCCACTGATGCCACAACCAATCTCGAAGAAATAGATTAATTGACCGATATAATATTCGTTCAGTTTGGGAACGCTAATGCGGATATTAGGCACACCGCCGTCTACATGGGCAAGGCGTGTTCCAAGTTCTGCCATCTTATTGACTTCGTCAACTCGTTTGCCAGCGAGGAAGTTCAAGCCATCCAGGTTCTCTTCGTCACTGGGGAACAGTAACTGCTTATTGGGTTCTTCAATAGAAATAACGGTCTCGAAGATGGTGCGCTCGCCATCCTGAATCCACTGACCCATAGAATGCAGGTCAGTAGTGAAATCACAAGAGGCAGGGAAGATACCCTTCTTGTCCTTACCCTCAGACTCTCCGTAAAGTTGTTTCCACCACTCGGAGATGAAATGGAGTTTTGGCTGATAGTTCACCATAATCTCAATCTTCTTGCCAGCACCATACAAGCCGTTACGAACTGCTGCATACTGAGCTGCGAGATTCTCCTCAAACGGGACATCCTTACCGCATGCTTTCTCCATATCTACAGCACCTTGTACGAGTTGTTTGATGTCGAAACCTGCACAGGCAATAGGCAGCAGACCTACAGGAGTCAGTACAGAGAAACGACCACCTACGTTGTCAGGAATGATGAAACTCTTATACCCTTCTTTGTCGGCACAAGTACGGGCAGCACCACGTTTAGCATCCGTTACAGCAACAATCACGTCCTTGGCAACATCTTTACCCATCTGAGCCTCACATTGTTTTTTCAGCAGACGGAACGTTAATGCGGTCTCAGTGGTCGTACCAGACTTGGATATATTGATGACACCGAATTTCTTGTCTTTAAGATACTCCGTCATTTCAGAGAGGTAGTCTTCTCCGATGTTGTTACCGGCAAAGAGAATCGTGGGATTCTTTTGGTCTTGGATAAGCCATGCGAAAGAGTTGCCTAATGCCTCAATGACGGCACGTGCACCTAGATAAGAGCCACCGATACCAGCGACAACCACCACTTCGCATTTCTCTCTTAATGTGTTTGCTACAGCCTGAACCTCATCAAGGAAAGCAGGTGTGATACTGCTTGGCAGATGCAACCATCCTAAGAAGTCGTTACCAGGGCAGGTGCCATTCTCCAAAGCCTCTTGTGCGGCTTTCACTTTTGGCTCGAAAGCCTTCACGGCTCCTGCTTCAAGGAAACAAGCAGCCTTTGTGATGTCAAGTTTGATGTTCTTCATAATCGTTTATTTTATTATCTAAATGAATCTGTTAGTAGCTTGATTTCGATTTGCGGAGAAATACGCTCATATAATATATTGTATACAGCGTCCAGGATAGGCATATTGACATGGCAGTGACGGTTGATTTCTTTCATACACTTTGTACCGAAATAACCCTCTGCAATCATCTCCATCTCTATCTGTGCTGATTTGACAGAATAGCCTTTGCCAATCATGGTACCGAACGTTCGATTACGGGAGAAATTGGAATAGCCCGTTACCAGGAGGTCGCCAAGATAAACACTGTCCACAATATTACGCTCTATAGGATGTACCACCTTCAGGAAACGTGCCATCTCCTGTACAGCATTGGCCATCAATACTGCCTGGAAGTTATCTCCGAACTTCAATCCGTTGCAGATACCTGCGGCAATAGCATAGACATTCTTCAGCACAGAGGAGTATTCTATGCCAATGACATCAGTGGATGTCTTCGTTTTGATATAGTCACTTGCCATGACATCCGCGAAAGCCTGCGCTTTCTCTCTGTCTGCACATCCCACAGTCAGATAACTGAGTCGCTCCAGAGCAACTTCCTCTGCATGTGAAGGACCACCAATGCATGCAAGATTCTCATAAGGCACGTCATATACTTGATGGAAATACTCAGAGCATACAAGATTCTCGTCAGGTACAATACCTTTGATGGCCGTGATGATGAACTTGTCACGGATACGTGTCTTCAACTTCTTGAGATGACTTTTCAAATAGGGTGAAGGCGTGACAAACACCAGTGTGTCATACATCTGTACAATCTTGTTGAGGTCGGATGAGAAGAAAATCTCGTCAGTATTGAATCGGACACTCATTAAGTAAGCGGGATTATGACCGAGTCGCTTGAAATCCTCAATACGGTCATCACGACGCATATACCATCCTATGTGATGAGTGTGCCTCACCACAATCTTGGCTATTGCGGTAGCCCAACTACCGCCACCAATGATGGCAATCTTTCCGCAGTCGTACATATTTAGTTCGCTTTGTCAATCCAACTTTGTACTTCGTCAACAGTTGGTTTAGTCAGTTCAAGTTTGAATTTCTTGACAATGTCTCCAATCTTCTGTTGCAATCCCTGTGCTTTCTCCTCTTTAATATTGGAGATGAGGTTGAAACCAGCCTTGCGGAGAATGGGAACCCATTCCTCGCTGACACCAATCTCTGCCCATTCGGCTACCGTGCTTTGGGGAATCTTCTTTTCTGGTTTCATCTGAGGGAAGAAGAGTACTTCTTGGATAAAGGTTTTACCTGTCATCAACATCACCAGACGATCAATACCGATACCAATACCAGAGGTAGGCGGCATACCATATTGCAAGGCACGCAGGAAATCCTGATCGATAATCATAGCTTCGTCATCACCTTTGTCTGCGAGTTTCATCTGTTCAACGAAACGCTCTTCCTGATCAATGGGGTCGTTCAACTCAGAATAGGCATTAGCCAATTCTTTACCATTCACCATCAACTCGAAACGCTCTGTCAATCCAGGCTTTGAACGGTGCATCTTCGTCAGGGGAGACATCTCAACGGGATAATCAGTGATAAAAGTAGGTTGGATGAAGGTTCCCTCACAGAACTCTCCAAAGAGTTCATCAATCAGTTTACCTTTGCCCATTGTTTCATCGACATCCATACCTTTTGACTTACAGAAATCACGGATTTCCTCCTCGCTCTTGCCATCACAGTCAAAACCTGTCTTTTCCTTGATGGCATCCAAGATAGGCAAGCGACGATAAGGAGCCTTGAACGATACGATGTTACCGTCAATCTCCCGCTCTGGCTTTCCATTTACAGCAATACAAATCGTTTCAAGCAACTTCTCAGTAAACGACATCATCCAGTTATAGTCCTTATACTGCACATAGAGCTCCATACAGGTGAACTCGGGGTTGTGATTACGGTCCATACCCTCGTTACGGAAGTTCTTACCAATCTCATAGACACCTTCGAAACCGCCAACAATCAGTCGTTTCAGATAAAGTTCTGTGGCAATACGCATATACATGTCTTGGTCAAGCGCATTGAAATGAGTGATGAAAGGACGGGCAGAAGCACCTCCTGCAATCATCTGAAGGGTAGGGGTCTCGACCTCAGTATAGCCTGCTTCATCCAGTACCTTACGGAGTGTCCGGATAACAGTAGCTCTCTGAAGGAAAGTTTCCTTGACACCCTCATTAACCACTAAATCAACATAACGCTGGCGATAGCGCAGTTCTGGATCATCAAATTTGTCATAGGCGACACCATCCTTATATTTCACGATGGGCAGAGGCTTTAGACTCTTGGATAATAATGTCAGTTCTTGTGCATGGACAGAGATTTCTCCTGTCTGTGTACGGAATACAAAGCCTTTTACGCCAATGAAGTCTCCGATGTCTAACAGACGCTTAAAAACTATATTGTATAAATCTTTGTTTTCTCCTGGACAGAGATCGTCACGGGAGATATACACTTGAATTCTTCCTTTGCTGTCCTGAATCTCTGCAAAACTTGCCTTACCCATGACACGACGACTCATCATACGACCGGCAATACATACTTGTCGCGGTTCGTCTTCATCTTTGAAGTTTTCGCGTATATCGGTAGAAAATGCATTCGTGGTATATTCGGCTGCAGGATAAGGGTTGATACCCATCTGTCGCAGTTCTTGCAGACTCTCACGTCTGCCAATCTCTTGTTCACTAAGTTCTAAAACGTTCATATAATTATAATTGAATGTATTATGAATGCAAAGGTAGTGCAAACCGAGTGAAAAACCAAATTTTATTTGAGTTTTTCCGAGGTGCAGCCTACTTTCGCTGTATTTTTCAGCAAAGGTAGTGCAAACCGAGTGAAAAACCAAATTTTTTCTTTCGTTTTTAGGTGCTACGTTAAATAATTGCTAAAAATAGGATAATAATTTGGTTAAATAAAGAAAACTTCTTATATTTGCCACACTAAAACAAATTTTGTAAATCTATTAATTGCATCATGGAAGAGGATAAAATCAAAACAAGAGTTGTTGGTGTCGATATCAGTAATGAACGTACGACTTATGCTGTTGTTGATCTTCGCGGTAATATTATAGCCGAAGATAATTTTGTAACTACAGACTATGAGGATGTCAATAATTTCGTCTCAGTAATCTGTGAGAAGATACTGGAGATGGTAGAGGCTAATGGTGGCTATGAGACGATTCGTTCATTGGGTATCAGTTCTCCAAGTGCCAGTTTTATTTCAGGTAATATAGTAAATGCTCCTAATCTTCCATGGAAAGGCATTATCCCATTGTCAGCCATGATACGTGACCGTTTGGGACTTGCTGTTGCTGTGGCTAATGACGCACATGTAGCAGCCTTAGGTGAATATACGTTTGGAGCGGCTCATGGTATGAAAGATTTTATCATTATCAGCCTGGGAATTGGCTTGGGTAGTTGTTTCTTCTCAAAAGGTCATGAGCATCAGGGACATGAAGGATTTGCCGGAGAGTTCGGACACACTTGTATTCATCCTAATGGACGTAAGTGTGCATGTGGAAAGGAGGGATGCTTGGAAGCATATGTAGGTGCTAGAGGTATCGTATACACCGCCAATGAGTTGATGAAAGAGTCTGATGAGCCTTCTTTGATGCGGAATGTAGAGAAACTGACTCCTCGTATTATCTCGGAATTCTGTGAAAAGGGTGATGCGATGGCTATTGAGACGTTCCGTCGCACAGGTCAGGTGTTTGGTATCGCTCTTGCCAATTATGCCAGTATTATCAACCCGGAGGCTATCATACTCACAGGTGGTATCTCACGCGCAGGAAAGTGGTTGTTAGAGCCTACCCGTGAATCCTTCGAGGAGCATGTGTTTGGAAATATGAAAGGAAGGGTCAAGATACTGGTATCTCCGTTGAATGACCGTGAGCGAGATGTATTAGGTGCCAGTGCGCTTGCATGGGAGGTTCCTGAATATTCACTATTTAAATAATGAACGTAGAGAGTATAAAACAAATCATAGAGAGTAAACCTAATCTCAGTACCGCCCTCGGGATGGAATTCATATCCACTCCCGAGGACGATACTTGTATGGCACGTATGAAGGTTGATGAGCGTAATCGTCAACCATTCGGTTTCTTAAGTGGAGGTGCCTCACTTGCGCTTGCAGAGAATGTGGCAGGGGTGGGCTCTTCTGCCTTATGCCCTGGATGTGCTTGTGTCGGTATTGAAGTTAGTGGTAGCCATGTTCAGGCAGTCAGTGAAGGTGATACAGTGACCGCATACGCCAGTTTACAACACAAAGGAAGCACGTTACACGTCTGGAATGTGGAGGTTAGGAATTCAGATGACGAGTTGATATCCACTGTTCGTGTGACCAACTATATCATCAAAAACCACAAGTAAGATGACGAGTTTCGCCCTTTTCCGACTGCCATATGAACAGCAGTACACGCTGATAGCGCAAACCTCGGGAGAACCTCTTGAGGTATCGTCGTTTGCGGAGTTAAGTGGGAAGCAAGGGTTTGTGGTGGCTCCTTTTGCCCAGTCAGAGGATTTCCCTATATTGTTGATACGACCAGATATGGTGTCCCATGATATTCCGTCGGATGTACCTGATGCTGTACGACATTTTTCAGTCTCCGAGATAGCGGATGTCCGTGTTGATTACCAGATTGACTTTGCTAATTTTCATGCGCATCTGACGAATGGTGATTTCTCTAAACTGGTCCTTTCTCGTAGTTTGTTTGTTGCCTCGGATTCCCATGAGTCTCCGTTGGATTTATTTAAGAAGGCATGTGAGCGTTATCCTCGTATGATGATTACGCTGGTGACTACGCCAAAGAGTGGCATGTGGCTGGTGGCAACACCAGAGATGCTGTTGTCTGGCAGTGGAGAGGAGTGGCAGACAGTTGCACTTGCAGGTACGATGCCCTTTGAACAGGATGTTCGTTGGAGTGATAAGAATATTCAGGAGCAACGATATGTTGCCACCTATATCACGGAACAACTGGAACGGTTTACATCCGACTTTAAGGAAACGGGTCCAAGGACCGTACGTGCCGGTCATCTTGCCCATCTTCGTAGTGACTTCTGTTTCAAGATGTCAAGTGATCGAGTTGGAGAACTCATCCAGGCTCTTCATCCCACACCTGCTGTCTGTGGACTTCCGAAGCATGATGCCTTCCATTTTATCATGCAGAACGAACACAGTCCCCGTCGTTATTATAGTGGATTCATGGGAGCGTTGTCCATAGAGGACAAGACAAACCTCTTTGTCACTTTGCGTTGTATGGAGTTATTCTCTAATGGCTATTGCTTATATGCTGGTGGAGGTATCCTGAACGATAGTACTGAAGAGCAGGAGTGGCAGGAGACAGAGATCAAATTGGATACCATGCGTAATATTATCAATCATGTATAGTAATAAGGAGAACGTAAATATATTGACCTCGTTATTGGTGGCTCATGGCATTCGTCATGCAGTGGTATGCCCTGGTAGCAGGAATTCCCCCATTGTACATAACCTCAATGAGAGTCCGGCTATCCAGTGTTATCCTGTGACGGATGAACGAAGTGCAGGATTCTATGCCTTAGGTATGAGTCAGTGCTTGCAGAAATCAGTGGCTGTCTGTGTCACCAGTGGTACGGCATTGCTGAATCTTGCCCCTGCTGTCGCTGAGGCTTATTATCAGCATGTACCGTTAGTTGTCATCAGTGCCGACCGTCCTTCCCAGTGGATAGACCAGTTGGATGGCCAAACATTACCACAGCCCGATGCCTTAGGACGTTTTGTCCAAAAAGCCGTTTCTTTACCAGAACCGATGACAGATGAACAACATTGGTACTGTAATCGCCTCGTGAACGAGGCTTTGATGGTGCGTCAAGCCCCTGTACATATCAATGTGCCTATCAGTGAACCTTTATTTGATTTTTCAGTTTCTGCCTTACCAGAAGAGCGGAAGATAGAACTGTTGCCTGCTGATATGCCGAATCACACCATGAGTCATGTGGTGCGGATGTTCATGCAGTCAAAGCGTCCGATGCTGATTTCAGGACAACCGATGAATCCGAATATGGATGAGGCAGTCTGTCTGGCAGGAGATGATGAGCGATACATTCCTGATTTCGTATTGTATATAGGAGGGTCCATTGTCAGCAAACGGTTGAAGCATTTCTTGCGGAAGGCAAAAGAGACGTGGGCAGTGAACGAGACTGGTGAGGTAAACGATACATTCATGAATCTTACCCATGTCATCCAAGGCGATGGGAAAGTGCTTGCCGACCAGATTCGTTTTATGCTGGAGCAACAGCCACATCCCTTCGTTCAGCAATGGGATGAACTCTTGAAGAAAGTGCGTCAGCATGCAATTGC
>Ga0247609_10005842_pt1 | contig 11980 bp, 16 predicted proteins | sample 172DNAGHGlowgp2_FD_193487 | JGI IMG/M metagenome (GOLD analysis project Ga0247609, IMG submission 193487) | Sheep rumen microbial communities from Palmerston North, Manawatu-Wanganui, New Zealand - 1728 DNA GHGlow gp2 | ecosystem: Host-associated > Mammals > Digestive system > Stomach > Rumen ... | reverse complement strand
CATCATCAAACAGTTGAAAGACTTTGGCGCCAGCATCCGACAGATCAGTCGCCTGACGGGTGTCAGCTTCGGCATCATCCGCAAAATCCAACAAAGTGCACAATAGGGTCGGTTCCGCTGTGCACTCAACAAAATCACACATATGCCAGGGACCTGGTATTTTTTTTTAACTCAAAATAGAACCTCGCTCAGTTCTACTACATCAAACTCTTTCAGGTTGATATACGCGTCCATATCATCGTTTGTTTCGTCAAACTCATCGATAGCGGCATATACAGCATCCTTTGTGGGTTCGATGTGGCGACCGATATAGGCTCCGATACGCTCGGCTACCTCTTCAATAGTATCGTAATAGTTGTTCTCTGGTGGCATATCCAGTTCGAAGCGACTGGTAAAGAATCGTCTCTCCTTGTCGTTCGTCAGATAAGCGTCCCAACCATCGCCCTCAGCAGAGAAATATATCTCCAATTCTGGGTATACCTTCTGAATCAGTTGCAGCACCTCAAAAGGTGCCCGCCACGCTGTTTCAGTAAAGAAGAACAGCGACTTGCAATCCAGCTTCAAGTCGTCCCACGTACCTCGACAATACACATCGTGCCAGTCGGCTCCCAATCTCGTCACAAGGTTTCCCAACCATCGTTTGGAGTAATAAAATCCATTCTCCACCAATGATTTCTTTCTGTTCTGTAGTCGCAGCATCTTACCATACAGCGACCTCATCTGTCGTCTGTCGCCCACGATGCTGACAGACATAAACGCAGGGTTACTCATTTTTTTTCTGCGAAGGTAGAAGATCCAACTGAGAAAGCAAAATTATTTTGATCTATTTTGATCATTTTTGTTAACTTTTGATCTATTGCAGTTTTTCTCCTGTATTTGTGCTAATTTTGTAACTTGTATGAAGAAATACAGCATAGAAGTGTTGGAGGTGCTAAGCCGCATCGTTGAAGTGGAGGCCTCAGACGTAGAGGATGCCATTGAACGGGTGAGGCAGATGTATCGAAAATGCGAGATTGTGCTGGATGATTCTGACTACAAAGTGACAGAAATCAGCGCGAAAGGTGAAAAATCAGAGTGAGTGCTTGTAATTTTCAGAAGAATTAACTATCTTTGCACCGCTTTTGATACTCATCATTAGCGCAAATGACATCGTGGAAAATTAGATAGCAGTATCTAAATTCGAAGAGACTTTTAACGAAAACAGTCCACCAAACCGTTTCAATACAGAGAGTCTCAGGGAATGCGGATACGCCTATTTTGTATAGGCGTACCCCTTCCTTTCCTTCTCTCTGTATGGGCTTCTGTGGTGGACGGCCTTCGTTAAGAGTTGGAAAACGAAGGAGGTGCGCTTTCTTTTTGTCCACGCCTAAAGGCAAAAAGAACGATGAGTACAGAAGCGAAGCCCTTCTTGAAATGGGCTGGAGGCAAAGGACAACTCTTAACACAACTCGATGAACATCTGCCTGGCGAATTGCAAGGGCAGGAGTTTACTTATATCGAGCCATTCGTGGGTGGTGGAGCAATGCTTTTTCACATGCTCCGCAAGTTTTCCAATATCACTCACGCAGTAATCAACGACATCAATCCACATTTGGTTACAGCCTATCGCGTTATCAAGGAACAACCTGCGGAGTTGATACAGAGACTTTCTGCTTTAGAAACAGATTACTTTTCTCAGCCAGACGAAGAGGCAAAGAAGGAATACTTCCTTAACTCAAGGAACATCTTTAATGAGATGAGACTCGACGATGTAGATCGTACGAAATACCTAATGTTCCTGAACCGTACGTGCTTCAATGGTTTGTATCGTGTTAATGCCAAAGGTAAGTTCAATGTACCCTTTGGCCGAAATTTACATCCCACGATATGTAACACAGATACCATTCTTGCTGATAGTGAAGTCCTAAATCGAGTTGATGTGACAATACTTAATGGCGACTTCGAGCGTACAGCAGACAAAATGCTGGAAGGATTGAACTTTTTCTATTTCGACCCTCCTTACCGTCCACTGAATGCCACATCCAGTTTCAACTCGTATGCAAAAGAGGATTTCAATGACGACGAGCAGATACGCCTGCGAGATTTCTGCGCAAGACTCAATAATCTGCCAAACATAAAGTGGATGCTAAGTAATGCGGATTGTTCTGCCAAAAATCCAGAAGATACATTCTTTGAAGACATCTATACCGACTTTAAAATCCATCGCGTCTATGCCTCTCGTGCTATCAATGCCAACCCGAGTAAACGCGGAAAACTAACCGAACTATTGATTAAAAACTATGAATAAGGATTTCAATCTATTCATGTCTCAACTTCAAGAGACGAATCAGACATTAGATTTCTTCTGTGACTTCGACAAGATCTCACAGAATGTTGAGGATATTAAGCTCAGTCTTTGTATGCTGAACAGCCTCATTGGTTCTTCAGACATACGAAAGTCAGTAGAAACAATATGGAAACGCGATAAGTCCGCATTCAATGTGATGGATATACTAATCGCAGTTCGTAGCGAGGGCAAGAAAAAAGTCCTTGATAGTCTGGGGAATTGTGTTGTCCTTGATTCCTTGTTTGAGTCAGTTGATGGCGTTATGGAATTTCTCGATAATACAGGATTGACGGAGATATTCCAATCAAAGAAAATCAACGACCTTGTTGATTATGTCTTTGGCATAGAAACAGGACTGGATACGAATGCTCGCAAGAATCGAAGCGGACATGTAATGGAAGGGATGGTGGCACGTATCCTTGACAAGAACGGCATTCGATATCGTCAGGAGGTTTATTCAAGCGAATGGCCTAAGATAACGAAAGTCCTTGGCGATGATGAGAAACGTTTTGACTTTGTCATTGAGGCCAAAAACAAAACCTATCTGATAGAAGTAAATTTCTATAGTGGTGGCGGCAGCAAGTTAAACGAGGTAGCACGTTCTTATTCCGATATTGCTCCAAAGATTAACTCCGTTCCTGGTTTTGAGTTCGTTTGGATTACGGACGGCATCGGATGGAATAGCGCCAAGAATAAACTTCAGGAAGCGTATTCTATTATTCCAAGCGTATATAATCTCACAAACATTAGTTCATTTATTGAGGGTTTGAAAGGATGATTATACCTTATTATAAATCTCCCAACCACGACTTTAACCTGATATGTGGTGATACATTTGAGCTGCTGCCTCAGTTCAATTTCCAATTTGACATGATATTTGCCGACCCGCCATATTTCCTGTCAAGCGGTGGTATAAGTGTGCAAAGTGGTATGCGTGGATAAAGGCGACTGGGATAAGAGTATGTCTCAGGAAGATATCAATGCTTTCAATCTGAAGTGGCTGTCAATGTGCAGAGAGAAGCTAAAGGATAATGGCACCATATGGATTAGTGGCACATACCATAATATTTTCTCTGTCGCTAACTGTCTCACTCAGTTGGGCTATAAAATACTGAATGTGATAACGTGGGCCAAGACCAATCCGCCGCCCAATATCTCGTGCCGCTACTTCACCTATTCGACAGAGTTCATCATCTGGGCTCGCAAGAAGGAGAAGGTGGCTCACTACTACAACTACGACCTGATGAAGCACATCAATGACGATAAGCAGATGACGGACGTGTGGCGACTACCAGCCATTGCGCCTTGGGAGAAGTCGTGTGGCAAGCATCCTACGCAGAAACCTTTGGGATTGTTGAGTCGCATTATTTTGGCATCTACGCAAGCTGGTGCATGGGTACTCGATCCCTTTGCTGGTTCATCAACAACAGGTATTGCCGCAAACCTATTGGGACGTAAGTTCCTTGGCATAGAACGTGAAGAGGAGTTTGTTGCTATCAGCAAAGCCCGTCGTGAAGAGATTGAGAACGTCAAGACGTTTGCTACATACAAGAGGAAGATTCCAGACATTGTGAAGGCTGAGGACACGCAGACGGATTGCTTCCTTTGTTGTGAAGATATGCTAGAGATTCTTCCTTTCTTGGGAGAGGTTGAGGTGTAATATCTGACTGATTTTGTACCAATAATAGTACGCCTCTGGATTACCACGTCGAATCTTAGCCACCTCTTTGCTGATAATAGGACTGATGGTCATATCTTTCACGTCAGCGACATTGCCTGAATACTTCTCGATGGTGTTCAGCCCGTATTGGATGACAGTGGCCAGATAGGCCGCTTTTGCGGCATCGCTGATAGCCATATCAAGGGTGTACCGGCCAACGTAGATATGACTTTTCAGTTTGTCAACACCTTCTTTCAGCAATTCAAAGTCATTATTGGGATCTACCTTCCCTCGTGTGGCCAAAGCAAGTGCTGTATTCCTGATGTCGTCGTAAACGATACTGAGGTCTTCTCCCTTTCCACGATAGGATGACAACTCAACAACAGCTATAGACTTAAAGGTCTCTGCCGTTGTCGCAATGTCCTTGACGGCATCAAACAATCTACCTACGTCGTGTAGCTGCTTGGCAACGTTGATGGTAGAGTTATGGGCACCTTTATAATATGGTACACCACAGGTGTTAGGCGCAAAAGCGGTCAACTTATCACCCACCATGTCGGCTACAGAAGGCACTCGTATAATGGTCTCGCTACCCTCAGTCTTGATGAACGGATGTGACAGAGGTTTATCCTCGATTTTGTGATAGTGGTTATCCTCGTAGAGCACGTCAAGAAGCACAGAGTCCTCTATCTGGTCGGAATAGACCACCTCAAAGAATGATTTGTAGTGGCCCTTTGGTATATTGCCGTTTCTGTTCTCACGACGGATGACTTTGCAATCAGTAAATCCGTATTTATCGCAGTTCTGCAGATATTGCTCGATGTCAGTACCAGGGGGACAAAGCACATCGATGTCTATTGAAAGCCTACGCGCCTCGCTGCCAAGAATCAGAAGGAGGCTGGTTCCACCTTTAAATGTTAACGGACAGCCTTCTTTAACAAGCATTTCCAATAGTGAAAAGGCACGTATGACCTTTTCAACCAATTCTGGGTGTTTGAATTTATGTGATGAACAGACCTTGTCAATCCATTCCTTTTCAAAGCATTCTTTCTGTATCATTGTTCTTGATGGTTTCTAAATCCTTTAATATGGAGTCTTTCGCATTCCTGCGGTCGGCATATCTGAGCAGACGTGTCTGGTTGACATCATAATGGCTGATGGCTGTTCTGAGCATCTCCAGATTCTCATAGCCGTGCAAATAATAGAAGTCTGCATCTACTCTGGTATCAACAAGCAGTTTCTCGAGTGTAGGCACAGGCACTTTGCCGTCGAGGGCCAATGGAGCCTCTGTCACCAGTGGTTTCACGATGATGTTCTCTTTACCGAAATCAATGTATGTTGTCGCAATCTCCTTCGTTGGTGCCAGGAATATGTGCCCATTATACTTTGGAAGTAACATGTCGAAAACGCTTTGTATTGTATCTCGATTTGTCTCGACATAAATAGTATTGTTTGGCATCATGTCGTGCAACAAAGGTGTAATGACATTGGCACTAAATACACAAAAATCGGCAAAGGGATACTGCTCCGATAAAGAGCGGTATAAAGAGCGGACCTTGGTATTTGCTTTTACTAGAAAAGTATTTGCAGACTGTAACGTATAGACCCCACGACCTACTCTGCGCAACTTGCCATTCCTGCATAATTTGCCCAGATACCAGCTGAGCTTGGCTCTCTCAATGCCAGAAAGCAAATCTGCTGGTATGTCATCTACTGAGAATTGTTGCACCCCAGCTGCATAGTTCAGTATTTTGTCGCTGAGTCTTATCATTACAATACTTTTAAGATGGTGCAAATATAGTCACAAATTGGCAAATTTCCAAATATTTGCCGTTTTGTGACCAAATATTTAATGATTATTAGCAGACGAGGAAACAACTGAAATAGTTAATAAAGATCAAAAATGGATCCGTCTTGGATCCAACGATCGGTGGTGATCTACTTTTTTCGTATCTTTGCCAGCAATTATGAAAAAACAAGTAAAACTGACACACAAAGATGCCTGTAAAACAGCGTTGGAGGAACTTGGCGGTAGAGCCAGGTTAAAAGACATATATCCTCGTGTGATTCCGCTTGTTAAGTACAAACCAGGGAGTGATATCAAAGCCACACTTCGACGCCAACTTCAAACTACACCAAAACTTTTTCGTCGTGTAGAGGGCATGAAAGGCTGGTATGAATTGGTTTCATATCAAGAAGAGTTAGCCGCAAAAGATAAGAAAATTGCAGAACTAACAAATTCAAACATCACGAAAGATGGAATCATTAAGGCCTTTAGTAGTTTTGATTCTTTGACAGAGAGGCTTTTCGCAAAAAGTATAATGCAGTTGATGTTCTGTGGAAATACTGCTTGGGACAATGCATATAAAGAAATGAAGAAGGCCGGTTACTTCAAAGATGTGCAACCACAGATTATTCTTAATAATCCACAATTTGGTTCTCTTTATGAAATCAAAGGGAATAAAGAAGTAATAATAGGAAAGTAATATAATGAAAAGGAAAGAGGAAAACTTAGGCGTGACCTTTACTGGCTCTGTTACATTCAACGGCCCGATGTTTGACATTCACGACAATCAGCACGTGCATATTGGTGTGGAGGGTGTTGCGACGTCTTCAAAATCCCAGGGTGAAGTGAAGGAAATGAACCCTGAAATGTTGGCACGAGCTATTGAGAATTGTCAACAGTATTTCTGGGCTAATGCGTCGTATGCGGTGGTATTCTGCATCTGTCGTGATGAGTATAAAATGAAGAAGAGCAAGTCTGATTTTGAGACGATGATAGAAGATTTGCTTTACACAAGGAAACGCTCATATACCTGTCCGTCAGGAACCATTGCCAATGCTTTCAGTAATAATCGTATTTTTTATGAGAATGTCAGTGATTGGGAAAATTTCAACCCTCTGCCACGTATCATAAAACTGCGTGACGAACTGCGGAAAGCACTTAATTTTTAGGAAAAGTTATATACAAAGTTATATAAGTTATATAGATGTCTATAGGTTCTTTAGACATCTTTTTTTTGTCCCTACCTTTGCATCGTGATCAGTTAGGAACGGGTCTCGACAAACACCTAAGTACGCTGGTTCACACGAACATTATTTATTGATTAAAAAAATACAACGATGAAGCAGATTATCTACGAGACCAATCCGCAGGGAATCAGGGTGAAGAAGTGCTGCTGCGCATGCCGCTGGAAGGCATTGACAAGGGCTGTGAGCTTGCGTCGGTGCACAAGGACTGACAAGGACGTGGAACCGCTACACACCTGCCGATACTGGGAGATGAGCGAGACCATGAAACTGGCGGGCAAGTCGCAGGGAGTGGTCAGAGACAAGGACACGAAAGAGGTGGTTTTCTAAGAAACTTGATGATGTAAATGAAATAATCGGGTCGAAGGTGTGAGCGGGGAAAACGTAACCGGTGGAATTGAGCTCAAACTAAAATCTTCGCTTTCTCCTGATACTCACAACTGAAGACAAGATTATGAAAAAGATTAATCAGACATTGGTGACGCTGTCCGCACAGGTAGCCGTCACAGAGACAGAGAATGGTATGGATTACGTACAGGTGATGCCTGACAATCCGTGTGTAGGACTAGTGAAGCCGTTCTGCGGCTGGGGACGAGGGCAGATGTTGTCGAACGGTAGCTTCGACTTCATGCACCACCCACGTAAGCGGAAGAAGCCGGAGTTCAAGGAGGGGCACCTCAGCCTGTCGTTTGGCGATGACGGAATGGACCGTGTGGTTTTTGTATTGCCCAACGGTCAGCGCGATGAGCTTCGCAGTCTATTGCAGAAGGACGTCAAGAAATTGGTGGCTTACTTAAAGGAGAGGGGACTATGAGCGTTCACATGATTTACTATAAGGATGGGGTGAAGATGATGCGCCCCATCCTGAACAGAGAGGAGTATCTGAGCCAGAGGGATGGCGGCGAGCAGAAGTCGTTGCTGAAGGGCGTCCGCGAGGGCAAGGAGCAGCTGAAATCAAAGCTGGTGCAGATGAACTACTCGTGTCTGCCGAATGAGGACGGCACGCTGAAGGGCTCGAAGCGAATGAGTAGCAGCATAGGTATGGACATTGACCATATCGGTCAGGACGAGATGGAAGAGCTCTGCAGCCGTATTCTCGGCAAGAAGGACGAGCTGGGCCTGCTGATGCTGGAGAAGAGTGCTCGCGGACAGGGCTACCATCTGGCGTTCCGTCGTAAGCAGGAGCTGTCGCAAGAAGAGAACCTGCGATGGGCAAGCAACCTTCTGGGGGTAGAATACGATAAAGGTGCCAAAGACATTACGCGCGTGTTCTTCACCACCACCAACGACAACCTGCTGTTCTTGGACGACGAGGTGTTCAGCATTGAGGAAGCGGTGATGAAAAAGAACACGAATGGCACGAATCTGACGAATAAGACTTTACTGCATGTCGCTGAGGAACCTGCCAACATTACTCCCCAAGAAGTGGGCGAAGCAAGTGCTCAGTCGCTGGAGGCCTTTGACCTCTGTGTAGGACTGGCGGGACTAAAGGCTGACGCAATGGACGTCTGGGGTGTTCACAACTGGCATGCAAACCTGATGGCGGTGCTGTCGGTGGGTGTTGCCAAGCTGATGACCAGGGAACAGTTGAGGGCTGTTGTTGCCCACCGACTGCCGAACTACTCGCAGACGGAGGACTGTCAGAAACTCATCGACTACTTCTACGAGAAGTACGATGCCAACAAGGGGTTCATGAATACCGCCCTCAGAGAGATTAACGCCAAGGTACAGCAGAAGACATCAGAAAGCACGCAGAAGGCACCTTTGAGTACTGAACCACAAGATGCACTGTCGAGGATGTTTGCCAGCAACTTGCCTCCCGAAATGCCCTCGAAACTGCCACGACTGGTCAAGGAAGTGACGAAGAGCACACCGAAGTTGTATCAGGCAACGGTGGCTCAGGCAATGTTCCCTGCATTGGCCACATACCCGAAGCACCTGTCCTTTATGTATACAGACAATCAGGTGCGTGAACTGCGTATCAACTGTCTGATTATTGCAGGAACGGGTACGGGTAAGGATATCTGTACGAAACAGCCTCTGACGCATATCATTGCTGACATCAAGCAACGCGACGAGATGAACCGTGAGCGACTGAAGAAGTTTAACGAGGAATATAACAGTAAGGCCAACAACAAGCAGAAGCCACAGAGACCCGCAGACCTTGTGATACAGACCATCAAGTCGGACATTACCAAGGCTGCACTGGTACAACGCATGGAAGACGCCCAGGGCGCTCCGCTCTATGTCCGTCTGAACGAGTTGGAACAGTGGGATAAGGTGGAGGGCGCAACAGGTCGCAACAACCAGTTTACCGTCATGAAACAAAACGACGATGAAGAGAACGACTTCGGTAGTGACCGTGCCTCGACACAGAGCGTCATGGGTTCGGGAAGTCTGCACTTAAATTGGAATGCAAACACTACGGTTTCGAAGGCGCTGAAGTACTTTAGATATGTGGTGACAGACGGTCCGATTTCTCGACTCTGTCTGGCTACTATTCCCGACTGCGAGATAGGTTCAGATATACCCGTGTTCGGTAACTACGATGAGGCATACGACGAGTCACTGAAGCCATATATCGACAATCTGAAGACAGCGACGGGCGTGATAGTCTGTCAACAGGCCATGAGACTGGCCAGCAAGCTGAAGGCGGAATGTGCCGATTTTGCCCGTTTGTCGCAAGACACCGTGTTCGACAATCTGACACACCGTGCCCTCGTACATGCTTTCCGTAAGGCCTGTCTGCTCTATGCTGCCAACGGTATGAAGTGGGAGAAAAGTATTGAGGATTTCTGTCGATGGAGCCTGTTCTACGACCTCTATCTGAAGATGAAATTCTGGGGGGATAGTATTCGCTCGGCAGATAGTGATGTACAGATATCAAAGCGTGGCCCGGAGAGTCTGCTGGACTCGTTGCCAACCCAGTTTACACTGGAAGACGCAAAGCGTGTAAGACAACAGAAAGGCATGGATGCAGAGCGTGCCCGTAAGATGATATCGACATGGCAAAGTCGCTACTATGTGATTCAGATGTCAGATTTCAGTTTTAAAAAGCTGTCAGAGAGTGAAAGGGAAGAAATGAAAAAGGCTAAAAACAAGAGTTAAGAGTTATGTTACCAAGAGGAATCAGAAACAACAATCCACTGAATATCCGTCGTTCGAAGGATCAGTGGCTGGGAATGAAGAAGGAGCAGACGAACCCTTAGGCATCCCATCAGAGAGCCCTGCACGCTGGATAGCGCTGGGTGCAGCGATGGCCATTCAGGAGAACGGCATCACGTCGATAGACTGGTTCGCCATGCTGAAAGGTTGGGAGATGGCGAGAGGGTAACATGAGGACTCACGGGGACTTTACCCCGTGAGTCTTGTAGTGATTACTGCATATTTTTGCAATATTAGTGCACGGAAGATTGATTTTGCATAATTAATTGCATTTTCTTTTAGTTTAAGGCAAAAATATTTTGGTGGTTTCCCTACTAATTTGTACCTTTGCATCCCGAATTCGATAGTTAATGCATTAAACAAATACAAAATGGCAAAAATGAAAGGCGCCATTGTGGTGGATACTGAGCGTTGCAAAGGATGTCAATTGTGCATCATTGCTTGTCCTCAAAAGGTTATCGCACTGGCCAACAAAGTGAATCTGCATGGTTATCCGTATGTGGAGGCTGTCAACGAAGAGGCCTGCGTGGGTTGTGCTTCGTGTGGCATTGTCTGCCCAGACGGATGTATCACCGTGTATCGTAAAAAAGTGGAGGAGTAAGGTATGGAAAAGGAAGTTGTATTGATGAAAGGCAATGAGGCAATCGCCCATGCTGCTATTCGATGCGGATGCGACGGCTATTTCGGCTATCCTATTACTCCGCAGAGTGAAGTGATTGAGACGCTGGCTGAGCTGAAGCCTTGGGAGACCACTGGTATGCAGGTGGTACAGGCTGAGAGTGAGCTGGCTTCTATTTATATGGTATATGGTGCTGCCGGTGCCGGTAAGCGTGCCATGACATCTTCTTCGTCTCCTGGTATCGCTCTGATGCAGGAGGGTATCACCTATATGGCTGGTGCCGAGGTGCCTGGTGTGTTTGTGAACGTGCAGCGTGGCGGCCCTGGTCTGGGAACTATCCAGCCTTCGCAGGGTGACTATTTCCAGGCTACTCGTGGTGGTGGTAATGGTGACTACAAGGTCATCGTGCTGGCTCCGTCTTCAGTACAGGAGATGGCAGACTTCGTAGACCTGGCCTTCGAGTTGGCATTCAAATATCGTAACCCTGCCATGATTCTGAGCGATGGTGTCATCGGTCAGATGATGGAGAAGGTGGTGCTGCCTCCCTTTAAGCCCCGTCGTACGGACGAGGAGGTCATCAAGCAGTGTCCTTGGGCCTCGACTGGTAAACCCAAGAACCGCGAGCGCGTAGTGATTACCTCGCTGGAGCTGAAGCCTGAAATCATGGAGCAGCGTAACCTGGCTCTGCAGGAGAAGTATCGCAAGATTCAGGAGAACGAGGTGCGCTTCGAGGAGCAGCAGTTGGACGATGCTGAATATGCTATCGTAGCATTCGGTTCAGCTGCCCGTATCGCTGAGAAGAGTGTGGAGATTGCCCGCGAGCAGGGTATCAAGGTCGGTCTGTTCCGTCCTATCACGCTGTTCCCATTCCCTGAGAAGCAGATTGCTGAGCTGTCGAAGAAGGTGAAGGGTATCCTGGTTGCTGAGATCAACGCTGGTCAGATGGTACAGGATGTACGTCTGGCAGTGAACGGTGCCGTACCCGTAGAGCAGTTCGGTCGTCTGGGTGGTATCGTTCCCGATCCCGAGGAAATTGTTAACGCGTTGCTAAAATTGAAGAATTGAAAGATTGAAAAATTGAAGTAATGCTAAGTATGAAGAATTAAAAGATTGAAAATTTGAAGTGTAAGAACTTCAATTCTTCAATTCTTCAACTTTTAAATTTTAAAACAATGGATAG
>Ga0247609_10005840_pt1 | contig 11985 bp, 6 predicted proteins | sample 172DNAGHGlowgp2_FD_193487 | JGI IMG/M metagenome (GOLD analysis project Ga0247609, IMG submission 193487) | Sheep rumen microbial communities from Palmerston North, Manawatu-Wanganui, New Zealand - 1728 DNA GHGlow gp2 | ecosystem: Host-associated > Mammals > Digestive system > Stomach > Rumen ... | reverse complement strand
TGGCGCCGCCTGTTCCCGCTCTATGCCTACGATACTTCTGATGTACTGTCTTCGAGCTGGCCGGTGGCGCAGACTGTCGTGGAGGGCGAGTGGAAGGTGGACGGTGACGAGCGCATCGACCTGCCGCAGCTTATCTCGGGTTACTACCGCATCACGGCCACCACCCAGGGCGCCGAGCCCCTGGAGCATACCCTCTGCCTGACGCGCAAGGACGCTCGCCGCGTGCAGAGCGGCAGGCTTCTCTGGCATGACCTCGACAAGCGCCGTGCTGAGGTGGGGGAGAGGGTGACACTGCAGTTCGGCTCCGCTTTCGCGGGCACGCAGATATATTATATGCTACGCGTGGGCGAGGACGACCGCGTGTTCCGTCGCGTGGATTGCCGCGACGACGCCATCCATACCGAATACATCGACGTGGACAGCTCGATGCTCGGTGGCTTCAAGGTGGAGCTCTTCACCGTCCGCGAAGGCATCGTGGAGCAATGGAACGAGACCATCGAGGTGCCCTTCAGCCACAAGGAGCTGAATGTGAACATCAGCACCTTCCGTGACCGTCTGCTGCCCGGCGAGACCGAGGAGTGGACCATTCGAGTGGAAAGTGGAAAGAGTAAAGTGGAAAGTGGTTTGATTATGGCGATGTACGACGACGCGCTGAACAGCTACGGTGGCTCCGGCTGGGGCTTCTGGCCGTGGCAGCGCAACAGTTCGGCGTGGATGGACTACGATCGCATCGGGGACAATGACTATCCCGCCGACTGGCTGGTGCACGCCACCCGACCGGGCTACAGCGGCACCTACCCCATCGTGTGGACCCTCGTCGAGGCCTTGCCGTACTATAACCGCTGGCGTAGTGGCCGCATCATGTACAAGACCGCCGCAGCGCGCAACAACGCCGTCGTGGAACTGTCCGTGGAGGAGGACGATGCCGTAGTCGAAGAGGAGACGTTTTCCACTACGGCACGCGGCGAGAGTGGCATGGTGACCATACAAGCCTCGATGAGCGATGAGGAGGAGGAGATGGTGATTCAAACTGCCGAGGAGGAACCTGTCGCCGTAGGCGGAGTCGGCTACAGCGACGGCGGCGCGCAGCCCGAGGTGCAGGTGCGCACCAACCTCAATACGTTGGCCTTCTTCGCCGCCGACGTGCGCACCGACAGCACTGGCACTGCCACCTACCGCTTCACGGTGCCCGAACTGCTCACCCGATGGAATGTCAAAGGACTTGCATTCACCAAGGATCTCAAGATAGGCATCCTCGACAAGACGCTCGTCACCAGCAAGCCCCTGATGGTGCAGCCCAACATGCCGCGCTTCCTGCGCAGCGGCGACTCGCTGAGCCTGATGGCCAAGGTGGTGGTGGCGGAGCCGAAATCGGCTCCAGTTCCGGTGGAGGTGGCTTTCCTGATGACCGATGCCGCTACGGGCGACACACTGTGTCACCACACCGAACATGTGCTGGTGAAGGATGCGGCGCAGGTGATGTTCGACGTGGAGGTGCCGCAGGGGGTCTACGTGGTCATCTACAAGATAGTGGCTCGTGCCGAGGGCATGAGCGACGGCGAGCAAGGGCAGGTGCCGGTGGTCACCAACCGCCAGGCCGTCACCGTCAGCCAGGCCCTCTACATCAACGGGGCGGGGGAGAAGCACTTCGCCATGCCCGAGTGGCAGGCCGCCAGCACGAGCCGCGAGCCCCTGCTGGTGGCCGCCGAGGTGACCGGCAGCCCCCTGTGGTTGGCCGTCAAGGCGATGCCCTACCTCGGCGACCTGGAGAACCCCTCCGCTACCTACCTCGCCAGCCAGCTGCACATCAACACCCTCGGACGGGGAATCCTGAAGCGGCTGGATGTCCTGGGCAATCTGGAGAAGCAGGAGAAGCTCGGGGAGAACCGCGACAGCCGCCTGCGGATGAACGAGGACGTGAAGCAGACCCTGCTGCAGGCCACGCCGTGGGTGCGTGCCGCCCTGGCCGAGGAGGATCAGATGGCGGCCGTGAAGAACTACTTCGACACCGCGCGCCTCGACAAGCAACTGGCCGAGGTGGCCAAACAGCTGACCGAGCGGCAGAATGCCGACGGCGGCTGGAGCTGGATGCCCGAGGGTCGCAGCAGCCTGTGGGTGACGCAGCAGGTGCTGCAAAACTTGAGAGTGGAAAGTGAAAAGTGGAAAGTGGAGTCCGAAAAAGCATTGAAATACATCGACCGCGAGCAACAGGCACACTACGACCGCTATATCAAGCCCTACCTCAAGAAGGGTTACAAGTGGGAACCGACCAATATCGACTACCTTTACACCCGTTCGTTCTACGGCAAGGCAAAGACCGAGGCCTATCGCTTCTACTACGACAATGCCCTGAAGCACTATCGTAGCTATGAGAACCTCTATACCCAGGCCCAACTGGCCCTCATCTTCTTCCGCCACGGCGATCGCACGGAGGCCCTCGACCTGCTGCGCCGCTTGAAGGAGAAGTCGCTCACCAGCGACGAGATGGGCATGTATTGGCGCGACAACCGGAGTGGCTGGTGCTGGTACCAACGCCCCATCGAGACACAAGCCTTGCTGATACAGGCCTTCGCCGAGATCACCCCCGACGACCGGCAGACCATCGGCCAGATGCAGCAGTGGCTTTTGAAGCAGAAGCAGACCACCCACTGGGGCAACGACCGCGCCACGTCCCATGCCATCGAGGCGCTGACAGTGGAAAACGGAAAGTGGAAAGTGGAAAGTGAGTCCCAAGTGGATCTGACTGTATTCGGCGCTTCCTTGACGACTACGGCCACAGGCCTCGAAGGCTACCGACAGCAGCGCTGGACAGGCACCGCCCTCGACAGCCTGCGCGCACACCGCAGCAGTCACATCACCATCAGCAAACAGGATGACGGCATTGCTTGGGGTGCCGTCTACTACCAGTTCGCCGACGACATGGACAAGATTCCGTCGTCGGACATGGGTATAACTGTCCATCGCACCTACATCCACCACGGGCCACTCCATGTGGGCGACAAGGTCACGGTGCGTATTGACATCCAGTGCGACCGCACAATGGAGTACCTCGAACTCGTCGACGGACGCCCCTCCTGCGTAGAACCCCTCACTACACGGGCCGGATGGCGTTGGAGCGACGGACTGAACTACTACATCACCGTCAACCAGACTGACACCCGCTGCTACATAGAGCGGATAGAAAAGGGAAAATACCGGTTCGAATATGACGTATACGTCACCAACCCCGGCAACTTCCTCAGTGGACCGGTCACCATACAGTGCATGTATGCCCCCGAGTTTCGTGCTACAGCACCAGCCCAGAAAATGACGGTGGAATAGTCCAGGTTGGAACATTGTGGAAAAAAAACTTTTCATAGCCGTTGCGGGATGCAAAGTTTTTTGTATATTTGCAAATTCACAACAGCATTTGCTTTTTGGCAAAGGCGTTGTGTATTAAGTAATAATAGTATAATATGAGAGAAAGAAATATAACCCCATGCAAAGTGGATGTGTCGTCGGAGACAGGACGGCTGCGGGCCGTGCTGCTGCACAGACCAGGAGTGGAGATAGAACGCATGACACCACTCAACGCCGCACATGCCCTCTACAGTGACATTCTGAACAAGCCTATCGTTGACACTGAATACGCCAACTTCTGCGGTGTGCTGGAGAAATGGACCGACGTGTACTATGTTGAAGACATATTGGAAGAGCTACTGAAAGACAGCGATGTGCGCCGTCGGCTGGTGGAACTCAGCTGCGACATGGACGACTGCGAGGACGAGTTGTCGGAGCAGCTGCTACAGATGGACGACAAACAGCTGGCTGCAGCCCTGATAGAAGGCTACGAAGATCCCGAGTGGGACGGTGTGGACGACGAACGCTACCTGTTGAAACCGCTGTACAACCTCTTCTTCACCCGCGATGCCTCGAGCACCGTCTACAACAGGGTGCTCATCAACTCGATGAGCTTCGAGGTTCGTGAGCGCGAGACGCTGATCTACAAGGCTATCTTTGAGAAATTCTTCCAGGTGCCCACCCTGAACGCCATGGCTTGGAACCATGACGCCCGAACCGAAGGCGGCGACGTGCAGATTGCCTCGCCTGACCTGCTGTGTATTGGTCAGGGTATACGTACCAACACCCTCGGCATAAAGTATCTGGCGCAGACATTCGCCAGCGAGCGCCAGAAGTTCAACATACTGGTGCAGGAGTTGCCCAAGAGTCCCGAGTCGTTCATCCATCTCGACATGGTCTTCACCTTCCTTGGCAAGCACCAGTGCATGGCCTTCGAACCCATGCTGAAGAAGACGGGCCTTTTTGCCGGCAAGGACACCACGCTGATAACCATAGACGGAGGCAAGATAAGCTACACCAAGTTCCCCAACATAGTGAAGGGCCTGCAGCACCTGGGCTGGGACATAGAGCCCGTGATAGGCGGAGGGAGCGACCCGTGGGAGCAGCTGCGCGAGCAGTGGCACAGCGGAGCCAACTTCTTCGCACTGGGCGATGGCAAGGTCATGGGCTACCGCCGCAACACACATACCATAGACGCGCTTGACAAGGCCGGCTTTGCCGTGCTCAACGCCGAGGACATTGTGAGCGGGCGCGTGGACATGAACAGCTACGAGAAGTTCGTGGCCGCCTTCCCGGGCAGTGAGCTGCCCCGCGCAGGTGGCGGTGCCCGCTGCATGACGATGCCGATTTTGCGCGATTAGGACGCGGTGGAAACGACAGAGAGAAAGCAAACAAACCAACAAACAAAATAATGAAGCAATACCATCTAGCAAACAACATTATAGGTTGGGTCATTTGTGCCATAGCCTGTACTGTGTACATCATGACGGCGGAGGCTACGGCGTCGTGGTGGGACTGTGGTGAATATATCTCCACGGCCTTCAAACTGCAAGTGGGGCATCCCCCTGGAGCACCTACGTTCCAGTTGCTTGGACGTCTCTTCTCGATGTTCTCGAGTCCCGAGACAGCAGCCCATGCGGTCAACGTGATGTCGGCTGTATGCAGTGGATTTACCATCCTCTTCCTCTTCTGGGGCATTACGCTGCTCGGAAAGCACCTGCTGCCCGACCCCAAGAACCCGTCGCTCAAAGACTGGCGCACATGGGGAGTGTTTGCAGCCGGTGTGGTAGGTTCGTTAGCCTACACGTTCAGTGACACCTTCTGGTTCTCGGCCGTAGAGGGCGAGGTGTATGCCATGAGCAGTTTCTTCACCGCGTTGGTGTTCTGGGCGATACTGAAATGGGAGGAGCAGAGCGAGGATCCGCACGCCCTGAGGTGGCTGATACTCATATCGCTGCTGATAGGTGTGGCAATAGGTGTCCACCTGCTCAACCTGCTCACTGTGCCGGCCATATTCTATGTAGTGTACTTTAAGAAGTGGCCCAAGACGACCTGGAAGGGATTCCTCGTCACGGGTGTGCTTTCGGTCGTCACGCTTGGTGTGATACTGTGGGGTATCATCCCTGGTATTGTGAACGTAGACTCGGCGATTGACGTATTCTTTGTCAACACGCTGGGCCTTCCGTTCAACAGCGGAACCATCTTCTTCTTCACCCTGCTGGCTGTGCTGGTGGTGTGGGGACTGTGGTACACACAGAAGAAGCAGAAGCCGGTGTGGAATGCAGCAGTGTTGAGTTTCGCCATGCTGGTCATCGGCTACTCGACCTTCTTCGTGCTCGTTATCCGAGCCAATACCAACACGCCGCTCAACGAGAACGCCCCGAAGGATGCCGTCGCGATGCGTGCCTATCTGGGCCGTGAGCAGTACGGCGACACTCCGCTCTTCACCGGCCAGTTCTACACGGCCGGCAACCCTGTGAGCGCTAAGGAGGGGTACACCAAGTATGTGCGCGGAAAGAACGAGGAGGGCAAGGACCGCTATATCGTGGCCTCCCATGCACAGAAATTCGTGTACCGCGAGCAGCATACGGGCGTCTTCCCGCGAATGTGGAGCAACGACAGCAAACGCGACCATCCGCGTTTCTATGAATACTGGGCCGGAAAGGTCTATGGCGACCAGAAACCGTCGGGAGGCCAGAACCTCAAGTTCTTCAACCGCTACCAGCTGGGTTGGATGTACTGGCGCTACTTCATGTGGAACTTTGCAGGACGCCAGAATGACGAGCAGGGCCACTACTTCAACGATGACGGCACGCGCGATTACCTGCGTGGCAACTGGATAAGCGGCATCAAGTTCATCGACGAGGCTCGCCTCGGACCCCAGGACAACCTGCCCGAAGCCATGGAGAACAACAAAGCCCGCAACAAATACTACATGCTGCCGCTGCTGCTGGGTATCATAGGTCTGGTGTACCACATACGCAAGCACCCCAAGGACGCGTTCGTTGTGTTCATTATGTTCTTCATGACCGGTCTGGCCATTGCCATCTACCTGAACATGCCGCCCAAGCAGCCGCGCGAGCGTGACTATGCTTTTGTGGGTTCGTTCAGTTTCTATGCCATCTGGATAGGATTGGGTGTGATGGCGCTGGCAGAGTGGATAAGCAAGTGCTTCAAGAAGAACGAAGAGAAGGCGTACAAGGTGGTGCTGCCGGTTGTCTTTGTGGCCAGTATGGCCGGTGTGCCGTGCCTGATGGCCGCCGAGAACTGGGACGACCACGACCGCTCGGAGAAGTACGCTGCCCGCGACTTTGCGCAGAACTATCTGAAGAGTGTGGGCAAGAACGGAGTCCTGATAACCTTCGGCGACAACGACACCTTCCCCCTGTGGTATGCCCAAGAGGTGGAAGGCACCCGTACGGACGTCCGCATACTAAACTACACCCTGTCGGGAATGCACTGGTATGTGGAGCAGCTGTACAACAAACTCTATGATAGCGACGCCCTGCCGTTTACGCTGCCCAAGAGCTACTATGGGCTGGGGAACGATATGTTCTCGGTGGTTGACCGCTCGGCCGACTATCTGGAGGTGACCGACGTGCTGGGCATGCTGCGCGACTACCCGGACCGCTTCACCATCCGCGACCCGCGCGGCGGCGAAAGCGTCATGTACATCCCCACAAAACGCTTCAAGATTACGCTTGACATACCGGCGCTTGTCGAGGCGGGTGTCATACCGGCCGAGATAGCCCCGATGGTCAATCCCGAGATACGGTGGGAAATCAACAAGCAGGTCCTCTACCGTCACGAGATGATGATGCTCGATATCATAGGAACCAACAAGTTCATGCGTGACATAAACATCATGAACCCCGGTTATATCCGAGACGTCTTCACGCCGGTATACAGCTACTCGATACAGGACGGTATGAACTACAAGCTGATACCCTATCCGCGTCAGGCCGACCGCTATACGCCCGGCACGGCCGACTACTTCCTCAACGGAGTGGACGGCGAGCCGCTGAAGTGGGGCAACCTCAACAGCGATATCTATGTCGACCCGATCAGTCTGAACATGGGTACGGTGCAACGGCAGTCGCTGATATTGATAGCCAACGACGAGTTGCAGAAAGGCAATGTCGACAAGGCACGCCGCCTGCTCGACCAGAGTCAGGAGTTCTTCCCGTCGCCCAACTATCCCATCGACGTCTATGCGGTCTATGTGGCCACCGGCAACACCCGTGTCGATGTGGTGGAACTCTTCAACAAGGTCTATGGTCCGGACAAAGCCCGTGAGCTGTGGGAAGCCTGCTTCAAGTACTACGACGAGGAGATTGCCTACTTGTCGCAGTTCAAGGGAGAGAAGGCAGCCGGTGTGCGTGGCATACTGCAGGGCGACCTGCAATATATGACGCTCTTGGCAGACCAGGCCAGCCATGTGTTGAACTCGCCCGAGCTTGCGAAGCAATGCAACGACATACTCGGCCGATTCAATACGATGCTTTACAACTAAACGACTGTGATACCGAAGAGGAAGAAATACACGGTCACTCTCAACGAGTGCGAGATGCGCAGGCTTACGGTCTATGCCGCCGAGAGCGGCATGGACCGGCCGGCAGCGCTGATGAAGCTGCTGCGCCAGTCGCTGCGCCAGGTGTCGGCCACGAGCGGTGTGCATGTAGCCGACGAGAACCAGCTCCGCCTCTTCGATTCGGTACAGATAGACATTTTCAACAATGCTGTCAAGACAAAAAACGATGATTAGGAGAATGACAAAACTGAAGGGGCTGCTGATGGCTGTCGCCATGTTGGTGGTCCCGGTGGTGGCGAGCGCGCAAGAGGCCGAGGAGGCCTTCAACCCGGGCTCGATGATTATAGGCCATGTGACCGATGCCCACTCGTGGCACATATTAGACTATAAGTCTTCCGACGGGGCCGAGCACGCTGTGGCCATCCCCCTGCCGGTGATACTGTGGAACGACGGGCACCTCGACGTCTTCATGTCGTCGCGTTTCCACCACGGCCACGCCGACTACAAAGGCTACCGGCTTGTGGGCGGCGGAGCCGAGAAGGAAGAGATAGTGTGTGTGGACGAGGCCGGCAACCTCACGGGAGCCAAGCCCCTCGACTTCTCGGTCACCAAGACTTCCGCGGCTATCATTATAGCGGCGATACTGCTGATAGTCATCGTCTTCGCGGCCCGTGCCGGATATAAGAAAAGACCCGGACAGGCGCCGAAAGGTGTGCAGAGCCTTGTGGAGTTGCTCGTCGTCTTTGTGCGCGACAGCATAGCCAAGCCGATGATAGGCGAGGCCAAATACCAGCGTTATCTGCCCTATCTGCTTACGCTTTTCTTCTTCATCTTCCTCTGCAACATACTCGGACTGATACCGTTCTTCCCGGCGGGGGCCAATATCACCGGCAACATCGCAGTGACGGCAATTCTCGCCGTAATCACCTTCTTCATTACCAATATCAGCGGCAACAAGCACTATTGGATAGACATCTTCAACACCCCCGGCGTGCCGGCGTGGCTTAAGATATTCCCGTTGATGCCGGTGGTGGAGCTGGTGGGTGTCTTCACGAAGCCCATAGTCCTCATGATCCGACTCTTCGCCAACATGACGGCCGGACATATCGTTATACTGGGCTTCATAGTCATCATCTTCATCCTCAGCAATCTCTTCGGCACAGCCGTCGGGGGAGCCGTCTCGGTTGTGAGTGTGTTCTTCAGCGTCTTCATTTCGCTGCTGGAGTGCCTGGTGGCCTATATCCAGGCGTTCGTGTTCACCATGCTTACGGCCCTCTACATAGGCATGGCCGTCAGCGAGCCGCATCATGCGTAAGGTTTAAGGTTTAGGGTTTAAGGTTTAAGGATTAAGGATTAAGGTTTAAGGTTTAAGGTTTAGGGTTTAAGGTTTAAGGATTAAGGATTAAGGTTTAAGGTTTAGGGTTTAGGGTTTAAGGATTAAAGATTAAAGTATAAAGTGGCTGACGCAGTTGATAAGACAACAACGTTCTCTTTTGAAAGGTTAGAGGCTTACATACATGCCAGGACCCTTGTGAAAGAGATATACAGACTGCAAGGACGTTTCCCGAAAGAGGAAAGATATGCACTTGGAGATCAAGTGCGTCGTGCCGCTGCCTCTATAACCGCAAACATTGCAGAAGGGTGTGGACGAAGTTCTAATAAAGAAAAAGTACGATTTATCGAGATTGCTTTTGGCTCCTTAACGGAAGCATTTAGTGAGTTGCAAATAGCACAGGATTTACAATACATAACTGAAGACGAATTTGACGAACTTAGGCCCTATTTTTCCCAGGTTGCCAGGATGATGTCGGGCCTCCGTAAATCTTTATCAACCGAAACATCTTAAATATAAAATCGTAAACTATAAACCTTACATATCCATGAAAAGTATTAAAGACATCAACTTTGCCGGCAAGAAGGTCTTGCTGCGTGTGGACTTTAATGTCCCGATGAACGATAAGAAAGAAATCACGGATGATACGCGTATGCGCGAGTCGCTGCCCACCATCGAGAAGCTTATGCGCGACGGTGCTGCCGTGATTATCATGGCCCACTTCGGTCGTCCCAAGAAAGGCGGCTACGAGGAGGAGTTCACGCTGGCTCCCGTGGCCAAACACCTGGAGACCATGATTGACCGTCCGGTGCGCTTCACCCATGAGCTGCTCGGCAGCGGCAAGCCGGAGCAGATGGCCAAGGAGCTGAAAGGCGGCGAGGTGATGCTGCTGGAGAACATACGTTTCTATCCCGGCGAGACCAAGGGCGACGAGGAGCTGGCCCGTCAGCTGGCTGCCTTGGGCGACTGCTACATCAACGACGCCTTCGGTGCCGCCCACCGCGAGCACTCGTCGACGGCCGTGATAGCCAAGTTCTTCCCCAACGACAAGTACTTCGGCTTCCTGATGGAGAACGAGGTGCGCAATCTGGAGAAGCTGATGCACGACGCCCCGCGCCCCTTCACGGCCATCATCGGCGGTTCGAAGGTGAGCAGCAAGATAGGCATCCTGGAGAACCTGCTCGACAAGGTGGACAACATGATTATCATCGGCGGTATGCGCTACACCTTCACCAAAGCCCTTGGCGGCAAGATAGGCAACTCGATTTGCGAGGACGACAAGATGGACCTCGCCCGCGAGCTGATGCGCCGCATGGACGAGAAGGGTGTGAAGTACTACCTGCCCGTGGACAGTGTGATCGGCGACAAGTTCGGCAACGATGCCAACACGCAGATTGTCGCCAGCGGCGAGGTGCCCGACGGCTGGGAGAGCATGGACTGCGGTCCCGAGAGCTGCAAGGCCATCCGCGACATCATCATGCAGAGCAAGACAATACTGTGGAACGGCCCTGCCGGCGTCTTCGAGCTGGAGACCTTCGCCAAGGGTACCAACGACATTGCCCGCAGTGTGGCCGACGCCTGCAAGCAGGGCTGCTTTGCCGCTGTGGGCGGTGGCGACTCGGTGGCCGCCGTGAAGCAGATGGGCCTGGCCGACCAGATGAGCTACGTCTCCACCGGCGGCGGCGCCATGCTTGAGTATCTCGAAGGGAAGGTGCTCCCCGGCATCAAGGCCATACAGGAATAGCCTACGGCCGAATGCCTCTGAATATAGAGGCTAAATGAAAAAAGAGGCTTGCGTCGATGGGTGCAAGCCTCTTTGTTTTTAATAGCGCGGGAAATATCTCTCGTTGCTTTTTTGCCGTAAGGGGAAGTCGATTTCAGAGAATCGTTTTCATTGCGTCGTCCAACCCAATGATGTCCACTTTTGGGAACTCCACGTCGCGGAGTGCGTCATAGTGGCGGTCTTTGGTGACAATGTATTTGGCCTGTGTCGCTACGGCTCAATATATTTCTCATTGCAAATGATACGCACTTTTTCTCACATGGCGAAATCTTTTTTTGCCGTATGGAAAAAAGTGCGTATCTTTGCATCCGATTTCACAAAGAAATCACGAAGCGTTATATCTTCGTCTTGCTAATGGAAACCTGAGAAATTTTCATGTGGAGCAAGGGAGTATGACGGCTTTGCGCGTATTAGCGTGGGCTGTTGTCTGTTTCTCCTCCACAAGGTAATTCTCAGGACCTCCATTAGAAGAAGTGGTATACGGCACCACGCTTCTTGTTATTGTATGGCTCGACGGGGTGCGGGAGAGCATGGACTAAAAAAAACACAACATGTTCAAACTAATCAAAAAACTGACCGCGCTGTTCTTTGTGGCAGCCACAATGTTCACATTTTCGTCCTGCAACAAGGACGACAACAACGACGACAACCCCTCCAGCGGCGGTGGCGGCAGCTCCGCCAACTACCCCGAGTCCGTTTCCGAGACCAAATGGAGCTGGGGTAGTCAAACAGGTTCGGAAGATATAAATGGTTATAACATGGTAATAGTCACTTTTTCGCAAACGGGAAATTTGACTTATGTCACCATGCAAAGACTTGACTACTCGTCCAATCTTTATCGGGGAACCTACACTTATTCTTCGGGAAATGGAACAATGGCGTTAGAGAACCCAGATACGCATGAGCCTGCTAGTGCCACATTCTCCATCAACGGCAATACGTTGACATTAAAGATGAACGGTGCCTCCTACCCACTCGCCAAGCAGTAATCCCTTCAGA
>Ga0247609_10005839_pt1 | contig 11990 bp, 10 predicted proteins | sample 172DNAGHGlowgp2_FD_193487 | JGI IMG/M metagenome (GOLD analysis project Ga0247609, IMG submission 193487) | Sheep rumen microbial communities from Palmerston North, Manawatu-Wanganui, New Zealand - 1728 DNA GHGlow gp2 | ecosystem: Host-associated > Mammals > Digestive system > Stomach > Rumen ... | reverse complement strand
CGACTCTACAGACTATCGCTACGGATGAGGTGGAATCGAGTGCGGGGTCGATTGCACAAGTGCGTGAGTGCGCTTCGAGCCTGCTGCGTTTTGCCAAGACAAGCGGCGTGCCGGTTATTCTCATCGGGCATATCACCAAAGAAGGGACCTTGGCGGGACCGAAAATCTTGGAACATATTGTAGATACGGTCATACAGTTTGAAGGCGACCAGCACTATATGTACCGTATCCTGCGCTCTATTAAGAACCGCTTCGGCTCTACTTCAGAACTGGGTATCTACGAGATGCAGCAGACGGGTCTGCGTCAGGTAAGCAACCCCTCCGAACTGTTGCTCACGCAAGACCATGAAGGCCTTTCTGGCATCGCCATCAGCTCTGCTATTGAGGGCGTAAGACCTTTCTTAGTGGAAACACAGGCACTCGTGAGCAGTGCAGCCTACGGCACCCCACAACGCCAGGCAACGGGTTTTGACCAGCGACGACTGAACATGTTGCTGGCTGTTTTAGAGAAAAGGGTGGGCTTCAAACTGATGCAGAAGGACGTATTCCTGAATATCGCGGGTGGCTTGCGAGTTACCGATTTAGCAATGGACCTAAGTGTCATTGCCGCCGTTCTGTCGAGCAATGTCGACACACCTATCGAGGCTGGTTGGTGCATGTGTGGGGAGGTAGGACTGAGTGGAGAGGTGCGTCCTGTCAACCGTATCGAACAGCGAATAGCTGAAGCTGAAAAGCTAGGTTTCCAGCACATCATTGTTCCGCGCTACAACACGCAGGGGGGCAATGCAAAAAAATATAACATTCAGATACATCCCGTGAAGAAGGTGGAAGAAGCCCTTCGCGCCCTCTTCGGATAGACACTTAAAACCACGAGCTTAATGCCGATAGCGTATCTCGCGCAGGCCATGCCTTCCCATGAAACGACTCTTGTCCACATCACCCGTTACTCCGTTGATACGCCCACGCCCCGTGTATTGCCAAAGGCAGATGTCACGGTCGTCGGCCAGTACAGGTTCCTCATCGGTGTACATCGCTATCATCAGCCGATAATCGTCTATTTTTCCTAAAAGATATTTGTTATAGAAATTGCGCCCCGTATAGATGAGCGGCTTCTGATGATAGGCTTCCTCCATCATCTGCAAAAACTTAAACAGAGAGTCGCAAAACTGCTCTTCGCCCATGCCGCCCGTGGTTTCCACGTCAAGCATCGGTATGAGGTCTTGTTCGCCAGGCAAGCACTGCGTCTTGAAGTTTTCCAATTGCCGCTGAAGGTCTGTCTTAGGACGGAAAAAATGATACGAACCCACCTTCAACCCATGACGATGTGCTAGAAAAATATTGCGCTCGTAGCGGTCATCTATGCGGTCAGCACCCTCAGTTGCTTTAAGATAGACATAGGCCATACGGGTATTTTCACCAACAGCATCCCAGAACACATCGCCTTGATAATGGCTCAAGTCGATACCATGCACGTGCTCACAAGAGTCTTCACACTGGTAATAGGGGTTCTCATGGATAGTGGGTTTATGGGTTACCCTATATGGCTTGGTTTTCTTCTTGGATACCACTTTGTGAGTTCTTGCCTTGGATCTACGCCTCGAAGGAGATTGTCTTGCATCTGCACTGACAGCCACAAAGGCCAGTATAAGGGTCAAAAGAATTGTAATGCGCTTCATGTTTTTGGTTTTGGATGCGCAAATTTACAAAATAATCACAAGACAAACAAACAGATTTTGAAAGATTAACAACTTTATTTTCATTTTTTTTGTATCTTTGTCGGCAAAAACCAGCAGAGATGAAAAAGCTATTATTTTTTTTATCTATTCTGCCTCTTCTCATTTCATGCAACAAAGAGAAAGAAGATGAGCAGGAACAACGACAATACCACCTGAACCGCACCGTACTTGTGTATATTTCCGGGGAAAACAACCTTTCTCCCTTCATCTACGACGACGAGCTCAGCGAGCTGCGCCAAGGCTCGCAAAATATTGGCGCCAATGCATTGGTACTCTACGTCGATGATGCCAGTCAAAGCCATACCCCATATATCATTCGGCTCAAAGACGGGCTTACGGAAGACTCTGTGGCCCTGCCTTCAGACCCAATTTCGTCTACTTCCGAAACGATGAGCTTCGTTCTCAATTATGTAGCCACCCACTACCCTGCCGATGACTACGGCTTAGTACTCTGGGGACACGCCTCTGGATGGGCGTTTGAAGATTCTATTGCAGCCAGTCGCCCGAACAGGGCCTATGGGTTAGATAACGGTAAGAACATACAGAGTTTGCATGGTAAATGGATGAACATGCCCACCCTTGCCCAAACACTCATCCAGTGGGGCAAGCCCCTCCGCTTCATCTTTGCCGACTGCTGTCAGTTCCAGTGTGTGGAAAGTGCTTACGAGTTGCGAAATACGACCGATTATATCATCGGTTCCCCCGCTGAGATTCCGGGTGAAGGAGCACCATATCATACACTAACAAAGAGCCTTTTCGACTGCAGTGAGACATTCTACAAGGGCATTGTCGACCGCTATTTCGAACAACAGATAGACGGACTCCGCGTGCCGCTCTCTGTCATTAAAACCAGTTCCTTGGAGTCCTTGGCGAAAGCTACCAACAAAGCACTGAAGGCTATTGACAACATAGGAACAAACCCTGACCTGCAAGGATTGATATACTATAGGGGAAACATTAAGCAAGAAAGGCAAAACGTGATGTACGACATGAACGATTTCATGCTGCGCTACGCTCCCGAGGATATCTATAAGCAATGGAAGACATGTCTCGACTCTACTGTGGTCTACAAAACTTTTACACCTTCGTGGATGACCAATGGTCACGTTTTCTTCCCAAATTTCACAATGACGGAGGAACGCTATGGAGGCATCAGTATGTTTATACCGCAAGAACGTCCACAGAGCCGTTACTTACCTTACAAAGACAACGGTATAGACTTCGACGGTTATAACAAAGACATACGAAAAACTGCTTGGTATTGGGCGGCTGCACTCAACGAGCTGGGGTGGTAATGACCACCTTGATGCGCGAAATACGATGACCGTCAAGAGCTACAATCTCAAACTTGAAATTACCGTATTCCAATTTCTCATGCTGCTTGGGAAAGTCACCCTTCAATTCCAACATCAGCCCTGCCAAAGTGTCGGCCTCGCCCTGAACATCGTCAAACACATCGTCATCGAGATCGAGTATCTTAAAGAAATCGCTCAGTAGAGTCTTGCCTTCAAACACATAGGTATTGGCATTCACACGTACATAAGATTTCTCTTCCTCATCATACTCATCGTTGATTTCGCCCACAATCTCTTCCAGAATATCTTCCAACGTGACGATGCCGCTCGTACCTCCAAATTCATCTACGACAATGGCGATATGCACCTTGTTTTCCTGAAAATCGCGCAGCAAGTCATCAATCTTCTTCGTCTCAGGAACAAAATAGGGAGGGCGGATGAGCGATTGCCAGCGAAAGGTGGCGGGTTTCGAAAGATGGGGCAGCAAGTCCTTAATATACAGGATACCGCGTATATTATCCATCGAATCCTGAAAGACCGGAATGCGCGAATAATTATTATCCACAATGCATTTCAACACCTCAGGAAAAGGGGAGCGGAAGTCAAGAGCCACAACATCCTGACGGCTTGTCAGCACTTCCTTGGCCGTCTCGTCACCGAAACGCACGATGCCTTCCAGCATATTTTGCTCGGCCTTGATATCTTCCTTGTCGGTCAGTTCCAAAGCCTGTTCAAGATCATCCACACTAAGTACATGGTTCTCTTTCTGCACAACCTTCTCTGCCAGAGCACCTGTGCTGATGAGAATTCCTGCCAGGGGGCGGAACACCTTTTCCAGACCAACAATACTCGATGCAAACGTTCTACACACCTGCAGTGAATGACGAGCACAATACACCTTGGGCATAATTTCACCGAAGAGAAGAAGAAGAAATGTAAGTAGCACTGTAATCACAACAAACTCAACCCAATAGGCTTGTCCGAAATAGATGAAGTGGGCAAAGAAATAATTACAGAGCATAATAATGGTCACATTCACCAGATTGTTTGTGATGAGTATGGTGGCCAACGTTCGTTCTGAGTCTTCACGCAATCGTTGTATAAGACCGTCCACCTTGTGTTTCTCCTCATCAAGTTCATTCAAGTCGTTGGGTGAGAGTGAGAAGAATGCAATTTCAGACCCAGATGCAAAGCCCGACACAAAAAGCAACAGGCAGGCAGTGATGCCTGCCATAATGGCTCCTAATGAGGGTTGTAGAATCTCTACTTCATCAAATATTTGCTGGAGATAGTCCATTTTCCGATAGTATTAGATTGGTGGCTCAGAGTCCAGTTCCTAAAATGGAAGTTCTCCGCTAGAAGAACTGTCTTCCTGCTGTTGTACAGGTTCTACAGATACAGGAGGCTGCGATTGGGATTTCGGTGTAAGCAGTTCCAAATTGTCGCACCATATCTCAGTATAATACTGCCGCTTACCCTTCTTATCGTCATAAGAGGCATAGTGAATGCGCCCTTCTACATAGATTTTATCACCTTTATGAACAAAACGTTCCACAATCTCAGCCTGACGCCGCCAGAAAATGACGCTATGCCACTCCGTACGATCAGGAACTTGAGTGCCGTTCTGTAGGGTATAGCCGCGCTCGGTAGTAGCTAGTGCAATACGTGCCACCGCCTGTCCTTGATCCACATAGCGCACCTCCGGGTCACGCCCCACATTGCCAATCAGCATCACCTTATTCATGTTAATTTTTTCTTAATTCTAATTCACTGAGCTGCACCAAGATAACAGAAATGATAATTCTTGCCTTTGGGTGAAGGAAACTGGCTGCGCTCATCAACTCGCTGACGCAGATGGTCTACTATACGGTTGTAGCAGTCAATGCCAGAATGAGCTTTCACACGGGCCACAAAATGAGTATCGCGATACTGGAACTTACTAGTACCTGGAACCAGTTGCACTCGCTTGAAATCCATTGTACCCTCGTACCAACCATCGCGCTCCTCGTTAAGTTTCATAATAGCAGGAGAGGCCACACGTTCCTTTTCACCAACCATGGGATTACCTCTTACGGCACGCTTCTCCTTGAAGTCGACCATCGTAGCAGCATCAGTCTTAATGATAATGAAATACACACGCGGACGTATTTTGTAACGCTTGGGATAGAACACATCGCTCGCGGCATAGTCGCGGATGTCAGCTTCCAAAACAGGATTCATAGCTATTTCATCAATACCCTTGAGATAATCAATTGCCTCGTCAACCGACGTAGCGAGCGTTTCCCTGTCAAAATACCTTAAATATAGATTCATGTTTTTAATGTTTTTTCCTTTTATTATTAAATGCTTAATTCCTTATGCACCTTGCATTAAGAATTAAGCATTCCAAAAAGAGCGGAAAACGGGACTCGGACCCGCGACCCCAACCTTGGCAAGGTTGTGCTCTACCAACTGAGCTATTTCCGCAATAAAAATGTGAAGAGGAGGAGACTCGAACTCCCACGTCGCAATTGACACTACCCCCTCAAAGTAGCGCGTCTACCAATTCCGCCACCTCTCCAACATGAAGAGGACACAGAATCCTCCACAACACATGTCTTGAAAAAAGAGTGCCCAGAACAGGACTCGAACCTGCACGCCTCGCGGCACACGCACCTGAAACGTGCGCGTCTACCAATTCCGCCACCTGGGCATTTTACGAAAAGACCCAACGTCCTAACGCTCTCTTTTGTTCAAAATGTCTGAGCGGAAAACGGGACTCGGACCCGCGACCCCAACCTTGGCAAGGTTGTGCTCTACCAACTGAGCTATTTCCGCATTCTCATCGTTGTCACGATGTGCATCTCTCTCGATTGCGGGTGCAAAGGTACTATTTTTTTTTGAACCACCAAAACTTTTCAATCTTTTTTTCAAAAAAATTCGTTTTCTGACCCCAAAACGACAAAAAAGACTTCCACATCAAACAATCTTAAACCTCACGCGGAATGAACGCTCATGCTCATCCCAGTTGGTACCCAACAATTCGAAACGTCCTATCTGACCAGTACTTCTCACGTGGCGTCCAATGCATGGACAGACATCGTAGTCGCCTATGCGAACCAGCCGCACCACCTCACCGGCATCTGCGGGCAAACGACTGAGCGACACGCTATCAGGCAAATGATCACGGTCGACAAACTCAAACGTAACAGGCAGGTCATCTTCTATCAGCTGCTGCATTCGTCGCTCTATTTCGCGCTCATCCTGCTTCGTAGGTTTATGGTCGAGGTGAAAACTCATCTTGCTTTTTTTCCGCTCCACATGTGCATTGTACGATCGCTCGCAACCAAAGAGCCGTATCATCGTCTGGTTGAGCAGATGCTCTGCCGTGTGAGCAGGGGGAAACGCCACCTCTCTCTCCTCCAAAGCTTCATTGTTGTTCATCATTTCTTCTGTCATTAATGTTTATTTGCCGGAAAGGTTACGAAAGGACAAAGACTCTTCGGTCACCACTCTTCACGCGCTCCCTCATACCCGCTACAGCCTTCTTGACCATCTCGGAATGACCATCTGTATCGGTCTCGTCTAATGTCAGGGTACAAAGTTCCATTTGTCCCGCCTCACGATAGAGTTCAGCCTTGAAGACAATACTGCCCGGATCTCTCCATTCGCGACTGGCGATGAGGTCGAGGATGACGGCATCTATATACTGCTGCTCCTCTGCAGAAGGATCATCCGTTTCACAACTTCGATAAAATCGGTCGTTGAAGGCCTGCACGAGCCATATCCTCATGGAAGAGAGAAGGGGTTCCTGCAGTTCATCGTCCAAGAACTGGGCGTAGGCCTCTTTCCATTCCTCATAGCTCATCCGTCCGTCATCAAAGGAGTAGTTGTCGGAACTGCGTTTCGAGGCTTCACTGCGGAAATAATACATGCCGCACTCCGGGCACTTCAGTACAGGAGAGACATAAGGCAGCATCGGTGCTACACACCTGTTATCCGACCAGAACTTTGCTCCGAAAGTATTGCCCGAAGAGAGTTCCATCACTTCGCGTTCCGCCTGACAATAGGGGCAACTGAGAATTTTTCCATACGATAATGTCATATGCTAAAACAATGAGTCTTAAAATTTATACACCACACCGAAGCGGGGAGGTATTGAGAGGGGCAGTTGTCCATCCCGGCGCAACGACAAAGAGACCTTGGAATCAGTGAGTAATTCCTTGGCACTATAGGTTTCCTCCACGAGGTCGAGATAGTCGAAGGCATGGGCGGGAAGCATCAGTTTCATCTCTACAGGCACATCATCGAAGTTGACCACCACAAGTAGCGTTTCCTTACCGGCATGCCGCAGGAAAGCATACTGCCGACAATATTGCCCGTTGACATACATCAGATCAAACATCAGTCCTTCAGTCACAGCCTTTTCTTTGCGGGCTATAGAAAACACCTTATTATAAATATCAGGGAGCAGAGAGAGTTGTACATCTAACGACCAGTAGTCGAAGATGGTAGTGCGCCCGTCGCACCCACTGAAGCCTTCTGCGTCCATACCGCGTTCGCCCCACTCCTGTCCTGCATAGAACATAAATGGATTCTGCTGCATCAACACGTTGGCAATAAGGGCTGGAACAGCCTTCAGTCCGTCACCAGCGAAGAAATCGCTTGCTATGCGCTGCTCGTCGTGATTTTCTAAAAAATAGAGCATGTGGTCGCGTATGTCATCGGTCTGCTGCCATGCCCAGGTAATAGCATCTGTATTACGGCGATGGCAGATGACATCACGCATAGCATCGTACATGCCCACCTTATCGTAGAGATAATCAAAGCCCGAAGCGATGTAGTGACGGTATTCCTGAGGATTATACACCTCACCGATGAATACCACATGGGGATAACAGGCCTTCACCTTCGCGGTGGCCCAAGCCCAGAAGGCAGCAGGCACCATCTCGGCCATGTCGCAACGGAAACCGTCGATGCCCTTCCCCGCCCAGTAGAGCAGGATGTCGAGCATCTTCTTCCATGTAGAGCACTGCGGCTCACTGCATCCTTCCTTCATCAGTCGATGAAGATTCATCGTGGAAGGGGTCTCCCCGGCATAATAATCCACGCCATAGTTCAATTTCACCGTCTCGTACCAGTCGTTCTTCCCCGGAGCATTGTGGAAACAGTCGTTGCCTGTGGCCTTAGCGGGTATCTCCGTGTAAGGTTTTTCCTCACCATGATAAAGGTCAAAATAGGGTGTGAAAGCCTGACCCGGACAATAATAGAAGTTGTTTTGTACATCGAAGCCAAGGCTGGGATTGTCACCCTCGCCAAGGTCGCTCACTCCCTTCGGGGCACAGATGCTTTTATACTGTCGCGCCACATGGTTGGGTACAAAGTCGATAATCATCTTCAGCCCTGCACGATGGGTGCGGTTCACAAGCCGCTCAAACTCTTCCATGCGTTTGTCTACGTCAACGGCCAGGTCGGGGTCTACATCGTAGTAGTCAGTGATGGCATAGGGTGAGCCTGCGCGTCCTTTCACCACAGCAGGGTGCTGGCGGGGAATGCCGTACTGGCTATAGTCGGTCATCGTGGCATGGCGGATAACGCCCGTGTACCACACATGCGAGACACCCATCTCGCGTATCTGCTTCAGCACGGTAGGAGTGAACGTATTGAACTTTCCGCAACCGTTCTCTTCGATAGTGCCAAAAGGTTTACGCGTCTGACAGCTATTGCCATACAGACGCGTAAAGATTTGATAAATGATGATTTTATTCGATGCCATGAGCTGTCACTTCCTTACTGATTTTGGCAATCATTCCTTGCAGGGCCTTACCCGGACCACACTCAGTGAAGTCGGTAGCGCCATCGGCTATCATCGACTGCACGCACTGTGTCCAACGCACGCTCGACGTGAGTTGGGCGATGAGGTTCTGCTTAATCTCTGCCGGAGCTGTATGAGGCTTGCCGTCCACGTTCTGGTAGACGGGGCATGAAGGCTCATGGAACTCTGTTTTCTCGATGGCTGCCTGCAGCTCATCCTTGGCGGGCTGCATCAAGGGCGAATGGAACGCGCCACCCACCTTCAAGGGCAGGGCACGCTTGGCACCGGCTGCCTTCAATTGTTCGCAAGCCTCATTGATTGCCTCAACATTTCCGCTTATGACAAGCTGACCAGGATTGTTGTAGTTGGCACATACCACTACATGTCCTTCGCGATTGATGCCGGCACAAATATCTTCTACCTTCTCATCGGGTAGACCAATGATAGCGGCCATCGTGGAGGGCTGGGCTTCGCATGCCTTCTGCATGGCCATGGCACGGGCATATACAAGGCGCAGACCGTCTTCGAACGAGAGGGCACCTGCTGCCACCAAGGCGGAGAACTCGCCCAAGGAGTGGCCGGCGGTCATTTCAGGTTTAAAGTTGTCGCCCATGCAAATGGCTGAGATCACAGAGTGGAGGAACACTGCGGGCTGGGTCACCTTCGTCTGACGGAGGTCTTCGTCCGTGCCTTCAAACATAATGTCAGTGATGCGGTATCCGAGGATATCGTTGGCCTTTTCGAAAAGTTCTTTTGCAGTGGAATTGTTGTCGTAGAGATCTTTACCCATGCCGACAAACTGTGCTCCCTGACCGGGAAATACAAATGCTTTCATTGTTTCTTATTTCTCCCCTAAGCTTAGGGATTCCATGAGGTCTGCACAAGCGTTTCAGACCATCTTTAAAGGTTTGTAATCATGGGTGTACTGCGCTTGTTCAGTTCCCCTGCTCCCTAACATCGTTAGCGAATGCGGGTGCAAAATTAGGTATTTTCTGCGAAATGTGCAAATTTATAGACTACATTCGTCTGTCAGAGCCTATTTTCGGAACATCACCGAATGATGGCTGCCTCCTGCTTGCCAGCTGACGATATAGGTACCCTGGGGCTGAGACGCCATCGAGAAACTGCTGTCGGCGCGGAATGTGCCCACCAAACGACCTCCTATGGTATAGACGCGCACCTCGAATGTGAGCTGCTCTGGAGTAGCTGAACCGAAATGGAGCATCTGCGTCTGTGGATTATAGGCTAGGGCATATTCTTCCGGCTCTGCTACCACATCGATGCCTGTGATTTCCGAAGGCAGTTGATCGCTCTTCACGATATACCACAAACGGTTCTGACTTTCCCCGTTACGTGAGTCGCTAGTATAGCTCAGGATGGCGGTGTTATCGGCCGTGCTGCCCCCTTTCAGATTGGCCACGTGCTGAGTATATACATTCTCCAGGTTATAGTAGCCCTCCGTTCCCTGTGGCAAGAGGTTCCACAATTGCCGCTGGCTTTTCTCGTCAGGCGCAACGGTGTTTAGCTGGGTTCCCACATTGGTGGTGGGGCCGATGCTGCCTGTGGTGGGGTCGTTGAGGGCCTGACCCGTAGCACGGTTGATAAGTTGGAAGTTCTCACCCACGGCCCGTATCTGCCAGTCCTGACTCTCACGGCCCTTCGTATCACTCTGTTGCACAATCTGCGTATTGGCCCCATCGATGCTTTTCCGCGAACCGGCGTTCACAAAATGATAGTAATAGTCGGCTGGTACGAAGAGGGGGGTAGGATCGGCAGGCTTGCGGTTGGCAAAGGCCTCCAGCAGATATGTACAATGGTCGCTGATAAAAGTCTTGAGGTCGGCCACGTACTGGTCGTAGCTGCTATAGAGCACCATCTCATGGTACATCTTCCGGTTGATGCCCCACCGCTGATAGTTTAATTCCTGCGACTGGCTGAGCAACTGTGCCATACTGTCAACCTGCTCTTGCAAATAATCTACCAGTCCAGCTTCTATCAGCTCAGAATATCGGCGATAGACAGCACGCTGGAACCAAGGGTCTTCCCACATGCGGATGACCCAGTTTTTCGACCCGTTGTAGGCGATGTCGACCATGAGCGAGTTGACCGTGGAGCTCAATCCGTGCTCCGATCGTACCCGCTGGTCGTTATTGTAGGCAATGTCATAGTCCCAAAGCGGTCCCCAGTAGAGCAGCGAGTCGGCTTGCTCCTTATAAAAATAGGTACTATAGAATCCGTCTATATTAGCACTCACCTCAGTGCAGATATACCAGTCGATGAGCGAAAGGGTGTCTACAAAGGCACGGTAGCCCTTCTTAGGGTCGGTGAAAGAGGAAGAAGCAAGTGCTGTCTCAAAGCTGTTCACGTAGTTTCTGATATAGTTGGTCTGTTTGGCCACTATCTCTTCATCGTCGGGATAATGGATGCGCACAGGGGCGGCATAGCGCGAGGTGGTGAAGCAGTTACCATCACGGAAGCCGTCGACCTCTAAGAGATAGCCTCCAGTGAGGTCGCTCGTATCAGTGAGGGGCAGGTCTTGTTCCACGATGTTCACGCGATGGGGGCGCACGTCTATCTGGTCGCTAATCTGATAGGTGCCCTGATAGGTTCCGTTGAGCACAAGGTCCACGAACTTCGCGGCGGGGTTGAACTTCAGCGACGTAAACTCGCCCATAGCGGAGGTCACGGCGTTGCGTATCATCGTCTTGTCGCCCGCATTCGCCAGCAGCGTCCATTTCTTTGCCTTGGCATAGCCGGTTCCCAAGAACTTCTCCTTGTTGAGGAACTTGATACGATAGGGCTTCTTTGACAGATTCCACGTGGAGTTGCCGCGCCCGCGAATTGACACAGAGTCATATTTGGTGACATAGCCGGTCTCGTCGACATAGTGCAGCCGACAATACTTATACACCTCCTTGCTTGTAATGCCGTAGCCGTCGAAGGTCTCAATATAGATTGCTGGCAAGTCTGACCTATTGGCATACTGTGCCGATACGGTTTGGAAAGCACTGAGACAAGCTACCAGGAGCAATAATGTTTGTTTTTTCATTGAGCTGTATTATGCTGGTGAAATTTCTGACAAAGATACGACCGCGCCTGATTTTCATTGCGCGCCGGCAAAGATACAAAATATTTGTCAAACATACAAATTTTTGGATTTTTAAG
>Ga0247609_10005838_pt1 | contig 11992 bp, 4 predicted proteins | sample 172DNAGHGlowgp2_FD_193487 | JGI IMG/M metagenome (GOLD analysis project Ga0247609, IMG submission 193487) | Sheep rumen microbial communities from Palmerston North, Manawatu-Wanganui, New Zealand - 1728 DNA GHGlow gp2 | ecosystem: Host-associated > Mammals > Digestive system > Stomach > Rumen ... | reverse complement strand
TGGTGTTCTTCGATTCGTCGTCTCTGAAGCGCTCGGCCTCAACGAGGAAGTAGGTCTGGTCGTGGTCGAAGTCGATCGATGCCAGCCAGAAGTCGAAGTTCAGTCCCTCCAACTGCTGGGTCTTGAAGATGTAGGCCGACCGGTTGGGGTCGGTGACGCCATCGGCATCCTTACCCTGTGCGTACATGTCGCACTGATAGCCGATGAGTCCTTCGAGCGGTGTTTCGATTGTTCCCTTGAAATATGCTTTCTTGAAGGCATTCTGGGTGATTTCGAGCATGAACTCATCCATGGAGATGCCCCATCCTCCGAGCTTACCGGTGCTGAGGTCGAAGATGTTCGACAGTCCGATTCGGCAGGAGATGGCAGCCTTGCCTGTTCCACCGGCCCCATCGACAAACATGTCTTTGGCTGCGAAGCAGAACCGTCCGTCGTCGAGGACTTCGGCTTCACCCTCCTTGAGCTTGCTCTTGTCGTTGATGTCGAGCATTCCCGGGAAGATGACCTTCACCTCGCTGACATACAGTCCCTGCCATTCGGTGTCGGGTGCACCCTCTGACGACATACCGGCATCCACCTTGTTATAGCCTTCGGGGAACTTACCCATGTTCTTGCCGTTGCGATAGACAGAGTGGTCGTAGATGATGTCCTTACCGGGCAGGAACGACCATCCCTTGGTGTCATCGGTGGTGAACTCATCCATGGAGCACTCGGCAAACCAGTCGTCCCATGAGCCGATGGAGGCGTGGAAGTTAAGGGTGGGATTTTCCTGTGTGACCTTACCGTCCTTGCCGACCTTCTTCAGCTTGGGTATCTTCATGCTGACATCGATGTCGAGGAGTTCGAGCGTGCCTTCCGACCAACTGATGAAGGTACCGTCGATAGGATTGATGACGTCCTTCGGGGCATTGAAGGTGAACTCGAACTTCGAGTCGGGATCGACAATGGTGAAGTCGCCCAACAGTGCGAAGGTGCCGGATTCGGGCAGTACTTTGTCAGGACTGATACAGAGTCGCGGTGCACCGAGGAGCAGGATCTCATTCTTGAGATACTTGCTCTCAGGCATGGTGAACTCAGCCAGCACGTCCATCGTGGCCTGGTCGGCACTGAACTTCATCGTGGCAATCTGGATGTCGCACGGTGTCTTGTTGATGCTCTTGGGCAGTGAGAGCGGGAAGTGCAGGTCGTCAATCTCACCACGCAGGAACTGGTCGACGACGGCCTCACCCTTCTTTATATAACTGTAGTAAGTACTGATGTCAATTTTTTCGGCAACAGTTTTCTTCACCTGGTCGCCGGCATACTTGGTAATCGTTTCGGCATAGGGCAGGTCGACATCGCCAAAGAGGTTGTCGACACCCCAGTCGGAGAAGAGCTTCTCTACGCACTCGTAGTTGCTCATCTTTGCCTTTTCCTCTTCAGGATAGGTGGTGGCGGTGCCGGAATAGACGGCACCGGCATCGTTGATGCAGATCTCGTCGAACTTCACGGCGATATTCACCTTATAGCCCATAGGCTCCCACAGCACATGGCCTTTACCGCTGTAGCTGTCCTTGCCTTTATTCTTGGTGAGCTGGTCGAAGGTGATCTTGTAGTCGCCGATATAGTAGGCCATCGTGCCATTCTTACTGTTGGCGATAATGTCTTTCTCACTTAACTTCGTGGGTGTGGGTTCGCCAAGAACGGAAACGGAAGAACACTGGAAGTAACGCTTGGAGAGATGGTCGACAAAGGCGAAGTCGATGATGTTCGACTTGTCGTCTTTCTCATAGTCGATAGACGTTTCACCCTTGCAGACGGGTTCGATGCGCAGCACCATATAGCTGCCGGCCTTCACATCTTCCTTGATCTTGTCCCAAGAGATGGTGCTCTCCAAATCCTTGGTTGTGGTCTGATAGATAGGTGTCGTCTTGAGTGTTTCCTCGATGTCAGCATTTTCGTTGGTGTAGAGCTGGACGTTATAGCTGAAGTCGAGGGTGTCTTCCATCTCACCTTCACCACCGATGAAGAGCACACGGCGCCACTCGATGTCGATATCGTCGCCGATATAGAGCTTACGGGCGACATCCTTCTCGAAGATAGGTCTGATGATGGCGGGCTGCTTGAAGTTATAGAGCGCCTTGAAGCCTTCTCCGCCGAAGGCAGACGAGAACTCGTCATCGGCATCGGCATCGTCGGGATTGGTCGGCTCGGGTTCTTCCTCTTCCTCCACGACGGGAATGTCCACCTTACTGGAGGTAATTTTCACCATGAGGATGTTACTCTTACCGTCGTTCTCGATGTCTACATAGTTGAGTTGGTTGGCTCCTGTGCCGGTGGCCTTGGCGGTCACCTGCACGGCATAGGTCTTGGCCTTATCGAGTCTTGATACGAAATTGAAGGGGATGGTGACCATCGGGGTCATCAGGTCTTTGACTTCGTAGAAGACGGCATTGTTCTTAATGGCGACGTCGGGTTGCTGGTTGGGTATCATCTCCACCATGCGGAAGGTGTAGGAGAAGTTGACAGCGGCGGGGTTGCACGCCACGATGGGCTGCTTCCATGTGAAGAAAGGAGTCTGCGTGGACAGGGTAGCGACGCCGAGCTGCGCCATCGGCGTGAGGAACTCCGGCGACTGCGCCTTGTAGCACACGGTGAAGTTACAGATACCTGCCGAGGGACTGCTCAGTGCGACGGGCGTCGCGAGCGTGGGGTTCCACTGGTAGGCAATGACCTGTGCCTTGTAGATGCCTTCGGGCAGGAGCCCGAAGGAGCCGTTGTTATACGAGTCGAAGAGTCCGGGGGTGGCCTTCACCTCGTTCATGGGCACATGGTTGAAGAGTGTCTTCATCTCCACCAGTGACAGTTGCCGGGACTGTCCCGGTCCGACGGCAATAGGCTGCTGTGGCTGTCTATTGGCGGGTATGGACACCGAGAGGCTGTTCGACGGACTGGTCTGCTCGACCGACATGCCGAGATAGACATTCTTCGTTTCTGCACTCGAGTTGATGAGCGTGATGTTGAAGTAGTTGCCGGGGTTAGCGACGTAGAGCAGTGCCTGCGGAGGCAGTATCTGCTGTACGGGGGTAATCACGACGGTGATGTCTTCAGCGTGTGCAGTGAGGACTCCAAAGAGGAGCGCCAACTTGGCAAATATCGAGGTGATTCGTTTCATATCTTGACTTTTTACTTTGTTTCGTTTTGACGGGATGCCGTTATGACGTTATTTCGGGGTGTCGTTAGGATGGTTCGCTACATCGTTTGTTCTTTCTTTTCGCCTTTCCTCTTGATTTCGACGAGCGAGAAGGTATAGTTATAGTTGAACGAGGCGGAGATGTCGGTAGCATCGAGCCCTGATTTCTTCTTGACGAGGTTGACGTCGCCATACTTGTTGATGCCGGCACTCAGCGAGAAGGAATGGACCTCCTTCAGGGTATAGCCGAGTGACATGTCGGCACCCATAGAGAGGTTCTTCGACTGATACTTGATTTCGTTGTAGCAGAGAGAGCCGGTGAGCGAGACATTGAGGTTGTCGTCTTTGAGGAACGAGCGGCTGGTCGTAAGCGAGAAGATGTCGCTTCTATATTCCGACCGATAGCCTTTCGACACGGTGTGGTTGAGAGACGTCGTGATGTCCATTTCCCAAGGCTTGATGCCAATGTTATAGCTTGTGCCGAGTGCCAGGGCCTTGACGTCGCTCTCGCCAGTAGCAAACCGGTTGCGGTCTTTGTTGTTGGTCAGGCTGGCCGACAGGGAGATCTGGTGGGTCAAGGTTTCGCCACCGAAGTTAAACGAGGGTGTGAGGGTAAATCCCTCCATGATGCGGTTGACGCGGATGGTGTCGTTGACGCGGGCCGTTCCGTCGCTCTGTGTCTGTGTATATCCGTTGTAGCCGGCCGCCAGTGTGAAGTGCTTACCGAACCGGGTAGAGGCATTGACGCTGTAGACGAGGCCTCGCGTGGTATAGAGCTGCCGCTTCGAGAGGTTGTCTTCCTGCCCGGAGAAGGTGGCGGAGATGGAAACCTTCTTAAAGAGGTATGTACCGAGCGTGAGTCCGAGGCTATGGAGGTTGTTCGACAGATAATAGGTTCCGAGCGAGCCATAGTCGGGCTGTATCATGCGATAGGAGGCGGTAGCCGTGAGTGAGGGCAGTGTCAGTGTGACATTGGCATCACCGGCAAAGCGTGCCAGCGTGCTGTAGCGCACATCGAACACTTTGTCCCATCGGCGGGCCTCGTCGACCTCGATGATGTCGGCCTGTGCGTCGGACGACATGACGGAGGCAGCGGCATTGACCGACAGGGAGAGCACCTTCAACGGTGTCGTAATGGCTTTCAAGCCCACCACAAGGTTGTCCTTCGGTGTGACGGCGGTGCGCCAACGTTCGTCGATGGACTTCAGCTGGTCGTACGCCTTCAGGAAGTAGAGGTCGAGGAAGTTTTGGGAGTTACCGTATCCCAGCTTGAATCCCCACCCCATTCGCTTATACTCCGGTGTGCGGGCATAGGGGTCGGTGGGGTCGTCGTTGACGGCCTTGCGCAGGCGTCCATACCATGCACCGAAGCGCAGCCGCTTGCCGTCGTTGTATTCGACGCCGACACCATTGAACGCCATACTCATGACGTACTGGCTGTAGGACATGGCCGACTCACCGATGTATCCCGTCCAGTTCTTGTAGTGCGGTTGCAGGTTGAACGAGAACTGAGGATAGGTAAACGACGTGTTATCGTTCGAATAATAGAACGAGAACGGCATACTGAACCCGTAGACGCTGATATTGAGGTTCGCATATACCGAGTTGTTCAGCGGGGATGCGTAGCCACTACCCATAGAGGAGTGATAATACGTGTTCTGCGTGCCCACGGCACCTGTAATGATGAGCGGGTCGCTCTCGGCGATCTGCTTGATGTCCTGGGCTCGCACAACGTTTGGCAGCATAAGGGCCAGCGTCACTGCTATCGTTGCGATATGTTGTTTTCTCTTCATTGTCTGCGGATTAACAAGTTAACGAATTGACAAAAAAACGAATGAATTGTTGGAGGTGATGGAGGATGTGCCGGCACCATTGTCCGGCACACCCTCCACTGTGGAAAATTTAGTTGTTCAATACCTTATGGAACTTACCGTCGGCAGTTCTACGGATGGTCACGCCCTTGTGGTCGGCGTTGACCTTACGTCCGCTGAGGTCATAGAAGTCTTCCTCAACATCATTGCGATAGACTTCGCTGATACCAGTCGTTGTCGTAGAGAGTTTCAACGGTTCGTCGATTGTTCCGGGAATAGGACCGAACTTCACCGTGGTGGCGAGGTCGGTGTATTCACCGGTGATTTCGTTGTGGAGGCGGAAGTGAACGGTCTCACCCGGCTCACCAGACACGCTGATGAACATCCACTTACCATCGACGCAGCCACCAAATCCGCGGCATTCGTCACCGACGAAGGCTCCGACGGTATAGAATCCCATACGCTCTATTCCGTCAATGGTAGCGATGACGGGCATCATGTCGGAGAAGCGGCTGTTGTTGAACTTCCATACACGACGGTGTGTGGAGGGTGCGGGCTTGGCTGCTGCATCGGGTGCCAGCGTCTGGTCGCCCCAGTTCAGTTCGTGGTCCTCAACATCTTTGCTATAATAGATGTAACCCTGACCGGCGATGAAGTTGAAGGTACCTTCGAGGACCAACCAGTTGCTGCCGTTGTAAGCGGCGAAGCCATCCTTACCGATGATCATATCGCTGTTGTGTGCACCTTCGCTCAATGCGCTGCTGAGGGTGGCGACGGTGTGGTTCACCTCATGCGGATAAGCAACCCAGGTGTAACCAGGATAGACATTGACTTCCGGGTTGGCCATCACCAGCGGTGTGCCGTCACCGAAGTACATCGTTCCATCCTCGGTAGCCTTTACCTTATACATCTGATCGTCCATGGCAATCTCCTTGAAGTCGCCGACAAAGCCGTACTGCTCATCGTTGATGACCAGGCCGTCCTGCGTTCTGGCTTCGTAGATGGGGCTGCGCAATTCGGGCGTATTTTCGAGCTTGAAGGTCTTTTCTGCCATATGGGTCATAATTTCGGGATCGTAGATGGTGGCTGGGATAGAGAGCCAGTTCCAACCTTCATTGAATTTATACTCAACAGGTACGTTGGCACCAATGGCAGTACCCGGCATGATGTTGCCATTGTACTTCAGCTGCATCGTCCACTGACCGAAGTATTTACCGCGGAGGTTCCACTTCTTACCGGTGTCATCAGCTTTCACAGCTGTTGCCACGGCACCCCATCCGGCATTCGGGTGGTTGTCGAATACCAACTCGAGCAGTGAGGAATCGAAGGGATCGTCGCCACTGACATCAATGTCAATAACGGTGTCTTCATACTTCGAAAGGTTCAGAATGTCATAAGGCACTACGAAGGTGAGGGCCTTCTTGACCGTTACATTAAAGACGAGCTCTATCTGGGGGTTTTCGCGAGAGGTGACGGTGACGGTGGTGGTTCCAGACTCCACAGCCATACCTTGGCGGTCGACAGCTTCGGTGTTGGAAGAAATGAAGGTGAGCCATTCCATACCCTGATTAGAAGCATCGGCAGGTACGAAGTTGATATATCCAAAGATGGTTTCAAAGGCATTGATGCCTACATAGACGGTGACATCAGTCTGGCTGGCCGTCAGATTCTCAAGAGGCTGGAAGACCTTCACACGAACGTTGATTTGGTCTTGCGGATACAACTGAGCGGTAGCCGTCACCAACACTTCGATTTCGCCCACCTTTGTGGCAATGTTGTTCTCATCCCACAGGGCTTGCTGGCGGATAGGCTGGATGGTGATAGAGCGGTCTACATATTCTCCGTCGAGGGGCAGCACGTCGATGATGGCCTTAATGGCATCGAGGACATTGTCACCCTTGGCAACCTGTACCTCGGCAACTTGTCCGTCCTTCAGCTGGATGCCGGTGGGTCGGTCGAGAATGGTCAAGGCGATGTCGCCTGACTTTGCCTCGGGATTGTCATTAGAAACAAGACGGACGGTGGCCTCACCCGACATGATGGCGTTTGTGCCACTGACATGGCCTGCGGGGGCACCCGTAGGATCGAGTTCTGCGCCATCTTCCTCAAAATAATACGTCTGGTCACTGGCATTGGCCGGAGTGAAGAAGACATGAGAATTGAAATAGGTAGTCAGGTCATCACGGGTGTAGACGGTGAGCGACGTGAGGTCGGTGCTGATGGCCGTGACGGGATCCCAGACAACGACATAAAGATACGTCTCAATAGAGGGATGGCCTTCAACGGTGATTCTGATCATTTCGTAATCCCATCTGTTTTCACTGGTTTGAACACCTGTCAGATTAGATCCGTTAAGATTGAGGAGTCTCTGATTGTCCTGAATGAATTCATATTCAATCGGGGTCTCATCGGTATCGACGGGCGAATAGGTGTTTGTCGGTGTTGACTCCATACCGTCTGTTCCATAGAGAAGGCTGATTCGTTCCTTGAGGTCAATGGTCTGGTTGAGTGAAATCATGAGGTTTCCTTCTTCATTCAGACCACCAACATAGATGCCTTCACGCATTTTAACCGGCAGCAATACCACCTGCTCGGGTGCACTGGGTGAACCGTGCGTTTCCTCATCGAAGGTGAAGGTATTGGCAAACTTATAGACGAACTGGTCGCCCATATAATTATAGAATTTCACCGTGATGGTCTTGTTTTTATCACCACTCCGGGAACCTTCCACACGAAGGCGGAAGAACTGTTTTTCGAAATTCGTGGGGGCTCCAGTGGGATCATTCTCCGAATAATACTGGGTAGCCTCTGCACGGCATTCTCCATCGATGAACGCTGCTATCTGATACGGCTCCGAAAGCCACATGTCGTTGTGATTTGCATCAACGACTTGCAGATAGAGCACGGTCTCTCCATCGTATTCGGCCGAGGTGGATGCAGTCCATCGTGTGTCTTGCGCCATGATACCCATAAAGGGCAACAACAGCATCAATGTAACTAAAATCTTTTTCATAAGCTCTAAGTATTATTAAATTATTATATATTATTTATACCAATATCTCTATTTTCTAATTACTTTGCGATACTTTCCGTCGGCGGTGCGCCGGATGGTCACGCCCTGCTGCCCTCCGCTGACTTTGCGGCCGAAGACATCGAAGTATTCGTCGGTGGCCTCATCGGTAAAGATGGTACTGCCGATGCCGTCGATGTCGGCTGCCAGTACGACGGGATGGCTGAGAGAACCGGCCCGGAGCCCGAACGACAGCTGATTGCTGATGTCGTAGTGCCGACCCGTACGGCTGTCGAGGAGCTGGAAGGAAACCTTTTCACCCACCTTTCCATAGACGGTGATGAAGATGTATTTCTTTCCGGCAGGCATTCCGTAGCCACGGCATTCTCCACCCACGAAGGCGCCGACGGTGTATCCTTCGGTGTCGTCGATGCCGTTGAGGGCTGCGACGATGGTGAAGTTGTCAGGATAGCGGGTACTGTCGAAGTTCCATGGATGGACGGGATAGGCCTGACGTGCCAGCGACTCATCGTCATCGTCTTCAGCGTCGGGAGCCATATTCGTACTGCCCCAGGTGATGTCATGGGCGAAGTCCACATTATTATAATATAGGTACCCCTGACCGGCCCTGATTGTAAAACCGTCGGGTCCGACCCACTCGTTGCCGTCGTACTCGGCAAACATGTCACGGCCGACGATGAGGTCGCCCTTCTGAGCGAAGGTTGCCAATCCACCGAGGAGACTCAGCTTATGGTCTATCTCATGCGGGTTGGTCAGCCAGTTGTAGCCGGGCCGCACGGTGGCAGTGTTCAAGACACGAATGAGATCGCCGGTGCCAAGGTTGAGGCGGCCGGCCTTTGTGGCATAGACCTTATAGGCTCCGCCTTCAGGTTCCATCTTAGTGAGGTCGCCGAAGAAGCCTAATTCGGGATCGCGATAGGTTTCAGCATCGAAGGAGCGGACTTCGAGGAAGTCGGGTGTCGTAGAAGTGCCGATGTTGACGGCAGAATTGGTCATTGTCACAACGGGCAGCGACAACCAGTTCCATCCTTGCACATACTCATATTCTACAGGTATGACCAGTTTGGCGCGGGCAACGGTGTTGGCATCCTTCTTACCCACAGAGCCATCATAGGTGACGCCATATTCATAGCTGCCGAAGTAACGGCCGTGGAAGCGCCACTTGAGTCCTGTGTCGTCAAGGCGTTCGACCGTGGCCACTTCGCCCCAACCCATATTGCTGTGCTCATCGGGTACGAGCTGGACACGCTTGCCGTCGATGGTGGTGCTCACGGTAATGGTGACATCTGCCGTACCGAATTTCGAGACGGTGACATCTTTCAGCGTGAAGAAGAGGTCACCCATGATGACAACCTTAATGTCGACGGAATAGCTCGGGTCATCCTCGGAGGCCACAGTAACGACGAGGTCGCCTTCCTTCAGGGCAACGCCTTTGCTGTCGATGAAGCCGTCGGTCTGCGGCTCGAAGGTGAGGTTTTTGAAAGTGGCATCCTCCGGAACGACATGGACAATGGTTTTGAGCTTGTCATAGACATTGTCGCCCACTTGCACATAGGCTTCCGTGTCAGAAGCTTCAAGGCCGGTGACGGGAGTCTTCACGATGACGGTAATCTCGAGTTCGTCGACCTCACCGGTCCAGAAGTCGGGCAACTGGGCTGCCGCCCTCACCGTGAAGATACCTTGTCCGTAGTGGTCTGCAATGTAGTTCTTGTCGAAGATACTCGGTCCTTTGTACTCTAAGATTAGGGTCTTGTCGATGTCGTCTGCCCAAGTCGGCTCAAACACGATGTTGTCAATCAGCGCAGCCATGATATCACCCCCCATGGGGACGTTGATGGTCGATGACTTGGCACGGATGTGGTCCGGTCGGCGCTGGATATATACCTTAATATTACCTGTCTTCAGCGAAGGGTTCTCTTTTGACACCAGGCAGATGGTCGTTTCACCACTGCCGAATGGGGTGTTACCGGAGAATAGTTTCTTGTCATCATCTACAAGTTCTTCTACCTTGAAATTCTTGTTGGTGGCATCTTCGGGAAGGAAAATGACATGAGGCTGCACCTGGGCAATAAAATCATCGTTTATGTAGGTATGCATTTCGGTGACATCGCAACTGATACCCTCCAGGGGCACTATCTTCTCGACAACAATGACGTTAGCCCATGCATCCAAGGGCATCCAATCATTTAATACGCTTACCCTGATATATGCCTCGTTCTCCTCTGAGGTCAGCTCCTTACCCGTAAGGGAGAAACCATCCTCACCAATCTCATAGTGGAAATCCCAGTTGTTTCGCCAGTCGAATTCTATGGGTGTCTCCTCTTCGTCGATGGGCGAAACTGTGTTAGTGGTCAGTGAATTGACGCCATATAACAACCAGGCTTTGTCGTGCAGGTCTATCGTCGACCCTTGCTCGACAACGATGGGGTCTTCGATACCCACGCCACTGATCATCTGGCAGGGAAGGGGAACAGGCAATCCCGGTGTGCCGTGGGACTCTCCGTCGAACTTATAGGTCGTTGTGAAATTATACACAAAGCCCGCATTGAATAGTTTGAAGGTAATCTCCTTCCCCATATCTTTTGCTTTGCCTCGCACGCGCAGACGAAAACAATCACCGGCAAAGGCCAAGTCGTCGTGCAATTGTTCTTTCACCACTTCACGACACTCGCCATCGATGAAGGCTGCCAACTCAAAATCACCAAAATGAATTTCAGGGGTTGTACCGATGGAAGGGTCGATGAGACCAATATAGAGCACCGTCTCATCCGGATACTCATACTGACTGGGCTTAGTCCACCTGTCGGCTTTTGCTCCGATGGCTGTCGCAAGCAGCATTAACGTGAATATCAGTCTATTCATAGCGATAATTTTTAGTTTCAGATTTAAATTTGCTGCAAAATTAAGAGAAAGAAATTTTAGTTTCGTTTAAATATTTAACAAAAATTTTTTAATATCTGACAAAATGACGTTTAGCATTTTTCTATTTCTTACTTTTCGAAAAGATAACTGTTTGGTTTTCAGTGGATATTGAATAAAAATACTATTTTTAACGAATGCCTTTTTGCTGATAAAAATTTTGCTGTTCCCTAAAAAACGAATGAGCATTAAAAGTCTTCCTTAAGGACGATAAACAGGCGTTGCAGATCTTTGTTGAAAAGCAAGCCCCGACAAACACAAAACGAAGCCCAAGCAAACACAAAACGAAGCCCAAGCAAACACGAAACTTAGCTTCCGAAAAGAAAATTCAGTTAATTTGCTGACCAAATTCAGTTGATTTACTTTTTCGGTTCTTGGCAATAGTGGCAGCCGATAACGATATTGCTGTCCGGTAAAAACGGCCCGTTGAACAACTATACTTCTCTCAACCGGCACCCTGTTGTGACTTCTTTGGTCTGTGCGCCCATTGTGTAGGACTGAGGCCGAACATCTTCTGGAATGCCGCACTGAGGTGTGACTGGTTGGTGAAGCCGCAACGATAGGCCACGTCGGCAATGCTCATCTCGGGATGCGCATCGAGCAGCCGTTGGGCGTTTGTGAGTCGGATCTGCATGATATAAGCCGCGGGGGTCTGGCCTGTGAGTGCCACCAGCTTGCGGCGAAGCTGAGAAGTAGTCATATTCAGGCTTGATGCCACCGTCTCGACATCGACCTGCTGGCGCCCCATGAGCGAATAGACCATATCGATGAGACGGCCGATGAACTTCTGGTCGGCCATAGAGAGCGCAGAGCTGTTCTCCTCTTCAACGACGTTCTCCTGTGTCACTGCCGCAACACGCGAATACTTCCGCCGCAATAGCTGCCGCATCTCCAGGAGTTTGACGATGCGCAACTGCAACTCGTCAGCATCGAAGGGTTTGAAGAGATAGGCATCGGCTCCCGACTCAATGCCTCGCTTGAGGTCGTCGGGGGTGATACGGGCGGTGATGACGATGATGGGGATATGATTGATCAGGTCGTTGGCCCTGATTTGCCGGC
>Ga0247609_10005836_pt1 | contig 11995 bp, 16 predicted proteins | sample 172DNAGHGlowgp2_FD_193487 | JGI IMG/M metagenome (GOLD analysis project Ga0247609, IMG submission 193487) | Sheep rumen microbial communities from Palmerston North, Manawatu-Wanganui, New Zealand - 1728 DNA GHGlow gp2 | ecosystem: Host-associated > Mammals > Digestive system > Stomach > Rumen ... | reverse complement strand
AGAATCCGTAAGGGGGGGGAAATCACAAGACAAACGTACCAATGCGAGATACTCCCAATCCGAATGGAACACCATGTTTCAGCGATTGGCAATGGAAGTACGACGACGGGAGGAAATTACCCCCCCGAAAAGAACCTGGCACCGAAAAGCCAACACAGGAATATGGGCGGATGGATTCAGTGTCCCGACAACAGCCACTGGACGGGTTTTCGGATAGCCCCCTCTCTAAACGGCAATAGGGGGCAAAACGAGCCTACCGAGGACGAGATTGCCGAAAAGATATTCAATTGGTGGATAAGCGGTAAGTCCTACGAAAAATGGTATGCAGAAACTTATTTGCAGACAAAAATTGAATTTGAGTAATATCAACTATAGCGCATAAATGCACCATAAAAATATGACCAGGGAACATGAAGATAAAATCATCCAACAAGCCCAAGACATTTTGGCACGCAGGATGGCAGTGGAAAAGGACATCAAGATAAACTTGCGGAATGTTATGTACTATGGCTCTTACCTATTAGGTGCGCTAATGGCGGCTAAGAATTTAATCCCATACGTCATGCAGAACTATCGTAGCGATGACAAGGTTTACATCAAAGCCGAACTTGACACGATAACATCAAGCAAGCGCAATATGAAACTTTGGCTTGACGGAACACCAATGCGCTACCGTAACCACAAGCGAGATAAGAAAGGCAAACTTGAAAGCGTGGAGGCTTATTTTGTAGAACAAAGAAACGTAATACAAGAAATAAAGTAAAAAAGTATGGAAACAATTAAGCAAATTTGTTATGGGTGGATAGATGAAGGCGAAGCCATAGCAACAATGAATATACTACTTGACGAAATAGAAAAAACATTTGAAGAAAATGGATTACTTTCTAACGAAATTCAATGTGTTATAAACAAGTTTAGAGAATAGAAACGTAATAACGGAGGTGAAATAGAAGGTATATGTTAAAAGCAAAGACAAGAGAGCAATTGTATAAAATTGCCGAGATAATGGGAATGGATGCACAAGAAGTGTTTTCGCAAGAACCATCCGTATTCTTGGGTAAATTCGCACCTAAAGACTCTCTTCAAACAGATGTTCCTATTTCTTTTGACCAGATGGCTGCAATAGTTGATTATTTAAGAAAACAAGACAACAAATAACGAACGGATATGGAAACAAAATCAATAATGCAGAAGTACATAGACGAACACATTAAGTCTATGACAATAGAAAGACGTGGTGATAAGTTCTACGGCACATTGACCGACAAAGAAGGAAGAACCTTTGAGCGTAGCAAGGAAGTGAGCGACTGTGAAAGATTATTCTACGCTCATCACAGGATGATTCCAGAAGATGACGGCATTTTGCAATCTATGCTTATAAAAGAGTTTGAGATATTTTTCGTAGGAGTGTATATGAGCAAGCGAGCATTTGGCGATTTATAGTATAATATAACTAAAAACGACTATGAAGATAGAGAAATACAGACCAAACTTCTTTAGCGGATTTGAAGATGTTTACTACGAAGTAAATAGCAAAAAAGAACTATTGGCAAGTGACTTATGCAAGTATAGCATTGATAACGGCTTTGAGATTTGCTTATCAAAAGAAGATGGCTATGGTTGTATCATGGCTATTAAACAAGACAAAAATAGTGAAGATGGAGCGGAATGGTGGGTACTTGCGATAATAACCAACGAACAAGACGTAGAAATACTCGCAAGTTGGTTGCCTAATTATGTAGATTTGGTTAAGAAATATTATGAGTTGAAATTAAAAAACGAATACAAACTATGACTGGAAAAGACGTATTGATGTTGTTGCTGTGTACATTCGGATATGACCGCAACGTAAAGATTGAAGTAACAAGAACTGGACTTGAAGAACCTTGTTATTACATTTATGCGGAAAACAAAGATGGTGACGTATTTGTTGCCGATGTTTGCGAAGGTTTGATGTTTAGTATCTATATGATTATATCTCATATGACAAAATACGACCGCTATATACGCGCCCCGTCTGACAAGACACAATACCTCAACTTGCACGATTTGAACTTTGAAAGCAAATGGTGGGAAGTGCCACCTAAAATAATTCTTGATAAAATAAAAAACACGTATAACAATGAAACTATTACAAGTTCCTGATATACCGAACTACCAAGTTGATGTGGTAAACGGCGTAATTTACACGATGAGATACGGCAGGCTGAGAGAAGTAAAGATGCGTACAAAGTACAAGTCATTTACTATCAAAGTCAACGGACAGACTATCGGTACTACGCTTTACAGAATGATGTACTGCGCAATCAATCACCTTGACATGCTAAAAATTCCAAGCGACATCTGTATTAGTATGGAAAATGGGAAACTTGTTGTGCTTGACAGGTCAATGGTCTTAAAAAAAAGTAATGCTGCAAGAAAGCGTAATGCAGAACGCATGGAACAAATAAAAGAGAACATGAAATTGATAGAGCGTTACTACGATGGCGATGTACAACCAATACTTGACTACTTACATAAAGTCGAAAAGTCGCTTGTGTACCATTTTATTGATGTGTATGGCTTATGCCAAGAACGAGCAGAAATCATAGTCGCAAATGCGGTAAATAAGTACCTTGACAAACTTAAAGATGGTGTATCATCATTTGCTATACGTGCAAGCGTTATGCGATTTGCAAAAGGTGAAAACGCAAAAATAACAAGACAGAGCGAATTTAATAATAATATCAACTATGGAAGATTTCAGGAAAGCAATGTATGCAGCATGCAGACAAATGGATATGGCTATCGTGCCAATGGATGTAGGTGCAAGAGTTATGGCTTGGGTCGGACTGCAAGGTGGTGATGAACGAGTAAGCCTTTCTCCACGACTGAAATGCGAACTTGAACACTTACAGGAACTATACCACATTCAAGGAGGCGAAACACCAAATATGGACTTTGTACTGCTTGTTCAGGAATACACAAAGGAACTGACCGACTACACCGACGCCCACGATGGGGAGTTTCCTGAATGGCTGAATACACTTATTCAAGAACGATACGGTTTTAAGCCGTATAAATTGTGATGGCAAGAAAGCGAATAAAGAAATTTCCCATATATGACCTTATGGGGGTAATTGGCTACGAAGCACCAGAAAAGGGTGTTAAGATTGTTGTATGCGAAAAAGCAGAGGCGGACAATGTGATAGTCAAACATCACTATTCACGAAAAGTCACAAAAAACTCGTTTGTAAGCCTTCTTGTCCTGTATAATGGAAAAGTGAATGGTGCACTGCAATGCGGATATGGCATCAGACCGAAGATAAAGGGTGATTACAAGCCAGAGCAAGTGAGGGAATTTGATAGAATGTGGTTATCCGATGATATGCCAAAATTCAGCGAAACCATTGTGTTGAGCCTATTCCACCGATACATGAGAGCGGCACACCCAGAAGTGAAAGTGCTAATCAGTTATGCCGATACAACGGCAGGAAACAAAGGGACAATATATAAGGCAGCCAACTATAAGTTAATTGACCGCCTTAAAGCCGACTTCTACCAACTTGCAGATGGCGAGCGCGTTCATCCAGTAAGCATGTGGCATCGTCACGGAACAAGAGCATGGGATTTCTTGCAAAAGCAATACCCTGGCATCATTCATATTCGGGATGGCGAGCAGTTGAAATTTGTCTATTACCTCTAAATCCCAGCCTTCTCCATCGCATCAGCCACCGTGCTGTCAAGCAGTTTCGCATAAACTTGTCTGGTTATCCTTGTAGAAGAATGACCTAAAATCTTTGCCACCACCTCCATATCCACACCAGCGTTCAAAAGCAAGGTTGCTCCAGTGTGGCGTGCATAATGGGAACTCAATGGCTTGTTTATCTTCGCCCTTGCAGCCAAAACCTTCAAATAATCGTTATACTTTTGGTTTGTTATTATCGGCAAAGCCCCACCATATTTTTCAAGCACCTTCACGGCAGGTTCAAGCAACAAGAACGAAAACTCCTGACCAGTCTTGCCACGATTCCCCACATACATCTTCCTTCCGTTCACCTCTTCAATCTTATTTGCGTCAAATGAGGCTAAATCAACATAGGCAAGGCAAGTGTACACCTGAAAGATGAAAAGGTCTCTGACACGCTCCAAATGCCCGTTTAACGGCAATTTCTTCAATCGCTCCACCTCCTTCTTCGTCAAGAACTTGTCCAATGTCTTCTTCTCCTGCTTTCTGGTGATTGAAACCCATTTGTAAGGATTCCTCGATAACCTCCCTTCATTCACGGCATCAATGATAAAGGAATTAAGGAATCGGTGATAATTATGCCAACGGCTGTATGCGGTCATCTTCTTCTCGGATAGAGCCTCATCCATCAAAATCACGTTCTTGTCCGTCACATCAGCGAAATAAACGATTTTGCCCCATTTCTTAAAGAATCGCATGAATCTGTCATATCTCTCCGCACTATCCTCTTTCAATCCGTGCTGCCTTATCGCAACACGTTCCTCGCAAAAATCCATGAATGACATTCCATCCCTGTTCAGCATCAGCAAGCGTGAAGGAATCTCGTCTATATTGATGTTCCCTTCATCCATCATCCTGTTAATGACCTCACGAACATTCCTAATCTGCTTGTTCAGCAGTTCATTCAGTTCAGGAGCATCCACACGACCTACCACATGCAGGTCGGGTTTCCATTCCTTATCATGCAGACGTACACCAGTTGCGATGTACTTCTTCTTGTATTCGTGGCAAATAAGAAATTCCACAGATGCCTCCTTGATATGTGTTGCGACCTTCTTCCGGTCAAAAACGAGTTTAATGCTCGGTACTTTCATAATTGTCTTGTTTTTTTTAATTGTTTACTGATAATCGGTATTTTTTTAGGATGGGTAGAGAATCAAAAAACCATTGGTAGAGAATTAGTGTATATAATAGGTATATGATGTGTATATAATACTACATATATGACGTTAGTGTCCATTTTTGAACCCTACTGATTTTTAATCACTTAAACACCTAAATACCTCAAAATCAAACAAAAAAGGGATTGCTTTTGCAACCCCTTTCGCGGAAAGTGAGGGATTCGAACCCCCGGAACAGTTACCCGTTCACCGCATTTCGAGTGCGGCCCGTTCGACCACTCCGGCAACTTTCCTTGTAAAGGGTGGACCTATATCAATAAGTCCACCCTTTATAAATAGCCGGGAGGAGATGTGATGAAACTCCGACGTGATAAGATTTGAGTATTTACCGCCCTTTGTAATCCACCGACTCTATGGTTTCCAGACGCCGAAACCCCATGCTCGATGACATGGCGACTTCTGGGTTGTGGCCCGCCATTGGAACGGTAAAATCATCTCGGTTTCAAAGTATAATTTGATGAGTATCCCGATCGATCCTTAACCCCGGCTGTATGTTAACTCAGCAGCCCTTTATTGCTCGGTTCTCTTACCTAAACGGACAGCTTTCGTTGTTTTCTACATCGCAAAGGTAATGCATTATAAAAATAAAAACAAGGGATTTGACAATTTTTTTTATCAAATCCCTCGTTTTTTAACATTTCAGCGGTTTATTCACCGAGGTATATCGCAAATGACATGGCTCTGCCGGCAGGAGTCTTACCCCATATCCAGAGGGTTTGCTCATCGCTTGCCTGTGCTGATTTGAAGACAGATTCCATATCTGCGGCAGACTTGATGTTCTGGTTGTTTGCCTTCAAGATGATGAATCCATCTGGCACACCAGCGTCTTTCAGATAGCCGCTCTTGAGGTTTGTCACCTGCACACCGTATGTGAGGTGCAAGGTCTTCTGCTGACTCTCGGTCAGTTCCTTGAATTCAGCACCCAGTGCATCCACCTTTTGTGTCTTGATGACATTGGTGTTGCCCTTCGCATTGCGGAAGGTGATGGTTGTGGTCTTCTCCTTCTTGTCGCGAATGTAGCCAATCTGTGCCTTGTCACCAGGATGATATTTGGTGGTGGCTTCCTGCAGTTCTGACATCTTCGTCACTTTCTTGCCATCTATCGACACAATCACGTCGCCGCTCTTGATGCCTCCTTCAGATGCAGCACCATCGTCAACCACTTCTGCCACATAAACACCATCCACTGTGCCGAAATCAGCCGTGAACTTCTCGTCGTCATGCTTCTTGGCATCGATGTATTCGTGGAGAGTCATACCGCTGATGCCAATCATTGCACGCTGCACGGTTCCGTATGCCTGCAAGTCATTCACCACCTTCTTCATGATGGTGGTCGGGATGGCAAAACCATAACCCGTGAAAGAACCTGTCTGAGAGTAAAGCATGGCATTGATACCCACCAGCTCACCACGTGTGTTCACCAATGCACCACCAGAGTTGCCCTGATTGATGGCAGCATCTGTCTGGATGAACGACTCGATGCCGTTCTTGTGCGCACCAATGTTACGAGCCTTGGCTGACACGATACCTGCAGTCACGGTTGACGTGAGATTGAATGGATTGCCAACTGCGAGCACCCATTCGCCCACCTTCAATTGTTCAGAGTCACCAATCACGATGGCTGGAAGACCAGAAGCGTCAATCTTCAAAAGTGCCAAGTCTGAATCAGCGTCTAATCCAATGACACGAGCCTTGAACTCACGGTTGTCGTTGAGGGTGATGGTGATGTCGTCAGCATCTTCCACCACGTGGTTGTTCGTCACGATATAGCCGTCCTCAGAGATGATCACGCCAGAGCCGGCAGCTTCACGCTTAGGAGTTTCCACCTGACGGCGCTGAGTGCCGCCACCGCCACGTCCGAAGAAATCGCCAAAGAAATCCTCAAACGGGTCACGATATTCAATGGTCTGTTTTCTGCCTTTCTGCACCACCTTGATGTAAACAACAGCATTGCAGGCTTTCTCAGCAGCTTCTGTCAAGTCCACTGGCTGTACGGCTGGAGCTGACGCTGTGGATAGTGTCATCAAATTGCCGACTGGTTCCTGAGCCTTCTTCGGTTCTGTGAAAGAGAAAGAAGGCAAAATCTTGTCCACTGACTTCTGCGAGAGGGAATAAGCAAAAGCCCCCGTCAATCCTGAAAGGAAGGCTACACCAACAAGTGTGCCGTAGAATCTTTTTGTAGTCTGTTTCATCTTCGATTTATTTTTATGTTAATTAATTCTCAAATTTGAGCGCAAAATAACGACATTTTGACGTTACCACAAAACATTTTTCCTCTATTTTTCCCTCTGTTTGATTTAGTTTAACAAATACCCTAAAAGTGTTAACACCGCTTAAGACTGATTCTTAAATTTTTCACAATCCGTTAACATATCCACGCAATCTCATTTACAATTTGATGATTTGCGCATACTGCACCGCGCTAAATGATAAATGAAAATATTGATGCCAGCCACAAAGGCACAAAGAATTTCAGAATCACAAATAAAATGTCCATTGTAAATTCTTGGCAAGCCAAGCGTGCTAAAGATACGATAAGTCAAATTGTAGATAGATTTCATTTTAGTTTTTGTTTTTGTTTTCAACTGAATCTGATGCAAAGTTACGACATAACAAAGGCTGGTGCAAGTTTGTAGCCACTTATCAATTTTTTTGGCTACTGGTAGCCATTTTCGGGCATTTTGGCAGGTGTCTTTCGCATGCGTTGGTGTCTTTGCAGGCAACACACGCGCGTCCTTGCGGAAGTGTCGCACGTTTCTTTATGGAAGTCACACTATGCCGTTTCCAATAGTGTGTATTTTGTGAATTGTGAATTTCGGGAATTTTGTGTATAGGCGTAGGAGTGCATAATAAATATATAATAATTATAATAATAAATATATTATAAATAATATTTATTACAGTACTCCCCCTATTAGTAATCCCCCAAACCAACTTGCTCATTCCCCAAATTCACAATTCTCAAAATTCACGCTTTGAAACTTTTTCAGGGTAAAAATATGACGGGGTTTATTTGGTGGTTTGAGGTGCGAATTCTTCACCTCAAAGATGAATGTGAAAAAAATTGAGAGGGTGATGTTGGATAAGTGAGGAGAATGTTGTATCTTTGCAAAACAAAACCTGAAACATGTATGGCGCAAGGGAAACAAGTTAAGAATGGAAAGGCTTTTGAATACGCCATCGCCAAGGTGTATTGCGAGCACATTAATCAGCAGGGGGTAAATGCCGTGCTGGTTGAGAATGAGGCGTGTGTGCAGGCGAGAGGGTACTATGAGGGCTTTGATGAAAAAGAAAGACAAAAATTCGACAGGGCTGCCAGCGAGACGATTGACACGATGACGAAGATTGAGCCAGGGCTGATGGCACAGAAGAACGACTCGGATGTGCTGAGCATCTATTTGCAGAAAGATCAAGAGGGGGAGAATGGTGATGTGCGTGATGTGGTGTTCAGTCGTGTGCGTCCTCAATGGGAAATTGGGTTTTCTGCAAAGAATAACAATGATGCAGTGAAGCATTCCAGATTGGGTAGGACTTTGGATTTCGGAAAGGTGTGGCTGGATGTCCCTTGTTCACAGGGCTATTGGGACAGCATAAAACCTGTCTTTGAATATATTGAGGAGTGTGTTTCCCAAAATCTGAAATGGGACGATTTGGGAAGTGCCAAGCGTGAAAAAGTATACATTCCATTGTTGCAGGCGTTCCGTGTCGAGATGCTGAGATTAGCAGAGGGGGATGCTTCCGTTCCTGCCCGGTTGGTGGAATATCTGATAGGTAATCACCCCTTTTACAAGATTATCAAGGATGATGCCCACCATCTGGTGGTGGTGAAAGCCTTTAACATCAATGGTGAATTGAACAAGACTGTGAATGGTGTGAAGGCTCGATACACGACACCAAAGATTAATTTGCCTACAAGAATCGTTGAGTTCGAGATGAAACAAGACTCGGACACAACACTTAATATGATTTTGGATGGTGGATGGGAAATCTCGTTCAGATTGCATAACGCAAGTACGATGGTGGAGCGGTCATTAAAGTTCGACATCAAGCTGCTTGGCAATCCCCCTGTTTTATTCACTCAACACCTCTTTCAATAGAAAATATGGCACTCATCAGTTTGTTTAGTGGAGCGGGAGGGCTTGACCGTGGCTTTCATAATGCGGGGTTTGTTACAGCAGTGGCAAATGAGTACGACCCGCATATTTGCCCCACGTATCGAGCCAACTTTCCTGATGTGCATTTGATAGAGGGTGATATCCGAAAAATCAGAACTGAGGTGTTCCCTGAGAATGTCGAGGGAATCATCGGGGGACCACCTTGCCAATCGTGGAGCGAGGGAGGTGCTAAACGTGGCATTGAAGACCCTCGTGGTCAGTTGTTCAATGAGTATATCCGCATCTTAAAGAGTGTCCGTCCATTATTCTTTGTAGCGGAGAATGTGTCGGGCATGTTGGCACCTCGTCATAAAAAAGCAGTGGAGGCTTTTTTGTCCTCGTTTGAGGAGGCTGGCTATGATGTCAATTTGAAAATGCTGAATGCTCGTGATTACGAAGTGCCAGAGGACAGAGACCGCATTTTCTTCATTGGATTCCGAAAGGATTTGAACATCCATGATTTCAAATACCCCGCTCCTGTGGAACCAAGGCTCACTTTGCGTGATGCAATAGCTGATTTGCAGGATTCTGCCATCCCTGCACGGGCACACAACCACACGAATGGGAAAGCCTGTGCCGTGCCTAATCATGAGTATTATGTAAGTGGTTATTCTTCTATCTTTATGTCTCGCAACCGTGTGCGCAGTTGGGATGAACAAGGCTTCACCGTACAAGCAAGCGGTAGGCAATGTCAGTTGCATCCACAAGCACCGAAGATGCAAAAGATTGATTCGGAACACCATATCTTTGTTCCAGGGCAAGAGCATCTTTACAGAAGAATGACAGTGCGTGAAGTGGCAAGAATACAAACATTTCCAGATGATTTCAAGTTCATTTATGAAGATGTGAATGATGGCTATAAGATGATTGGGAATGCGGTGCCTGTCAATCTCGCCTACCATGTTGCCATGCAGATAAGAAGGACATTGGAGGCGCATGGCATACGATTGGAAGAACGCAGCAAGATAAAGAAAGTTGCTGCTCCACGTGTCCAACAACTTGACTTTTTCAAGTTGCTGGAACAATATCCCGATGAAATCGTCAATAATTCTATTGTTGCTGAAAGCCAAGATGTTGAATACACATCATTGAGGAAGGACAAGAATGTATTGATTTCTCTGGTGAAGAACGACAACATCGAGCAATACCTTGACCGCACTGCAAAAGTGTATTATACAGGCAAGCGATTCCCTGCAACGGTGGCACTCAACAAACTATACTACTTCATGCCATATGTAAAGAATAAGGGAATACGAGATGTGTACTTGATTAAGATAGCGCGTGTGGGCACTCGCAAGGAAGGTCAACCAGACAATGACCCGAATGATTTCCGTTTGGTGTTTGAGATAGAATTTGTGAAACAGTTGTTTGATGATTACAAGCCTGTTGATTTGAAGATCTGGCATGCGTTTACAGATACGACGATGAGGACTGTATTGGCTATGTAATATAAAAGTCCCTCATTTGTAATCTCCCATTTTAATTTTATCTACCTCCATACTCGAATTGATCCGACAGTTTCTACAGCAACACATAGGGGTGAAGATAGAAAATCTATTAACCATTCTTGGACTTGCACAATTTGGAATGTTTTAATCCTTTAAGTAGCCTATGGGGATGACATATACTTCTTCTTGTCCGATGGGCTCGTGAGGGTAGCGTCGTAAGGCTCACGAGGGTAGCGACGAACGGATTAGTGGACGACACAGGGTTTGTTGGTGAACAAGTGGGGGACTGAAGCATAAGAAAAGAGGGATTGTCAATCGCGGACAATCCCTCTTCTTCTCAGCTCTGTCAGTGTAACACTGTCCTCATAATTGCGGATGTGTGAGCCATGTGCAATTTGATACACTCTATCTGGTGTGGTGCCGCACATTTCTCCTATATCCTCATATGTGGCAGCATTAGGTGACTTTCTATATGGATGCAGCATGATGCTGATTCTCTTCGCAATCTTCGATACCGTATTCTTCCCCATATCAAGTTTAGTATTTTAAAAACAAATGTGGCAATCTCTTTCCTTGAGTATTACCACATATTTAGTAGCGCCTACGGGAATCGAACCCGTGTTCCATGCGTGAGAGGCATGTGTCCTAGCCGCTAGACGAAAGCGCCGTTTTTCGTTTGCGAGTGCAAAGGTACGATGTTTTTATGAAACACAAGCACGATGTGTCGTTAAAGAATGTTAAACGGGTGAAACTTGTGTGGAGCGCATGATGTCGTTATTCTTCTGTCACTTCCTCAACATATTGAATGAGTTTCCGATAGAATGCATGGTGCTGCAGGGTTGATTTGTCTCCGAAGATGATGAGTTTCATGCGGGCTCGTGTCATGGCTACATTCATGCGGCGAAGGTCGGAAAGGAAACCGATTTGTCCGTTGTCATTGCTGCGCACAAGGCTTATCATGATGATGTCGCGCTCTTGACCTTGGAACCCATCGACGGTGTTGACACTGATGACCTGACGGAAGGGACGGAATTCTGCCCGTTTGCGTATCTGCTGACGAAGATATTGTGTCTGCACCTTGTAGGGGGAGATGATGCCCACGTCGAGACGCTCGGCAAGGAAGCGTTCTTGCCCAATTTTATTGATGTAGTTGTTGAGGGTGGAGAGCACTAATTCTGCTTCTGCCTTATTGATGCGTCCATGATTCTCACCGATGAATTGCTCAGCGAAATCGATGTCCAATTTCTCTTCTTCTTTCAGTTCCTGATTCACTTGCTGCAGCATCTCGTTGCCGTCTATCCATTCGATGGGGTGCTCATAATCAAGCACTGAACGATGTTTGACGCTGCCATCTGATTCCACTTCTCCATGGTAGAACCAATCGGATGAGAATTTCATGATGCTGTCGTTCATGCGGTATTGCACTTTGAGCAATGTGACGGCATCTGGCTGATTCTCGACGATGCGTTCCATGAGTGTTTTTCC
>Ga0247609_10005835_pt1 | contig 11995 bp, 8 predicted proteins | sample 172DNAGHGlowgp2_FD_193487 | JGI IMG/M metagenome (GOLD analysis project Ga0247609, IMG submission 193487) | Sheep rumen microbial communities from Palmerston North, Manawatu-Wanganui, New Zealand - 1728 DNA GHGlow gp2 | ecosystem: Host-associated > Mammals > Digestive system > Stomach > Rumen ... | reverse complement strand
CGCACTGTTACGCATCTTTCGGGGGATGGCTATGTAGATGGAGAGACAGATAACGAGGAATAGTACCCACCATTTGATGCTCCACAAATAGGAGACAATGGTCATCAACACGGAGAAGAAGAAGGTGAGTACTAACAAGATGGAGCGAGGTATGAGTGCCTGCTGCATGGTCTTGTCAATATAATGGATATTACCTGTCATCACTGCTTTGGGCAGATAGGGTAACATCAACAGCAGACTCTGTACCTGACCTGTCATCCAACGCAGACGCTGACGCTGGAAATTCTCGGGATTGCTGACTTTTTCGTCATAGACGGGGATGTGTTCCTCATATTTAATGAAGATATGCTGTTTCATGAGCAGTATCTCCAACTCTCTGTCTTCTACCGCAGTCTCCAACATCTTGACATGCTCCTTAAACCAATTATAGGGGAAACACATGCCAGAACCGATCAGTGCCGAGGAGATGCCGATGGTGTTATGTGCCTTGCGGAAAATGGTATTGTTGATCTCCTCACTCACTCCGTCCAGGACAGCTACATCATTATCGCTGTTTTTGGCACAGCGGTGACACTGAATCGCCTTGTAGCCCTGCTGGCAGGAGGCATTGACTTGTTCCAAGAAGTCAGGCAGCACCACATTATCGGCATCCAAGATGACTATATAGTCATAAGAATTCTCTGTATGTTCAATGGCATAGTGTAATGCCTTCGCCTTGCTGCTCTTCTCAAACTGGGGCGTAAACAGGGTAATGGGAAGCTGCCGAAGTTGTTCGTTCGTATCTTCCTGCATGTGGTCAGAAATGACTCCTACGTGATATAATTCCTGTGGATAGGTTTGTTTCAGACATTCCTGAACAGAATGGACGATGACAGTATCTTCCTTATAGGCAGGAAAGAGAATCAGGAAGGACGACTGACAGATGCCCTCGGTAGGGTATGGTTTCTTTTTGCGATGGAATAAAGAAACGATGGCGTAGAAAAATACATAAAGGACAGAAGGTGCCATGAAAACCCATAGTACCCAGTCTATGATATGTATCAGCGTCCACATGACTATTTCTTTTTTCTCCTGTTCTTTTCCTTTTCTTTCTGTTTTCTTTTCTCAGCCTTCTTTTTATCCCTTTCTTCTATGTAGTCGGGAAGTCTTGACAGACCAGGAATAGACTTCATGAGAATCAAAGGGGCTCTGTAGAAGGTCTTGTCCCAGTTTTTGTCCACCAGATAATCGGGTGTCGCCATGGCAAAAGTCAGCAGTACTATGGCAAACAGAATCCACCATTTAATGGCGAGTGTGGTGTAGATAAGAGGTAGGATGATACTCATTCCTACAACAACACACATCATGACAATTCGTGGCATGAGCATCCATTGGATAATCTTGTCTGCCCAACTATATTGCTGGTTGAAAATGGCTACAGGTAGATACTGGATATTGCGGAGCAAAGTGAGGAATTGTGCCTTCATCCATTGTCCGCGCTGACGGTTAAACTCTTTTGCCTTTCGTGTTTTTTCGTCAAAGACATAAATCTGGTCGAAATAGTCGATATAGACATGCTGGCGCATTAACAATGCCTCTAATTCCTTGTCCTCCCATGAACTTTTGACTTTATTGATGTTGTTTTTGAACCAGTTGAACTCAAAAGCACATCCAGAACCCATCAACCCCGCAGACAATCCAATGGCGATATGTCCACGACGGAAAATAGAGTTGTTGATTTCCTCGAAAATGGCTCCCATTCTCGACGGAGTAGTATCTCTGTTCTGTGACAGGCGGTGTGCCTGAATGGCCTTCGTTCCAGCTGACTCAAAGGCATTGTTCATCTGCTCCAAGAACTCTGGTTCCACGATGTTTCCACCATCTAAGACAAGAACGATGTCATAGATTTTGAATTGTGGTAGGTTGTTGACAGCTAATTGGAGTGATTTTGCTTTAGTACTCTTCTCAAAATTTGGGGTCAATAACGTGACAGGCTCCTGCGCCAACCGGAAGTTCGTCATCTCATCATTATTGTCTGAGATGACGGTCACGTCAAAAAGGCGTTGGGGATAGGTCTGTCCTAATACAGATTTAACAGTATGTATCACATTTTTGTTGTTATAGGAAGGTATCAGGACGATAAAACGATTCTGATGCTTTGTCTTGGGAATCTCCCCTTTATGTGCAAATAAAGATGTAACCGTGAATACTAACATGTAAAGCACCGTCAGCGATACAATACCAAACATTACCCAGTCTATGACGTATAATATAAACCAAAAGTCCATATCTTAATGTTTTTATGTTTTAATGAAATGAAAAACTCCTTTGATGGTTGCCTTACACAGGTCAAAACGACCTTGGAAGAGGTATTTGAGGACATCCTTGGGAGCCACAATCCCTATTAGATAAAGGTAGGAAAGAGGTCGTGTCCCTCCCATGATGTTCCGTTTAGCAAAGAGTAGGCGGTTACGGGTAATATAGTACGTCCTTAAGGGAGATTGCTGCCCCGTTGTCTGACTCTCTTTATGATAGATGGTACAGGCAGGCTCGTACCAGATTTCATATCCAGTTCTTCTAATCATCATCGACCAGTCTAACTCCTCATAATAGAGGAAATAGCATTCTGGCATCATACCTACTTTTTCGATGACTTCCCGTTTTACCATCATCGCCGCACCATGGGCGTATGGAGTAGGATGGGGAGTGTCATATTGTCCTTGGTCATCTTCCCCATATCCGATGGATTGGTTGCGTAAAGTGATGGGGGATAGGGGTGTGTATCCAGCATATTGTATCTGATGGTCTCCCCAACTAAAACGTATCTTTGGGCATACCATCCCTATTTTCTCTGATGACTCTAATCTATTCATCAGAGGTCTGAAGTCTGAAGTCTGAGGTCTGAGAAGTGTGTCATTGTTGATGAAGAATAGATACTTGCCTTTGGCGGCTTGAATTCCCAGATTATTGCCACCAGCAAAGCCGAGATTCTGTTCGCTACGTATGACTTTTACTTGTGGAAAACGTTGAGCGATGTCTGTTGCTTCATCGTTATTGGATGCATTATCCACCACGATTACCTCTAATGACTCGTCATTCAAAGGTAATGACTCTATCAATTCACAGGTATCCTTAAGCCCGTTATAATTGACTGTTATGATGGATAACAACTTCTCAACTTCCAAATCTTAATTATTTACACTCTTGAGGCTTGTTTCTTTTCTAGTTTCAGTCGTTTCTTCTCTTCTTGGATGGCGATTTCCTTTGCTTCATATTCTACCCATTCCGCTTCCATGAAAGGCAAGAGATAAACAATGGTCAGTGCTCCGTAAAAGACCAAGCAATTCGGGAACTGTGTGAGTACTTGGTTTGCGTATGATCCTAACTGTATACTTACAAATGCGCAACAACATCCAGCCCCAATCCCTCGTAAGGAAGGGCTTTTTATCTTGAATAGAACAATCCAACAAGCGCCTAACAGCATGATAACCATGGTTATCAGAAACACCGTGATACCGATAACACCTGTATGTATCCAAATGAAAACATATTCGGAATCAGGCGGAATGGCTGACATAATAGTATATTTGTTATTTGCTGGTACATTAGTAGGATTAAGACCAATTCCAATGCCCCATGGAGCCTCTTTCAAGTACTTCTTCATGGTTTGTTGGTTGATAGTACGTACGTTGGCAGAATTATCTTCTTTGTTGAAAATAGAACGCATACGCCTGATTTGTTGATTTCCTTGGCCGATATCTGTAAAAGCAAGAAAGAAATAAGCAAATCCTGCAAATATAATAACAGGTACTGCTATTTTTACAGATTTAGACAGGAAAACATACGCTAAGACTCCTGCAGCCAAACATGCCATTGCTGTGCGGGTTCCTGAAGGAAACATGGCCCATGTACATCCTAAACCCGTAATAAGAAACAGGATTCGGTGTTTCTTAATTTTACTGGTAATAGCAAAAACATAAAAAGCTACAGCGGCAGATGCTGTACCTACTCCAAAGTTGGCGGCATCATTATAAGTTGAGAAGTATCTGATTAATGTACCGCCCTGAAGAATATGGGTCACTCTTGCCTGACCATTAATCCAAGCACTTTCAGCAGCATTGAAGCCTAAGTGTTGTTGCTTCCAAACCCAGAAAACTGAGAATAGACAGCACCCTGCCCAAACATACAGATATCGTACTAATGTCTTGGTGTTATCAACATAAATGCTGAAAACAAGAAATACATATAGAATCTGAAATGCCATCATACGGGCACCAGAATACCATGCTCCGACATTAATTCCCAATCCACAGGTGTCATTCAATATTTCTAACGTACAAAAACCGCACCATATAATCAGTGTATAAAGCATGAGGTTTGCCGCCCTTTCAAAATGTGGAGTTTGACGGGCATCAATAATGGCAATACCTAATAGTAGAATCTCCAGCATCTCATTATACAGAGACATAGGAATACCAGAAGGTAAATAATGATTTTTTCCTAAGAATTGTACAAAATAATTGATGAAGAACAATGCCCAAAATGCCGCCATTCTGAATTTGAAAACAACGTATGCGGCAATGATGATTAAGGGTGATATGCAAATAACAGCAAATATAGGAAAACCGACGTCAATGAACTCGTAAATAGCTAAACCAAACAGGAGAAAGAGCAATAACGCTCTTCCTCCGTTTTCTTTGGTGTATGTCGTTACACTATTTGTCATTTATTTCGCATGGTTGTTCTCAACAGCTGTCAAACCTAATTGTGAAATACGATATACAAAGTTATTGAACTTCGTGTAAGGCGGTAGTTGTCCAACAAACTCCTCCACCGCATAACGGCTTGCCTCTGTCAAGTACATGAAGAGACTGTCTTTATGCTCTTCGTCTAACATTGCCTCGACTTCCTTCAGTGCCTTTTGGTCAACATCTTTCCAGGTGCGGTTGGCACGTGTAACCATCAGGTTCACGGTTCCCATATTCAATAAGGCTGGTGAAATGGAGTTCTCATCCAAGTTCGGATATTCAATAATGGCGATTTCCTCTGGTAGGATATCCGGGCAGAGATCCTTGATGCCGTTAGCCATGATGAACTTGCTGTCTTCAGCCAAGAAATCTTCATCGTAAGTCAGACGACGTACTTGCAAGCCAATAGAAATCCAGTAGTTTTCTAACTCTTGGGCAAGGAAGCTCTTACCGTTGCCAGAGTCTGTTGACAATAGATTGAGTACGTTCTGCTGTCCTTCCCGGAATTTTGGCAGTAATGCCTTGCTGAGTTGACGGAGCGACATGTCGGCAATCGTTTTGTTGAAACGACGGTAACGCAGATTACTCTCCTTTGGATAACAGCCCATGACAGGAACTTGGGTGATACGCTCGGAACGCATACGGTCACGCAGGGTGCGGTCAAGCAACTCGATGATGAAGAAGTAAAGTGCTGTCAACATGAAGGTCAACAGGAACGCACCCAACAGAATCATCAAGCGGTTGGTAGGCTGGGCATTCAATGGGAACATCGGTGGATTCAGCACACGCAATGTGGCTGTTGACATCTGTAGATTCCTCTGGCGCAGACGAGCCTGATTTAATGCCTTCAGCATCTCAATATAGTTGCTTTCCACAAAGGCTATATGGCGATCCTTGCGGTCCAAGGTAGCACCGATAGGAGAGTAGAACAAATATTGTCTGTCCAAATCAGATCGCATGATGTCTGTGGCAGACATCTCGGCGCGTGCTTTTTCCATCAACAGCATCTGTTCCAACCATTTGTCTATCATGTCCTTGGCCCTTACACCTGTTTCCGTGCTATAGGAACCGGCTTCAATCTCATGGGTGAGATCTTTTACGTCGTTGGTCGCTTTTTGTAACTCACGTTGTGCTTTCTGCATCTCTTCCTGTGCCTCGTTATTCAAGTCACCACCTTCTCCACTCATTAGACGGAGATTAGACAGACGTGATTGCAAGCGGGAGATATCTTTGATATGGTCGGTAAATTGCTTGTTGGCACGAATGACGCGAGCACGGTCACCTAACTGACGCTCCAAATAGTCCATCAAAGCCTTAGAGGTCGTATAGTCCATTAACTGTTGGTTACGGAAATTCTGTTGCTGCATGTCCAGTATGGACAACTGCTTAGTCTGCTCACCATAGTTGATGATGCGTTTGGAGATATTATAGCGAATCAAATCGTCCTCAGCACCTGTCAAGATTCTGTATAGACGAGCCACCTCGCGCTCAAAGAACTTAATCACATTGCTGGTCTCACCAAAACGTATTTGCTGGTAATGACGGGCAAATACTTCATTCAGAATGTCCAGCGTATTATAAGCGATACCTGCATCATTGGCAGAATAACCAATATCGATAATATCACTATGTTGTAATTGCATGACTTTTAATCTTGCCGTGATATTGTTGATACCGAAGTAAGGATGGTAGTTCAATATACCGAAGAGATAGTTGTCCTGTGATGGCTTTTCGTATGCCTTCAAATTGGCATAAGTTGCTTGCTCACTATTGTGGTTAATCAATGCCTTGACATCTGCTGGAACTTGCGCATTCAACTGACGGAAATGCTCGGCAGAGATATAGTTGTTGTCCTTGTTGGGGTTACCATACATCATACAACGGGCAAACAAACGCAGAGACACTTCATGGATGGTGTTATCAGTTGTGATAATCAACATCAGGTTCGTGATGTTGGTTTGCGAATTTCCACCAACAGAACCTGTACCTCCTTCAATATTGTATCCAGTAATCATACCTGTATAGATAGTAGTATTCGTATCATAGACCCGCTCCATATTACGAGTCATGAACCATGCAACTATCAAGGCAATCAATGGCAGGATTACCAAATACCAACGAATCTTATATAAAAAACGAACGAGATATCTAAATAAATCCATAGTCTTATAATTTTTAATGATTTCTGTTATATTTCTCGTATGCTCTTGCAGCCTTAGCAGACTGAGCAGCTTCTCTTGCCTCAATCCGAGAAGATTTTGCCTTGGCTGCTTTTTCTGCTTTCTCTAATTGCTGATAGCGTTTCTCGTCGGCTTTTGCCTCTTTCTCAATACGCTTTTCCAAAGCCTTATTCTCTCGGCGAATCTGTTTCTCTGACTTATAGAAGTTTCCGTCCAATGTCACCTCTGTTGTCGCATTGGTAATAATTGGTGTACGGGAAATGATTTCCAAAGTAAGGATATCGGTGATAATGGCAGTCTGAATGTCCTGATAGTCTCTAACTGTAGCCAACTCATGCAATTTCGTCCAAGCATAATCTTCAATGGTCATATTGCCCTGATGGAAGTCCTCTTGGTTCAAGGCACCAGCACCTTGATAGGCTGCAGCACCCTCACTGGCAGTCTTTAGAGTAACCAAACTGTTGGTAATCCTTGCATAGAGGGTGCTTATCTGGAGTTTTAAGTCCTCAAATTTAATATCCTTTTCCAACCTGGCTCTGTCTGCTTCTAAACGTTTACGTTTAATAGATGGTGCCCAGTCGAGAATGTCTTCCAGAGGAACATTCAGATTCACACCTACAGTCCAATATGACTGTTCACTTCCATTTTTAGACTCAAAAATAGGCGTGAAGTTCATGGTTCCTGTCTGATTGTTGGTCAACTGACCATAGACATCCGTTTTACCATAACTATAACTGGCGTAGGCACGAACATAGGAGAAGATGTGACGTCTCTGTTGTGCAACTTCTGCCTTCGCCAATTGTTCAGCTTTCTCTAACGAAAGAATAGTCGGATTCTGTTTGGCATTCTCAAAAAGCACGGACAAGGGAGGCAGGTGGAATGTTGAGAAATTGAGCGTACTCTCTTCACTGGAATCAAAGAAGCCCGCACTGATACCACTGTCATCTAATGATTGTGCATATGACATGAAAGTCATGCCTAATGCTGGAATCAAAAGTAGCCAACGTTTTACTCTATTCATTGTTTATAAATATTATGTCAATGTTATACGTTATCTTTCTGTACAAATGCAAACAGCGTGCGGAAGATGATCTTCATGTCCAGCATGAAATTATAGGTCTGTCCGTACGTGATATCCAACTGCTTACGCTCTTCTGCCGACATGTTACCGCCTTTTCCACGCTCTTCCACCTGCCACAGTCCAGTCAAACCTGCAGGAGCCATAAAGCGGTCAATGCTGGCGTCTGCCGTCAGTTTCTCTGCCTCATAGAGTGGGAGAGGACGGTTGCCCACGATAGACATGTCGCCCTTGAGAATGTTAAAGAGTTGTGGAAGTTCGTCAATGCTATATTTGCGGATGAACTTGCCAACCTTCGTGATACGAGGATCATTCTCAATCTTCACAAAGGCATTATTGATGTCTTCTTCCTTCTTCTTATTGAAGTCACTTTCAGCCACTACGAAGTCATCACCAATCAGCATGATTTCCTCATCGCTAATCATCATCTCGGATTCCATGCCCATATCCAGCATGTCCTGTTCCGCCTCATCTCCTAGCGGAGCCGTGATGGTCTTGTGTTCATTCTCTTCTTCATTATCCGCATATTGGTTGTGGTCTTTACTCAAGTCCTTTAACCGATCTTCTGCATCGACGTACATGCTGCGGAACTTCAGGAAGTCAAAGATAGTATAGTTCGTACCGACACGTTTCGACTTGAACAGAATCGGTCCCTTACTCTCTATCCTAATGGCAATGGCTGTCAGGATGAATACAGGTGATAAGATAATGATAGCAAGTCCTGAAAAGAAAATGTCAAATAGACGTTTCCAAACAGGAATCTTGAATTTCAGGATTTTATATTTGGGCGCCTCGTCGTCAAAGAGAATGTTCTCACGATCTGAAATAAACAGAATTTTCTTGTTGAGAACTGTAACGGAGGCATCCCTGTTAATCGTATCGTTAACGCCGCATTTGATATATATATTTCTTTCTTCATCCGACATATTATCGGTAAGAAGAATAATATAGACATTGCGGCATTTCTTGCGGAGATAGGTGATGGCAGTGATATCCTCGCTTCGGACATTACGCTCGAAGAACACAATAAAATGCTCGTTAGATACATGTGGAGTACATATCTGAGCCGCATCTTTATAAGCATTGGTCATTCGAACCAATTGCCCTGGGATGTATTTTAGCCTTTCCTGTGTCTTTGGATTGTTACCTAAGTAAACAACACCTATCATAATATATTAAATATGTGAATTAATTTGGGAGAATCTTCTTGACACGAATCTTCAGTTCCATGGGATTGAATGGCTTGACGATATAGTCAACGGCACCAATCTCCAACAAACGGATACGCTCACTGGTAGAATCCTCGCTGGAAAGCATGATAACGGGAATGTGGCGGAACAGTTCGTTCTGCTTAATCCACTCCAAGAAATCATCTCCGCGCATACCTGGCATTCGGATATCGGAGATAATCAGGTCGGGAGTATTTCCTGCCTGAAGCCATTTGACACCCTGCAATCCATCAGGTAACCACTGCACGTCATATTCACTCATCAAGTAGATAGAGAGCACCTTTGCGATGGTCTCTTTGTCATCAAGTATTAGTATTTTCTTCTTCATATATGAATGTAACTTAGTCGTTTATTAGGTAGTTCTAACGTGCAAAGGTAAAAAAATATTTTTAATTGTAGTCAAATAATGATAAAAAAATGCCGAAAAAGTACAAAAAAGTTGTTTTTTAGAAAAATTTTAAGGAAATTTGTGGTGTTAAACGATATTTAATATAGGATTTTATTATTGTATTATGGCAAACAAATATCTATTAGGTTTTGATGTCGGCAGTTCATCTGTTAAGGCATCTCTTGTGAATGCGGACACTGGTAAGTGTGCCGCAACAGCGTTTTTCCCGGAGAAGGAAGCGCCTATTATGGCAGTAAAAGCCGGTTGGGCTGAGCAAGACCCCCAGATGTGGTGGGACAATGCGAAGCTGAGTTTGAAAAAAATCATGGCGGAGGCAGGTGCCACGGCAGAGGAAATCAAGGCTATCGGTATCTCTTATCAAATGCACGGTCTGGTCTGTGTGGATAAGAATCTGAAGGCTTTGCGTCCTTCCATTATCTGGTGTGACTCCCGTGCGGTTCCCTATGGCGAGAAAGCCTTTAAGGATTTAGGAGCTGACCAATGCTTGAGTCATCTGTTGAACTCACCAGGTAATTTCACGGCTGCCAAGTTAGCATGGGTTAAAGAGAATGAACCGGAGGTCTATGAGAAGATTTATAAGATCATGCTTCCTGGTGATTATATCGCTATGCGCCTTTCTGGTACCGCCAATACGACGGTCAGTGGACTGAGTGAGGGTATGTTCTGGGATTTCAAGAACAACCAGGTGGCAGATTTCCTGATGAAATATTATGGCTTCGATGCTTCTTTGATCAGTGATATCGTTCCTACCTTCAGCGTTCAGAGTGAGGTTTGTGCAGAGGCTGCAGCAGAACTGGGACTGAAGGCAGGTACACCTATTACATATAGAGGTGGTGACCAACCCAATAATGCCCTCTCACTGAATGTACTGAATCCTGGTGAGATTGCTGCTACGGCAGGAACTTCCGGTGTAGTATATGGTGTGTTGGGCGATGTAAACTATGACAAGAAGAGTCGTGTGAATACCTTCGCTCATGTAAACCATAGTGCCGAACAGACACGTCTTGGTGTATTGTTGTGTATCAATGGTACGGGTATCCTGAATGCATGGACGCATCGTAATATTACTCCTGATGTGGGTTATGCAGAGATGAACGACCTTGCCGCCACGGTGCCCATTGGTAGTGAAGGTGTGACGATTATTCCATTTGGTAATGGTGCGGAGCGTGTCTTGGAGAACAAGGAGATTGGTTGCTCTATCAACGGACTGAACTTCAACAAGCACAATAAGGCTCATCTTGTCCGTGCCGCCCAAGAAGGCATTGTATTCTCCTTCTGCTATGGAATGGAGATTATGCAGCAGATGGGTATGAATATCCGTAATATCCATGCAGGCAAGGCGAATATGTTCCTCAGCCCACTGTTCCGTGACACACTGGCAGGGGTAAGTGGTGCGACGATTGAACTGTACGATACTGACGGATCGGTAGGTGCTGCCAAAGGTGCAGGTATCGGTGCCGGTATCTATAAAGATAATAACGAGGCATTTGCAACATTGGATAAACTGCAGGTCATCGAACCGGATGAGGCTCGCCGTGCAGAGTATCTGGCTGCTTATACCCAGTGGAAAGAGACATTAAATAAAAACTTATAAACAACATTAAAACAGAAAACTATGGCAAAAGAGTATTTTCCATTTACTGGTAAGATTCCTTTTGAAGGAAAAGACAGTAAGAATGTGATGGCATTCCACTATTACGAGCCCGAAAAGGTCGTGATGGGTAAGAAGATGAAAGACTGGCTGAAATTTGCAATGGCTTGGTGGCATACACTGGGCGGAGCAAGTGCAGACCAGTTTGGTGGACAGACCCGTTCATATGAGTGGGACAAGGCAGATGACGCTATCCAGAGTGCAAAGGATAAGATGGATGCTGGCTTTGAAATCATGGATAAACTCGGTATCGAGTATTACTGCTTCCATGATATCGATCTCGTTGAGGAGGGAGCTACCATCGCTGAGTATGAGGCTCGCATGAAGGCAATCACTGATTACGCTCAGGAGAAGATGAAACAGTATCCTAACATCAAGTTGCTGTGGGGTACCGCCAATGTCTTCGGTAACAAGCGTTATGCAAACGGTGCTTCTACCAATCCTGATTTTGACGTAGTGGCTCGTGCTATCGTTCAGATTAAGAACGCCATTGATGCTACGATTAAACTCGGTGGTACGAATTATGTGTTCTGGGGTGGACGTGAGGGCTATATGAGTCTTCTGAACACAGACCAGAAGCGTGAGAAGGAGCATATGGCAACCATGCTGACGATGGCTCGTGACTATGCCCGTGCCAAAGGATTCAAGGGTACCTTCCTTATTGAGCCGAAACCTATGGAGCCTTCAAAGCATCAGTATGACGTGGATACAGAGACTGTTA
>Ga0247609_10005831_pt1 | contig 12001 bp, 6 predicted proteins | sample 172DNAGHGlowgp2_FD_193487 | JGI IMG/M metagenome (GOLD analysis project Ga0247609, IMG submission 193487) | Sheep rumen microbial communities from Palmerston North, Manawatu-Wanganui, New Zealand - 1728 DNA GHGlow gp2 | ecosystem: Host-associated > Mammals > Digestive system > Stomach > Rumen ... | reverse complement strand
CCGGCTGCAAGATAGAATTCATAGGGATAAGTGTCCAGACCCTTCCAGCGAGTGCCGTTGTTGATCGAATACTGCGGTGTGATGTAAACGCCAGTTGAGGTGGGATTATAAATCTTGAAGCGTACAACCTTGGGAATCTTGTTCAGGTTTGCGTTGGTGTTGAAGTAGCTGCCGTTCTTCATGGCAACAACATGTCCATTGCCCACCTGGGCAGTGTCAACAACAGCACAGTTGTAGAAGTCCCAGTTGGCATAGACACCGGCCACACCGCGCTCGTTGAGGGTAGCCCCCACGGGCATCTTCTCAAAGTCCTCGATCGAACTCTTGGAGTTGTCTTTCACCACTTCAAAGGTGATGATGCTGTCGGCCTCGGTGATGTTGGTGAAGGCATATTTGCTCAACTTGCCGTCCCACGTGCGCAGGTTGGGCTGGGTGGCGTTAGAGATCGAAGTGACGTTGGTCGTGCCGGGGAACGGGTCACGAGGACTGTCGTTCATGCCGTTGAAGTTGGCACGCAGCAGCTCATAGTAATTGTGGTTGGGGTCGGCGTTGACCAGGTTGTTCTCCCAAACATCGACATTGGTCGAGTCAACACGCCAGATGAGCATGCCAGGACCGGGCAGGTTCTTGTCCCACTTCACGCGCTGGCGGTTCTCGATAATGAAGTACTCACCCTCGTTGGCGGTGTTCAGGCGATAACCCGTGTTGTTCTTTTCAAGAGAAGGCACTGTAATCGTACCCTCGCCCTCGATGAGGACGGGCTGGGCAAAGCCCAGGGCATAACGCTCAAACAGGCTGTAGCCCGCAGGGTTGCGGCCGGTGTTGTTCTTGAAGCCGCTGGCCATGATGGACCAGGTCAAGGGATATGCGTGGTTGACACCGCCACTGCCGTCATTGTCGGTATCATAGAAGTCGGGCAGACCCAAGCAATGGCTGAACTCGTGGCAGATGGTGCCGATGCCGGCGATGCTGCCCAATGAGATAAAGTCGCCCTCGGCTCCCATCATATTGGTTGAGCAGGCATAGAGACTGAAGTTCACACCATCAAGCACGGGAGACTCCTCAAAGTCCTTCATGTGGGGCCACAAGTAGTCGCGGTTGTTGTCACTGTAGTCCGAGCCATAACCGGCAACAAGGAAGAAGACCATGTCGACAGTGCCGTCATCATCGGTGTCATACTGGCTGAAGTCCACATCGGGGTCAGCCGACTCGAGAGCAGCGAAAAAGATGGAGTCGCAGCGGAACTGATGGGCGTCGGTACTTGCATAGGGGACATCAATCGGGCCGAGGATGTCGAAATGCGGGTCAAACTGCTGGAAGGAGTTGTCGTAGTAGTAGTCACGCACACTGCCCATGCAGTCAACCTTGGTTCCTGCGGGAAGCGTGAAGCCCTTGTAGTCATGGCCGTTAATCATCTCGTCATAGAAACCATAGGGGGTGTAGTTCGACGGAGTGCAATCGTCAAACGTGATGTCGGTGTAGTTAATCAGGACAATCAAGCCGCGGAACTTGCTGTAGTCCATGTGACCACCGTGGCCGATGCCACGAATCAGCTCGTTGCGGTGGTTCTTCAATTTCTTGCCACTCTGCACCATAGCGGGGCTGGTCAGCCCCTTGGACATGCTGGAGAGGACAGCACGATCGGCTGCAGTGCGCTGATTCTCGTCACGCGCGATGCAATCGCCAGCAACCAGCTGGTTGCCGTCGAGGCGGGCATAGGTATAGTAGCCAGCCGCATTCTTGACCACTGTGTAGCCATCAACGGTCGTCAAGTAGTTAAAGAACTCGTCACCATGCAGCACCACGGTGAGCTTGGAACCATCTGGCTGCGACACCTGGCCGGGTGTCGGGTCGGCGGGGACTGCACGCGCGGTCAAGCACATCAATCCCAGGACAAGTAACAATAGATAGGATCGTTTCATAAATCAGTTCATTTTGATTAAGGTTAATGATAAGGAATTATACACAAGTTTATTTTCAGGTTATTGATCGGCTTAGCCCGGAAATGATGCTCAGAATAGGCCATCAAAGCAACCTTGGCCGTGCCGAGGCACAATAATTTGCGTCTCCACACGGCCAAGGGGGGCACCTGATATGTAATTGCCTAAATTAATAATGTGCTAATTGAGAATCGCATTAATAATCAAATTGACGTCGGCAATATTGACCTCGCCATCACCATTGACGTCACACACATATCTTTCCAGCTTGCCGGCCTCTGAACCCAGGATGATAGAAATGACCGTGTTCACGTCCACGATGTTCACCTCGCTGTCGCTGTTCACGTCGCAGGGTGCCCAATACTCGTCATAGTACATCCTGATGTCATCCAGGTAGCAGTACTTCTTGGCATGGCCCTCGGTCTGGTTGATCTTGACAAGAATGCGTCCCGTCGTGGGCAGGATAACATTCAACGAGCCCGTCTCCTTAGACTTGACGCTGAGGACGTTGTTGGCAGGTTCAATCCAGTTCTCACCCATGTCCATCGAGTAGTAAACCCTGAAGTTGGCATTGCTTGTCGTGGGGTTGGTGACCGTGAAGCTCATCATGAAGGGGATGACATTGAGCGGAGTGGCCATGGCCAACTGGCTGGGCTTCTTCATGGCCACGGCCAGCGTGCTCTGTCCGTCATTCTCATAGGTCTGAACGCCGCATTGCGAGAAGTTCCACTGGCCGAACCTGCCATCCACATTCTTCAGGTTCATCTCGTTGGTCGCGGTCATGGTCTCAAAGTCCTCGACAAACATGCGAATTGTCGTGTCTGGTACCACATTGAACGAGACGAGACTGCCATTCTCGGCAATGTCGGTGATGACCAGATCACTCATCAGGTGGTTCCACGTCTGCAGGTTGGGGGTGGTCTTGTTGGTGAGCCAGGTCACATTTGACGAGCCCGGGAAGGCATCACTCTCAGAGTCACGGCCGATATAGTCGGCACGCAGCAGTTCATAGTACATGCGGTTGGGATTGCAATTCACCTGATTCATCTCCCAAATCTGCACATTGCTCGAGTCCACACGAGCCACCATCATGCCATGCCCCGGCAGGAACCTGTCCCACTTGCCGGGCTGGCGGTTCTCGATCAGGAAGAATTCGTTTGGATTAACTGTGTTCAGGCGATAGCCCTTGTTGCTGGTATCCAGGGGCTGCATCTCGATGGCTCCACTCTCGAGCAGCTCGGGCTGGGTGAAGCCCAGGGCATAGCGCTCATACAGGCTGTAACCCACAGGATTGCGGCCAAAATTGCTGCCACTGCCGCCAGCCATAACCGACCAGTTGCCAGGATTGCGGCTCTCACCGCCGCTGCCCTCATAGTCGGTATCATACAGGTCGGGCAAGCCCAACACATGACCGAACTCGTGGCAGAAGGTGCCGATGCCGTTCACATCGCTGTAAGAACCCTCCCAACCGGCAATCTCGGTCGAGCAGGCATAGAGGCCGAAGTGCACGCCATCCAGGGGAGGTGACCAGTACAGATAATACATGTGAGGCCACAGGTAGCTCTCGTCATTGCCGCCATAGTTGGACGAGTAACCGGCTACCAGAAAGAACACCATGTCCACATATCCGTCACCGTCGCTGTCATAGTCGTTGAAGTCGATCTGGTTATCCACGGCTGCCAGGGCGGCATTGAAAACCGCATCGCTATTGGCGGTTGACTGCGGGTAACGGCATGAGAAATTCACATCCACAGGGCCCACAACGTCAAAGTGCGGGTCAAAAATCTGGTAGGAATTGTCATAGAAATAGTCACGCACGCTGCCCGTCATATTCACCTTGCGGTTGTGCAGGGTATAGCCGGTATAGTCATGAGTGTTCACCATGTCGTCATAGAATGAGCTGGCCTCGGGCATCGAGAATTTCTTGTCGGTATAGTTGACAAGGATGATGAGACCACGAAAGTTGTCATAATCCATCATGCCCTCGGCACCCACTCGCTTCATGGCGTTGTTGCGCTGTTGCAGCTTTTGGGCTCCCTCATGAGCCATCAACGGGCTGGTCAAGCGCTTGGGAATGGACTGCAACGCGGCACGGTCGGCAGCACTGCGGCGCGACTCGTCACGGGCAACGCGGTCACCGGGAACCAGACGGCCGCCATCCAGGCGGGCATAGGTGTAATAACCGGCCTTGTTCTTGACCACGGTATAACCGTCGCTGGTGGTGGTGTAATGGAAAAACTCATCACCATGCAATGTCACGGTGAGGGTAGAGCCGTCGGGCTGAGTCACCACAATGGGTGTGGGATCTGCCGGAATTGCCCGTGCGGCAAGGCACAGCAGTCCCAGTACAATGAACGATAGGGTTTTCTTCATAACTTTTCCTTGAAATATTGATTATGCACTTTGTATTTATTTAAGAATGATTCCAATCACGGCATTGACGTCGGCGATATTGATCTCTTCATTGCCATCCACGTCGGCGCGAGCCAGGATATCGGCACCGACACTATCCTCGCCTTTCAAGATGATGCCGATGATGGCATTGACGTCGGCAATGTTCACCTCGCCATCGCCGTTCACGTCACCCTTTATCACACCCTCGCCAGGCTCACCCGTGTAGTAGAACGTGAGATCGTCAACATAGGTGGCCGTATTCTTGTTGCCCGCACGCTGATAGATGCGGAACACGGTGGGCTGGGTATTCTTCAGGTCAAGCAACCAGTAGTTGGTGCTCGTGGTGCGGCCGGCTATCTCGATGGTCTCTTCACCTGTTGAGCTGAGGGCGGTAACCCACACCGGATTACCCTCCTCGTCATTCTCGACCGAGTACTCAAGCGAGAACTTGGCCACAGTAGATGATGAATTGAAGACGGTCATCCCGGCCATGTAGATATTGTAATAAACAGGAGTGGTGCTGTAGAACAAGCTGGGCAGCTTCATCATCACGCTGTTCTCGCCGTTGGCCTTGCCCTCGCCCGGGGCACGCACACCCGACTTGGTAAAGTTCCAGGTTGCGAAATTGCCCTCAACGTCTTTGTCGTTCGTCTCGGTCGATACGGGCATCGACTCAAAGTCCTCGACTATCGACAGAATCTCGCCATCGGGCACCACGCTGAAGGTGATCACGCCACTCCTCTCATTGATGCCGACAATGTTGTATTCGTTGGGAGTTCCATTCCATGTGAGCAGGTTGGGAGCAGTCTCGTTGGTAATCACGATATTGCCCGTGCTGCCAGGGAACGGGTCGCTGGACTGGTCGCCATAGGTGGAGTTACCGGCACGCAACAACTCAAAATAGTTGTGTGCAGGATTGCAGTTCACTTTATTCCTGCTCCACATGCTGCTGTTGGTACTGTCCACGCGGGTCACAATCATACCATGACCAGGCAGATAAGTGTCCCAACCCGTCTTCTGGCGGTTCTCAAGGGTGAAGAATTCACGACTGACAGGCGTGGGCAGGATATAACCCTCGCGTGCTTCGTTGACAGGGTGGAGGGTGTAGGTGCCCTCACCGGTAATCTCTCTGCGGGGGGCCCATCCCAGCGTGTAGCGCTCGTAGTAGGAGTAACCCACCGGGCAACGTCCGTAGTTGTAGTCAGCGCCACCGGCCATCACGTCCCAACCGCCGGGATCATGGCTCTGGCCGCCGCTGCCTGTATAGTCGGTGTCATAGAAGTCGGGCAGACCCAGCACGTGGCTGAACTCGTGGGCAACGGTACCGATACCCTCAACGGTGATGGTGCTCGGTGTGTTCTCAAAGCCGTAGAGCTCGGTGGAGCTGGCATAGCGGTCAACCTTCTTGCCGTCAAGGTAGATATAGGAGTTGCTCAGGTTGGACGCGTGAGGCCACAGATAGCCCGAGTTGTTGCCCGAGAAACTGGAAGAGAAACCCGACACCAGGAAATAGACCATATCGATCATGCCGTCGTTATTGTTGTCATAGATCGTGAAATCGACCTCCTCGTCGGCGGCTTTGAGCGCATTGGTGAAAATCGTTGTTGACAACGACTGGCACTGGTTGGAACGAGCCTGGTACATGCCGTTCTGGCCATAGGTGGCAGGATAAGGGCCATAAACGTCAAACGGCGGCTGGAAGGCTCCGTTGGACTGGTCCTTGAAATAGTCGTGCACGCTGCCGGGGCAGCTAACATCGCGGTTGGTAATGGGGTCATGGTAACCCGTGAAACCCTCGCTGCTGAACATCTGGGTATAGAACTCTTGTGGTTCATCGCTGGAGAACTTCACATCGGTAAAGTCGATCAAGATGACCAGACCACGGAAGTTCTCAAAGTCGAAATCCGATAAATTCACATTGCGCTTGGCGCGACGCATGTGACCCTCGGCAACACTGGTCTCGTCAACAAGATACTTGGGCGTTGCCGCCAGCAGGCTCAGCTCGGCTGCCGTGCGCTCGCCCTCGTTATGAGCAAGCACTTGAGTCGCCTGCAGGGTCTCGCCCACACGCTGTGCATACACATAGGCTCCAGCCTCGTTATAGATGATGGTATAGCCGTCAGCTGTCGTGTTAAAGTGATAGAACTCGTCGCCCACCAGGTTGACCGACAATAATGTACCATCAGGCTGAGGCATTTTCACCATCCCAGGATGGGCGGGTATCGCCATCGACTGGATGCACACTGTTGCTGCCATCAACAGCAAAATAAAGATTTTTTTCATTGTTCCTTTATAATTTGATTTGGTCTTAGTTGATGTTCTTAATTAAGCCTCTTGTGTATAATCTCACGCCTAATTGCGCATTGATTATCCATAATTTTTGAGATAGCCTGCAAAGTTACACTTTTTTTCGTATAATGGACAAGGATTGCGCCTAAATGTTATGTTTGCCGCCATTTTTATGACCAGAATAAGCCATTCGGGCACGATTTGATTGCATATCGCTCGCCGGGCAGGCATCTGGGCAACACGACAAGTGACCAGCGCAGCGCCAACAGCCGCCATCACGACACTGCCATCATTTTGATTGATTGGCACATCGCCCCCAGGCGAGAGTTAAGCAATGTTCCACGACTTATCAACATTTCAGATTAGTTTTGAACAATTCAACGATTTTAACGGAGTTTTTAGCCATTTTTTGAGTAAAAAATTGTTCCTTTGCATCCGTGAAACATTGTGCAAGCCGAAAACCATGAAGTTTACTTCGATGGTTGAGGCGCCGCCAATGTTATCAAAACATTGTGCAAGCCGAAAACCATGAAGTTTACTTCGATGGTTCGGGTTTTTATCGATGTTATAAAACTTTTTTATAGACAACAACACCAACTCAATGGGAAAGATAATCGCAATAGCTAACCAAAAGGGCGGCGTGGGCAAGACCACGACATCGATCAACCTCTCGGCAGCACTGGCTGCGAGCGGGCAACGGGTGATGCTCATCGATGCCGATCCGCAGGCCAATGCCACCTCTGGACTCGGCATTGAGCCCAAGGACATGTCCTCGACCATCTATGAGTGCCTGGTAGACGACTACCCCATGCGCAGCGCCACCGTGGACACCTGTGTGGAGGGACTGAAACTGCTGGGCTCGCGCATCGACCTGGTGGGCGCCGAGCTGGAACTCGTCGAGAAGCAAGGGCGCGAACGCGTCCTGGGCAAGGCCATCCAGGATGTCAAGGATGACTATGACTACATCATCATCGACTGCAGCCCCTCGCTGGGACTGATCACCGTCAATGCCCTCACGGCAGCCGACAGTGTCATCATACCCGTCCAGGCCGAATATTTTGCCCTGGAAGGCATCAGCAAGCTGCTCAACACCATACGCATCATCAAGGCAAAATTGAATGCATCACTGCGCATCGAGGGCTTCCTGCTCACCATGTATGACGCGAGACTACGGCTTGCCAACGAGATTTTTGAAGAACTGAAGGGCCACTTCGGCGACATGGTCTTCAACACGGTGATTCCACGCAACATACGCATCAGCGAGGCACCTAGCCACGGCATACCAGTCACCCAGTACGACCCCACATGCCGCGGAGCAACGAGCCACATGCAGCTAGCTAAGGAAATCATCGCCCGCAGCAGGCAGCATTGATAAGAAAACCCAAAACTAAAAACTACTAAGGACTATAAACCAAGGACTAAAAATGAAACGCAGCGCACTAGGCAAAGGACTTGACTCTCTCATCTCAATGGATGACATCCAGACCGGTGGATCTTCGGCCATCAACGAGATTCCCATCAGCCAGATTTCACCCAATCCCGACCAACCTCGACAAAACTTTGACGAGGAAGCCCTCGAGGAACTTGCCACGAGCATCAAGGAACTGGGCATCATCCAACCACTCACGCTGCGCAGCGTGGGAGACAACACCTACCAGATCATCTCGGGCGAACGCCGCTACCGGGCCTCGTTACTGGCCGGACTGGATACCGTGCCTGCCTATATACGCACCGCCAACGACAGCGAGGTGACCGAGATGGCTCTCATCGAGAACATTCAGCGCGAGGACCTGAACGCCATCGAAATCGCGCTCACCTTCCGCAAACTCATCGACCAGTACAATCTCACTCAGGAAAGGCTCAGCGAGCGCATCGGCAAGAAACGCGCCACCATTGCCAATTTCCTGAGGCTGCTCAAACTACCTGCCGAGGTGCAGCTGGGACTCCATGACCACACCCTGGACATGGGCCACGCACGCGCCCTGCTCTCGCTCGACGACCCCAAGTTGCAGTTGAAACTCTATAACGAGACCATCAAGAAAGGACTCTCGGTGCGACAGGTCGAACAGCGCGCCAAGCAGATGCAACAGGCAGCCGACAGCGAGCGCACACAGCAGGAACACGGCAGCGGCAGGCAAGTCAATGTCAAGGACTACGAAATCCTGCAACGGCATCTTGCCTCGACTTTTGGCGTGCCCGTGAAGTTCACCTGTGACAAGTCGGGAAAAGGGAAAATAACATTCCCGTTCACGACCGAAGAGCAACTCGAAAAAATCATCAGCATCTTCGATAACCTGAAGAATGCTTAACACCCTCGGCACCTGGTGGTAGAATCAACGACATACCGCGCCTGGCGGCAACGGCTACTCGCCGCTGCCACGATGCTGTTGCTGGGACTCACGGCAGCGGCACAGCATGCCCCCACGGCCAGCGACACCATCAACACCCAGCAACCGGTCGCCATACCCACCCACCACGTGCGGCAACAGGTCACTATCGAGGACGACACCGTACTGCTGCGCAACAATCCGGTGCGCGTGGTCAATGCCGCCGGCGACACGGTAGCCTTTGCCTCGATCGACTCCATCAGGGGCATCGACAATGTCGAGATACTCATGGACAGCACGGCCGCCTCGTCGGCAACGCTGGGCAAGGTGCGCGCCTTCAACCCCGACCCCAAGCGGGCAATGTGGATGTCGGTACTGTGCCCTGGATTGGGACAGATCTACAACCGACGCTACTGGAAACTGCCCATCGTTGTGGGAGCCTTTGTGGGCTTGAGCTACGGCGCATCGTGGAATAACCGCATGTATCATGACTACTCCAAGGCCTACCGCGACGTGATGGACGACGACCCCGACACGCGCAGCTACATGGACTTCTTCCCGCCCACCGTCAGCGAGAGCAAACTCGATCAGGCATGGCTGCAGAAGGTCATGCGCAGCAAGCGCGACTACTACCGGCGCTACCGCGAGATCTGCATCATCGCCATGGTGGGCGTCTATCTCATCAACATCGTGGATGCCTATGTTGACGCCTCGCTGGCCCACTTCGACATCTCTCCCGACCTCACGATGAACCTGAAGCCCACTGCCATCGACAACAGCATGGCAGGCACGCGAATACCCTCGGTGGGACTGCAATGCGCCATCAGTTTCTAGAACAATTGATATCAACTACATGACAATATGACAAGACATCGACTCATCACATTACTTCTCATGACGGCTATGGCAACGGCAACGCTGCTCGCGGCTCCGCGCGAGAAGAACAACATTCTATCATTAAAAAACTCCATCACCGACGACGACATCGTCTTCCCCGAGAGTTTTGATACCGACGTGCACAAGATGATGACCAACTGGTATCTCCAAAACTACACCGTGCTCGATGCCGACGTGGAGAACAAGTCGCCAGGCGAGGTGGGCGAGGAAACCTACATCCGACGCCTTGCCGCCATCCCGTCGGTCATCGAGATGCCCTACAACCAGGTGGTGCGCAAGCACATCGAGCGCTACGTGTACCGCAGCCGCACCCTCGTCGAGCAGATGCTCGGCATGAGCCTGTATTACATGCCCATCTTTGAGCAAGCACTCGAGAAGGAGGGCATTCCGCTCGAGCTCAAGTATCTGCCGATAGTCGAGAGCGCCCTCGACCCCAATGCCGTGTCGCGCGTGGGCGCTGCAGGGCTGTGGCAGTTCATGATTGGCACCGGCAAGGGGTTGGGACTCGAGGTGAACTCGCTGGTGGATGAACGGCGCGACCCCTACCGCTCCAGCGCCATGGCTGCCAAGTACCTCAAGAACCTGTACCAGATCTACAACGACTGGTCACTGGCCATCGCCGCCTATAACTGCGGACCCGGCAACGTCAACAAGGCCCTGCACCGCAACGGCGACAAGGGCGACTTCTGGGACATCTACGAGTACCTGCCGCGAGAAACCCGCGGCTATGTCCCCGCATTCATCGCCGCCAACTATGCGATGACCTACTACAAGCAACACAACATCAGCCCCTCGCTGGCACGCAAGCCCCTCATTACCGACACGGTGAGCGTGAACCGGCGCATCCACTTCGCACAGATTGCACAGGTGCTCAACATCCCCATCGAGGAAATACGCACCCTCAACCCGCAATTCCGCGCCGACGTCATCCCCGGCGACAACCACCCCTACATGCTCGTGCTACCCTCGCAGCAGATCTACAGCTTTATCATGAGCGAGGACAGCATCGACAGCTACCGCGACGACTTGTACGCACACCGCGAGGTAGTGGAACCCGGAGGCCAGGTTTCAACAGCACAGGAATACATCACCGGACTCAACGCCAACGGCGAGATGCGCACCATCACACACAAGGTGGGACGTGGCGAAACCGTCTCGACCATCGCCGCCAAATATAATATGACAACCGACGAGCTCATGACCCTCAACAACATGGACAGCGAGCGCGTCCGTCGCGGCGACAACCTCAAGGTCAAGGCACCCAGCCACAACAACGCCAGCGCCGACAACGACGACATCATCCCCGTCAGCAGCGACACCAAGCCGCAAGACAGCAACCTGGCGATGAACGAACAGGAACAAGAGACCGAACAAGAACAGTTCGACGAGGTCAAGGACATCGAGCGCAAAGCCGCCGAAAAAGCCCCCTACAAGGGAACCTATACCAAACCCGCCTCCGAGACCTCCACCGCCTCCAAGAAGACCTCGGCAACAAGAAACGAAGACCAGACAACACGCCAACAGGCCTCAAAAACCAATACCAGCAACTGGCGATCGCGCAATGCCAAGTATGCCGAGAAAGAGAGCAAATCACACAATCGCGGCACCAACGCCGAACGTAGCTCCAAGAGCCGACACAAAAAGCAAAGCAAACCCAAACAACCCACCGAAGTGACCGTCCAAAAGGGCGAATCACTCACCAAGATTGCCGAGAAAACAGGCGTCTCGGTCAAGGACCTCGAGCGCGCCAACGGCCTTGAAGACGGCAACAAAATCAAGGCCGGTGAGAAAATCAAGATTCCCACCAAAGCCGAGGCACGCCAAGCAGCCGCCAACGAGAAGAAAGGCAGCAAATCCGGCAGCAAGTCCGGCAAATCGAGCAAGAAGAAATCAAAAAAGAAATAACAACCACACCCATTCATGAACCACGCCAGCGGCTATGTCAACCGCTGGCGTTTCTCATTCCATCACAACCACCGCCGTTAATCGGCCGCATCACGCGTCAAGTCCACAATCACCTCACGGGCTATCAGCAACCCCGCCGCAGCCGGCACAAACGCATTACTGCCAGGCTGCTTCTTGCCGTCCACATAGACGGGAACATCAGGATTCCAGCGCGGCTCCTCCTCGCTATAAACACACTTGAAATGATGG
>Ga0247609_10005829_pt1 | contig 12003 bp, 7 predicted proteins | sample 172DNAGHGlowgp2_FD_193487 | JGI IMG/M metagenome (GOLD analysis project Ga0247609, IMG submission 193487) | Sheep rumen microbial communities from Palmerston North, Manawatu-Wanganui, New Zealand - 1728 DNA GHGlow gp2 | ecosystem: Host-associated > Mammals > Digestive system > Stomach > Rumen ... | reverse complement strand
ACATAAGCTTACGATGGTCGAAAAAGGCGTGAACGACGTTACGGAAGATGCCGTTAAGGCCGCTGTTGCCGAAGTCGCTCCGACTGCCGAAGCTGTTGCCGAAGCAAGCGACGCCGCTGCCGACGCATTCTAATCTTCGAAAAAAGAATTAAAAGAGACCGCTCCAGAAGCGGTTTTTTTTGCATTTAACAGGAATTGGCAAAGCAAGCGCTAAACTCTAGATTACTGCGCCGCCTTGCCCCTATTAACAACTTGCTAGCAACTGACTTGGCTTTCCCGGTATTCGCCGCCGAACGCATGCCCGCTCACGGAAAGTATTGGCGGGAACTGGATGCGCTTGGCGAGTGCGAGCCCCTTGAACCTGCGGTACCAGTGGCGCATGTCTTCAAGTACGGCCTCGGTTGTTGGCAAATGTTTCTTGAAGTATGCCGCATCGACGCCAAGAGTTTCGCAGAGCGTTCCTTCCATCGCAAGCTTTTCTGTAAATTCGAGGCTGACGCATTTTTCGACCCACATCGCAAACAGCTTATCGTGGTACGGGTAAAGAATCGGGTCGCCCTTGCCTTCATCGACGTTCATCGCTTCGCTGAGTTCGGCGCTTGCCGGGATTTCTATCGATGCCGCCGGGATGATTTCCTTGTCGCGGTTGATGTAACGGGCTAGCGCATAGACTTGAGTTTTCCACAAGTCACCGAGTGCGCACATCACGCCACAGGTGTCCCCGTACAAAGTGCAGTAGCCGACCATCGCTTCGCTCTTGTTACCGTTGCAAGTGACGCCAGCACCGACGACCGATGCCACAGTCGAAAGGATGGACGATGAACGGGTCCTCGCCTGCAGGTTCTCGTGGTTGATACCCACAACTTTCATAACCGTGTCGTTACGCACAAAAGAACAACGTTCAAGCGTATGGCAAACCGATTCCAGAATCTCGGAAATCGGGGCGACCATGTAAGGCGTACCCAAGTTCTCGGCCAAGTCACGAGCCGCATTCTTCGTCGTGTCGGAATTGAAGCGTGTCGGCATGTTTACGAGGAACACGTTCTCCGGCCCAATCGCTTCGGCGTAAAGAGCTGCTGAAACCGCGCTGTCAATGCCGCCGCTGGCACCAATCACCATGCGCGCAATATGGAACATCTTCAGGTTTTCGCGAATCATGAATACGAGCGCATCATGAATCTCTGCAATCTCGTTTGTGTAAGGCTTTGCTGATTCCGCATAAACTTGCACCTGGCCATCGACAAGTTCGACAACCGCTTCGGCTTCGCAGAAGAGCGGCATTTCATAAACGATCTTGCCATCGCAATCGAATATTCGGCTGCCGCCAGCAAGTGCGTAAATGTTCTTACCGGTATTGTCGGTCCCGACACCGTTCAAACAAATGACCGGCATGGCGCAATCTTTTGCCAAATGCGAAAGTTCCTTGTTTTCGGTTTCGCGACGTCCGACCACATAAAAATCCGACCCGTGCGTCACGTGGGCCACGTTCAAGAGCGGTGTATCGTCGAGCACGTCACCGCACAAGAAAAACGGCATGTTGCCCGCAAACTTGCGGATTTCGGCCCAATCTACAGGGAGCGTCTTGTTAGAAGGGCCTGTCAAAGCATTTCGTGGAAACACGACGCAATCGACTTCGGCTGCCTTTGCCCGCTCGAAAGCCGATTTCATTGTTTGCATATTCGCCGAGACGTTTCCCGGCAAAATCTTCATCTGTACCACATAAAGTTTCATTTAATTATCCTCGGTACAAGAAAATAAAAAAATGCACCGCCCATGAGCGATGCATTTCTTTTAAAGTTACCGGTAAACCTATTCGTACTGCGGAGCTTCGAAAGAGGTCGGGATTTTCGGCGTATCCGTGTCGTTATGGATGAACGAGAATCCACTAATCTTGTTGGTTTCGCGGTCGATCGGTCCCGTCTGGAGCTGCCCATGGATGCTCGATGTGCATTTATCCGGATGCAGGCACCCCTTATTGCGCATCATCATGTGGTAACCGTAAATTTCCCAGACGCCATTCTTGGCTTCAACATTTTTCTGGCCTTCGAAACCGGAAATTTGGAAAGTACCATCAGCCTTGAGCGTAAATTCCCAATCTATACCATCTCTTGAACCTTGCCATTCACCGACAAAATCGCTAGCCTTTTCGTAATCATATTCGCTAGCTTCGACCTTGCAGCTCATCGTCTTGCTATCCGACGCAATGGTATTGTCCGTTCCGACAGAATAAGTGTACATCGAATAAACCGGCTGGCTGTAATATGCCGGGCGCATCAACAGCGTGCTGCGCTGGATATCGTAATGACCGCCGATCCAGTAGGCAACTTTGTCGCCAACGCCATTTTCAAGGATATACGAATTGTCGAAGAACGTGAACGTCCTAGTCGTATCGCCATCGGTACATTTATAGATTTTGTTCTTAAGGTCTTCGGCCTTGGAAAGCTTGTCCTTCTGAACAGCGACGCTAGCCTTTACAGCTTCGCTATATTCGTTCGAGTCGTCGACTGCATATTTGACCGTGCCGTCCTTGTCAACGATGAACGAAATCGTAAACCCGTCAGAAAGCTTATTCTTAACGGCTTTGGCAGCATCGGTTTCGGAATATTGAATGCCCACGTTGCCATCGACAAATTTCACTTTGCCATCAGCAAAGTCCGTATAAGTAACGACCCAAAGTTCATCCGGGATGCGGAGTGCTACAATACCTTGTTTGCTACCGGTCGAGAGATAGACCGTATGGCCGAACAACTTGAGTTCCACATTCTTTTCGAGGTCTGCAAGCTTTGCTGCACGGCCTTCACTTGAAGTCGCAGAAGATTTCGGAGCTTCTGCGCTAGAAGAGGATGTCGGGGTTTCCTTGACGGACGAAGAAGACTTGTCATCGGCTTTTGAAGACGAACTCTTGTCGTCTTTGGCTACGCTAGAAGAGGATTCGTCCTTGGACGCAGAAGACTTCGGGGTATCCTTGGTCGAGCTGGAAGAAGATTCGTCATCGGAAGCGGAAGACTTCGGCTTGTCCTTCGAATCGGAAGATTTCTTGTCGTCCTTTTTAGAAGAGGAGGACTTGTTGTCGGACTTCTTGGAAGAGGAAGATTCGATGTCATCGCATTCGTCCTCATCGCACTCATCGTCTTCGGAAGAAGACGAAATTTCTTGAGGATCTTTCTTAGGAGAAGATGGACTGTCGTCGTCACCGCAAGCTGCGAAGAGGAATGCGGAGGACACTAAAAGAGCAAGTAATTTTTTCTTATTCATATCTAATAATATAATTTATTTAGTCCAATTTAGACCAACAAATGTTTACATATTATATGGGAAAAATGCAAAAAGCGCCGCATTTTTGAAGAAATGTATTATATGGAGATAATTACCCAAACGGGTTGCCTGGGTGGTAATCGAGGTCGCGTTCGGCTTCTTCGATGGACGGGGCTGCATCGTACAAAAAACCAGCCAAAGCCTGCTCGGCAGATACACGCTCCCCGCCAATCCAGTTTTTCAGGACAGCCAACTTTCGAGAAATCCGCCACGGCAGCGGGACCATCAGGTGGCGCATTCCGGCGGCAGTCAGCACGTGCAAGGCCATCTCCGCCATCGTCATCACGGTCGAACCTGCGAGAGCATAAGTCTTCCCCACTGCACTTGGCATAAGCCCAGCCACCGCAATACCCTTGACCAAGTCCTCGCTGCGGACAGGGCGCTTTAAGCATTTGCCGCCACCCGGCATGAAATAAATCGGGAACCGTTTCACGTAATCGCGGAACATGTTGAACTCGACACCGCCCCCATCGCCAATCACGAGCGTCGGGCGCACAATCGTCCAGTCGAGCCCGGACGCCTGCACCAGAGCCTCCCCCTTCTTTTTGCTTTCGCCATACGGCGTGAGCACCGGGTACGTCACGGAAATGCTAGAAACATAGAGGAAACGGCGAACACCTGCAAGCTTGCTTGCCTTGAGCACGTTCCGCGTACCTTCGGTATTCACGTGCTCGAACGCTCCGCGCTTTGTCGATAAAAGAATTGCCGCCAAATGATAGACGACATCGACCCCTTCGAACGCCATTTGGATAGATTCAAAATCGGTCACGTCGCCATAACGGACGTCCACCTCGCTCGGCAAGGACTTCGCCAAAGAATCGCCCGGAAGCGTCAAGACGCGGACACACACGTTCCGTGCTATGAGTTCCCGGCACAACGCCTTCCCTACGACGCCGGCGCCACCCGTCAAAAGAGCTATCATGCTAGGCTTCCAGCATATAACGGATATCCTGGACGCGCCTTGCGAGCGACGCATCCTTCTCCATTTGCTTTTTTAGGGAATTTATGGCGGCGATTACAGTGGCATAGTCCCTACAGAACATCGCGCCGATATTCTGCAACGAATCCGTCGTGAGCTCGCGGCAAAGGTACATCGCCACCTTGCGCGGCGTAGAAATCGCGGCAGATTGGCGCTTGGACGAGAGCTCGCAAACCTCGAGGTGGTATTCCAGCGCGACCGCTTCGGCAATGTTCTTAGCTGTGAGTTCCATGTGGCCGCCATGTTCCGACGGCGCAACAAGACGCTTGACGCTGTTCAAGTTCAAGTCCGCCTTGCAGAACATATTCATCGCGCCCAGGAAGTTCAGGAGCCCTTCAATCAGACGTACGTTCTTGCGCGGCGGCATCGAAAGGTAGCGGCAGATTTCTTCGCGGTCGGCCTTCGCAAATGGCAAATTCTCGGACTTTTTGCTGATCAAGTTCATGCGTGTCGCAAGGTCCGGTTCGTCGATACCCACGGCCACGCAAGATGCGAGCGGCGCAAGTAGCTTCTTGGAAATGCTCGGAATCGACGACCTCGAAGAACCGCGCTGTTCGTTATCCGTATCGACAACCTTGAACAGGTTCGGATGACGGTCGCAAGAAATCACCACCTGCTTGCCTTCGGCGCGCAAATGCCGAATCAAGATGGCAAGACGGTCTTGCGTCCAGAGGCCCTTTTCCAGGAGCTGCACGTCGTCGAGCAAAAGCACGTCGCAAAGCTCGTAGCGCTCGCGGAACTTCTGTGCGAGTTCGCGCACGTTGCCCGTCTTGTTGTGGAGCGCCGAGGCCATCGCCGTCGCATCGCGCAAGAAGTCATAAGCGTGGCAATAGACGATAGAAGCTTCGGGGCGGTTATTTTGGATTTTAGCCGCAATCGACTGCAACAAGTGCGTCTTTCCAAGGCCGCTTTCGCCATAGACAAAAAGCGGATTCAAGGCCGGATCGCCGGGATTGTCGGCAACCGCCTGGCATGCGCGGAATGCAGTAGAATTGCACTCCCCTTCCACAAAGTTTTCAAAAGTATAACGGGCGTAAAGAGCCAGAGGCTGCTTCGGACGCTTTTGGGGCTTCGGAGCCTCCGTCACACGTGGAATCACAGGCATCGCGAGCCTGATTTCGGGAATCGGGTCCGAAGGAGCTATCTGACGGATGCGATAATCAACAAATTCACTACCAAATACAGTTGCAAAGGACTTGCGCAACAAATCGCCATAGTGGGCGTTCACCCAGTTCTCGCGCAGTTCGTCAGGAACGGTGAGCAAGGCGTAGCCGTTGCACATACCCTCGAAACCAAGCGCGTCGAGAATCACGGCACCAAAAAAGTCCTTGCATTCCGAACGCACGCGGTCGAGCACCTGTTGCCAGGGCGTCTCTGCAATATCCAACAAAGAAACAGTATTATCCACGATATAAAAAACCAATCAAGAGTACAAAAGAGCAAGCAAAAAATAAGAAAGGAAAACTGGAGAACAACTACCCCTGATGAAAAAATTTTTAAAAGCCCGTTTTTGCCCCAAAAAGGGCAATAAAATTTTAAAAACACTTTTTATCAGACTTTTTCCAGTTTACACCATTCTTACGAACGCACGAGCAACACAATTATCACTATACATTAGCACAACTTATCAACAGGAATTTTTTCAACTATCCCTTGACAAGAATTTTATTACTTAAAACATACAAATTTAAAGTAAAATGGCGTTTTTGCGCGAAAAAGGGCACTTTTTTTACATAAGAAAAATGTAACTTGCTGAAATTCAACAAGTTACACGAGTATTGTAAAATGGAATTTTGGGGAAAATTTTCACTTCAGCATAACAATATCATCAAGATCCTGTTTTCTGCCAATGAACATTTTCTATCCTATGTCCTTTTGTTTGCTAAATCACGATTTACTAAATCACGATTTGGTAATATCATGCATTGTTTTCAGCTAAAAAGCAAGAGATTATTCTTTGTTTTGCAAAAAATGCATTTTAAAGTTCGATTTTACGTCTTAGGCAAAAGTCTGCCTAAACAAAGTATTGCAGGATCTTTGCATCAATAGCTGCGTTTATGTAAATTTAATTGGCATACCTTTCCGATTACAGACAAAATTAGCCCAAATAAATATTTAATGAACGACTTCACCACAATCCGAGTAACTTACGGATTCTGCGGTGGCGGAGGATTATTTTGTCCGTTATTCTCGTCTAATTTTTCTTGCAGGTGGTCGATGCGGTTGGCGAGCATCTTTTCGATTTCAGGGAGAAGTTTGTCTTTAACCCTGTCGAGGTAAAGGCACTGCAATTGTATCATGCGATTGCGGTGGCGGCCTGCAAATTCCTGGATCCAGTGGCTTACGGCCTGTTGGCGGTCCTGAATCTTGTCGTGTAATGATTGCTGGATGAACGTTCTCTGGACTTCCATGTAACGTTGCATGTTGAACGGCATGCGGTAAGTACGAATAAATTGCTTTAGCAGCACCAATAAACTAAGACGTTCGTGACGATGTTCGTCTATGAACTGCCGCAGCTCTTCCAAGTGTTTCTGAAAGAATGGGACGATGGCTTTATCATCTATCTGATAAAGTTCCAACTCGTCCTGTTTTTTCGTCGCTTCATCGACTGCCATATCCCAAATGTATTTTATTGAGAATTAGAATTTTTGGGAATGCTTCACGAGAAAGCCATATTTGGCAGTTTTTTCGCTTTTTAAGGTGGTTTTTGCTAAAAAAACGCGTCCTTCCGTTCCCGGATTCAGTCTATCGGCGGCTGCACCGCGAAAATCGAGCATTTCTTCCACTTCGCAGGGGCTCATTCCGTCGGGTGTCATGAGTTCTAGTTTGTCGTCCATGGAGAACGGATTTTTCACGTTCACGAGGCATGCGCCTGTCGCATCGTCGTAATCCTTGATTTGAGCCGCTACGCAGCCGCATTCGGCATCCACGTGCGTCGCTTCGTAGTTCTGCGGCAACGGGCCGCGCAAAAATCCGGGCATAAAGCCTCGCCCATCGACAAAGCGAATCGCGCGGCGGCTTTCTTCGGGTACGGGTTTACCCTCTGCAACGGCGTCTATGGCCATGCGGTAAGCGCGTACAACCTGGCTCAAGTAATAGACGGAGCGCGTGCGGCCTTCAATCTTGAAGGAATCGAGTCCGCCGGCCACGAGTTCAGGAATCACGTCCAAGGCGCAGAGGTCACGGCTGCTCATGAAGTACGTTCCCCAAGTGTCCTCGTCGAGTGCTATCGGGTCGAGTTCGGGGCGGTCGGTGCGCTGCAATGTGAACGAACCTTCGTGTTCGCGGTAGTCTTCGACCTGCGGCCCTGGATTTGCGTACAAACGGTACGGCATGCGGCAGCTGTTATCGCATGCACCCTGGTTGGCGTCGCGGTGCGTCACCCAGTTCGAGAGCATGCATCGACCAGACATAGCCATGCAGACAGCACCATGAACGAACACTTCTAGTTCAAGGTCAGGAACTTGTTTCTTTATCTCTAAAATTTCAGACAGACGAAGTTCACGACTCAAGATGATTCGACGGACTCCCAAATTTTTCCAGAACGACGCTGCAAGGTAGTTTGTCGTATTCGCCTGTACGGACAAGTGGACTTCCGTTTCGGGATGTTCTTTTAAAAGCCAACCAACAAAACCCGGGTCTGCCACAATCAACGCATCCGGCTTGAGTTCGAGAGCTGCATTTAAAGCCTTCTGGAACGATTCCACCTTGACATTACGCGGGATGACGTTACTCGTGAGATAGAACTTTTTCCCGTGCTCGTGGGCATACGCAATGCCTTCGGCAAGGTCGTCCAGGTTCTTGAAACCGTTTTCGCGAGCACGTAACGAGAATGCCGGCTGCCCCGCATAGACTGCGTCCGCCCCATAGGCAAACGCATACTTCATTCGTACAAGGTCACCCGCAGGTGCTAAAAGTTCAGGCTTATTCATGCTTAGGTCTTTGTTTGTTGTTAGAACTTGAATCCGGCGCGGATATAGGCCTTGCGGTCATCAATCAACGTCAGCTCGCCTAAGAAGGAGAAACGCCTTCCTTCGTAGCTAATCGCAGGCGTGAGCGAATACTGGAGCTTTGAGCCACTGAGGAATTTCTTGTGGAGCTTGAGATGATTGTTCGGTGTCGTGTCGTTCACAGCGCTGCCGTAATCTGTTCCTTTCCAGAACCACGTCTGGCGAATGGAGGCGAAAATATGACCGTCCAAACGGGCATAGACATTCCAGTCGATTGTTAGGCTGTTCGGCCCGCCCTGGTTCCCTAGCGGATACCCTAAATGAGCGACCTGGGCTGTATTCTGCTTGAAATGCGTATAGACATAAGGCTCTACATGGGCGTATTCAAAGATGGTTCCCGCTTCAATCTTGTGTCCCTTGTAAAAGAAGTTGTGACCCGCCTGGAAGCCCGCCATCCAAGCCCACTTGGCTTCGATGTTGTCATTTCTGATAAGGCTAATCGGGGATTCCATATCGTCCAGGAAGAATTCTGTGTAAAGACGAACCTTGTTGAACAGACGGTAGTTGATATCAAAAGAGATAGAACCATTGTTGCTGGGTTCCGAATAGTTTCCTTTTTCCATGAAGAGTGGCGCTGTCGGAACAAACAACCACGGTTTCATGTTGTCGTAAAGCACCGTAAGTTCGCTTATACCGAACGTCGCATTCCCCACTGCCAATTCATAGCGGTGACCGAAGAGGTTTCGTGTAAATTCCTTGTTCTTGTCGCTCATGCTGCTGTAAATTCGCAGGTCCGCGTAGAAACTCATGACGCGAAGAGGTCCTATCATCAAATCGAGGCTCATCATGTTGTACGGGATGGCGAACTGGTTCAAGCTCAGGTTGTTGTAGTAACCCGGGCCCCAGTGCATCACGTCGCGGCCAAAATCCAGGCGTAACCAGTCGTAATTGAATGCAAAATGCGTGCGGTATCGCGCATAGCTCGTGTATTCTACGCCGGAGTTGTTTTCTTCGCGCTGGTTTTCGAGAAATTCGCGGTCAAAAGATCTCGGGTTCTTGGCGGAATGACCTTCGCTGTAAATGCGTGCGTCCAAGACAAAATCGACGGAATCGATGAAGCCTCGCAAATAAAGGCCTCCGTCAATGCCCGGCCAAATGGTATCGCCAATCGAATTTTTCCTACGAAGATCGACGTCGTTGACATATTCTCCGCCACGGTAGTCGATACCACCGACGATACTTGCGGCGATTCCCAAACGCGGGTTGGCATTTTCAATGGCAATCGCTTTTGCGATGCAGGCCGTATCCCCTTTTTCGCATTTGTATTGGATTCCGTTCCCCAAGACTCCTGCGCCGCGTACGTTGTCAAAGTACAAAAGGGCGTTCCCTTCTGTTTTCGTGAAGTTCTTGCGGAAGGTCGTATCCCTGCGGGGGTACGTAAAATACTGTGGTTCGCTACCAATCGTCTGGCGGTGGTATTCAAACAGCATCGGGGCCGTTTCCAGATTCCGCAAGTTTTTGGTGTGTTCGGGTTCAATAACCGGCGAGGCCGCCAAAGATTCACTTACGCCTGTCCAAAGAAGAACGCAAGAAACGAGGGGTAATATTTTCTTCAAATCCATTTGCAGAATTTAGCAATTTCAAGGGATTTCATCATCCATTTCCAAATAATGAACCTTTTCGTTCCATACGGAACTTTTTGTTCCGGTTTGAGTAGATACACTGAATGAAAAAAAGTTTTTTAACAATTTAAACCTTTTTGACCATATTGTATGTTTTGAATAATACCGAATGGGAGATATATTAATGTCTATGGACAATAAAAAAATAGTTGGTTTTGGGATAGCAGCCTCGCTAGCTTTAATCGCAGGCTGTTCTGATTCAAGTTCACCTACATTTGCTGATACAGGTCTTGCAGATATCGCCACTTCTAGCGATTCGCAGACGGGTTTACAGACACCCGACAATCCGGCAAGCAGCGCACAAGTGGCTACTGATTCAAATGTCGTCGCCGGTTCGAACAGTTCCGCAAGCGTTTTGACAAACAGTTCTGCCAATGTTCCGGCAAGTAGCGCTCAAGTCGCACCGGTCAGCAGCTCCGGAATTACCCCAGCAAGTAGTAACGGCAGCAATACCGTTCCGGAAGTTTCGTCTAGCAGTGTTTCGACACCTGTTGCGAGCAGTTCTTCGAACAAAGTTGAACCGATTAACGACAATCCATCTACGGATCGTCCGGTCATTACTTATGCGGCTAGCGGCGCAACGGTCGCGAACGGCGGAACCTGTGTCACAGTCGAAGGCGGTACCGTCAAGATTACTTGCGGTGGCGAATACGATTTCAGCGGAAACTATAGCGGAAACGACGCCCAGATTCTCGTCAATACGGCAAAGACGGATACGACCGTTTACTTGAACATGAAGGGACTTACGCTCACCAATACGGCGGACACCCCGATTTACGTCCAGAAGTCGAACAAGACGTTTGTCGTCGCCAAGAACGGCACGACGAATACGTTCACGGACGCCTCCACGAGAACGAAAACGTACTCTTATACAAACGACGCGGGTCAGGCCAAGACTGATACGACCGGCGCTTGCATTTACGCGAAAGACGACCTCACCATCAAGGGCGAAGGTACGCTTATCGTCAAAGCAAATTACAATAACGGTATTCACACGAGCAACGACTTGAGAGTCAAAAACGGACTCATCACGGTCAATGCGAAAAACAACGGCCTCAAGGGCAAAGGCTCTGTGGCGATTAGCGGCGGTACCATCAATATCACCACGACAGAAGGCGATGGCATCAAGAGTGATACCGACGATGCGACGGATTTGAAGGAAGGCAAAGGTTCCATCGAAATCACGGGTGGCAGCATCACCATCACGTCCGCATTCGATGGTCTCAGCGCAAATAACGCCGTGACGATTGCCAAGGGCGACGCCAAAGATGCAGACAATGGCGAGGCCAAGGCTCCGACGCTGAAAATTACGACTGGCGGTGGACAGAAATGCCTCGGCACGAGCACCGGCGGCGGCAATGGCGGTCGCGGTGGTTTTGGCGGCGGATTCGGTATGGGTGGCAACTCCTGCTCCCCGGACTCCAGCATGAAGGGAATCAAGGCAGATTCGAGCATTGCTATTAGTGATGGCGTTATCGAAATCAACAGCCACGACGACGGCATTCACAGCGGCGGCACCGTCACCTTCACCGGTGGCAAAGTGACCGTCAAGACGGATGATGACGGCGTCCACGCGGACAAGGCCCTCTATGTCAAGGACAATGCGAATGTGAGCGTTACCATGTCTTACGAAGGCATGGAATCCCCCGATATGAACTTTGAAGGAGGCATCACAAGTGTCATCACCACGGACGATGGATGGAACGCTGCTGGCGGCACTAGCACAACGACGGTTGGCAACACGGGCGGCAGAGGCGGCAGGGGCGGCGGTTTCGGTGGCGGAAGCACAGGCAATCTCAAGGTGACCGGCGGATTCCACTACATCTACGTAGGTACTGGCGATACGGACGGCATAGACAGTAACGGTGGTATCAATATTTCCGGCGGTGTCATCATCGTGGAATGCCGCATGAACGGCGGTATGGGCGGTATGGTAGATTCCGACGGCACGACGACAATTTCTGGCGGCAAGTTGCTCGGCTTCGGTACGAATAATTCCGAAGAAGGCAAGCAGTACAGCGTGAATTTCACTGCCGATAACTATTACGGCACCTCCGAAATTGCATTCAAGCCTAGC
>Ga0247609_10005828_pt1 | contig 12004 bp, 16 predicted proteins | sample 172DNAGHGlowgp2_FD_193487 | JGI IMG/M metagenome (GOLD analysis project Ga0247609, IMG submission 193487) | Sheep rumen microbial communities from Palmerston North, Manawatu-Wanganui, New Zealand - 1728 DNA GHGlow gp2 | ecosystem: Host-associated > Mammals > Digestive system > Stomach > Rumen ... | reverse complement strand
CACCGCTCCAATCATGTCGGAAAGGGCAATGATTAAGTTTATAAGGTCATCTCCACGGGCCATTTCTGTTTATTCAATCACAGGTTCGGGCTCCGTGGTCTCTTCTTTATCGATGACCTCTGAGTTGTTCTTTTCCGCCTTCCGGTCCTTACGCTTTTGGATGAGGTCGGAAACAATGTCGATCAAAAGGGCCAGGTCAACCAAAACGACGAGCGGCCCATAGATTCTTCCTAAAAATTTGTTCATAATAATTGAGTGTTAAAGTGTTGATTTATATAATGTTTCTTCTTTCTAATAAGGCTTTGATTAGGGTTGGGGAAGGGGTAAAAGAAATAGCCACCAGAACTCAATGTCTGATGGCTGGGAAGGGAGAGTTATGGTACCAAGATGTGCCTCCTCAGAGACGGTAGGCCAAAGCAAGCAGAGAGTGGTACCAGGATTTGAGTCTCTTCCTACATGAATAAGGGTTTGAGAGGTTATTCTGTTTCATTGAGATAGCCGCTAATGGAGGCGGCTATCTCATGTTAACGGATTACGACCATCTGAATCCTTCCACAACAACCATATCCAACTACTGCCAAAAATTTTCCCTTCTCTATATATGACATAAAATATGATACTAAAATTGGCAGTGTGATTCAGTGGTTTTTCTTGGCTCTGACAGAAGATAAAATTGCTGAAGGACTCGATTTCTCACAGGTTTTTCATATATTTGTATCACTCACCGGGAAGACAAATACCCGGGAGCAGAAGGCAATTTTGTGCTTCATATCCTAGATTACGAAATCTGGTAAATTTCAAGGAGGGAATGAAGACACAGAGTTAGCCTTGCTTAGATATGTATTCGGTTCGTCCGGCTGCATATAGGCAAGGATTCACACTGTGTTTATATTCTCCTTAGGGTTTACCAGAGCCTGTAATCAGATATAAACAAAAGAGTTCCCTTGCCTTCTTTTGTTATACCTGCCGGGTCTGGGAATCTATCGGCAAAAAGAAAAGACAAGAAAAGACAAGAAAAGACAAATTGCCGAGATTGGTGTTGTCGTTATATTTGTCTAATCCACATACATGCCGAATAAACTAAAACTATAACATTATGCCGAGATTCAAAATCACAACCAAGCAGCGGACCCAATTCAACGGCATCCGCATCGAACCTGGAATGTCTGTCGAAGTCATCACCAGCAGCTTCACCAATCCCTTGACCATGAATGGTGGTCAGCCTGTGGTGGATGCTTTTTACCGGATTTATGGTATTGATATTAGACGGGCTGGGATTTGCAGCCCTGCGTATCTTGATGTTAGGCAGATTGATTAACCAGGAAATACATGAACTACAATAATGCGACATCAAGGGATTTTATTTCTCTATTTAAACGGGGGATGATTTTCTTTGGGAGTTGGTATGAATGGGTTATTGATTTCAAGCCAGAAGAACTCGGCGACCTTTCAAGCGTTTACGGGTGTGATATGTCAAATGCAGTTCAAGCATTTTTTTTAAATCCTATTAATCCTAATCATAAAAAAGAAGATGTTCTTGTTCACAAGAATACGGTCCGAGCGTATTATAATATTTCACAAGAAGAAACTCTTCTATATCATATTGGTTCCGGCTTTTTTAGATGGAAACCGGGTATTTGCATAACGGAAAAGGCTCTATATTCTTATGACCACCCTGCAATACAATGGGTTTCTGTAAAAGAAGTCAAGTATGACTCAAAAGCCGGGAATTTTGTTTTTTATTCATATAATAACACCGTACTTGGTGTTTTTTATTCAATCTTCAATAATTCCTATAATTTAATATCGGGGGGAACGCATATACTAACAAATAAGGAACAAGAAGCCAGAGCATCATATCTCACTGATTTGGCCAGATGCGCTCAAGGCTATTCGACCATTGAAACCGCACCACATCTGGAAATACAGGAAACGAATGAAGATGCTACTCAAAAAGTATTAGAAGAGTGTCAACTGCTCAAGGATGCTAACAATATTGATGGATGCATCGCTCTACTTCAAAAGCATTCTTCATCAGATTTTTTTTCTGTCTTTGATTTGATGCTCGCAAAAGAATACTTACGGCAGGAGCGTTATCCAGAAGCACTTAACACTTTAAAGCGTTCTGCATTAAACCTTTTTCCCACAACAGATTACCGTTCTGCTGCATTGTTATCATTTGACAAGGGTCGGGCAGAATATGCCCTCGGATTACTTGCTGATGCAAGACGAGACTTTTTATATGCGAGTTCAATTGCCAAAGATGTCCGCTATGAGGATCGTGAGCTAGGAATATCCGGTTTCATCCGCGATTTATCGAAAGAATATTTCAATCATGTAGACGATGAGTATCAAAAGTCTTTCCTCTCTCTTCCATATGCTGAAAGGAAACTCCTATTGGTTGTTAAAGAATATACAGATTTGTCTGCCACACATCTCTCGGTTTTTCAAGTTGACCATCGTCCTGATATTGCTTTCCCGGTCGGACATCCGGTCGCTAATCAATTATATGTCGGACATCCATATTTGCCAAATGTGTATATCCCATTTGACACATACGAGCTTACTTTAGTTGAGGATCGAGTGCGAGAGTTTTGCTTATTGTCTCAATACTTGGGAGCCACAGAAATATCGATTGACGCTCTGAATAGTTCTCAATCAGAAACTACGAGAGAAGCAACAAGCGGCACCCAAGGCAGTGGCTCCTATAGAATTGTATCTGGCAGTGCTTCCGCTAATAGCCGGAGTAGTCAAAGATTGTTAGAAGAAATCTGTAAGTCAATAAGTATCCATCAAGAATTCACGCCGTACTTATCACCGACTTTACCTGAAGGAATGGTCTGGTATTCTTCTGAACCGTCCTGGCAGAGACTATTTGCGCAAAGAATGCGGGGGCAAGATGTTCATGAGGAGAGGATTGAGACTAGAAAAAGTCAAGTGGTAGGAGTGAATGAACTCCAAGAGATTAAGGCTGAACTTAAGACGCTTGTACTATCGGCTAAAGGAGAGTGGACACAACATATGGAAGATAACTTCACACAACAGGAAAATGCAATCCTTTCTATTCGAGTGAAGTTCGCTCCTTTATCTCAATTATCTGGAACGCACTTGGAGCAAGAGTTAGAGCCAGAAAGAGCACACGGCCTTATTTGTTCTTCAGAAGAGCAAGAGTATCTAGAAATATACAAAGAATACGCGGCCGAAGGTGTAGTTTCCGAACGCGACCGGCGGATGCTTGATAAGTTTCGTGTACGTTGCGGAATCTCAGAAGAAAGAGCTCGTGAATTGGAGGAGGCTTGCTTAAACCCGCAACTGAGCGAAGACGAGAAGGAGTATCTGGAAATGTGCAAGGAATATGCGGCAGATGGAGAAATATCTGATAGAGATCGAAAGATGCTCAATAAGATGAGAGATAGAATGGGAATAAGTGAAGAAAGAGCAAAAGAATTAGAGACCTTATGATTACAGAATTAATCTCGGCCATCCAGGTCGGCATGGAAACTAAGAAGCTTACCGAAGGACTACTCAATGGCGAGCACTACGATGATGTTGATCGTGCTTATGATTTATATGAAGCGATAGATTTTGAGGGAGACATCGAGAGCGAGATTCAAGAAGTTTTGCAGTGCTTAGAATCCGTCAATAATGATGATCGACTGTTCGTTAAGGTCGCCGCATGGAATTTAAAAGCATGGTGTTATGCTCACATAGGTCAATTCACGAAAGCTAGACAAAACATAACTCGAGTACTGAATGCTCAAACCGATACCTTGACTCTAAATAAAGCCGGCATTGAAGAGTTTAAAAAGCAGTGCAAAGACCTAAAACTAAGAATTCAGAATATCGAGCACCCATCATCCCCAGTTATTACCAGAGACACTAGAGATACCAAGGACAGACACGAAAAACGACCATCAAATAGTCAACGAGGCTCTCATCAAGATAGGAAACAACTACTTGATATTATTGCTATTTGTGATTGCAGGAATGGAGGCTTTACGGAGGATACCATTATTCGTACTGAGCCGAAAAAGATAAGAATTGCTCTTCAAAAGTATGGGATTTCCATTTCTACAAGTAAGATTGGCTCCGTAAATACTTATAAGGGGTTGATTAACATTATAATGGATTCAAACCAACACCCGACCGCCATAGCGACAACTCCCGTGAGAGATGTCGCTCCTCTCCCAGATGTTGCTACCAGGGAATCAGGCATAGCCAAACAACACCCGCAAGAAGAAACATCTTTCGTATTTCCTATAGATCACATTATCATCAAGGGAGATAAAGGCGTTGTCGCTGAAGGGAGTGTAGCATTGGGAATAGTTCATGTCGGGGATGACTTATTCCTTGCAAATCCGAATGGTATGATACATAAAACCAGATGCGTTGGGATAAAGGTTTCTAATAGTGTTTGTTCTCAAGCATCAGCTGGAGAAAGGTGTTCCATTCTACTAAGAAGTGTTCTTCCGAGTCATTTTGAAGAAGGCAGTTGGTTGCAAAAAGGAGAGCGACCTATCGACATAAATAGTATTCTCTCCAGTGGGAATAAGTCCATGTCTAATGCGGCAACGCCAACGCCATCCTGTTATACCAGCAAGCCTATTGACTGTTCGACATCGACAAAGAGCAGTCAGTCTCAATGGAATAGAGTCCTTTCTGTCGACGAGCAGGAATATCTGGAACTGTTCAAAGAGTATGCGGATGACGAAGAGATTTCGGATAGGGACAGGAAGATGCTTGACAAGTTCCGCAATCGCCTTGGCATATCAGAAGAAAGAGCTCAAGAGTTGGAGGCATCTTGTTCAGAACCAGAACTAAGCGAAGACGAACAGGAATACCTCGAAATGTATAAGGAATATGCATCCGATGGAGAGATTACGGCACGAGACAGAAAGATGCTCAATAAGATGAGGGATAGAATGGGAATTAGTGAGGAAAGAGCAAAAGAGATAGAGTCAATAATCTGATAGATATGGGTAAATTCGATTCCATTATCCGTTTCTCCGAAGAGCAGATAGAACGCCACAGGGACCAGATTGGGATGTATAAGAAGTACAAGAATCCAAGCTGGGAAGGTGTCGTAGAGTCGCTTACAAGGCAAATCCGTAGTAAGAAAGCCTCCATCGTGGAAATGAAAAAGCGAAATTAATAGTGTAATCAGGGTATAACACGAAACGCCATGAACATAACAATTCTTCTACAATCTTACACATCCTTTTTGAAGGATTTTGCTTCATTTTGTGAAACCGCTTGTGGAAAGTATCACATCCCGGTTTTATTGATATCAACGAGAAAAATGGCCAGTTCAATACAGTTGGCTGAAATCATTAAATGGGGCATATGTATCGACCCGGCACCGAAAGGAGACTCACTCTTCAATGCCCTTAAGCAGGAGGTTGACCGGGAAATTGTTGATTCCCGCCTCAGAAAGCTTGAAGGAAGTAGTCTTTATATTTCTGACCAGGAGCATTTCTCTGAGGGTGATTGGGCTGCATTGGACACTAAAGACGCCAAGATTGTCATTATTGATGATCTTACAGCCGTCCCTTCCGTAGATGTTTTGGATAAGTGGGCAGAGGAAAAAGGGGTCAAGGTTATTGCAAGGAAAGACGAATAGGGCTTTTAAAATGGGCAAATATGACTCTTCCATTCGGTTTGCAGAAGAACAAATCAAACGCCTGAAGGACCAGATTTCGATGTACAAGAAGTACAAGAATCCTGGCTGGGAAGGCATTGTGGAATCTCTAATCAGGCAGATCAATAGCAAAAAAGCCTCGATTGCCGACATGAAGAAGCGAAATAGGTAGTTCTATGGACAAGGATTTCTCAATCATAGAAGAGATGCTGGGAATTCCGGATCGAGCTGCATTCTCCTGGGAGGAACGTGTTGATGAACGCAAGGCCTTGTCCAAAGAAGACATGGCAAGTTATCTTCATCTTATATATAATTCCGCCTGTGAATTATATGTTTCAGGGGAATATGAAAAAGCGAGGGACGAAATAGATTCTGTCATTCATATTACCGGCATTGATAATTGGGATAACAAAGATTTCCCTGTAGAATACTATGGTGTCCTTGTAAAGCTTGAGCAGTTGATGGTCCTTTGTCTGTTAAAGCTTGGCCTATATGATGATGCGACCAATCTAGCATGTGGAGCATCGATGAATCTTTATCGGTATGATAATGAAAACAACCATGACCGAGCAAGGGCGAATTACTTGTGTGGGATTGCTTTTTACTATGCGGGGCAAAGGTATAGTGTCCATCTAGAGGAAGCAAAACGACAACTTGAACAAGAATCCGAAAGAATAAAAGGACTCATTCGTAGCATTGACTCCTATCTGTCGGAAGGCAATACTTGAATCAGTTAGAACGATAAAAGAACCACGACCTAAGTTGAAAGTGGGCGACTCTATTTTGCCTGTACTACGGTTTGGCAACATCTCCGTTTATCTTTGCAGAGGAAAAAACTGAATAGGTAAGTAAAAGACAGTTAACGCCCAATGATATATCTGAAATCGTTCAACCTCCCTAAAGACAGCTGGGTGGACTTCTATTTCAGTCGGCCGTTCGATAGTAGGAATTGGCCGAAGGATTTACCGAAGGTCAATAAAGAATACAGTGCTGACGAGAGGACCATTCACAATAGCTATTACCCCTGGAAGACTTTTTATGGACGGGGGTTCGAGCATATCGACTTCCGCAATATTACCATTTTCTACGGTGGCAACGCTTCCGGAAAGACAACCCAATGGTATGAACTGGACAACATGAAGACATACTTTCAACTTTTCAACGCCCATCGACAGGAGTTTGAAATGTAAAATCTCGTCCACTCTTGTATCTCACTTTGGCCATATCCCTGGTTATCTTCGCCTCCGATATGACCACCTACTACTGCCATACCCTTGAAGAAGCCTTGAAGCGAGCCAAGAAAGCCGGGAAAAAGCCTGGTTGCTTCTTCGGTGGGATTACATTGAAGTCAGGGAAGAAGGGGTTTGCTATCTACCGGGAAGGGAAAGTGATTGAGCAGTATAGTGTGATGGGAACAATATGAAAAGAAAAAGTGGCCATCCGTAGAAGATGGCCACCTCCATTTAATCACGGGCTTTACCAGAATTTAAGTCTTGGTTAAGACTTTTCTCCCATGTTTGCAAAGGTACGGAAAAGAAAGCAACCAGAATAGGACAAAACGGCTACTGAAGGATATGGGTGGGCGATTTTGTGGAGGAGGAGTAGAGGGTGTTGGATAATTGGATTTGGCGGATTGAGAAGGAATGTGTATCTTGCCATCCAGTAAGCCTTGAACCACGCCATTATGAGTACCCTCCAGATTGTTTCGTTTGTTTTTGCTGTATTGACCATCATCGATGCAATCTACGTCGGTTTTTTCAGCGGCGAGAAGCATATGATGTGGTATTTGAGGAGCATCGGCGACTGGAAAAAGTATGACCTGAAGAAGTTCAAGATTGTCCATGCTTGCATCACGATGGGAGTCGCGGCTTGCTTTTTGGCTTGCGGTTTCCTGGAAAAAGGTTATATCGCCATTCTGTTCATTTCCGTCCTTGTGGTCGTTCAGCAAATCTTGTTCAACAAGGTCTGTAAGAAATAGTGAATGCTTTGCTCCCATAAGAATAACAACGTATGAACGAACTGACACCAAAGAGAGTCAATCCCAAATTGCTGATGGCTCTGACGATAGTAGCTGGTATTTATATGCTTCTTTGTCTGGTCCTGGCTCTATGTGGTATTCTGGAGTGGCGGTTTACACTTATTGGTTTTCTGTGTGTTGTATCTTTGCTCTGTACATGGCGGCATTATAAGAAGAAAAGCTTATGATTCATCTCGACAGCGAACAAAAAAGGATACTCAAGGCTATTTCAGGGTCCTGCCTGGGTTTCATCGTTGGTTATCCTCTGCTGATGTGGGTATTCGGCAGAGTTGATTCCTGGAAAGATGCTCTCATATGGCTGGGGACTGGACTTATCATTGCAATCGGAATGGGTCTCTTTTATGTCATAGGCTCCAAGATTCCAAAGAAAGATGACTAAGATGGAGCAGAAGGGGCTTACTAAAAACAGTTCTGGGTGCAGATGACCCCCAATTTCTTTTATCTGGGATTGGCGGCTATCTGGTTGTCTGACGGTATTGAGAGGCATCAGATTTGGTTGGTGGTGGCGGGGATTGCCTATCTTCTCCTGGTTATCGCAATGGTAATATCGCTCATTGTCAAGCGAAAGCGTCATCCAATAGAAGACCCGGAAGCAGATCGACAGACAGTAGGTGCACTGAAAGATGGAGCTTTAGGTATGGGTATATTCATGGGTATCATCACAGTTGGCTTCCTATTGGCTTTTGGACTGGCCACCATGCTGAAATAAAAAAAAAGAACCGCTACCCAAATCTTCCTTAATGATGGGTCTTAGCGGTTCTTCATTGTTTTCTTATCATATATCCGGCTACATCAGAGGGGCGGGTTCGGCAATGGTACAACTTGAGTGTATTGCCTTTCCTTTCCCGGCTCTTGATGTTCTTCCATAATCCTCCTCGGCATGGCATCAAGGGCTTTTTCTGGTGTCCGGATGCGTTATTTTTAACAGTTTCTTTTCTACAATTAAGGTTTTAGTGGTTTTTGGGACGGTGGGAGTGAATTATTGTTGTATCTTTGTCGAACCATGGGGAAAGCATATCATACTAAGCAAGATGTCCAGAAGAGACAGGATGATTTTCAGGAGTGGACGGAAGAATTGATGGAGAAGAATCAGATGAGTGAAACCGCAGTGAGTTTCTCCATCACTGATCAAGCCCCTTATCTTTCCAAGAGATATGAACTGTCGAGGCATCCTAGTGGAACGAGGGCTAAAGGTTTACGAAAGGTGCTTCGAGAAAAAAGAACTGTTCTCTCAATCCGGGATAGATTTGGCTTAGCTGAAGAGAAGAGTTCACGGCTTAAGGCAGGGCGCAGAAATGTCCATAAAGCTGCTCGCCAAGACTCACAGAAGGAAATTACGGCAGTTCTCAATGAAGAATAGAATAGACAGGGCCCATCGGAAATTGTGAGTCCTGTCCTTTTGTTATTGTCGGCCGTAGTTTCTATATTTGCATCAACACTGTAGCGTATCAATTCCCACGATACGCCTCTGACAACCAAATCTGGAACTAGGCAGGACTCTCAGGTTCTGCCTTTTTATTTGATTTCCAGCTCAATATCATAAGTCTTCTTCAGGTAGTTCCGGAGTCCTCTGTATGATTTAGTCTTGGGATAGGTCCTTTCACAAATATCAGCCAGTTCCTTCAGCCGGTAGGTCAGTGTTTCTCCTCGATGATCTTCAAGTGAACCGCCCAATTCATTCTCCAGGTCGGCAATATCATCATCGTATTTCCCTTTATCCCTGGCAAATTTGACCTGGATGACTATTTCTGATGTCGTTGCCGTTATCCTGACCCGACTTATTTTCTCTCCGGTCATTGTCTCATTCAGATGCCGATAGAGACTGGTAAAGGCTCCCATCGGAACATACCAGCACTTACCCCATGGAAGGAGTGGACCAGTGATAGGTTTTTTCCCGGATACAGGGTCAAAGACAAATTCAGATTCAGGGAAACCGCTGATAATGGAGGCATCGATATAACCAAGGCATCCGGACAGGGCTCCATAGTAGTCAAAGGGAAGGGAACGCTGGAAGGTAAGTTTACAGGTCCTTTCATCGAGTTCGGTATAATCAGTAGCCAGAACCAGAGAATTCGGATAGCATGGATTAAGGGCACTCTGGATATCGGCTAAAATGTCAACGGCCGGAAAAGATAGATCCACTTCCTTTCCGGCTATATGAAGTTTATGTTTCATGGCATAGTGGTTATTGATATGGTTTGTGATGGAACGGCCGTGAATATATAGCCGTTCTCTTTCTTCTGATGTGTGCTGCTGGTATGGACGTAGTAATAGACAGTTCCAGGCGACATTCCAAGAGCCTTTGCTGCTGCCTGACAAGAATCATATATCACCGTTTCAAATCCCGGCCTAGACACGGAGACCTGACCTTTGGACCCTCTTCCTAAGCCCCCAGCATTTGAGTTGTAGCCGTTGTGATAAGAATTGTAAAAGGCAATGAGATAAACCTCTGTATAGTCCATTTCCCTAATCAAATCATCGGTCGTGGCGGCTGTTATTGTCTTATCCCAAAATTCCCAAGCATCATCACCGACACCGTATTTCTTCCTGGCTGCGTTAATCTTCTTTCCGGCATATTCGCTCTTCAGACACTTCCAGATTGATTTTCTGTTCCCTGGATGAACGGTAACGCCACAATAGTAAAGCCCTGTAAGCTTGTTTCTGTAGTAGTAGGCCGTGAATTCATATAGACCGGCCGCATTCTTCTTCAATTTCGTAATGTCAAATCTACCTCTCTTCCCCTTTGTCTTGCTCATTTTTATGGTTATTAACTCTGGACGCCACTCTAAGCTGGACTCCTAACGCTTCCAGTCTCTTCTTGAGACCATTATAGGCATCTGCTCTCCTTCTGGACCGTGGTAGGATGCGAAGGATATCTTGTAGGCTGACTTCGATGACCATGCCTTCAGTCATCGGTCCAAAAACCCTGGCCAGAATCTCAATCTCCGGATCATCATACACCGGGGCGGTCGGATTAGAGACTGGGTTTTCCTTGGCCGACAAGATTTCAATACTCTCCTGCTTCGACTCGCTACTGTTCTTCACGATGCCGAATAAATTATCTAATAAAGATTGTAACATAATCTGGACTGAATAGGTGCTTATTCACCTAATCATCTCATTCTTAAGGCGGCTCTTCCCTGAGAAGAGCAAAAAGTACCATTTCAGATTAACAGAAAACCATCCCCCGGAGATGGAGGATGATTACTGAAACAGTTTGCGCAGATTTACAGACTAAATATATGATATAAAGTCTTTTACCAATTCGGAAACTTGTTCACAATTATATCAGGTTGTGCCCCCCGGCCGAAGCGATTTCCACGCCCCGCTTGGCCCCTTCCTGGCCCAGGATGTCGGCAAAGTCCATGTACTCCGCCCGCTCGGGGCGCTCCCCTTCCAGCCGCAGGGCCTCCCCGTAGCAGGCGGTGTTCCAGATCAGGAGGTCCGACGGATCATCCTCCTCAGCCAGGATACGAAGCACGTCGTCGAAAGTCTGCACTCCATATACCAGCGTCTCGTCAAAGTCCACTGCTTCCAAGGCCGACCTTTCCGGCAGGATGACCCCCTTGTAGCCGGAACGGACGGCAAGTTCCACCATCGGCAGGGTTCCGGCTACGTAACGGATGCTTCCGTCCAGACCCAATTCGCCCATAATGAGGTATTTCCCCAACCCCGGCAGTTCTTTCTGCCCCGAGGCGGCAATGATTCCCAGGGCGATGGCCAAGTCATACCCGCTGCCCTGCTTGTGCAGATCCGCCGGTGCCAGGTTGATGACAATCTTCTTCCCCGGGATCCGGAATCCCTTCGCCTGCAGGGCCGTCACCGTCCGCAGCAGGCTCTCTTTCACGGCCGCATCGGCCAGTCCCACCAGATGGATTCCGATTCCGAGCGTGATGTCCACCTCCACCGTGACCGGAACCGCCTGGATTCCGACACACTTCGCTCCATGTACATAGACCAGCATACCCATTTTTGCCCGAAGATGCGAAATTCCCTCCGGACCGGGGACCGGAAACGTAAAAATGTGGCGGAATTCTTTTTGGTTGTTTCAAAGAAAAGTGCAAAAAAAGGCCCTCCAGTAAGCTGGAGGGCTGAAAGTGAATCGGATGCAGGAATTATTCCGCCATCTGGTTGATAAGTTTGTTGTAGTCCTTTTCGCGGTTCGGAATCACCCAGGTCCAGTGGTTCTTCTCTTCCGGTTTCACGGTGATGGCGAAGTTGGCATGCCAGCTGCCGCCGTTCTTGATGGAAGTGCGGACCATGGTGTCGCCCCAGCGCTTGTAGTCGAACCAGTCATGTCCTTCGCCCCAGAGGTGGAAGCGGCGGTA
>Ga0247609_10005825_pt1 | contig 12007 bp, 12 predicted proteins | sample 172DNAGHGlowgp2_FD_193487 | JGI IMG/M metagenome (GOLD analysis project Ga0247609, IMG submission 193487) | Sheep rumen microbial communities from Palmerston North, Manawatu-Wanganui, New Zealand - 1728 DNA GHGlow gp2 | ecosystem: Host-associated > Mammals > Digestive system > Stomach > Rumen ... | reverse complement strand
ATTTAAAGAATTAGGAATAACTGGTATTTGTAATTTAAAAGGTGTTCCACCGGGTGGATTACATGGAATGCAAGCAGATGAGGCAAAACAACCTAAATGGTGGACTGGTGCTTGGATAGCTTGTCCATTAAGAGGAGAAGAAAAACAAATGGTATCAGATGCAATTAATTTTGTAATTAAAGTTTTATCTGGCGGTGGTGCTGTTTATTATCATTGTAATGAAGGACGTAATAGAACAGCATCTTTAACATCATATATTTTAACAGCATTAGGGGCTAGTAATGAACAAATAAAACAAGAAAATAATTTATCAGCAGAAGTATGGGGTGGAAGTTATTTAGTTGGTTCAAAATCCGGTTTGAGTACTGATCAAATAAATAGCTTAAAACAATTATTATTATAAAATTAAAAGCAACCGATTATGGCTGCTTTTTTTCATATATTAAAAATTGATTATTTATTTCATTCATTTCTATTTTATATGGAATTATACCGTCAGGATTTTCATATGATTCACTTCCTTCTATTTTTTCATTAATACATATCATAGGTCCGCCAATAGGATTTATAACTGATATTACTCCATTACTCATATATAACTGTTGTGTTTTAAATGGCGCACATAATTTATATACTGTTTCTTCATTATTATCTTTAATAATTCTTAAATAATTATTAACATTATCTCTTGTATATAAATCTACTGTTTCATTATTAAATTCAATATTTTCATGAACCATATCCCATAATATTGAAAATAATTCATCATATCCTGCAGAATTATCTATAATATAATCATAATATTCTTCATAATCATCAAGTTCATGTTCAGCGATATTATCAAGTTGTTGTATACTGTCACGAGTTATAGACATTGTTATACCGTTATTTTCCCTGATAAAATCAATTTCATGAGTAAATCTGTTATCAGTAACTATAACATATTTAAGATTATGATTTTTAAACCTTTCTTCTTTAATTTTATTACGAACTATATTAACAAATGTTTTTTGATTAACGTCTGATTGTAATACATAAGTCCCGACATATACTAATATTTCCCGTAAGGACATCCAATATTTAGTATCATCATTTTTATCTAATGAATAATAATATTCTTCTGCTGTTATAATATGATCATCAGGTTTAATTTCTGTATATTGAAAATTATCATTAATACATATCCATGCTGTTGATTTATTCTGATACCAACGTTGTCTTGGTATACCGAACATTTGTGCACATATATCTTTTAATTGATCTGCATAAGCTATACATAAAACTGATGTGTTTTGGGGATCTAAATCATTATAAGTTGCTGATATTGTAGGGTTTGTATATATTGAATAATAATATTCCTTACATTCTTCTAATGAATTCCAATCTTGACTTAATATAGTTTTCAACATTTTTGCTACTGTATCTTTACCTGCTCCGGCATATCCGTTTAAACCTATATATAAAACATTATTAGTCATTTAAAATAAAATATATTTATATATAAAATAGAAATTTAAATATATATAATTCAATATAAATTAAGATATTTCATCACCACTGCGAGTATAATGTAATGGGTCATAAGTACCTGCCATAAACATAACTCCTTGAATACTGTTTTGCATATGCGTACTACCCCAATCATCATCATTAAATTCTTCTGATTTAGGAAATTGTTGTGCGACTGCTTTACCTATATCAACAGATAAATTTTCAGGATTTAATTTTTCAATAATACTCATAGCTTTTTGTTTATCTTTCATTTTATGCCATGGTTCAGGTAATTTAATTTCACCGGTCTGATAAGATATATCTATTTTATCAAGAATAGCCGCATAATCTTTTGTCATTTGATCAATATTACCTACTGCTGTATCTATATCTACTTCTTCTTGAACCATTTTAATAATTCTACCCTTTTTATCTTTGATAGGAACCCAAGTCTTTATTTTACCGCCGCCACCGAATTTATGATAACGATTTCCAGATTGTCTCATTTTAGGTTGATATATAGAACCCATACCTTGTGTATAATAACGTCCTATTTCGGTTGCATCACGAGAACGACCCGGTTTTAATGTACAAGATACTTTAATTTCAGTAGGGAAATCATCAATACCGAGCGGACCAGAATGTGTTACTGAAGAACTTGTCATAATAAGATTTCCAATACACATAATAGGATTAAACGGATTACCTACTGTTAAATGCCAGAATCCGCAGTTTTCACCAGATAATAATGAATCCATAGCATACATAGCTGGACGTCCAAGCGCATTTTTTAATGTACCTTTAAGACCTTCTGAAAATCCAGTTGCTTCATTAAGTTTAGTAAGTCCTTCGGCAAATCCTTTCATTACACCATTTAACCCGCCTTCTTTAGCTGAATTCCATAGTTTGGTAGCCGCTTCTTTTGCTGTTGACCAAGCAGAACTGATAACATTTTGTATAGATCCAAGAATTTCTGAAAAATCAATACTACCGTTTGCTAATGCTGATACAATACCGCCTATTTTTGTCCAGGCATTATCAATCATATCATTTGCTTTTTTCCATCCTTCTTTATTTTGCGGTGAACCTATAAATCTTCTTGAACCACCCCAGAATCTACCACGTTGATATGTTACTTCAAGAATATTACCTATTAAGTCTAGCATAGCAGATTTAGGATTAATATTTTCATATGCACGTAATGTATATGAAAAATTAAGTGTAAATTCTTGAGATAATGTTAATCTACCTTCATATAAGTGAGTATCTTGAACTGTATTTGGCGGGGTATATATTTTATGATTATTTGCAGACATACGAAGAACATCATTATTATCTGAACCCCCACCAGTAGGCATACCCATTTTTGATGCTATACTTGCAAATATATTATTAGAACCAAAATTCCAGTTTGCTGCCGTATTATTATATGCCGGATTGACAGAGTTTAATGCCATACCCAATATACCACGGGATTCTGAATTATCCTCTTTAGACTCAATTTCCTGTATTTTTGAATTTAATTCTTTCCAAGACATCTTCATTTCATAATGACAAATATCTTCAAGTTTATTATCATCTGTATCAAACCAACTTACTAATCTGCCAGTATCATGAGTTGTCTGCATACCGTATTTTTCAGCGGCGCCACGTGTAGAAGCAAATTTATAAATATGATCACCAACTGGATGAGCAAATCTTCGTAATGTTATTAATCTGTTATTAGGAACTTTACCAAGATATTTACAATACATAAAATCAACAAGTCTATATCTTGCATTACCTAATCTACCAGTCGGGTGATTAGAACTAGATAATAAATTTTTAATTGAACAATCTGGAATTTCAGAATGTTCTTTGCCAGATCTTACATCATTTAACAAACTAACATCTGGAGAAAAACCTAAACTGGATATGGCAAATTGCGGATTCATTAATGACGGAGAAGCGGCAGTATTAGTAAACTGCATATAAGATTTAGCATGTTTATTTTTACCTTCTTCTTTAACTTTCCATGAATCTAACATTTGTTTTATTACATTTTGATACATAAATTTATATGTATTCATACCTTGTAATAATCCTAAATCCATTTTAAACGGATCTTCAACTCTGGATAATTTATTACCTGCAGCATCATGTCTCCATGATTTTATTTGTTTTATAGGTATATATCCTTCAAAATTGGTAAAATTATTGTCATTTTCCCATATATATTTAGTAACCTCTGGAGTTAATCGTAAATTTTTAGAATATACACGTTTAAATGCATCATCAGCATCACGATCAACTTCAGGAGCCGGTTCTTTATCAATTTTTCCTATTTGGTACATTGACATACCGCCCTTTGAAAATGCTCCTGGAAATGAAATCATAATTAATTTTTATTATTATTTATTATTATATAAAAATAAATTTTATTTTATTTATATGGATAATACAGGTATAACAAAAGAGAAAGTACAAGAGATACTTAATCAAAGATATGAAGAATATGTAAAAGCATTACTTCCAGAAGGAACAAAAGAATCGGCATTATCTGCATATTCAAAATATCAAGCAGTAACACATATTATAATATCTGAATTTGATGATATGTTTACAACAGAAGGAGAATTTAAAGACGGGCTTTCTGATGATCAGTTAAAATGGATATTATGGCATATTCCAGGAGGATTTGCATTAGAAAAATCAAAATCAAACAGTACGGTAGATATTGAAGAGAGTGTTGATGATGACGATGATGACAATGACAAAGACAATGACAATGATGATGGCAATGACAACGACAATGACAACGATAATGACAATAACGATAACGGTATATAGAATATAATTATAAAGAAATAAAAAATTATGGAGAGCTTTAAAGCTCTCCATTTTTAATCTGTTATATAATCTTTTATTGATACTTTTATACTTTCTAATGTCAGTCCTCGCTTAGTCGCTTCTTGTTGAATTAAATCTGCTTCATTTGTATATCCTAATTCTTTACAGACATTATAATTCATTTTTAGTTTAGCATCAGAACAATTTGATAGGTTTTGTTTACGAGTACCTTCATGCCATGCTTTCATTTTATCATAAGCGGCTTTCTTTGCTGTCGACGTCATTTTAGTATCTTTACCACGTTCTTTCTTTGGTTCTGGATTTTCTAATGGATTTTCAATTGGTTCAGCATTAGGTTCCATATCACCTTGAATATATTCCTGCACTAATGATAAAGAGAATGTCAATACATCATTTTTATCGAAATCCATTGACTTAATAAGTTTCTTATATTCTTCAGCAGCCTCTCTTTTAGCTTGAGATTTATTTTTATTCCAACTCCAATATCCACCGCTTTCTTTTTGAATACGATACCAATTATCTTCAACATATTGTGCTTGTCCAGTATTAGCTTTTTTCCAAGCTTTAGCGACAGTCCTGAATAATGTTTCCATCTTCTTTGACATAAACTTCTTATTGATAGTAATATTATCAGCAAGCTTTAATGTTATATTACTATCTATCAGTTTATGCATTTCTGAAGCTATAGTTACAATGTTTTTTGTCTTAGTATCAATAGCTAATGTAACATGTGACCATTTATCACCATTTTTACCTATCTTCCTATAATCATTAGGAACAACAAATGATCCGGAAATACCTTTTAATGAATCAATATCTTTTGTCTTAAATACCTTTGACAATTCACTAATAAGAATTGTTCTAAGTTTTTCAGTAAGTAAATCATCTGCTTTTTTCTGGAGCTCAATTACTTCATCATTAAGTTTATCCCATTCAGGATTTTTTATATCTTTACCGTTTTCATCTTTAATCCAAATTTTTGTTTGTTTTCTTTCATTTCTTTTTGCATCTGCTTCATCAGATTTTCCTGGATGCCAAACTATAATTTGGAATCCATTATTCGCAATCTCAAATGGTATATTTTGTGGTAAATGCATATATCTTGAATCAAAATCAGCTGCCTTTTGAGTTCTTTTTTCTGCTTGTTCACCGCTGTATGATTTTGCATTCTTATTACCCTTAGCAGCTATATCTGCAAATTTTTCGCCGTGATCATATTTATTATAATATTTCGCAATATAATCCTCAAGATAATAACCAGCTTTAATATCATTTACACAACCAGTATTACTTCCTTTTGAGAATATTGCAGAATAACCAGTAACAACAAAATCATCTTTACCATTTGCCTTTTTAATACATACATAATAATTCTGTGATCCCCCAGCAATACGTCCAGCATCACCAGTGCTTTCAGAAGTAACAACATCATACACATGGCCTTGTTTATCTTTTATATATCCATTACCAGAGCCATCATAATATGTGAATTCATCATCATATCCGGGATCTGATAAATCATAAATATCACCAGATTTGAAATGAACAGTCGCTTTACGTTCTTTTTGTTTATATTTCTTAATATCAGACGGTTTACCTGATGCTTCAAAAATATATTTAGATATTGATTTCATATATTATATTATTAATTATTTTCTATATTTTAAATTTTCTTCATTAAATAAAATTTCAATAGGCCATTTATTAAGATTATTTGATTCTGATGCTTTAAATACTTTAATCATATTTTCAACAGCAGTTTCATCATCGACATCTACCATATCAAATCTGTCAAAATTTATTATATATTTCATATTTTTAATTCTGAAATAATCTAATTTGACATCATCTTTAGTTTTCTTCGCATCAAATTTAGGATCCCATTTAACATATTCTTTAGGTTCAACATCAATATGCTCAAATGTATCATATTCAAAATGCGCGTCAGTAATATTATTATTGTTTTTACCGAACATCTTTTCAGAATAATCTGGAGATGACGGTAAGAAATTCAACCACATATCATCCATATATTGTTGAATATCTGTTTCTTGAAATGTTTCCGGTGCCTGTAATATTATTTCTTCCGGATTAATATCATATGTTACTTCAACATCATTTAATCTATATTGTTCTACTGATTCTTTTATAAATTGTGTTAATGTTTTCATTATATATTATTGTATATTATTACTTTTGTATAATTTTTCATATTATCTAATTCTATAATAGGAAAATTTTCAGTGGTTAAATTAATGATATCTATCTTATTTATTTCATCAATAAGTAATTCTCTAATATGTTTTAAATCTTTATATGTTTCTGAGAATATAACTTCAGGTAAAGTCCAATCAGGATATTTATCTTCATGGAAATTAAGAGAACACATAAATGTTTTATAATAATTATTTTTTATTAATTGTAATGGTTTAAAATCATCGGGTAATTTTCCGGTATATTCATTTCCTAAAATCAAAGCATATTTAAATCCTTTAGCAGCACCGCCTATAATACCATTACCATTTGCATCAATACAAAAAGAATCATTACGTCTAACTAAATTATAACTTTTATCCATTTTTATCGGTTTATGATAGTCAGTCATCTTATTTCGGCCTATTTTAAATGATTCTTTAATATATTGATTTATACTTTTCATATTTATTACATAATATTTTTCACATAATCCCGCATAGCATTTAATATAGCGTTTTCAATAGGTTCATTCCATTTCATCTTCTGAATTTTCTTTGATATTAATTGAATATGTTTCATCATCTTCTTTTTCACGCTCATTCATACATTCATGCATAAGATCATTAATTTCTCCGAACATTTTTTTAATTTTGGGATCTGTTTTAATATAACTGATAATCTTATGAATATAATATGTAATTTGAGAAGGAACTACACCATATTTAGCGGACAATTCCTTATTCTTAAGTTTCTTATATCCGTTAATACCAAAGAATGAATAGAAAATATCCATATTCAATTTACTGAACTTATTCTCGAGTTGTTTCAATGCGGCTTTCCAAAGTTTATCCATATCTTCATTATCCAAATTACTTGAAGAACCTACATCTGGAACACCGATAAAATCAAAAATAGATTTATTACCGTCACCGTCTTTGCCCTTCTTAATGATTTTATCACCAGAAACTGTATAATTTCTTGTATTAGTTCCTTTAGATTGTTTTTCTTTACGTTGTTGTGCTACAGGAATTCTGACTGTATGAGACAGATTCTTTATTTCTTCAAGAATAAGACATCTGATTTGATATGCAAGATATTGGCCGAATGTCTTATTAATATAAGAATCATCATCAGCCTTACCCCTCTTGCCACGTTTGCCGAAATTATTGATGGCATATGTAGTGGCTTCATATGCGACAGATCTTAATTCATCATGACTGAAATTAGATTTACCGTCCCACTGATGAATTATTTTTTCAATAAGTCTGTTATATTTATTTACAATTTCTTCTTTTCCATCAGGAGTATCTAATCGTAAAACTACATAATCAAGAGGAAGTTCCTTATTTATAATCTTATTAAAATCATTTTTAGACTGAAATACCGGAATTTCTAATACTCGGTCTTTGGAAACAAGTTCATTAATATAATCCCAAAGTACTTTAAGTTTTTCATCTGACGGTTTACCTGCATTATAAAAATCAGCAAGTATATTTTTTGTTTCACTGTCAGTTTCTGTACCGCCTAAATCTTTTACATATGTTTTATTATTTGTTATAAGCCAGTTAATGACATTTATTGCTTCATCAGACAATAAATCTTTAACTGTATTTAAATAATTTTTAAGTTGGCTTTCATCAAGAAAACCTACTGAATTCGCTGATTCAATTTTTTTTGTTGTTTTTTTTACAAAAGATGACAGTTGTTTCATATTTTTTTAATATTATTTAATTGAAATTATACTATAATTCTTATTCACTAATATAAATAGAATAAATATTAAAAATTTCAATATTCTTTTTTATTTTTTTACTAAAATTAGTTAAATAAAAATTCTATATTATATAATAATAACTTATTTAAACATGAATTTATTCAAACATACATTTATTTATAAAACATATCAATTTATAAAATCAATATTTATCTATAGAAAAGATAAAAAACTTATTGGTGATACATTATATTCGGATGAGTTTAAATTAGTGTTAAAACGTTATCTGAATCTTAATATTAAGAAAGACTGGTTAGGACGTTTATATGGTGTAATAAATCCCCTTATTGATATTGACGGAAAGTTTAATGTCAATAATATGGTTATAGAATTGGATGATAATAATACAAATAATGACCAGTATGTAAAAACTTGGATTCATAAACAATTAAAGCTTATATCTGATTTATTTAAAATTCACCGTTTATATGAATATATTAATATGGATATAACAAAACTTGATAATATAGATAATTATTTGATAGTATTTGATATTGTAGCCAGAAAAGAAATGTCTAATAGTTTTAAAAAATTCATTAAACATTTTCTATTTTATGGTATAGTGACATTAGCGGTATTTCTGTTTATTTTATAAAACAGATTAAATAAATATATTTATTTTAAATTTTTAATTATGATTAATCAAGAAGAAAAAAAGAAACAATTAGAAGAATTTGAAAAATCTCTTGAGGGTAAGACTTTGGAAGAACTTCAGAAAATGGAAGAAGAAGTTGTGGCCGAAGCGGATAAAATCGACAAGGAAGTTTCAGAAACAAAATTTGAATTACCTGTAGATAATTATGAATTTGTAGCTCGTGGAATTCGTATGATCCTTGCCAAGAAAACAGTACAATGGCAATTCACATTAGGTATGGTTGCTATGTATGATTTCTGGGATGAAGAAAAGAAACCTGCTGAAGTTCCTTATCCTATGCTTGACGGGACATTACGTGCACTTGGTGAATGTTCGTTTACTGGATATGATGAATGGGCAGCTGTTGTAGCTATCAATAAATATTTTGAAGGTATTCGTGAAGATTATGTTGCAACAACAGAAAAGGTTTATGACGTGGCCGCTAAACATAACGCTATTATGGATGCTATTCAGAAAAATACGCCTATCGAACCGCGAACTACTGAAGAAAAATAATATATAATCAGTATTTAGAGGTAATTTAATTAATAAAATGTCAGATTATGTCGTCTGGCATTTTTATTTTTAAATATGAAAAAGAAACCAGACAGAAAAATCAAGTTAAAACCCAAATCAGATTTAGGTTTAGACAGAAGCCAACCTATATGTTATAATTGTGTGTTCAGGCATAAAGATACTGGATATTGTCCTTCATATGATGATTATTATGATTATAATCATAGATGTCCTACACGTAAAATATTCAGGTATGATTTTGATTTACCGTATGAAAATATACACATATAATTCTATATTAAATATGTAAACTTTTAATATATTGTATTATGGGATTTATATATTTTATATTTTTATTATGTATATTCGGATTTATTTGTGTAATATGTTTTATATTCGGAATTATGGAAAAAACGTTTGATTGTAATTCTGATTCATCGAGAAGTTCTTGTTCTGTAGGATGTCTTATTTGGATTATATTAATTTTATTTTTAATGGCTTTATGATTAATTTTAAAGACTATAATATTGATCATATTTATTGTATTAATTATTTACCTGATAATCAATTAAATCATATGAAAAATGAATTTGATTTTATTGGTATAGATTATAATGACAATAGAATATTTTCATGGGAATTTGATTTTGATAATAATATACAATATTGGCATTATGATGAAATATTAAAATCATTAAGTTTAAGATATGAATATATAAAAAACCAATATGGATTTTTCGATAATAAACTATTAAATAAAACAGTTAAATTGTGTTTAAGAAATTATTCGATATTTAAAAAGCATATGCATTAGGATATAATAAAATAGCTGTATTAGAAGATGATATTAATTTTTTAAAAGACATTAATCTGATTAAAGATATATTAGATAATATAGATTGGAATTGTGATATTATATCATTATGTCCGACATGTGAATTTTCCAGATTTAATACAGAAGATAAAGAACTTAAGAAAATATATGATACTGTATATGAAAATACTGAATATAATCTGATAAGTAAAAATTTAAAACTTTGGGATATATATTCAGCGGGATTTAATGTATATAATAGAAAAGCTATAGAAGCTGCTATATATGTTATGGAAAATTATTCATTATTCAGTATGGATTTATATTATTTTTTTACATTATATTCAGAAGATATAAAAGTATGTGCTACTAAATATCCTATATGTGTACAAAATAAAGATTATAATAATATAACAAGATTTGAGACAACTTCTGAAATGTATAGAAATTATAAATTATGATACATTTTATTTTTACAGAACAAGATCCTAGATATTTATTTTTAAAATTTGACAGTCAAGAAGATGAAGTATGGTTAAAAAGCAGTAAAAAACATGTGAATTTAATTGACCATATTAATCTTGTTGATCCTATATGTTATCTTGCCAATTATAAAGGCATACCATATACCCAAGATTTTTTATTTGAATATGTACAGCCTACTGGAGAAAAAGTATATTATTGTGCTATAGGACTTTGGCAGGAAATATATAAATTCTTTAAAACAAATAATATATCATTTGACGGATTACTTGATCATCAACAATATTTTAAGCAGAATATAAAACATACATTTGAAGAATTTAAGGAAATAGTAAACAGTTGGAACCTTAAATTTCCTCCACGTGATTATCAATATGAAGCTGCTTATAAAATACTGCAATGGAAACAGTCAGTGAGTGAACTTGCGACTAGAGCAGGAAAGACATTGATAGCATATATGATATTCAGATATGCTTCAGAATATTTAAATACAAAACGAATATTGATGATAGTTCCTTCTGTAGACTTGGTAAAACAAGGATATAATGACTTTAACGAATATGCTGAATATTTTAAGACAGAATGTTTATGGGCAGGGGGTAAACTTGTGGAATCATCAAATCTCACAATAGGAACATTTCAGTCTCTTATTAAATTCTTAGACAGAAAATCAAATAAATATAATCCAAGTTTCTTTAACGGATATGATTTGTTATTTGTTGATGAAACACATAGGGCTACAGCGGCGCAAATGCAGACAATAATAAAGCAACCGTTTATGAAATCTGTCAAAATCGCATTCGGAATGACCGGAACATTACCTAAAGAAAAAACTATCCCTTATTATTGTCTTAAATCATTACTCGGAGCCACTATACAGAAAATACAGCCTAAACAGTTAATGGATGCAGGTTATATTTCTCCAGTAAATATAACACAAGTACGGTTAAATTATAATGATATAGATAAAGCATGTGAAAATTGGATAAAATGTGCTGAATATGCTATAGGGACATTTGATTTTGAACAAGATCCTAAAAATCCGTCTAAAAAGAAAAAGATAGAACTGGAAAATCCTGAATTCCAAATAAAATACAGTAAAAGTATTCCTCATGGTATAGATGTATTAAAATCAAAAATATTTTATGATTATAATCAGACAGGTAAAATAAATAAGGAAGATGATTTATATAAAATAGCAAGAAATACATATATACAGGATGTCAAGAAACTTATCGCGATGTCGACT
>Ga0247609_10005823_pt1 | contig 12009 bp, 9 predicted proteins | sample 172DNAGHGlowgp2_FD_193487 | JGI IMG/M metagenome (GOLD analysis project Ga0247609, IMG submission 193487) | Sheep rumen microbial communities from Palmerston North, Manawatu-Wanganui, New Zealand - 1728 DNA GHGlow gp2 | ecosystem: Host-associated > Mammals > Digestive system > Stomach > Rumen ... | reverse complement strand
ATAGATACATACGAAACAAGTATATTACCGTATGAAGATTGTTGTACTATATTTGTTCCAGAGCATCCGGTTATTAATCCAACTTTTGAAGCTGCAAGGGAATATGAAACATATTTTGATTATGAAACATTAATATATGATGCTATTAAGAATCATGAAGTTATTAAAATTAATCCACATGAAAAAAAAGAAGAATTTAGTGATTTACTATAATTCTTTTTTTGTATAAATTTATTATTTTTTTTTATACTAATAATGGTGATATGATGAGTAAGAGAAGTGTAGAATATTTTTATAAAACATGTGATTTAGATGAAAAAAGTATGAAAGATAAAAAGAGATATGAAATACTTAATGAGTTTGGTTATAACTTTGATAGTAATTCTAAAAGAGTAAGAGATGTAGAATTAAGCATAAAAAGGTGTAGAAACAGATAAAGTTCTAGCAATAGGACTTTTTTTTGTGTATAATGGTGGTGAGGTGTTTTTATGAAATTATTATGCGTTAATGCTGGTAGTTCTTCTTTAAAATTTCAATTATTTGAAATGCCAGAAGAAAAAGTAATTATCAGTGGTTACATTGAAAAGGTTGGTATTCCTGGTAGTTTTTGGAATACTAAAGTTAATGGTGAAAAAATTAGAGGAGAAAAAGATTTAAAGAATCATACAGAAGCTGTACAAGTTATGTTAGATGAATTATTAAAGTATAAAGCTGTTGAATCTTTAGATGAAATTAAAGGTGTAGGACATAGAGTTTTACATGGTGGTGAAAAGTATTCTGATTCTGTTTTAATTGATGATGAAGCTATTCAAAGTATTAAGGACTTAACTAAGTTGGGACCTCTACATCATCCAGGTAATTTAGCTGGTATTGAAGCAATGCAAAAAGCTTTACCAGGTGTTCCTATGGTTGCTGTATATGATACTGCATTCCATCAAACAATGCCTAAGAAAAACTATATGTATCCAGTTCCAATGGAATGGTATGAAAAATATGGTGTTAGAAAATATGGTTTCCATGGAACTAGTCATAAATATATAACACAAGAAATGAAACATTTATTAAATAAAGAAGATGTTAATTTAATAATTGCTCATATCGGTAGTGGAGGATCATTATCTGCTATTAAAGATGGTAAATGTTATGATACTACAATGGGTCTTACTCCACTTGATGGTATTATGATGGGTACTCGTAGTGGTTCTATCGATCCAAGTATTTTAGAGTATGTTTGTAAAGAATCTGGAATGGATATTTCTGAAGTTACTAATGCTTTAAATAAACAAAGTGGATATTTAGGAATATCTGGATATAGTGATTCTAGAGATGTAGAACAAGCCGCATTACGTGGTGAAGAAAATGCTAAGTTAGCTCAAGAAATGTATAATGATAGAGTAGCTAAATATATTGCTCAATATTATATTGAACTTGAAGGTAATGTAGATGCTATAGTATTTACTGCTGGTGTTGGTGAAAATGGTACTGAATTTAGAGCTGATGTTTTAGGAAGACTTGCTCCATTAGGTATTAAATTAAATGTAGAAGCTAATAATAATATTGCTTCATATAAAGAACAACATGAAGGAATTATTAGTTCACCTGATTCAAGTGTTCCTGTATATGTTTTACCAACTAATGAAGAAATAATGATTATTAGAGATACTTATAATATTGTAAATAAATAGAATAAAAGAAAGGGTGTGGATTTATGCTTGATACTAGAATTAGAAGAATATTTAGAAAAATTAAACAATATGACACAATAGTTATAGCTAGACATATAAGTCCAGATCCTGATGCTATTGCTAGTCAAACAGCACTTAGAGATTCAATTAAACTTACATTTCCTAAAAAGAATGTATATGCAGTTGGAACTAGTGTTTCAAAGTTTAAATATTATGGAGCATTAGATAAAATAGATGAAACTAAAATAGGTGATAATGCCTTATTAATAGTTTTGGATGTACCTAATTTTGCTAGAATAGATGGAGTAGATAAATCTGTTTTTGCTGAGATATTTAAAATTGATCATCATCCATCAATAGATGATTTCGGGCCTTGTGATTGGGTAGATGAAACATCTTCTAGTACTTGTCAAATGATTATTGAATTAATCTTAAAGACAAATATGAAATTAGATAGAAAAGTAGCTGAGAATTTATATTTAGGTGTTGTTTCAGATAGTGATAGATTTTTAATTAGTTATACAACAGCTAAAACATTTGATTTAGTTGCTCAATTAATTAAGAAGACAAATATTGATTTTACTTCTTTATATCCATATTTATATGAAAGACCTATAGAGGAGATTAAATTCCATGGTTATATTTCAGAAAATTTAACTGTTACAGAAAATGGAATGGCATATATTTATATTACTCCTGATATTATTAAAAAATATGGTGTTGAAACAGCAACTCCATCAAATATGATTAATGATTTTAGTAATATTAAAGATATATATGTATGGACATTTGTAACATATGATGAAAAAAATGAAATATATAAAGTTAATATAAGAAGTAAAGGTCCTGTTATTAATGATACAGCTGCTGATGCAGGTGGCGGTGGTCATAAGTTTGCATCTGGAGTTAGAACTCATAGTAAAGATGATGTTGATCAGTTAATAAAGAACTTAGATGAAGATTGTCGTAAATACAAAGAAAGTTTAGAACTAGAAGTCTAAACTTTTTTTAACACTGTAGTATAATATTTATAGGTGGAATTATGAAGATAGAAAAGTATAAGAAATTAAAAAGTAATAAGTATGAAGTAGTAATAGATGATATAAAAGTTAAATTATATGATGATGTTATTGTTAAATTTCAATTATTACGTAAGAAAGAAATTTCTTTGGAAGAATTTGAAGAAATAACAGAATATAATGACAGATTAGAAGCTTATTATAAAAGTTTAAGGTATATAACTAAGAAATTAAGAAGTGAAAAAGAAATATGGAAATATCTTGAAAAAGATTATAGTAAAGAGATTATAAAAGAAACTATAGATAGATTAAAAAAAGATGGATATTTAAACGAAGAAATATTTCTAAAAAGCTATATAAGTGATCAAATAAATTTTGGTAGTTATGGACCTAATAAAGTTAAAGATGATTTAATTAAACTTGGTATTAATGAAGAGGAAGTAGAGGAGAAAATTAATCAAATAGATAATGATGTTTGGTTAGATAAAATTAAAAAAGTTATTAGTAGAAGAGTAAATACTAATAAAACATATGGAGTTTATAAATTAAAAGAAAAAATCATTTATGATTTAAGTAGAATGGGCTTTTATAAATGGATGATAGAGGATGTTATAGATGAGTGTGATATTACAACTGATGATAGCATTGTAAAAAAAGAATATATGAAAGTTTATAATAAGTTAAGTAAAAAGTTTGAGGGTAGTGACTTAGACTATCAAATTAAAATGAAACTATATCAAAAAGGTTTTACAATTGAGGAAATTGATAACATAAAAAAAGAGCTTAAGTAAGCTCTTTTTTTATTGTTCTGTTGTACTATTTTGATAGCTAGTTAATTGATTTTGAATAGCTTTTGCATAGTCTGATTGAAGATTAGAATCTACGATTTCCATATCATATTCTTTTCTTAATGCTCTCATTGCTTCAACATATGCAACTGGATGTTCAGTATAATAAGTGTTAGCTAATTCTTCAAGAATTTTATCTCTAACGCTATCTAAGTCATCTTTTTCTTTTGATTCAGTTCTCATAATAATATGATAACCTAATTCAGTAGTAACATAAGTTGTGCTATATTCTCCATCTTTTAGTTTGTATGCTGCATTAACTAATTCGTCATATGAACTACTTAAAGTATCTTTATTAATGAAACCTAATGCTCCACCGTTATCTTTAGTAGTTTCATCCATTGAATATTCTTTTGCTAATTCAGCAAATTTTTCATTTAACTCGTCTTTACTTGTACCTTTTAGTTCTTTGATGATTGATTCGGCTTTTTCTTTAGCTTCTGCAACTGCAGCTGCTTGTTGTTCTTCTGTCATAGAATCATTAACTTTTGGAGTAATTAAAATATGACTTACTTTAATGTCTCCAACAATGTTATTCTTATAATATTCTTTTATATCTTTTTCAGAAATTTGTTTTTTACAATAATCTAATATTGCATTCATTTCTAAGTTGTTTAAATAAAGTGATTCTTTATAAGCTTCTTTAGAATTATATCCTGTTTGTTGTCTGATAAGTTCTTCTAAATCGTCACCAATTCTTGCTTCTAGTAATTCCATTTGAGAATCAGCAGTAGCTCTGGCTTCTTCAACTTTATCAGCATATTTGTCTTCTAAGATTTTTTTGTCAACCATATTCATCAAAGTTTGTAGTGCATAATCATCTTTCATGGCTTCGTATAGCTCGTTTGCACTAATCATTTGTCCATCTTTTAGTGTTACAACCGCTTCGTCACCATTAGATAATTTTGGTATTTTACTTCCACACCCTGAAATTAGTAATACGCAAAGGGCTAACACAATAATTTTCTTTTTCATGTTTTCCTCCTTAACATACTTATAATTATAACAATGTAAGCTAGAAAAAACAAGAATAACATTCACATAATAAACTTTTAAACCATAGAATATAAGTGAAAAGATATAAAGAGAGGATGGTATTATGAATAATTGTGGAAATAATTTAGGACCTGCAATTATATTAGTATTATTTATATTATTAATTATCATAGTAGGGGCTTATATTTAGTTTATAGAAAAAGGGGTAATATAAAATATGTTAAATAAGAGGAAATACCTCTTTTTCTTTTGCTTTTAATAGTATTTATGAGGTATAATTATTATGGTGAGATAGTATGGCTAGAAAAAGAAAAACATCTAAGAAACAAGAAAAGAAGAATATTAGCTATAGTGTTGATATAATAGCTTTCTTTCTTATTGTCATAGGCTTTGTAGGTCTAGGAAGTTTTGGTATAGTTGGAACTATTATTAAGAAATTTGCTATGTTTCTATTGGGAGAATGGTGGTTTGTTATATTACTTACTATTTTAATAATGGGATCATATATGATTATTAAAAGAAAATTACCAGAATTTTTTACTTCTAAATTATTAGGCTTTTATATTATTACTTTAGTTATTTTAGTTGTAGCTCATTTTGGTTTCATTAATAATTATGCTCCTAAGGAAATAATTAATGCTACAATGAATAGTTATAAAACTAGGATAGGTACTATGGGAAATACTTCATCTGTATTATCTAGTGGACAAAGAAGTATAAATATTGGTGGAGGAGTAGTAGGTGCTGGTGCATCTTGGATGCTAATGAGTTTATTTGGTAAACCAGGTACTATAGTTGTTCTAATATGTCTTTCAATAATTGCTATTATTTTATTATTTGATATTAATATGGGCGATGAAATAGCTAAGATTAGAGAAAAGATTGAAGAAAGAAGAAATGAACTTGAAGAGGAAGAGGAGGAAGAGGAAGAAGAACTTCCTGAAGTAGAAGACTTAGGTAGAAAAGTTGAACCTGAAGTTACACCAGTAACTGTTTCTACGGAATTAAAACAAGAACCTTCATCATTTACTCCTTCTATGCCAGTTGCTACTTCAAGAGGATTCTATAAATTACCAAGTATAAACATCTTAGATGAAATACCTAAAGGTGGTAAGAATATTAGTAATGATTTTACTAAGAGTAATAAGATTATCTTAGAAAGAGTATTATCTGATTTTGATATAAAAGGAACAGTAGTAGAAATACATGTTGGTCCTGCCGTTACTCAATATGAGGTAGCAGTATCAAGTGGTACTAAGTTATCAAGAATAGTTACTATTGATAAAGAAATTGCTTTAGCATTAGCGGCTAAGAGTGTATCAATTGAAGCGCCTATTCCTGGTAAGAGTACTGTTGGTATTGAGATTCCTAATCCATCAATTAGTGCTGTTAAGATAAGAGAAATATTAGGATATATACCTAAGGAACAAGAAAAAGGTAAAGTTGTTGTAGCATTAGGTAAGGATTTAATGGGTAGGGTACAAACTATGGATATTACTAAAACACCACACTTGTTAGTAGCTGGTGCTACTGGTTCAGGTAAATCTGTTTGTATGAATAGTATTATTGCATCTATTTTAATGAGATATAGACCAGATGAAGTTAAATTAGTATTAGTAGATCCTAAAAAAGTTGAAATGTCTAATTATAACGGAGTACCTCATTTGTTATGGCCTGTAGTTAATGATCCTAAAAAAGCTAGTGTTGCATTACAAAGAGTAGTTGCAATGATGGATGAAAGATATGATGTATTTGCTGAAACTGGTGTTAAGAAGATTGAAGAATATAATGAGTATGTAGATAAACAAAAGGAAAAGGATCCTTCTTGTACATTAGAAAAAATGTATTATTTAGTAGTTATCATAGATGAGTTAGCAGACTTAATGATGGTAGCATCTAAAGAAGTTGAAGGTTCAATTCAAAGAATTACTCAGTTGGCAAGAGCGGCTGGTATTCATTTAATTGTTGCTACACAAAGACCAAGTACAAATGTTATTACTGGTGTTATTAAAGCTAATATACCATCTCGTATAGCATTTGCTGTTGCATCATTTGTTGATTCACGTACCATATTAGATACTGGTGGAGCAGAAAAATTATTAGGTAAAGGTGATATGTTATTCTTACCAATGGGTCAAAATACACCAACACGTATTCAAGGATGCTTCATTACTGATGATGAAATTAGAAGAATTATAGAGTATGTTTGTGGACAACAAAGTGCTGTATATGATGAAACGTTAAATCAAGCTATTGAATCAGAACATGATCCTGGTAGTGGTTCAGGACCTGGTGGAATAGATGATGATCCTTTATATAATGAAATATATGAGTTTGCATTGGAAACTGGTAAAATAAGTGCATCTTTAATTCAAAGAAGATTTAGGTTAGGTTATAATAGAGCAGCTCGTATCATAGATTTATTAGAAGAAAGAGGAGTTATAGGACCACAAAATGGTTCTAAACCTAGAGAAGTATTAGTTGGTAAAAACGGTAATTCTCAAGAATAAAGTACTATTAATTAGTACTTTTTTTATGGTATAATTAAATATGATAGGAGGTAGTCATATGATATGTAAAAAATGTGGTAGAGAAGTATTAGATGATTCTTTATCTTTTTGTCCATATTGTAAGGGATATTTAAAAGAAGTAAGTAATAATGATTTTAGTTCTTTTGATGTGAATTCTACTCCTGTTACACAAGTTGTAAATAATACAATTAGTCAAAGTGTTCCTATTAATAATAGTATGAATATAAGTTCTTTGAATAATATAGAACAGCCTATTATGGATTTAAATTCAGGTAATAATAAAAAGAATAAATTTAAAAAAGTATTACCTTTTATAGTAGTAGTTTTACTGTGGGCTTTTGCTGTTTACTTCTTATTCTTATCTAATGGAGGATATTTCTTTAGAGATAATTTTGTTAAAGCTTCATCATCTGAGATTGGAGAAATTGATCCAAAGATTGCAAATTATGAAGCTGTATCTAAATCAGGTCAAACTACTAAAAAAGCTAAATTAGGAGTAACATCTATAGTTTATGATAATCAATATTTAAAACAAACTACTTTAAAAGATGTAGATGATGTTTATAAAATGATAGTTACTGACAGTTTAAAACAAAAGAATAATTGTTCAGCAGAAGTAGTTAATATTGAAAATGAGATTATTAGTAATTATGGAATAAAAGCAATTAATTTATGTGAAATGGATACAGATTTTGCTGAAGAACTAAGAGATGTTATTAAGTATATATATGATGAGTTTCCTACAGCTAGAAATCATATGACTAATATTACTTTAGCTAATGTAGATAATGATGCTACTTTCATGGCTGCATTTATGCCTATATTTACATTTGCTACTAGTAATACTAAAAATGGCTATCCAGTTGGAATAAAGACACAAATAATATTAAATGCTAAATTCTTTTTGAATACTAATAAAATAAATAGTTCTGTAAGCTATGGGTCTAAGAGTGGTTATTTCCCACCTAATGCTTCTAGAAGTAGTACAGTTGCTCATGAGTTTGGTCATTATTTATCATATGTTGCATTATTGAATCATTATAATAGTAGTGATTTAACATTTGTTAAAGCTACTAATACTAAATTAATGCCAGTATATAATGATTTTAATGAAGGTAATTTTAGTTATGATATTATTAATGAGGCTTATTTGAAATATAAACAGTCAGCTGGTAGTAATTTAAGTTTTGATGAATTTAGAGCTAGTATAAGTAAATATGCTGTTGCTAAAGATGGCAATGGTGATTATATATATGATGAGACTATAGCGGAAGCATTTCATGATTGTTATTTAAATGGTGATGATGCTAAAATTGCTAGTAAGTTGATTATTAGTGTCTTAAAGAGCTATTTGTAGGTGATATTATGAAGAAGATATGTTTATTGATAGTTTCTTTAGTTATATTTGTTTCAAATGTACATGCTTTTTCTATTGATGCAAGTAAGATAGAAATAAAGAGTAAAGGTGAAAACTTATCAAGTATGCTTGATGCAAAATATGATATAGATGCTAATGATTTTGAAAGTAATATTTATTATGATGCTAAAGCTCAAGAATTAGCAAAAGAATTAGTTAAGATTACAGCTAGTTCAAAGAGTGTGGCTGATAAGAAAAAGGAATTTGGAAAGTACTCATTTATTAGTAGTACTAATGGTTTTGATACAATTACAGGAAGTATATTTATTAATACATTTATTGATAAAGTATCTGGGTATAAAATTAAATATAGTTATATTAAGAGTATTAGAACAGTTTCATTTAATGAAAATGATGTTATTAGTTTCGTATTTATACCTGGATGTATTATTGATGGAGAAGAAAAGGATTTAGTATTCTCTTTCTGGTTAAAAGTAGATAATAACGAATATAAAATATATTATCCTTGGTTAAGTATTGATGATGATTTAGAAAGTTACTATGACAAAGTAACTATTAATGAGAATAATAAACAAGTACTTGGAGAGTCATATAACAAGATTAGTATAAATTCATCTGAAGAAAAGGTTAGTGATGAGTTATTACAAAGTATCTATGATAATAATATAGATAGTGTTATTCAAATAACTAGTATGGAAGATACTGGTAATAATGGTTATGGTAGTGGTTTCTTTATTAGAGAAGGATTAGTAGTAGTACCTTGGTCATTATTTAAAGATTATTTAAATAAAGGTAATGATTTATACTTAAATGATCATAATGATGTATATGAAATTGATGGTGTAGTAGCACTTGATGTAGAGTATGGTATTGTTGTATTAAAACTTAATAAAGAAGTAGGTAAAAAAGTTGAATTTGCTTCATCTTCAGATATGAAGTCTGGTGATTTCATATTTACAATAAATAGTAAAATAAATACTGGATTTAGTATTAATTATGGTAATTATGTAAGTATGGAAAATGGAACTATAGAAAACTTATTCCCAATGAGTTCATCTGATGTAGGTAGTGCTTTATTTAATAAAGATGGTAAAGTTATTGGATTCTCAGTTAATGATGTTTTAAATTCTGATTTATCATATGCCCATAGTACAGATTATTTAATAGAATTGCAAAATATATTGAGTAAAGAAGATTTTAATAAGATTGCATCAACTTCTTTAGATACATTTAAAGAAAAATACTATTTAGGTATAGATGAGGAAAAAACATTTAATAATATACCTGATAAAGTATGGAATAAGTATAAAAAAATTGGTGATTTAGAAAAGAATATTTCCTTACCATTATTAAAAGGTAGTTATAGAGATGGTATTGTTAGTTTAAGATACGAGAATAGTATTTCTAATTTTATAGAGTCTATGTACTTTGTAGCAGATTATACTACTAGTTTGGAAGATGATGGTTATAAATTAACTTATTCTGATGATATTAAAAAAATATATACAAATAATAAGTATAAAGTAGTTATTAAACAAGATTTAAATTATTTAATAATTATAATTATGGAGGTATAAGATGAAGAAGAAATGGCTTATACTAGTAGGTGTATTAGTAATCTTAACTATCATAATTGTTTTAGTAACTAAAAGTAGTAATGGATTTAAAGATGTTAGTAATGATGACTTTACTTTTACATATGATTCAACTTGGAGAGTAATTAGTAAAAAACAAGGAATTACATTACAACATAAAAAAACTAAGAGTAAATTAAATATTCAATGTTTAGTCTTAGATGATACTTATTTAGATACATCTTTACAAGATATCTTACCAGATATTATTTATGGTATAGAGGAACAGAATAAAGATTATAAATTAATTAATACTTTTGATTCACCTAGTACTGTATACGATAGTTATTCATATTTGTATGAAGATGATATGGATCAAGCTTTAGTTAATATTTATAAAAAAGATAATAAAGTTGTTATTGCTTATTATAGTGCTGATAGTGAAGTATTTGATATATTATTAGATAGTGTAGATGAAATATTTAATAGTATTGAAATTAAAGTAGGAGAAGAGATAGAGTTAACGTAAAGTTGACTCTTCTTTTTGACTTCAATATTATTACAAGTTATAATTAGGTTATAAAACTTATAATATGAAAGGATGTAGTTATAAGTTAGCGCCTGGTCCTACGGGATGACGAGGATAGCAACTATCGAAAGACTCGGCGGGTGTTGCTACGTGATTGTGGGAGCGTTAGAATTATCCAAAAAGTAAAATAAAGATTATAACAAATGATAATTCTCCATATTTTTTAGTATGGAGGATTTTTTATGTGCGGAATAATAGGCTTTATAGGAAAAGAAAAATGCCTTGATAAAATAATAAAGGGGTTACTCTCTTTAGAGTATAGAGGATATGATAGCTCAGGAGTAGCATATGTAACTAATAATAAGGTTAACATTGTTAAGAGTGAGGGTCGTATTCAAAAATTGGTTGATAAACTTGATTTAAATACTGAAAGTTATATTGGAATAGGTCATACTAGATGGGCTACACATGGTAAACCAAGTGATGTTAATAGTCATCCTCATAAGGTTGGTAAGATAACATTAGTTCATAATGGTATAGTGGAAAACTATAATGAATTAAAAGGTGAGTTATTAGATTATGATTTGAAAAGTGAGACTGATACAGAGGTTATAGCAGCTTTAATAGATAAGTTATATAAAGAAGAAAAGGATATGTTAAAGGTCCTTAGAGAACTTAAATATCGTTTAGTAGGAAGTTATGCTTTAGGTATCTTAGTAGATGGTGATAAAAAAATATATGCCATTAGAAAAGATAGTCCACTAATTATAGGAGTAAGTCCAGATGGTAATTATATTGCATCTGATGTACCAGCTATTTTAGAATTTACTAATATGTATTATTTAATATTAAATGATGAATATGCGGTATTAGATGAAGATGAAGTTGTAATTTATGATAGTGAAGGTAATGTATGTCCTAAGAATTTATTAACATTTGAAGGTAGTAGAGAAGCTGCTCAAAAAAATGGCTATGATCATTTTATGCTAAAAGAGATTAATGAACAACCTAAAGTTGTAATGGATACTATTAAACCTTTTTTGGATGATATTAATTTATTTGATGAGTATCATTTGGAAAAATATGACCATATTACAATAGTTGGATGTGGTAGTGCTTACCATGTTGGACTAGTAGGTAAGAGTTTATTAATGAAATATGGACGTATAAATGTAGATGTAGATATAGCATCTGAATATAGATATACAGAACATATTTATGGTAAAAAAGAATTAATAATATTAATAAGTCAAAGTGGAGAAACTGCTGATACATTAGCGGTATTAAGAAAAGCAAAAGAAGATAGAATTGATACTTTGGCAATTGTTAATGTAGTTGGTTCATCTATTGCTAGAGAAGCTGATAATGTTATTTATATTAAAGCAGGACCTGAAATAGCAGTTGCTACTACAAAAGCATATATGTGTCAACTTGCTGTACTTTCAATTA
>Ga0247609_10005821_pt1 | contig 12014 bp, 9 predicted proteins | sample 172DNAGHGlowgp2_FD_193487 | JGI IMG/M metagenome (GOLD analysis project Ga0247609, IMG submission 193487) | Sheep rumen microbial communities from Palmerston North, Manawatu-Wanganui, New Zealand - 1728 DNA GHGlow gp2 | ecosystem: Host-associated > Mammals > Digestive system > Stomach > Rumen ... | reverse complement strand
AACTTCCACTGCTATGACCCGCTTGTATTTACACATCAGGGTGCTGGCTGGCTTGATTTGATGGATACAAAATTCCGCATGCCTTTAAAATCAACTTACGAAGATTATACAAAGAACACCGAAAAATATTGCGGAATGGTAGGCAATTTCTTTAATATGTATGACCAGAAGGCAAAACTTGATTTAGCATATTTTGAAAACAACTTTGCACAGGCAATTTCTGTTGCAGATGAAAGAGGAGTTTACCTTTACTGTGGAGAATATGGTGTAATTGAAAATGCCACTGTTGAAGATACAGTAGAATGGTACCGTCTGATTTCTGAAGTTTACAATAAGCACGGGGTTGGTCGCGCCGCCTGGAGCTACAAAGAAATGGACTTTGGTCTAAGCGATGCCAGACTTGATAGTGTGCGCAACGAACTAGTTAAGTATTTATAAAAAAAACCGGGCAATGCCCGGTTTTTCTTTTACAGCTTTCCACTTTCTGCCGCACCAGGCAATCCAATGTCTTTGCGGTAGAAACTGTTTTCAAACTTAACGCCACAGATTCCTTCGTAAGCGTGTTCCCAGGCTTCCTTAAAGGTTTCACCGTATGCAGAACAGGCAAGAACTCGTCCACCACTTGTAAGAAGATTATCATCACGGCTTTCGCCACGTCTTCCACTTACAGCACCTGCAATAAAAATCTTTGCTCCACTCTGTTTAAGCAGGAGGTCATTAAAGGTAATCTCGCAGCCTTTTTTATAAGCTTCTGGGTAGCCGCCACTAACAACAACTGGCGCAACCTGATATCCAGGCTTCCATTTGAATTCAAAGTCTTTAAGAGTTCCGTTAAGAATTGCAGTACACATTGAAACAAAATCAAAATCCATAAGAGGAAGTACTGCCTGTGTTTCAGGGTCTCCAAGACGTACATTATATTCCAAAAGCTTTGGTCCTGTTTTTGTAAGCATTACACCAAAGAAGATAAATCCGCGGTAATCATATTTTTCTTTAATAAGACCGTTGAGAGTTGGTTCAAGAATATCCTTGTTGAACTGCTCCATCATTTTTGGAGTAACGTCATCAAGAGGACAAACAGCTCCCATTCCGCCGGTATTAGGTCCCTTAGCACCGTCTAAAAGTCTTTTGTGGTCACGGGCAGGAAGGAATGGAACAATTGTAGCACTTCCGCTGACTGCATATTCCGGAGTAACAGAAACAGCAGCAAGAACAGAAATCTCAATACCTTCGAGGTAATCTTCCATTACAAGCTTTTTACCGGCCTCGCCTACTTTACCGTTACCCATCATGTCTTCTACTGCGGCAATTGCCTGTTCAACAGTAGCAGCAACAACAACGCCTTTACCGGCTGCAAGTCCATCTGCTTTTACAACAATCGGGGCTCCGTGCTTTTTAATATATTCAATGGCGGCATCTTTGTTTACAAAGGTTTCACTGCCCGGACAGGCAACGCCATATTTTTTCATGAAGTTTTTAGAAAGGTCTTTACTTGCTTCGAGCTGTGCGCCTGCTTTTTTAGGTCCTACACAAGGAATATCTGCCTTCCAGAATTCATCTGCAATACCGGCAGCAAGAGGATCTTCAGGACCAATTACAGCCATGCGGCAATTTTCGTGACGTGCAATTGCAACATAAGGATTTTCACCTTCTGCAATGTAATCACAATTTTTAGGATCGATGTTTACGCATTTTGTTTCTTTTGCAGTTCCACCATTTCCTGGTACAACAACAACCTTATCAACTAAAGAACTTTGAGCGAGTTTCCAGCAGATAGTGTGCTCACGACCACCACTGCCAACAACAATTATATTCATGAGATAATACTAACAGTTTTTATGAAAAATTTCCACTACTATATACAGATACAAACTTTTGCAGACTACTGAACGCTGTAAAGCAAATCTTCGTAGCTTGGAAATGGTTTGTATTCTTCACCAAGAAGTACTTCTATCTGATCCCCAATTTCGCGTACAGACTGCATTGCAGGTAAAATTACTTTTGCATAAGAATGGGCACGCTGCATAAGATCTTCAATCTTATTTGTTTTAACATGCTTCTTTTCAAGGTCTTCGGCGCGATTAGAAAGTTCATTTATAAGTGTGTTAAGCTTTGCAATAAGTCTAAGGCCTGCATCGCACATAGTAGAAACTCTCTGCATTTTAAATTCTGTGTCGGCAAGGACATTCATATATTTAAATGCAGCAGGAATAATATCTTTATGAACCATCTCGAGCATTGTGTTAACTTCGATATTTACAACCTGACAATATTTTTCAAGCTTGATATCGTAGTGACTCTTCATTTCGTCCGGGGTGTAAATGCCCATGCGGGTAAAGAGCTTTATATTTTTTTCGTCCAGATAGTGTTCAATTGCTTTTGGAGTTGTGCGGTAGTTTTTAAGACCACGCTGCTCTGCTTCTTCTATCCATTCTTTGCCGTAGCCGTTTCCGTTGAACAAAATGCGCCAGTGAGCTGTAATTTCGCGTTTGATGAGTTTTTGTAAATCTTTATCAAAGTCTTTTGATTTTTCAAGTTCATCGGCAAAGTCGCAGAGGCTGTTAGCAAGAATTGCATTAAGAATTGTATTTGGTCCGCTTATAGAAAGGCTGCTTCCTACAGAACGGAATTCAAAACGGTTTCCGGTAAAAGCAAGTGGAGATGTTCTGTTGCGGTCTGTAGAATCTTTTGGAATAAGAGGAAGTACATCTACGCCAATAGACATCTTGCTGCCTTTTTTGCCGTTATAGTCTGTACCGTTTTTGATTGCCTTAAGGACAGCATCAAGCTCGTCTCCAACATAAATAGACATAATTGCAGGAGGAGCTTCGTTGGCACCAAGACGGTGGTCGTTTCCGGCACTTGCAACAACATAGCGCAGAAGATCCTGGTTTTCATCAACAGCCTTGATTACTGCTGTAAGGAACAAGAGGAACTGGGCATTGTCGCGTGGAGTTTTTCCAGGTGCAAAAAGATTCTCACCGTCATCGGTTGCAATGGACCAGTTGTTGTGCTTACCGCTTCCGTTTACACCTTCAAAAGGTTTTTCGTGGAGCAGACAAAGCAAGCCATGGCGGCGTGCAACCTTTTTCATAATTTCCATTGTAAGCTGATTCTGATCTGCAGCAAGATTGCTTGTTGTAAAAATAGGAGCCATTTCGTGCTGGGCAGGAGCAACCTCGTTATGTTCTGTTTTACAGTAAATGCCAAGCTTCCAAAGTTCAGCATTCAAATCTTCCATGTATTCAATTACGCGGGGTTTAATGGCAGCAAAATACTGGTCATCCATTTCCTGACCTTTTACAGGGCGGGCACCAAATAAAGTTCGTCCGCACATTTTAAGGTCTTTGCGTTTCTGGTAAAGCTTTTCGTCAATTAAAAAATATTCCTGCTCAGGCCCCATTGTGGTTGTAACATGCTTTGGCTTTTTACCAAAGAGCTTTAAGATACGAAGACTCTGTTCGTTGATTGCTTCCATGGAGCGGAGCAGCGGTGTTTTTTTATCAAGAGCCTCGCCGGTATAAGCACAAAAGGCTGTTGGAATACAAAGTGTATGATCTTTTACAAAAGGATAAGAAGTCGGGTCCCATACAGTGTAACCGCGTGCTTCAAAGGTAGAACGCTTACCGCCGTTTGGAAAGCTTGAAGCATCCGGTTCACCTTTAATCAATTCCTTTCCGCTAAAGCTCATTATGATTTTGCCTTCTTCGGCAGGAGTCAGGAAGGAATCGTGTTTTTCGGCAGTAATACCAGTGAGCGGCTGGAACCAGTGTGAATAGTGAGTTGCCCCTTTAGAAATTGCCCAGTTTTTCATAGCCTCGGCAATCTGATTTGCGGCCTCAAGATCAAGAGGAGTTCCCTCTTCCATTGTCTTTTTTAGCGCACTGAACGTTTTTGGTGGCAGCATCTCTTTCATTACAGTCTGATTAAAAACCAGGCTTCCAAAAAGTTCAGGTACGTTTGTCATAGCGGGGCCTCCATAACCACATTCTAATGATTTGGTAGGATTTTTGCAAATAAAAAAGAAGGCCTTAATTCTTGTCTTTGTTTACAACCGAAGTATAATACTCTTCTATCTGTGGTCTGCATTGAATAAAAATCTCTCCGATTACCGGATCAAAATGCTGACCCAAATCGTTTTTAATAATTTCAAAAGCCTGGTCAAAAGAAAATTCGTTTTTATAACATCGGCGCGAAACGAGAGCATCAAAAACATCGGCCAGAGCCATTATGCGGGCTTCCAGAGGAATTTCTTCTCCCTTCAAATGTTCAGGATAACCCTGACCGTTCCATTTTTCGTGATGATAGTGGGCAACATTTACTGCAATGCGTTCAAAGTCCTTATCGGTAGATTCCCGCAAAACTTCTTTTACAATTACAGCACCCTTCTGCGCATGAGTCTTCATCATTTCATATTCTTGAGGAGTAAATTTTTCGGGCTTGCGCAAAATAGAATCATCTACGGCAATTTTTCCAAGGTCGTGCATTGGAGCAGCCTTTATAAGAAGATCGCAGAATTCCTGATTAATCATTGGAAGCTTATCTTTGTGTTTTAAAAGCTCCCGGGCAAAAATCCTTATGCTGTCACTGGTACGGGCAATATGACCACCTGTAGAGTTATCGCGGCTTTCGACCATGATTGCCATGCCTCTGATAATAGAATCCTGCATGCCGGTAACTTCCATGGTTTTTTCTCTAACCATGCGCGAAAGCTCTTTATTAAAGTCGCTTATAGATTTTATATAATTCTGCTGCTCGGTATCATCGCGAAGCTCAAGCAAAAATCCTGTCTGTCTTATTCTTGAGGTCATGTGATGAATTGTACAGATAATTGCTTTATCCTGGTTAAGGATTTTAAAATCTTTGTTGCAGTTTTCATCCCAGTTCCAGTCTTCTTTTTTGTAACGAAGCTTTTCTGTTACATTTGCAAGAGAATCGGGAATCATAGAATCTATGCGGACTTTTTTTAATTCGGGAAAAACTGCCAGAGCAAAATCATCATAACCAAGCAGACGCTTTTTATGGTCAAAGGCAATGTAACCGTAACCGCCGCGTCTTTTATAAACATTCATTAAATTTCCAACAAGATCATAAGTGCTGGCTTTAAATGCAAAATATAAAAAATAAGTTTGAAGCAATATGTAGGTAAAAGGCATAAGATTGAATTTTACGCCCAATAAAAGAGGAATTACATATGCCATTGTTCCAAAAACAATCATGCCAAGTAAAGACAATAAGGTTTTTGCAGAAACCTGCCTCTTTTGCAAAAGTGTTACAATAATAATTATAATTGAAATAACATTTAACGCCGCAAGATATCCAAGATAAATAAACATTCCCGGACCATTTTTGCTTTTAATAATTGTCAGTCCAAAAAGCTTATCAAGCCTTACTTCTGAATAGAAAAAATGATTCACATTTGTTGTTGCAACCATTACTGTAATTGCAATTGAAACTATAAAAAGAAGAAAGCCTGCAAAAAGAGGAACCCTTCTTCCGCACATTTCAACAATAACAAAGAACATAAAGAATAAAGTAAAGATGCTCCCAAAATATGAAAAAACGTTTCCTACAAGAGCAGCCTCTAAAGTTGTAGTAAAAACAAGTAATGAATAGCCAAAATTAGAAATAAGGGTTGTGGTATAAAGCAGTAAAAAATTCTTATTAAGATTTCGTGAAGACGTCACATAAAAAAATGTAAGTTCAATAAGAGAGATAAAACAAGCCGCAAGATATACAATCTTCATTACCATGAAATAAATTATATATCTAAAAATCGAAATTTGCTATAAATTCTTAATTTTGTTAAAATAAAACCTATGCAAACCCTGGACAAAATCAAACTTTATGCAGAAAAAAACTCTATTCCAATTATGAAAGACGGCGGTATTGAATTTATCTGCAATTACATAAAAGAACACAAGATAAAAAAAATCCTGGAAATTGGAACGGCTATAGGCTTTTCTGCCATTGAGTTTGCACGGGTGTCTCCAGACATCACTGTTACTACCATAGAATTAGACATAGACCGCCACATAAAGGCAAAACAGAATATTCACGACAGCGGTATGGACGGCCGCATTAATGCAATTCTAGGCGATGCTCTTAAGCTGGAGCTGGACGACAGCTTTGATATGATTTTTATAGATGCGGCAAAGGGGCAGTACATAAATTTCTTTGAAAAATATAAGGCAAATCTGGCTCCGGGTGGAGTTTTTATAAGCGACAATCTTTCTTTTCACGGCATGGTAGACGACCTTACCCTTACTCATAATTATAGTACTATTAAACTAGTAAAAAAAATCCGAAAATATATAGACTTTCTAAAGCAAAACACAGAGTTTTCTACCAGTTTTTTTGATTTTGGAGACGGAATTTCTGTCAGTATTAGAAAAAGCGTGGTATAATTAAAATATATAAACTAAAGTAAGGGAGCTTATAATGTCGGAACAGGATATCTCAAACTTAAGAAAAGCCAGTATTGGTCAGAAACTTGGACTTGCACTTTTAATTGCAGTTCTTTTTCTCTTTTCAATTCTTCTGTTTATTACTTCAAAAGTAATACAATCTCAGACAACAAAATCGTATTACGAAATGGCACACGAAATTGTAAACGGACGTGCTGATGAAATTGATAAGTGGATTGAAGTATATATTAATGACCTTAGAATCTATTCCGATGCAGACGTTGTAAAGACAGGCGATGATGCGCAGGTTCTCGAATGGCTGCATAATCATCAGAATCTTAGAAATCCTGATTATGACTATATGTTCTTCTGTGATGCAGAAGGAACTTCTTACCGCGATACAGGCCTTGTTGGTGGTAAAGGCGCTCTTGTAGAACGTGACTATTACAAAGCCATGATGAAAGAAGGAAAGGAAACTTTTGTTGGAAACGTTGTTCTTTCAAAAACATCAGGCCGTTATGTAATGCCAATTGCCCGTGCCGCAAAAGATGCAAGCGGAAAAACCTTTGGATTTTTTGTAGGAATGCTTGGTATTAAACAGCTTACAGATAAAGTAGAACAGTTCCAGATTGGTGAAACTGGTTACTTCCTTCTTACCGATGGAACCGGACAGATTGTAGCCCACAGAAACAGTGAATATGTTCTTCAAAAAATCGAAATTATTCCGGAAGTTGCTAATCTTGTATATTCCGGAAATGGTAAAGATTCCTATGCCGAGCTTGAACTTGAAGGAAAGGGCTGTGTTTCCTTTGTTGCACCGGTTTCAAAAACAGGATATTCAATAGGCTATATAGTTTCTCTTGGCCAGGTTCATACAGCAACAACACAAACACAAAAGGTTGTTATTATTGTTGGAATTATAGTTGCAATTATTCTTTCTGTTTTCTTCATCCTGCTTTTGAACAGGGTACTTGCCCGCATTAAGAAAATCAATGTTTTGATTCGAGACCTTTCAAGCGGAGATGCAGACCTTACAGTTCGCCTTGATGTTCACAATGCCGATGAAGTTGGTGAGCTTGTAATTGGTGTAAATATGTTCCTTGAAAAGTTCCATGATATTATGACAAACATCAAGCAATCCGAAGTTGAACTCAATGATGCCGGAACAGTTCTTGTTAATGAAATTGAAAATACAACAACTACAATGTCTCAGATGGCTGGAAACATAAACCTTGTAAATGATCAGGTTGGAAATCAGTCTGCTACTGTAGAAAACTCAACTACTGCAATTACCGAAATTTCTAAGAACATTGAATATCTTGATTCTATGATTCAGGGACAGGCGTCTACTGTTGTAGAAGCTTCTGCCGCTGTTGAAGAGATGATTGGAAACATCAACTCTGTAGATAAATCGGTTATTAAAATGGTAGAAGAATTTACTGTCCTTGAGCTTGATACAAAAAATGGAATTGAACAGAACTCTTCTGTAAACGAGCTTATCCAGAAAATTTCAGAACAGTCTGTTTCGATGATGGATGCCAACACAACAATTCAGAGCATTGCAGAACAGACAAACCTTCTTGCTATGAATGCGGCAATCGAAGCAGCACACGCTGGCGAAGCAGGAAAAGGCTTCTCTGTAGTTGCCGATGAAATTCGTAAGCTTGCAGAAACCTCTGCTGAACAGTCAAATAAAATTGGTGAAGAGCTGTCAAAAATCCAGAATGGTATTCAGCATGTAGTAGAAGCCTCTTCTGAATCTGAAAAATCCTTCCAGAATGTATCTTCGCGTATCAATAGTACAAGTGAATTGATTACACAGATTCGTGGAGCCATGGAAGAGCAGCAGGCTGGTTCTCAGCAGATCCTTGAAGCTTTGCAGGCTATGAATGAAAGTACAAGTAAAGTACGTGATGCCGGTAACGAAATGACCCGCAGTGGTGAAACTATCAAGGGCGATGTTACTGAACTTAGAGACAGCATGAGCAACATCAGCACTGCAGTTTCTGATATTAACGAAGGAACCCACTACGTAAATGAAAGTACCGGAAACCTTCGTTCTACCTCTGATAAACTACGCGCCGCCATCAAGAAGATTAGCGACGACGTAGATTTGTTCAAAGTTTAATTAGCAATTAAAATACTTATCAAACTCTGCAGGGTGCGGAATTGCATTGAATTGTGCAAGCTCCGCACGTTTTGTTTTAACAAAGTTTTTGATAAGTTCTTCAGGGAATACTCCACCTTCGCAAAGGAAGGCATGGTCTTTTTCCAGTGCATCAAGAGCATCGTCTAAGCGGCTTGGAAGCTGCTTGAGCTTTTTCTTTTCCTTGTCGCTCAAAGTATAAAGATTTACATCGTATGGACCCCAGCCGTTTTTGTGAGGGTCAATCTTGTTTTTAATTCCATCAAGACCGGCCATCAAAATTGCAGCATAAGCAAAGTATGGGTTACAGGTTGCATCCGGGTTACGAAGCTCAAAGCGGCGCATGTTAGGAGTCTTGGCATAAGCCGGAATACGGATAACTGCAGAGCGGTTAGAAGTTGCGTATCCAACTGTAACAGGTGCTTCAAAACCAGGAACAAGGCGTTTAAAAGAGTTTGTACTTGGATTTGTAAGGGCACAGAGGGCGCTTATGTGCTTAAGTAGGCCTCCCATAAAATAGTGGGCAGTTTCGCTCAAATGAGAGTAGCCGTTATCGTCGCTGAATACAGGCTGACCGTTTTTGAGCAAGAGCATATGTACGTGCATACCGCTACCGGCTTCATTATAAACAGGCTTTGGCATAAAGGTTGCAGTCTTGCCGTATTTTGCAGCTACGTTACGGATAATGTATTTAATCATCATTGTGCCGTCTGCCATCTTGCTCATTTTGCCAAGCTTTGGTTCAATTTCGAACTGACCGGCAGCACCAACTTCCGGGTGGTGGTACTTTACAGGAATACCCGCTTTTTCAATTTCCATACACATTTCGCTGCGGCATTCAAAGCTTGTATCCAGAGGTTTTGCAACATGGTAGGCCTTCTGAGAACCAATTACATTTCCGTAGCCTTCGTTGTAGGTATTCCATGGAGCCTGGCTTGCATCAATTTCGGCGGCGATGCGGTTGTGGCTTACATCCCAGGCAACGTCATCAAAAAGATAGAACTCAAACTCCGGCAGAATGAGCATTTCGTCTGCAATGCCAGTGTCTTTCATGTACTGCTCGGCAGCAAGTACAATATTACGCGGATACTGGGCCAGAGGACGGTTGTTAGGATAATCAATAATCATTGCGTTTCCGGTCATAGAAAGAGTTGGAATTTCGCAGAAAGGATCAATAAGCGCTGTATCCGGATCCGGAATAAATACCATGTCCGACTTTTCTACTACAGCATAACCATAGTTAGAAGCGTCAAAACCAACACCATCCTTCATTGTGTCTTCGCTGAAATTCTGTGCGGGAATAGTAACGTGACGGAATTGTCCGTTAATATCGACCATTTTAAAATCGACCATTTTGATGTCATTATCAGCAATCATCTGCATGACATCTTTTGCTGTTTTTGCCATTTTGTTTACCTCAAAGTTTTTTTTGTATTTATAATTTTAAGGCACTATAAGCGACTTGTCAAAAAATAAATTAAGAAGGTTTTTGAAATCCGTGATGCGGCTTCGCGCTATTTTTTTTACATTGGATGATATACAAAATCGATTTTCCTGCTTTTTTTTTACAATTATATAACACTTTTTTTATATATTTTTGCCAGAATTGAGATTATAATATATGTAAATAAATGAGAAAAACTCAGGAGGTTTAAAATGGCATGTTTTACAGTTCCTGCTGCTGAAGCAATTATTACTACAATTGCAGGAAGAATCATTAAATCAAAAGAAAAGCACCAGACAATTGATGCTTCTAAGAATACTTCAGAAGCTCCAAAAATCGCGCTTTCTACAAAAATCGGATGGCTTAATAAAATGCTTTGGGGAGGTTCGGCTCTGCTTGCTTTTGAACATGTATGGCACGGCGAAGTTGTTCCTTTCTTCCCATTCCTTACAGCTGTAGAAAATGGCGAGGCTATGGAAATGCTTCACGAAATGGCAACCGCCGGTGTAAGCATGGCTTTAATTGTAACCGCCGTATGGGGAATTATGGTTGGAGTCGTTTCGATTTTTGAAAAACACGCAGATAAACCTTCTGCCGCTGCAGGCACCCTTGCCGGAGGTCTTGCATGACACTTTTAACTACAGTTTTCGCAGCAATTATTTGCTCAATAATCTGGTATAAAAGTGAAAATGCACGCTCGCTCAAGGTTGGAACACTTGTTTTAATGTATTGGGGAGCTTCTCTCATGTGGCTCATCGATGCCATTTTTGCCTACGCCCAGGAAGGAGCCGATTCTTTTATTCCGGCCCCTCTTGATATGCTCAACGACTTTTATCTTGGACTTTCTGTAACAGCACTTGGTCTGATTATCTGGCTGGTAATACTTTTTATAAAAGATCCAAAAGGCGTTGTAAAAGCTGCTTTGTTCAAGAAAAACAAATAATTAGATGCGATGAATAATGAAATTCTAGACATTTTGCAGGGCGTAAAACTTGGGACAATTAGTCCTGAAGACGCCCTGCTTGAATTAAAAAAAGAACCTTTCAAAGATATTGATTTTGCAAAAGTTGACCTTCACCGTAAGCTGCGTCAGGGAGAAGCCGAAGTAATTTACGGAGCCGGAAAATCAGCTGAGCAGATTACTGGAATTGTAAACACAATGCTCCAGAATAATCAAAAAACAATCCTTATAACACGAATTGATGAAGAAAAAGCCGGGGATGTACAGGAAGCCCTTGCATCGGATGGTCAGACTGCAAAGTTTGATTACCACAAGGATGCAAGAATTGCTATTGTTGGAGAAATGCCAAAAGCAACAGGCCACGGAAAAATTGTCATTGCAACAGGTGGCACCAGCGATATTCCAGTTGCAGAAGAAGCCGCTCTTACAGCACAAGCCCTTGGAAACGAAGTTGTTCGCCTTTATGATGTTGGAGTTGCAGGCCTTCACCGTTTATTGAATCATCTTGATGAAATTATGAGCGCCTCGGTTATAGTTGCAATTGCCGGAATGGAAGGTGCCCTTGCAAGTGTTATAGCGGGCCTTGCCGATTGTCCTGTAATTGCAGTCCCGACAAGCGTTGGTTATGGCGCTTCTTTTGGAGGCCTGAGTGCACTGTTAAGTATGCTCAATTCCTGTGCCAGCGGAGTTTCTGTTGTAAACATTGATAATGGTTTTGGTGCGGGGTATCAGGCAAGTATGATTAATAACCCGCGGTCCCTGCGGTCCCTGAGCCTGTCGAAGGGGTCGAAGGGTCTAAAGGAGGAATAATGAAAACAATATACTTAGACTTACCTATGGGTGCAGCCGGCGACATGCTCAGCGCTGCCCTTTTTGAATTATTAGATGAAGACGAAAAAAAATCATTTTTGAATGAAATAAACAATGCCGGCATTCCCGGTGTAGAAGTTTGTGCCCAGCCAAGCGTAAAGTGCGGCATTACAGGTACACATTTTAAAGTTGTGGTAGATGGGCAGGAAGAAGAATCGCATGATCACCATCATGAACATCATCATG
>Ga0247609_10005820_pt1 | contig 12015 bp, 11 predicted proteins | sample 172DNAGHGlowgp2_FD_193487 | JGI IMG/M metagenome (GOLD analysis project Ga0247609, IMG submission 193487) | Sheep rumen microbial communities from Palmerston North, Manawatu-Wanganui, New Zealand - 1728 DNA GHGlow gp2 | ecosystem: Host-associated > Mammals > Digestive system > Stomach > Rumen ... | reverse complement strand
CGCGGCGGGCGTATCGGGATTTTTGCCGTGCTCAATTAATTTTGCGACAATTTGCGGCAGATTGGCAACGCCCATTAAAAAAATCAGCGTGTCAACAGCCGTGGAAAGTTTTTCCCAGTTGATTGAAGATTCGGGCTTAGTCGGGTCTTCGTGACCGGTGACGACCGCAAAACTCGTTGCAATGCCTCGGTGAGTTACGGGAATTCCGGCGTAAGCAGGAACGGAAATTGCACTGGTGACGCCCGGAATTATTTCAAACGGCAAATTATTTTCGCGCAGATAAAGAGCCTCCTCGCCGCCGCGCCCGAATACGAACGGGTCGCCGCCCTTCAACCTGACGACGATTTTATTTTGCCGCGCCTCGTCTACTATCACTTGATTTATTTCGTGTTGTTTAAGCGTGTGATGCCCCGCCGTTTTGCCCACATAAATTTTTTTCGCGCCCGCGCAGAAATTTAAAATCGAATCATCAGCGAGCCTATCATAAATCACAACGTCCGCAATTTTTAAAACTTCGCAAGCTTTAATCGTCAAAAGTCCGGCGTCGCCTGGTCCCGCGCCAACAAGATAAACCATTTAATCATCTCCCAAATGCAATTCGTAATGCGTAATGAAAAGCACGATGAGCGAATCCCTGCCCGCCAATGAGAGCGAAAACCCGGTCGACAGGGATGTCTACCGCCGGCAACAGAAACAAGGATGTTTCTTTGCCGGTCTAAGCCCCTTTTCTTTGCTACTTTCTTTTGGGGCTGCAAAAGAAAGTAGAAGACAAACATAAAAAATAAAATTAAACTCAAATAAGCGAGCCGCTCGCAGAACTGCAACTCTTAATGCGTAATGAAATTCCTACTTACCTACTAGTTAGTAGTGATTCACCTTTGCCCCAAATAATTATTCACGAATTGTTGAGCCGTGCGCCCATTGCGTCCGGAATGTGACATTTCCCAGCGCAAACCCTCAATCCGCAAAGTTTCCGCGTCCAGCTCAATGCCGCGCCGCTTTAACATACTGCGAATTATTTCAAGATACTCCGCCTGCGTCGGCGCGTAATAATGAATTATCAGCCCGAACCTGTCTGACAAGGAAATAGTTTCGTTCGTGCTGTCATCGCGGTAAAGTTCTTCTTGCTCATCTGAACGGTCGCGCCACGTCTCGCGAATCAAATGCCGCCTGTTGCTCGTCGCGTAAATCAAAACGTTTTCCGGTCGAGATTCCACGCCGCCTTCAATCGCTGATTTCAAATGTTTATATTCCGCTTCCGATTCCTCAAAAGATAAATCGTCCAGGAAAATTATAAAACGTTTGCTCATGAATTGCCGCAACGTTTCCATTAAATCCGGCAGGGATTTTAATTGCGGCTTGGTTATTTGAACCAATCGCAAACCCTGTGCATAATATTCATTGACCAGAGCTTTTACGCCCGAAGATTTTCCGGTGCCGCGTGCCCCAACCAATAAAACATTATTCGCGGGCTTGCCGCTGACAAAAGCCGTCGTGTTCCCCGTCAAAAGTTCTTTTTGGTGCGCATAACCGATTAAATCATCAAGCCGAATCGTTTCAAAATGGCGAATCCCGACGATTTTTTTTGTCGCCGCGTCCCAACGAAATGCCCGATAAGCCGCAATGTCCCCGTAACCAAAATTTTTATAATGATTAATAAAAATATCTGCAATTTCTTCCGCAACGTGAATATTTTCCAGCCGCCGCAATAATTCATTAAAAGATTGGTCTTTGTTCGCAAATGTCGGTTTATAATCGTTAAAAACTTTTATTTCGCTTTTAATTTCGCCGCGCAATATCGGCAACAAAATTTTTACGTCGCGGATAAAAATTTCGCGCAAATTCTCGCCAATTTTCCCGCCGCGCATCTCAATCGACGTGGAAATTAAATTCGGTTCATGCGCCAAAAGATAAACCAAATACGAACGATAAAGATTTCCGCTCAAACCGAGATTTTCGGCGCGTTCAAGCAAATTTGCCGCGCTTTTAAATTCATCAGCCGCATTATCGAAAATTTCTTCCTCAAAAACGTTTCGACACGTAATTAATTCTTGCAAATTCATTTTAATTTTCCTTTCGCCAATGTAAATTCGTCTAAAATCTCTCCACCAACGTTTTTTGAAGTTAATTTTATTTTTTTAGCGTCCACATTCAGCACAATATAACTTTCCGGCTCTTCGCGACCGCTTTAAAAGCGGCGGAACAGTTTTAAAATATTTATTTTCCTTTCGTCAATGTAAATTCGTCTAAAATATCCCCGCCAACGGTTTTTGAAATTAATTTTATTTTTTTAGCGTCCACATTCAGCACAATATAACTTTCCGGCTCTTCGCGCAGATTTTTAAACGCCACGTCGTCAATTTTTGAATTCGGCTCCACATATTTTTGGTCTCCGGCTCGCCCGCACAAAATATAAACCGTGCCGCGTTTTGACTTTTTTTTAGCAAAAATTCTCCCGCGATTCCTGTAAGTGTGCAAATGCCCCGTAAAAACTAAATCAATTTCCAGTTCATCGAATAAATCTAAAAATTTTTCCGCAATGTCGTTAAATTTATCCTGCGCGTAATCGTAAATATCTTTGTGCATTAAAACAATTTTCCACGGACGATTTGTATTTGCGGCGTCGCGGCGAAAAAAATATTCCTGCGCGGACTGCAAACCGGGATTTAACGCGTCAATTTCGGCAAATTGCGTATTTAAAACGAAAAAATGCGCCGCGCCATAGTCAAACGAGTAAAAATATCCGGAAAAAATTTTTGAATCGTTGTTCGGCAGATAAAATTGCTCCAAATAGCCCGTCGGCAACGCGTTAAACCAGTCCACGCCGTAACATTCGTGGTTTCCCATGACGGGCGCAAAAATTTTTCCCGCCAAAAGTTTCGTCGCCGCCAAATGCCACGCCCGCCATTGATAATCTGCCTGTCCATTGTCCACTAAATCGCCAACAACCGTTACAATTTCCGCTTCCGGATAATTTTTTTGCGACGTGTCCGCTGTTTTTTGCCAAATTTCGTAGTGTTCGCATTGAGAATCCGCGAAAATCAGCATTTGAAACGCTCCGTCGCCCGCCGTCAGCAAATTTTGCCACGATGTCGCATGTTCACCAGATAAAATCCGAAATTTATATAAACTTTCCGGCTTTAAACCGTTCAATTCGCACGAAAAAATTAAATTTCGCCGTTCAACTTCCGAAAAATACGCCGCGTCCTCGCCGACAAGTTTATATTCCACTAAAAAATTATTTTCTTCCGTTTCTGACTGCCACATCAACATTCGCGAAGTTTTTGAATCTTTCGTGACGATTTGCCGCAAAAATTCTACGGAATTTAGAGGTTTATAGCCGTCTTGCGGCGTGTGAAGTTCGTTTAATCGCTCCGCCGCCGCTATTTTCGGAAAATATGCGCCCAATCCCAGCGCAATTAATATTTTTAGAAAAAATCTGCGGCTCATGATAAACTTTTTTTCAGACGTGCAAAATATTTTTCCGGTAAACGGCAAATTTTCCCGTCGCTGGTGAAAACATTCGTCGAATTGCCCTCAACTAAAATTTTTTCCTCGCCAACTTTGCGAATCTCGTAATTAAATTTCATTTTTGCCTTAGTCAGAGCCTCTGCAGTCGTAAAAATCTCCAATTCGTCATCAAATTTTGTCGGCGCATGAAATTTCGCGCCAATTTCCACCAGCGGGAATAAGATTCCGTCGCTCATCATCTCGTTTAAATCAATTCCGAGTTTTCGCAAAAATTCCACGCGCCCAGTTTCAAACCAGCGAATATAATTCGAGTGATGAACCACGCCCATTGTGTCCGTGTCGAAAAATTTCACGCGGTGCAAAGTTTTTACCGTCATCGCGTCCCCTCCTTATTAAAACTATATCACATCGCCGCGATTTGTGCTATAATTTTTTTTAAACGCTAGGGGGAATTAATTTGAACGGAATTTTGTATTTATGCGCCACACCGATTGGAAATTTGGAAGATATGACGTTTCGAGCGATAAAAATTCTACGCGAAGTCGATTTAATCGCTGCAGAAGACACCCGCCGCACGCTAAAATTATTAAATTATTTCGATATTCACACGCCGCTAACACGTTTTGACGAAAATTGCAAAGAAATTGTCGGGAAAAAAATTTTAGAACAACTTTTGGCGGGAAAATCGGTTGCAGTCGTCAGCGATGCGGGAATTCCGGCAATTTGTGATCCGGGCGCAGATTTAGTTAGGCTGGCAATCGACGCGGGAATAAAAATTTGTCCAATACCCGGCGCAAATGCCGCACTCAGCGCACTAATCTGTTCGGGTTTGGATACAAAACAATTTTTTTTTGCAGGATTTCCGCCACGAACAAATAAAAATCGCCGCGAACTATTGCAAAAACTTTCCACAATCGACGCAACGATAATTTTTTATGAGGCACCGCACCGCTTGAAAAAATTTTTAGTGGAATTGGCAGAAATTTTCGGCGAACGGCAAGCAGTTTTAGCCAGAGAATTAACAAAAGTTCACGAAGAATTTTTGCGCGGGAAAATTTCGGAATTGGCGGAAAAAATTTCAGAACCGCTCGGAGAATTCGTGGTCTTGGTCGAAGGAAAAACTTTTTCTGAGCCTGTCGAAGCTCCAAACGAAAATATTTCCGATGTCGTGCAAAAATTTATGGACGCGGGGCTTGATAAAAAATCCGCCATACGCGAGGCGGCAAAAAAATTCAACGTCAGCCGCCGCGAAATTTACAACGCACTGATTTAAGCTGCAGAAATAAAAAATCATCTCGTAGCAAAATTTTCGTCGCGAGATGATTTTTTTCAAATTATTTTTCGCTGTTTAGTGATGTGCTAAGCGGCACCAAAATTTTCTCTTCGTAGCATTTGAAAGCCTCGTCAACCAGATTTTTTTCCGGTTTTGGAGTTATCGCGCTCAATATCGGCACGATTATTAGCCCCGCAAGCATTGCAATCGCGCCGGAATTTATCGGAGATTGCATTATCACCGGAAATGCCGGTCGAATTAACATATTTGCCGTCATTAACACGCTACCGAAGATAAAACACGCCCAACAAGCCGCCGTCGTGACTTTTTTTGAATAAAGCGAGTACATAAACGGCGCGAGGAACGCTCCCGCCATTGCTCCCCATGAAATTCCCATTAATTGCGCGATAAAATTCACTGAACTTTTATATTGAACCAACGCAAGCACCGCTGAAATCGCAATAAACACCACGATTAAAATTCTTATCAAAAAAACTTGTTTTGCGTCGCTCATTTCCTTTATAAAACTGCCTTTTATCAAATCCAATGCCAAAGTCGAGGCGGAAACTATAACCAGCGACGAAAGCGTTGACATTGACGCCGATAAAACCAAAATTACAACGAGCGCAATCATTCCTTCCGATAAGCCGCTTAACATTGTCGGAACAACGGAATCATAGCCGTTTTCAGCGATATTTATCTGGTCGGAAAACAATCTGCCGAATCCGCCGAGAAAATAACAGCCGCCTGCCACTACAAAAGCAAAAAGCGTGGAAATTACTGTTCCTTTTTGAATTGCCTGCTCATTTTTAATCGCGTAGAATTTTTGAACCATTTGCGGCAAGCCCCACGTGCCTAAAGACGTTAAAATCACTACAAAAAGCAAATTTAACGGGTCCGTTCCGAAAAATGATGCGAAAATTCCAGGCGTTGAAGAAACTTTATCATCAGTTACACGCGCTAAACCGTCCAAAGCAGCCACAAATCCGCCTTTGCTTTCTAAAACTGCGTAAATTACTGCAGAAATGCCCGCGAGCATGACGACGCCTTGAATAAAATCGTTAATAGCGGTCGCCATGTAGCCGCCGGCGATGACATAAATCGCCGTGAGCACCGCCATAAGCAAAATACAAACGGAATAATCAATATTGAATGCCATTCCGAATAATCTTGACAATCCGTTGTAAAGCGAGGCGGTATAAGGTATCATGAAAATAAAAATTATGATAGCCGCGCCGATTTTGAGTGATTTTGAGCCAAAACGCTTTTCAAAAAACTGCGGCATGGTCGCTGTGTCAAGATGACGGGTCATAACGCGAGTTCTTCTGCCCAAAATAAACCAAGCCATTAAAGAACCGATTAAAGCGTTGCCGATGCCCGCCCAAGTTGCCGCAATTCCATATTTCCAGCCAAATTGCCCCGCATAACCGACAAAAACTACTGCAGAAAAATAACTTGTGCCGTAAGCAAAGGCAGTGAGCCACGCACCGACGTTTCTTCCGCCCAAAACGAATCCGTCAACGTCTGTGGCGTGCTTTCGGCAGTAAAGACCGATTCCAACCAGAATTGCAAAGTACAAAACGAGTAAAAAAACCTTCATTGAAACAAAACCTCCCAAAAAACTTGCTGAAGGAGTTAAAAAACATGATAGAAAAAAAATCATTACGTATTGATTTTCACGCGCACATTTTTCCTGAAAAAATTTCTGCAAACGTAATTGAAAAGCTAAGTCGAGTAAGTCGCACGCCAGCATTTACAAATGGCACGTTGAGCGGCTTAAAAAAATCTATGGACGACGCGCAGATAAATTTTTCGGTGATTTTGCCAGTCGCAACGAACACCAGCCAAGTAGAAAAGATAAATTCAAGTGCCGCCGCGCTCAATGAGAAAAATTTTGGCGAAGGAATAATTTCTTTCGGCTGTATTCACCCCGATTTTACAAATTATCGCGAGGAATTGCGCCGCGTGAAAAATTACGGGCTAAAGGGTATCAAAATTCACCCCGTTTATCAAGATATAAACCTTGATGACGTAAAATTTTTGCGGATTATTGATTGCGCGGCGGAAAATGATTTAATCGTTGTCACTCACGCCGGATTAGACATAGGGTTTCCGGGAATTGTGCGTTGCAGTCCGCAAATGGCAAAAAAAGTCGTTGAGGAGGTCGGAAATTTTAAATTTGTGCTGGCTCACATGGGCGGTTGGAAAAATTGGAACGAAGTTTTAGAAATTTTAGCTGATACGGGAGTTTTTATAGACACGGCGTTTTCTACGGGCGAAATTATTCCGCGCTGTGATTTTATTTGGCAAAAAGAAGATTTACAGCTTTTGAACGCAGAAAAATTCCTAAAGTTTGTAAAAATTTTCGGTGCAGAGCGGATTTTGTTCGGAACTGACAGTCCTTGGACAGCGCAAAAGGATTCTGTAGAGTTTATAGAAAATTTGCCGCTCGCCGACGTTGATAAAAATAAAATTTTGGGCTTGAACGCAAAAAATCTGCTGTTTAAAGGTGCTCTTCCAATTTTAAAATAATGTCGCGCAATTCGGCGGCGCGTTCAAATTCCAAATTCTTTGATGCCTCTCGCATTTGGGCAGTTAAACTTTTTACTAAGTTTTTTTTCTGCGCGGGCGTCAATTTTTTTATCAGTTCGCTGGCGGATTTTGTTTTTTTGCCGGGTTTTTTCAGCGGCAATTCAATCAGCGGGGCTATTGGCTTTTGAATCGTGCGCGGTCTCACGTGGAATTTTTCGTTGTACGCCTCTTGAATTTTTCTACGCCGCGCAGTTTCGGTCATTGCCCGCCGCATTGAATCCGTTATCCGTTCCGCGTATAAAATAACTTTTCCGTGAACATTTCGCGCCGCCCGACCGATTGTCTGGATTAACGACGTGTCTGAACGCAAAAAACCTTCCTTGTCCGCGTCCAAGATTGCGATTAGTGAAACTTCCGGCATATCCAAGCCTTCGCGCAATAAATTTATCCCGACTAATACATCGAATTTTCCCGCCCGCAAGTCGTGGATAATTTCTGCGCGTTCAAGCGTCACAACGTCCGAATGTAAATATTTCACGCGAATTTTTACGCCGCTTAAATAATCTGTAAGTTCCTCGGCAAATTTTTTTGTCAGCGTCGTGATTAAAATTCTCTCGTTCATTTCGACGCGCAAATTTATTTCCGAAATTAAATCGTCAATCTGATTTTCAATCGGGCGAACTTCTACAATCGGGTCAAGAAGTCCCGTCGGTCGGATAATTTGTTCAACGGTGTTTTGCGATTCGGCAAGTTCGTATTCGGCGGGCGTGGCTGATACGCAAATTATCTGCGAAATTTTTTCGTTGAATTCATCGAAAGTCAGCGGGCGATTATCCAACGCGCTGGGTAATCTGAATCCGTTTTCTATTAAAGAATTTTTTCGCGAACGGTCACCGGCGTACATTGCCCGAAGCTGTGGAAGTGTAACGTGCGATTCGTCCACGACCGTTAAAAATTTTTCGGGAAAATAATCTATCAGCGTGAACGGTGGCTCACCGGCACTGCGTCCCGTCAAATGCCGCGAATAATTTTCTATACCCGAACAGTAGCCCATCTCCTGCATCATTTCCAAATCAAAGCGCGTGCGCTGTTCGATTCGTTGAGCCTCAATCAATTTTCCCTGCGCCGTGAAAATTTTTACCTGCTCCGCCATTTCGGCGCGGATATTTTTTTCTGCGCGTTCCAAATTTTCAACGTCCGTTACGTAATGGGACGCGGGGAAAATAAAAATTTCATCGCGCCGCCCGATAATTTTTCCCGTTAAAATCTCGAACTCGGAAATTTTTTCTACCTCGTCGCCAAAAAGTTCAATCCTCAACGCCCGCCCGTTATAGCCCGCCGGTGTCACTTCGATAACATCGCCGCGAACTCGAAAATTTCCGCGCTCAATAATCATGTCGTTGCGGTCATAGCGAATTTCAATCAGCCGCCGCAAAATTTTTTCACGCGAAATATTTTGTCCAACGCGCAAATGCAAAAGCAGTTTGTAATAATCCGCGGGTGAACCCAATCCGTAAATACAAGAAACGCTTGCCACGATAATTACATCGCGCCGCTCGAATAAACTGCACGTGGCGGAATGGCGCATTTGGTCAATTTCGTCGTTAATCGCGGCGTCCTTTTCAATGTAAGTATCCGTCGCGGCAATGTAGGCTTCGGGCTGATAATAATCGTAGTAGCTGACGAAGTAGCCAACATAATTATCAGGGAAAAAACTTTTGAATTCGGCGGCGAGTTGCGCGGCTAAAGTTTTGTTATGTGCGATAACCAGCGTGGGCATTTGAACTTTTTCTATAACCTTGGCGATTGTAAAAGTTTTACCCGTGCCCGTTGCTCCCAGCAAAACTTGAGAACTTAATCCGGCGTTGAGACCTTGAGCGAGTGATTCGATTGCTTGAGGCTGGTCGCCCGTCGGCTGAAAATTCGACACGACTTTAAATTTTTTATTCTTCAAAATATCTCCTCCGTTTAAAACTTGAGTTAGCGAAAACCCGACCGCCCAAGGACGGGCGGTCGCCGGCGCAGAAAACGTGAAGTTTTCTCAGCCGGAACTAAGCCCCTTTTCTTTGCTCCTTTCTTTTGGGGCTGCAAAAGAAAGGAGATTAAAAAAAATAAAATTCAACTCAAATGAACGAACTGCCACTGATTTTTTTACGTATTGCAGGATTTTTTTTATGCGGAAAATTTATACACAAGGCTCCGTCAAAATCGTAAACGTAACAGCGACGAATTACATAGAGGATATTTTCCTCAAGGGTTGCCTCGCAAACTAGAATCACTTCTTCACTTGGCAGGGCTTTGAAACGAATTTGGGCGTCACTGTCCATATAAAGAATTTCAAAGCTCTCACCGATAATTGACGCTTCCTCTGCAAGTCCAAGATTATGCGCCGATTCGTCGTTGTAGCGGAAAATCTCCAAAAGCGTATCAAGCTGTTCTTGATTCTGTTCAGAAGTGGTATAAGCAATGATTACTTACAATTCTGCTGTTGGGCGCACCGTTCGGTCTGCCCTTTTTATTTAAAATGTCGTGCTTGCCTAGATAATAATTCTTCAGCTTAATTTTGCGCCTGTAATCGCTGTCATGCGCCGTTAAGATTCGCTGAAAGTCTGTCAAGTCAAGCTCCGTTTTAGTCGTTAAAATCTTCATAAGCTAAAATCTCCGCGTCAACTTGGTCATCGTGAAGCGCGTCGGAAAAACCTTCCAGTTCATCTAAGAATACATCATTCTACTTGCCTTCAAGCAAAAGCACATTGCCACGTTGCCACTGCGCCGCAAAAGGTTCAGCTCGCGTTATCTTGCTACCGCTGACAGGCACGCTCTTGACTCCAGGCAGAGATTTAACAATGCGCGTTTGGTCGGCTTTGAAATACAGACCCGCGGCAGGTCTGATTTTCCAATTACTGTTTAACAGCCGCTCACGCTCAACAAGACTCAAACCGTGCAGTTTCGCCAAATAGCTTGGGGCATTTTCAAGCAGAATCTTATTGTCGTATACGCTCGACGCGATAAAAGTTACGCTCTTGCAAAGTTCTTTATTTACGCCAAGTTCCTCAGCTATTTCCTCCGGCGTGTCAGCCCAGTATATATCGCCTTCAAGTTTATAAAAATATCTCAAAACCCCTGAACGTTCAGGTATCGGATAGCCTGTCTCTTGGTCAATCCACCAGCCGATAAAATCCGCGATCCATCTGTCAACGTCAGGGTTGCAAGTAGCACGAACATAAGGTTTGAAACCACAAGTCGAATGATTGCATGACAGCATATAGAAAAAAATACTTTCTGAAAAATGAGTCAGCTCATCGAACATTAAAAGTGCCAGCTGTGAACCTTGCCAGCCATATTTTTCTTTGTCATAAAATATGTGAGCAAAAGTTATTTTGCTACCTGACGGAAATTTCCACTGCACATTTGGCGACAATACGCTAGTAGTTCCAAAGCAAGGGCAGTGTCAAGCAGATTGTGTAAGTAAGGAAAGTTAGCGGTCGAATTTGTCGAAGAGAGCAGCGAGGCGGTCTGCCCACTTTTTTTACAACTCAAAGACGCGAAGATAAAGCAATTTGAAAAGGGAATTGTAGTTAGGAAATGCGCCGCGCTTTGTCACCTTGCGAAAACTGGAATTAACCGCCTCAATCGCATTGGTCGTGTACATAATCTTGCGAATCACCGACGGGAACTCAAAAAGTTGCTTGACATAGGCAAAACAACGTTTCCAGACGGCAATCGCGCCGGGATATTTTGTCCAGACCTGGCAGAGGCACTCGAATTCGACGCGGCAAGCTTTGATGCTCGACGCACCGTAAATTTTTTCAAATGAGCGGTGAAGTCCTTGTAATCGTGCGTCGGGACGTACTTTAGCGAGTTGCGAATCAGGTGGACAATGTAGCACGACCACTTCGGGAAAAATCGCCTTTGTGCCTTCCTCAAGCCCCAAAATTTCTTTGCACCCGTCGACACGAATGCCCAAAATGTTGTAAATGGCACATTCTTTCATCTCGTAATCACGCTTAATTGGCACGAACAGTCAGTCGACAAAAAGGAACGGATAGAACGGTGCCAGCGTCCGATTTTGCCAATTTTGTTGCTCGTCGAGCACGTAATCGGTGATTTTAGAAATTTGCTCAGCACTTAACTTAAAAGCATAAATGTAGTCGATAGTGGCAGAAATGTCGCGCTGACTCATGCCGCTTGCATTTCGGCGACACTCTTTGGCTTGTATTCAACGATAATGGCTTGTGCTCCCATACTTACACAATCCATCTTACACTACCGGAAGATTAATCTAAGCGATTAAGTCTTAATGGTTTCAGTGATTAGCATTCAATAGAAGTCGGACTCTCTGGGAAATGTTTCCAGCATTCACCAGCAGGCTCTGTAAGTCTGGTAAACTTGCAGGGCTTTTCGCTTTTTTAGCAGTTTTTTTAGTCGTGGTCTAAATCTATAAGGTAGTACCTACAAAGTCGATGAAAAATTTTTGGGATACTTCGATAAGGTGAAGGATAATCATTTAATATGCTTTGAGAAAATTAAACATAAGGTTCATTTGTTTTTTTCACTTCTTTTAGCCACTTATACACGGTAGGACGAGAAACTTTGTAATGTTTGGCGATAGCGGTAACGGTGTAGCTTCTGTCATAATATCCTTGGCGATAGAAATCGAAATCCTTAGGACATTTTTTGGCATTGCGACCTTTGTATTTGCCGGCGGCTTGAGCAAGCTTGATACCTTCACGCTGACG
>Ga0247609_10005818_pt1 | contig 12016 bp, 9 predicted proteins | sample 172DNAGHGlowgp2_FD_193487 | JGI IMG/M metagenome (GOLD analysis project Ga0247609, IMG submission 193487) | Sheep rumen microbial communities from Palmerston North, Manawatu-Wanganui, New Zealand - 1728 DNA GHGlow gp2 | ecosystem: Host-associated > Mammals > Digestive system > Stomach > Rumen ... | reverse complement strand
GCAAAGCATCATTACCCTGACAATGAAGGACACGGGGCGTTCCTATCTGTTCGGCTCCCTGTCGGCTATCTACGGGATGTTCAGTAGCGAAGAACTTGGCGTTACATATTCGGCACTACGGAATGCAGTTGGGACATACCTGAAGAACAATCGGGTAGATGAAAGTCTGCCATTCTCTCAAGTGATTTACGATAACAAGCGGAGTTCCTTTACCCTCCACAGAGCACCCCTGTGGCTTTTGGAACGGGCAAAAAAAGACGAATAGCATTCTTTGAATTTACATTCCGTTTATCTATCTTTGTTGCATTGTAACAATGTAACATTGTATCGTTATGGCTACAGAGAACGAATACGGAGCATTCAGGCTCAAGAAGGATACCGTTGAGTTCCTTCAGACTATGAAACAGGCATTTGAACTGTCCTACGACAAGAAATTCACCAATGATGAGTTCATAAGGCAGATGGCAGCATCCGTGGAAGAGGGAGATGTGGCTGTATGGGAAATCTACTGCACAATGGAATTGCAGAAGGAGGAACTTGCGGCAAAAGCAAAGGAAATCAGGGAACGAAACTCCAAATAGACAAGTTCAAGAAGACAGTTATATCGCTATCGTTTACACGGTGGCGATGTTTCATTTTGCCCTGTCGAAATAAATGATTACTTTTGATAACTAATATCCAAAGAACTATCATATACTCTTTATGAAGACATTCCATGATATCCTGAGGGAGTTCCGCCAAGGTTCTGCTTCAGAACGGGAGAAAGGTGGCAAGTTTGAAAAGTTGATGCGGGGCTACCTTCTGACTTCACCTATCTACGCCAAGACGCTGAAGACAGTGTGGCTATGGCATGACTTTCCTTTCCGCAGTCAGTTCGGGGGCAGTGACTTGGGCATTGACTTGGTTGCTCAATCCTATGAAGGCGAATTTTGGGCAATCCAATGCAAGTGCTACCTTGACGGTACAGCCATAGATAAGGCAGAGGTTGATAGTTTCCTTTCTACATCGGCAAAATCATTCTTTACTGATGCACGGCAAGTCAACTTCTCTCATCGTCTTTGGATAAGCACCACAAATAAGTGGGGAATTAATGCAGAGGAAACTATCGTTCGTCAAACACCTCCTGTAAACCGAATCAGATTATATGATTTGGAACAAGATTCGGTTGATTGGGAGAAATTGGCTGAGGGTGTTGTCGGTAATGAATCAAGGCAAAAACCATATGAGGTTCGTGAACATCAGCAGAAGGCATTGGATGCTGCCAAGGAATACTTCAAGACGCACGATAGGGGAAAGATGATTATGGCTTGCGGAACAGGCAAGACATTCACATCTCTGCGACTTGCTGAGCAGGAGACTAATGGCAAAGGCTTGGTTCTGTTCTTGGTTCCGTCCATTGCCCTGTTGGGACAGATGCTGCGTGAATGGAGTGCACAGGCAATTCACGACATCTATCCGATATGTATTTGTAGTGATTCAGGCGTTTCCAAGAAAGTCTCCCAAACGGATGATGAAACATATGCTACTGTTGACTTGGCTTTACCTGCATCTACGGATGTTGATGTGATTGTCAAGAGGCTTCGGTATGCACAGGAGAACAACAAGGATGGTATTACTGTGGTGTTCTCCACATATCAGTCTATTGATGTAATATCGGCTGCGCAGAAACGCATCCTTGAGGGTGATAAGGGTGGGCTGTTCGCTTCCGATGAAAAGTATGGTGTATTTGATTTGGTGGTGTGCGATGAAGCACATCGCACCACAGGCGTGACGCTTAAAGGAAGTGAGGACAGCAACTTTGTGAAGATACATGACAATGACTATATCCAAGCAAAGAAGCGTGTATATATGACTGCTACCCCACGCCTTTACACCGATGAAGCGAAAAGTAAGGCAGATAGGGTTGAAGCCGTTCTGTGTTCAATGGATGATGTCAACCTATATGGGGAAGAGTTCTATAAGATTGGATTCGGGGAAGCCGTTGATAAAGGATTACTGTCAGATTACAAGGTGCTTATCCTGACAATTAACGATGATAATATTTCACCTACGCTGAAACACTACTTAACTGATGAAAACGGAGAAGTAAAGGCTGATGATGCAGGGAAGATTGTGGGATGTATCAATGCCTTGTCTAAGAAAATCATTGGTGATGCACAAGACATTCTGAAAACGGATGCAGAACCAATGAGAAAGGCTGTAGCATTCTGTTCCAATATCAAGGCATCAAAGGCTACAACAGAGTTGCTGAACAACTGTAAGGATGAATACCTTGCCGATTTAACAGAAGAGGAGAGAAATGGTATTGTCGATGTGGTTGCCAAGCATATTGACGGTACTATGTCAGCACCTGTAAGGGATGAGAAACTCACATGGCTAAAGAGTGCACCTGAAGGAGGTAATGAATGCCGTATCCTTACCAATGTCCGATGCCTAAGTGAAGGTGTTGATGTCCCATCTTTGGATGCGGTTCTTTTCCTGTCACCAAGGAATTCACAGGTGGATGTGGTACAGTCTGTCGGAAGGGTTATGAGAACCGCCACCGGAAAGAAGTATGGTTATATCATCATTCCTGTTGTCATTCCATCTGATATGGATGCGAATGAGGCAATGGAGAACAGCGATAGGTTCAAGGTTGTGTGGACTGTGTTGAACGCCTTGCGTGCACATGATGATAGGTTTGAAGCCACTGTTAACAAGATTGACTTAAACAAAAAGAAACCAAAGCAGGTTCTGATTGGTGGCATAAGTGGAGGAACGACTGATGATGGTTGGGAGTACTCCGCAGATGCTATGGATGTGGGTATCGAAGATGAGGTGTACGAGCAGTTGGAGCTTCAGTTTGAGGAACTATCCAATACTTTCTACGCCAAGATGGTTCAGAAGGTTGGTGACAAACGGTATTGGGAACAGTGGGCAGGTGATGTGGCGAAGATAGCGGAAGCCCATATCGCTCGTATCAAGAAGCTTATCGTAGAGGAAGGAAAGCCGAAGAAAGAGTTTGAACGGTTCATTAAGGGACTTCGTAAGAATATAAATCCGTCAATTACGGAGGCTGATGCCATTGAAATGCTTTCACAGCATATCATTACCAAGCCTGTGTTTGAGGCGTTGTTTGATAACTACTCGTTTGTTGACAATAACTCCATATCCAAGTCGATGCAGAGAGTTCTGACAGCGATTGAAGAACATACGCCTGATGAAGACAATGCGAAGTTGGAGGCTTTCTATGATTCAGTTAGAAGGCGTGCCAAAGGTATTGATAATGCTGAAGCCAAGCAGAAGGTTATTGTTGAACTGTACGACAAGTTCTTCAAGGCGGCGTTCCCTAAGGTGGTGGAAAAGTTGGGCATCGTCTATACACCTGTGGAGGTGGTGGATTACATTATCCATTCCGTTGCGTGGGTGCTTAAACAGGAGTTTGGAAGAACTATGTCGGATGAGGGTGTACATATACTTGATGGCTTCACAGGAACAGGCACATTCATCACAAGATTGCTTCAAAGCGGTGAAATCAGCAAAGAGGTTATGGCGAGAAAGTATGATAAGGAAATTCACGCCAATGAGATTGTTCTCCTTGCTTACTACATTGCGTCTATCAACATTGAGAATGTCTATCACGACATAATGGGAGAGGAAAGTGGGTATCAGGCATTCAATGGTATCTGCCTAACGGATACTTTCCAACTTGGTGAAGAGGCTAACGCAGACAACCTTTATACCGATGTGTTCCCTTTTAACTCCAAGCGTGTTCAGGAACAGAAGCGTAAGCCTATTACCGTCATAATCGGCAATCCACCGTATTCTGTTGGGCAGAAGTCTGCAAATGATAATGCACAGAATCAATCGTACCCAACACTTGAGGCACGAATTGCAGATACCTATGCTCGATTTTCTACAGCGACTAATAGGAACTCTCTTTATGATAGTTATATCAAGGCTTTCCGTTGGGCGACAGACAGGTTAGGGAAAGATGGGGGTGTTATTGGATTTGTCACCAATGGTGCTTGGATAGATGGCAATGCCCAAGATGGGTTTAGGAAATGCCTTGAAAGAGAGTTCTCAAGTATCTATGTGTTCAATCTGAGAGGGAATCAGCGGACAAGCGGTGAATTATCAAGGAAAGAAGGGGGTAAAATCTTTGGTTCGGGTTCTCGAACCCCAATAGCAATAACCATTCTTGTCAAAAGGACAGATATTGATAGGAAAAAGGCAAAAATCTATTACCATGATATCGGAGATTATCTTTCTCGTGAAGACAAACTTCGGATTGTTAAGTCCTTCGGCTCTATTGCTAACCCTGTAATGGGTTGGAAGGAACTTGAACCAAATGAACACGGGGATTGGATAAATCATAGAAGTGAAGCATATTCTTCATTTATTTCATTAGGAGATAAATATAACAAGAGAAACAAAGCCACATTCTTTACCCCATATTACTCCAATGGCGTAAAAACCAATCGAGATGTGTGGCTAACCAATTTTAATAAGCAAGTCGTAACAAACAATGTGACACAAACCATTGATTTCTTCAATGCTGAAAGTGATAGGTATTATCAGTATCTTCAGAATAAACCACTCTCTGAGAAACAGATAGAAGTTGAAGACTTCATTGACACAGATGAGACGAAGATTAGTTGGAGTAGAGCATTTAGACACGATGTCAAAATGCATAGGCACTATTCTCTAAAAGACGATGCATTTACAATAATGCAGTACCGCCCATTTTGTAAGATGAACACTTATTTCGATAGAGAGTTGGTAAATGATGTCGCTCTTATCCCAAAACTATTTCCTCATAACGGTGTCAAAAACAAATTGATTTGCGTTCAAGGGTTAGGTAGCAACAAAGATTACTCAGTTATTGCTACTGATGTAATTCCTGATTTGGGGTTGAATGCTGCTTGTCAGTGCTTCCCTCTTTATTGGTACGATGATTCCACGAATGATATTGCAGACTTGTTTAGTCCAACACCGATAGGCGATGAGATAGACAAGTATGTCCGAAGAGATGGTATTACAGATTGGATTCTTCGTGAATGCAAGCAGCGTTATGGGAACAAGATTACGAAAGAGGACATTTTCTACTATGTCTATGGTATTTTCCATTCTCCTTCATTCATTACGGCTTTTGCGGCTGATTTGAGGAAAGAAGCACCTCGTTTGCCATTAGTGGACAAGCCTGAAGAGTTTATAGCGTTCAGTCAGGCAGGGCGGAAACTTGCTGATTTGCATCTGAACTACGAAACTGTGGAGCCGTATCAGGGTGTATCCGTTAAAATCACCTCCGACAAACCAAGTTACGAGGTGGATAAGATGCGGTTCGGCAAGTTGGACAGTAAGACTGCCGATAAGTCCGTCATCTTATACAACAATCAGATTACCATATCAGATATTCCATTGGAAGCGTATGACTATGTGGTGAATGGCAAGAGTGCCCTTGAGTGGATAATGGAACGCTATCAGATAACCACAGATGCGAAGAGTGGTATAATCAACAATCCGAACGATTGGAGTAAAGAACACGGTGACGAAAAGTACATCTTCAATCTTTTACTGAGGATTCTCACAGTTAGCCTTGAAACAATGAAGATTGTAAACGACTTGCCGAAACTGAATTTTGGAGATGATGGCGGTTCTGATGATACTCCAGCAAAAGTCAAGCAGATTATGGTTCCTGAGGTTCAATCTACAGGACAGATTCGTAAACCATATTTGTGGAACGAAGCAAAAGAAGAACAGACGCAGAGTAACTCTTTATATCTTCCAATAAAGCAAGTACACTTTGATGAAATTGTAAATGGTTATAAGAAGATTGAGTGTCGTGAAATTAAGCCTACTAAATATAAACAGTATCTTGAAACAGATAGGAACGGTTCACTAATTCTGAACGAGGCAACAACCGAGTCGGGCAAAACCTATTATTTGTTCAGTTTCAATAGCGGGAAATTTCCATTCATTCCTAAGAACATAAAGTACTTAAAATTGGCGGTTGGATACAATAAGGAACGGGATACTGCCGTTGCTCGAGTAAGTAATATTACCTTTAAGTATAGTGGACGGAAATGGTGGGCAGAGTTTCATATTGTAGAAGTATTCAATGTCCAAAGAGTAAAAAAGTAATCAATAAAAAATGGCAGAGAAATATACCGTATCCACCCTGTCTGTAGATACAGTATTAGGGTATATTAAGTCAGGAGAAATCGCTATACCCGAAATTCAGCGTCCTTTCGTATGGAAACCGAAACAGGTTAGAGACTTGATAGATTCGCTCTACACGGGTTATCCTACGGGTTATCTAATCATATCTCAGAATCCTGATATGAAACTGAAGGATGGCTCACTTGCCGTAGGTAAGAAGATAATGATTGACGGGCAGCAAAGAACAACCGCTCTTATGACGGCTATCGTTGGGATGGATGTTATCACTGAAACCTTTGAGAAAAAGCGTATAAAGATATCATTCAATCCTTTGGTAAAAAATGACAGTGAAGAAGAACGGTTCAAGGTTCAGGATAACGCCATCCTGAAGGATAAGCGATGGATTGCTGATATTGCAATGGTATTCGCTCCTGATTTCAATCAGTGGAACTTCGTAAATGATTATTGCAAGGAAAACCCTGAGGTTTCGGGCAGTGTTATCAACGATGCGATAATGAACCTTCTAAGGATAAAGTCTTGTCAGATAGGCGTTATTACCCTTGATAAAGACTTGACGATTGATGAGGTTACGGAGATATTCATCCGTATCAATAGCCAAGGAGCGAAACTGAATCAGTCCGACTTTGCAATGTCAAAGATTGCCGCTAATGTTACCTATGGTGGGAATATGCTCCGTAAAGGCATTGATTACTTCTCTCATTTGGCTGTACAGCCTGATTGGTATCCTGATATGTGCAAGGATACAGAGTTCAAGGATTCTGACTACTTCAAGGCAATGGAGTGGCTGAAAGATGATAGGGAGGAAATCTTCGACCCGAACTATGGAGACATTCTAAGGATTGCCTTTATGTATAAGTTCGGAAGGGGCAAGATGAAAGATTTGGTTAGCCTATTGGGAGGTAGAGACTTTGAGACGAGGGAATATAAGGAAGATATTGCAGAGAAGTCCTTCGGATTACTTAAGGATGGTGTGATGGAGTTTATGAACAAGTATTCTTTCTCCAATTTTGTCTTGGCAATTAAATCCATAGGTTTCATTTCCCCGAAACTGATGAATTCGGATATGACGCTTGACTTTGCTTACACACTGTTCCTCCTTCTGCATTCAGACACTGCTTTTGATAGTAAGATGGTGGATGAGTATGTAGCTAAATGGTATGTTCTGACAACCCTAACAAGCCGTTATATCACCTCCCCTGAGACAGTAATGGATTCCGACTTGCGTAGTATCAAAGCGAAGGGGTTCATTCAGTTCTTCAATGAGGTAGAAGCCGCAGAACTGTCAGATACTTTTTGGAATATCGGGTTGGTGCAGCGTCTTGAAACTTCGGCTATCAATAGCCCATACTTCAATGTATTCCTTGCCGCTCAAATTTACGAGTCCGATAACGCTCTATTCTCTAAAGGCACAAAGGTGAGTGACTTGATAACCATTATGGGCGATGTTCATCACATCTTCCCGAAAAAGTACCTAATGTCTAATGGATGGCAGGATAGGGCACAGTACAATCAGATTGCAAACTACACTTTCCTTGATACTCAAGTAAACAAGGACATTTCTGACGATGCTCCGTTTGACTACTTCACTAAGGCTTTTACCGCTTGTGAAAAAGGAGAAGCGGCTTATGGCAACATAAAGGATGCAGGCGAACTTGAAGAAAACCTTAAGTGCAACTGTATTCCGTTTGAAGTAGTAGAAATGAGCCATATTGATTATCCAAAGTTCTTGGAACAGAGACGGATTCTGATGGCTCATAAGATTAAGAACTATTATGAAGCATTGTAATCTTTGTCTTGTGTAGTAGCCGTTTGAACAATGGAAAAGCATCAATTCAAAATCATTTATTCCAACGAGGATGATGTCTATAGAATTCTTGATTTGACAGACACCTCTATCGTTGGTATAACAGAAATGTATGAAACAGATTGGGACAGAGAAGGACGAGTGATTCTGCACAATGAGATAAAGACAAAGGAGGTTATAGGAGCTAAGGTTGTTGGTTACGGAATCTTTATCCTATTGGATGAGGATAATATGCCTACTAAGCCTCCAAGGGATGAGGAATACCTTCGTGCAATCTTACGCCAAATGGCTGCTTTCTTTAAGGAGAAAGAGATAGACGAAAGCCCTGATTATTTCAAGGATTACTATATCCCGAAACCACAGCGTAACACAACGGTATCCGATAATCGTCCTGTACTTAAGTCTCCCGTGGTGGATATACCTCAGGCTATAACCAAACCTGCTGAAAAGAAAGAAAAAAAGAAGCCGAAAAAGATTAATTGGGCTTTAGTCATTATGTATATCGGGATGGGGATTGCGGTTTGTGCCGTGTTAGGAGTTGTTGGGTTCCTGATATGGTTTATTTTCTTTCATTTAGGTGGAATTATTGCTTGGGGTGTTTTTATTCTCTGTGCAATAGCATTTATTCCTGAGTTATTTAGATGATAATATGGTAGGCAAATTCAAAGTCATTACCCTGTGTGGCAGTACAAAGTTCAAGGATGAGTATCTGAAGGCTCAGAAGGACTTGACGCTGCAAGGCAATATCGTCATTTCCGTGGGATTGTTCGGACATTCAGGCGACAATGAGGTATGGACGGAGGGCACAAAGGAAATGCTTGACGAAATGCACAAGCGGAAGATAGATATGGCTGATGAAATTTTCGTTATCAATGTTGGAGGCTATATCGGCAATAGCACCCGAAGTGAGATAGAGTACGCTATTAGGCACGGAAAGTCTGTTAATTACCTTGAACCTATTGCAAGATGAGGACACCGCAAGAGGTAAAAGACGCTGCTAAAGAGCTTACCGATATGTTTCCAACAAAGTATTGGCACATAGGGCAATACAATGGGTATGAGGTTTATACTCTTCGTTTTCTTGAACCTGTATTAATTGGCTTACCTGAGATATACCTTTACAAAGAAGGCGAGAAGGTAAAAACCGTATTCGGTGAGCAAGTCTTTGAGATAATGGATGCGGCGGCAAGGTTTACAAGGGAAAGAAGAAAGGCAGCAAGGAATAGTAAAACACCAAGTAATGAGTAGAGAGAGCAAGATACTTTATTACCCCTCCCTATCAGTCAAGGAAAACGCCAAGCGTAATGGCGTTTCTGAGGCAGCAATCCGATATTACATCAAGGTAAACGATATTGACAGGCGGTTTGACAGGAAGCAGAATGTCATAGAGGACTGCCGCAAGTACCTGAAGAAACACCCTAAGGCAACTTGGGATGAGGTTCAGAAAAAAACAGGGCATAGCCTTTCTACCATAAGGAAGTACAGGGAGTTCATTACCACGGAAAAAGAACTGACAGATTTTAATAGTAATAAAATAAAAAGACGTCAGTTGCGGCAACCGAACAATTTTTATGCGACACACCCTTCTGTTGCCCAAGATATAATAAGTATTGAGCATTTCCACGACAAGGTGCTTGAGCCTTTCTGCGGAAGTGGAACAATGGCGGAAGTTTTCAAAAAGAATGGATTTACGGTAGAGGCATACGATTTAATTGACAGAGGGTACGGTAAGGTGGGCGACTTTTTCAAAGTGGATTTTGCAGAGAAAGAGTATGATATAGTTTCCAATCCGCCCTATGACAAAACCTTAATATCAATAGTTCAACGCTGTGTTCAACTGTGTTACAATAAAGTCGCTTTACTTCTTCCGTTGTCTTATCTATCGGGCACGGAAAGGGCTGAGAAACTGTATCGTATTTTACCTCCTAAAACGGTATATGTGTATAGTAACCGTATCCAAATAGGTAAAGATGGTGTTTTTGATAATAGCGTTGGGAACAAGATTACGTATGCCTGGTATATATGGGAAAAGGGGTACAAAGGCGACACCCTTCTTAAAATGATAACCAACGGACAAGGGAATACACCTTCCGTTCGTAATTTGTCCAAGGCTGAGAGAACGCGGTTTCGGTTAGTGATTAAGGATGACAATATAAAACTATCTCCGGACGGAAAAGTGGAATACTGCTACGGAGAAATAAAGAAAGGGCTGAAGGTTCATTATAGAGAGGTTCTGTCCAAAATCCCTCCGAAGGAAATATACGATTTCATTGCCGAACAGCAGAATAAACTGAAATCAAAAAAATAAAGACAGGTATGGGACAGCACAAGAATAACCCTCGTGCTCAGTATTACAAAGAGATTTCGAAAGTGTTCTGAAAAATCAGGAAAGCTTAACTTCTGTTCTTAGTTGGATGGTATTCGCTATAAAGAAGGTATCTATCCCGAATATGAACTGATAATTGACGACGATTTCCATTTGGTTGATGCGAAACCGTAAAACAATCTAATCTAAAAGATATAAAGTAGAGCAATCTGCTTATCATCCCTTAGGAAATAAATAGAACAAAATATGTATATGACAAAAATCAAGATGATGAAACATTCAGTATTTACCATTTCATTGCTTTTCATTTTGGGATTATCGATGTTCTCCTGCAAAAGCAATATATCCAAGGAGGATACTCAAGCCCTTTGTCCACGGAATGTTTATAGTAGAAACGGAGTTGAGACAATGTATCACTATTCCTTTGATACAAAAGAAGGAGTGGTTGATGAATTAAGTAAAAAACTGTTTGCCGTTGAAAAATACGATTCTTTGGGAAATCTTATCTACTATAAAGGGGAGCATTTCCCATCCTTGCTTGGTGTCGATATCGTTACATACCATTATGATATTCGTGAAGAGTTGGATTTGCCGTGGAGCACCAAGTACACATATAAGATGGAGTATCTTGACACTATTTTTACAAAAGCCTCTCTTTTCGATGATGAAGGAAAGTATATCGCTCGTATTGAACAGCATTCCAAAGGTAATGTGGTGGAAGATAGTGTATATGTCAGGGATAGATTGATTTTTGTTAGCCACATCTTTAAAGATACTGAAGGGCGAGATTCAGTTGTATTAGCATATGATAATGAGTTTGGCAAAAATCTTAAACTCAAAGAAGAGGAGAGAAATACATATGTCAAGAACGACACTGTTCTTACACAGTATTATATTCGTAAAAGCAGGGATTTTTTATACAATTATAATCATAAGTATGAAACAACAAAGGGCGTATATGTGAATACTTATAATAAGAAAGGACAACTACTTAAGGGCGATTACGGTGGATATGTGACTACTTATACTTATGATGATAGAGGCTTTCAAGTTGAGAGTGTCTCAAGTAGTGATTATAGAAAGACAAAACACTTATCTAAAAATACATACTACGACAACGGATTACTTAAAAACAGTTACGGGTATGCAGATATGACTATCTGTGAATCATACTCCGAGTATGAATATGATTTTTATCCATATAGTAAATCAAAGATATAAATAAGAAAAGGCTCAGGAACAAACCTGAGCCTTTTTCATAGCATGATGTCCTCGATGGTGGCGTGTTCTCCGTCATCCGTTTGCTTTGGAGGAACCTTGCTCCAATAGCCTCCTGTATCCGAGCGTAACCCATCAGAGATTCTCTTGCACCAATTAGGATTGCGAGGATGTGTTGCGTTATAAGCCTTAAGAGAATTTGAAATCTTCTGTGCCGTCTCAGGACTAACGCTCCTGTCCTGACGCTTGTAGGTTTTGTTTGCAGTGTTTTCCATAATAAAGATGTTTTACTATAAATAGAGGATTACTACGAAAACTACGCTTATTAGGCTGATATTTTTTGATAGGAATTCTACCCGAAAAATTTTTTGAAAAAGTAGTACCTACGCGATTTCGGATGTCGTCTGAGAAAAAACCGAAATTTAGGGTAACAATATTGGAAAGCACTATTGGTGCTTAATATGCCTAACACCCCAAGCCAAAACACCGAGGGGATTTCCGTTTTA